>Ga0315283_10000521_pt1 | contig 28519 bp, 29 predicted proteins | sample YL17G09_0_MG_FD_204541 | JGI IMG/M metagenome (GOLD analysis project Ga0315283, IMG submission 204541) | Sediment microbial communities from Yellowstone Lake, YNP, Wyoming, USA - YL17G09_0 | ecosystem: Environmental > Aquatic > Freshwater > Lake > Sediment | place: USA: Wyoming | collected...
CGCCGTGACCACCACGTCGATGTTGACGGCAGGCAGCGCCTCCTGCGCTGCCTGCCCGGCCGGCTCCTGCTTCTGGGTCTTGGCGGCAGCCTGAGGCTGGGCCGTCGGCGGCGCCGCCGACGTCTGGGTCGGTGTTGCGACAGCGGTGCCCTGCGCCTGCGCCACCGGAACGCCCAGTGCGAAGACGACGGCCAGCAGCGCGAACAGCATCAGAGAGACGCAAGCGGCACGATCGGCGGGCGCGTGTACGCCCCTTTGCGACAGCATGGTTTCCTCCGCCAGATGGACATCGGGGGCGGGGAATGTGACACGACGCGGTCGTCACGGGGCGACCGGGATCCGGCCACAAAGGGAGCGTGTGTGCAGTCTAGGCGACGTCGCCAGCTACTACCAGCGGTCGTAGATGGGGGTTACCAGGCGAGGCGGACGAGCCACTCGGTCACGTCGTGGACGGACCGATGGAGGGCCAGTTCGCCGGACGCGAACGTCACGCCACCGGCCACGGCAGCGAATGTCGCCGCCGAAATCCACGTGTGGTGACGCGGGGGAGGATGCGAGGACTCGGCGAGCAGCCGCGTGACCCGCTCGGCGAGGATGCCTCCGTCGTCCAGGCCGCTGGTGGGGAGCGGGATCCGTGGAGCCGGCGGCATCAGGCGTGCCACCTTCACGAGTGCGGAGGCAAGCGCGACCTTGATCCGATCGTCACCCCCGACCGCCTCTTCGTCGGCGATCCGCTCGGCGGCGGCGGCCCACCGCTCGGCGGTTCGCACGCCGAACCGCGTCGCGCCGAACAGGTCAGGCGTCGCGAGCATGACCCATCGGGCGAGATTGTCCCGGCGGCGCCGGTGGGCACACTCGTGGGCGAGGACCGCGACATGCTCGTCAGGCGTCAGCGTGTCTACCACGGACCGGGACAGGTACAACCTCGGCCGCACCACGCCGACCAGCGTCGCCACCGGTCCCGGGCCCTCGACGATGAACACCGGCAGGCCCGCCGCGGTAGCGGGCGAGGCCGTGCCGCGCGTCAGCCACTCGCGTTCGAGGGCCGCAAGGCGTCTTGCGGCGCTGATCAGACGCGCGCCCGCGGCGACGACCAGCAGCGCGCCGGCCAGCGCGGCCAGCAGCAGAGGCGTTTCGAGGGCTTCCGATCCGTTGCGCGGCTCGAAGCGCAGGTAGGCGGGCCCGAACGCGATGAGCAGGAACACGCCGGCGGCCACGCTCGGCATCAGGCGGAGCGCGAGCCAGCCCGCCGGCCGCGTGCCGTGCCGGCCGCTCCATCGCCGCGTCGCGATCGACGCCACGCTGGCCGCGATGATTGACACCGTGGTGCTGATGACCAGAAACCAGGTCAGCGCTACCGACAGGCCGAGCAATCCGAATCTCACGAGGAGCCTCCGTCCCGGAGGCGGTCCCGTTTCTCCTGCACCAGCCGCTCGAGGTCGTCGAGCAACCGGCGGTCGGCGTCGCCGACCGCGTCGACCAGATTGGACAGCAGCGGCAGGGGCTCCTGCTGGTGCTCCGCCAGGAGGCGCTCTATCAACTCGGCCGCCAGCCTGCGCTGGCTTTCCTCGCGCGTGGCAGTAGGCGCGTACCGAAACGCCCGCCCGACCTTCCAGCGGATGAGCAAGCCCTTCTTGTAGAGGCGGTCGAGCGTCGTCATCACCGTCGTGTAGGCGACGTCGTCTCCGAACTCCTCGTGGACGTCGCGGACGTTGGCCTCGCCGCGCCGCCAGAGGGCCTCCATGACCCGGTGTTCAAGCGGACCCAGAACCGGCCGCACGAGATTGCGGAGCGACTGGACGCTACGGAGCAGCAGGCTGCGGGTGTGCACGGATGTCGAGTATCCGGCCGGCGGCTGGCCTTGTCAACCCGCCGTCGCCAGTCGCTTCACCAGACAGGCGGCTGGCTACGGCGAGGCTTCGCCCGCGTGCGCCGGCCGCGGCGCTGGACGGACGGCGGGCCGCGGGCTCGTCAGTACTGCGCGATGGTCACCCCGGCGTCCGCCAGCAGTTCCGCCACGAGCGGATCATTGCTGTAATCGACGTGGTACTTGACGATGCGCACGCCGGCCGCGGCCAGCACCTTCGCGCAGTTGATGCAGGGGAAGTGCGAGACGTAGGCCGTGGAGCCGGCGACGCTGACGCCCCGGCGGGCGGCGTCCGCGATGGCGTTCTGCTCCGCGTGCACCGTCGCCTGCTCGTGGTCGTCGCGCACGCGCGACTGATGCGGGGCGCCCGGCAGGAAGCCGTTGTAGCCGGCCGCGACGATGCGGTTCTGGTGCTCGCCGCCGGAGACCAGCACGCAGCCGACGTGCAGGCGCCCACACGCCGAGCGCGCCGCCATCAGCAGCGCCGTGGCCATGAAGTAGTCGTCCCAGGACGGGCGGTCGTCGGTCTCCTCGAGGAGGCGGGCCACCCGATCGGCCAGTGAGGGCGGGTGCGTCGTGGACACCCGGGAATCATACCAGAGGCCCCCGAGGCGCCGGGCAGCGGGGCCGCCCGCCCGCCCGGGGCCGCCCGCGCGCTCGCCATCGCGGCGCGTTCTGCGTAACATGTCGGGGAATATGCGCCCGGTGGCTCCGGGTGGCACCCGGCGGCGCGCGGCTGAGGAGGCACGTGATGAGACACGCGAGACTGGTAGCGGTGGCGATGCTGCTCGTGGCCGGCACGCTCTGGGCGTGGCCCGGTGCGCCCGAGAAGGACTACCCGACCACGCCGGTGCCGCTCACCGACGTGACCTTCGCGGACGCCTTCTGGGCGCCCCGGCTCGAGACGGTGCGCACCGTGACGCTGGCGGCGACCTTCAAGCAGAGCGAGGACACGGGCCGCATCAAGAACTTCGAGATTGCCGGCGGGTTGGCGACCGGGGCGTTCTGTTCGCGCTACGCCTTCGACGACTCGGACGTCTACAAGATCCTCGAGGGCGCCGCCTACGCACTGGCCACGAAACCTGACGCCGCGCTCTCGGCGTACGTCGAGGGGCTGATTGCGAAGATCGCCAAGGCGCAGGAGCCGGACGGCTATCTCTACACCGCGCGCACGATCGATCCGGCCAAGGCGATGCCGATGGCGGGGAAGGACCGCTGGATCAACGAGGTAGAGAGCCACGAGCTCTACAACGCGGGCCACCTCTACGAGGCGGCCGCTGCCCACTTCCAGGCGACGGGCAAGCGGACGCTGCTTGACGTCGCGATCAGGAACGCCGATCTGATCTGCTCGGTCTTCAATCTGCAGGGGCGGCGGGCGGTGCCGGGCCACCAGGAGATCGAGATCGGGCTCGTGAAAATGTACCGGACGACGGGGAACCGGAAGTACCTCGACCAGGCCCGGTTCTTCCTGGATCAGCGCGGGAAGGCCGACGGGCACACGCTCTACGGCGAATACGCGCAGGACCACAAACCGGTGGTCGAGCAGACCGAGGCGGTGGGCCACTCCGTGCGCGCGGCGTACATGTACTCGGGCATGGCGGACGTGGCGGCGCTCACCGGCAACCAGCCGTACATCACGGCGCTCAACCGCCTCTGGGACAACGTGGTGGGCCGCAAGCTCTACCTGACCGGCGGCATCGGCGCGACCGGCGCCTGGGAGGGTTTCGGGCCCGACTACGATCTTCCGAACTCGGCCTACGCAGAGACGTGCGCCTCGATTGCCAACGCGCTGTGGAACTACCGGATGTTCCTGCTCGAGCCCGACGGCAAGTACTTCGACGTCTACGAGCGCGCGGTCTACAACGCCATGCTCTCGGGATTGTCGCTCTCCGGCGATCGCTTCTTCTATCCGAATCCGCTGCTCTCGCTGGGCCAGCACGAGCGCAGCCCGTGGTTCGCGTGCGCGTGCTGCCCGAGCAATCTGCCGCGATTCATGCTGTCGATTCCGGGCCATGCCTACGCCGTCGCCGGCCACGACGTCTTCGTGAATCTCTACGTCCAGGGGAATGCCCGCATCAAGACGCCGGCCGGCGACCTCGTGCTGCAGGTCCGGACCGCCTACCCCTGGGACGGGACGGTGACGATGATGGTCGTAGAAGCGCCGCCGCAACCGGTGGCGATCAAGTGGCGCGTGCCTGGCTGGGCCGTCGGGCGACCGGTGCCGACCGATCTCTATCGGGATCTCGGGCCGGTGACCGAGCGGGTGTCGCTGACCGTCAACGGCCAGTCGGCTCCGTCGCTGGTGCCGGTCAAGGGGTATCTGTCGTGGGAGCGCGCCTGGACGGCTCACGACGCGATCACCTTGTATCTGCCCATGCCCATCCGCCGGGTGGTGGCTCACGACGCCGTGAAGGCTGACCAGGGGCGCCTGGCCGTGGAACGGGGACCGCTGGTGTACGCAGCGGAATTCGTCGACAACGGCGGCCGGGTGACGAACCTCCAACTGTCCGACGACGCGGCGCTCACGTCGCAGAAGCGTCCCGATCTGCTCGGCGGCGTCACGGTCATTACGGGCCAGGCCACCGCGTACCGGACGAAGCAGGAGAAGACCGTCACCGAAACGGTGCCGCTCACCCTGATTCCGTACTACGCATGGGCGCACCGCGGAAAGGGCGAGATGGCGGTGTGGCTTGCGCGGGAGCCGGGCAAGGCGCGGCCGGCCCCGGAGGCCACGCTCGCCTCGCGGGCGAAGGCGTCGAGCTCCGAAGGCGGCAAGACCCTCCAGGGTCTGAACGAGCAATACGAGCCGACCGACTCGAACGACCACACGGCGATCTACTTCCACTGGTGGCCGAAGAAGAACAGCACCGAGTGGGTACAGTACGACTTGGCCGCGCCGGCCACCGTGTCCGAAACGTCCGTGTACTGGTTCGACGACACGGGCCAGGGCGAGTGCCGCATCCCGCGCGGGTGGCGCGTGCTCTACAAGCGTGGCGACGAATGGGTGCCGGTGACAACCGCCGACCCGTACGGCACGGCGAAGGATCGCTACAACACAGTGCGGTTCACGCCCGTGGAGACGACGGCCCTCCGGCTGGAAGTACAACTGTCGGCGACGTTCTCCGCAGGCATCCAGGAATGGAAGATCAAATGAGCCGGGTTCGACTGGAAATCTGTTGCGGGTCGCTCGATGACGCGATCGAGGCGGCGGCGGGCGGCGCGGATCGCGTGGAGCTGTGCTCCTGCCTGTTTCTGGGCGGGCTCACGCCGTCCTACGGGGCGCTGGTCGAAGCGAAGCGGCGGCTGTCGATTCCCGTCAGCTTCATGGTGCGCCCGCGCGGCGGAGGCTTCTGCTACACCGAGGCCGAGATGGCCGCGATGGAGCGTGACACCGAGATGGCCGTGGCCAACGGCGCCGACGGCGTCGTCTTCGGGATTCTCACCGGCGACGGGCGCGTCGACCTGGCGCGGTCGAAACGGCTACGCGACCTCGTTGGTGTGCGCGAGGTGATTTTCCACCGGGCGTTCGACGTCACCCCCGACCCGTTCCGCGCGCTCGACGAGTTGATCGACCTCGGCATCACCCGGGTGATGACCAGCGGCCAGTGCGACACGGTGTGGGAGGGGCTCGATCTGATCCGGCGCCTGGTCGATCACGCGAACGGACGCATTCAGGTGATGCCGGGCGGCAGCATCAAACCGTATCAGTTCGAGAAGGTCATCGCAGCGACAGGCTGCCGCGACATCCACGTCGCGGCGTGGACGTCGCAGCGCGACGATTCCACGCGGCATCGCCCGGCGGTGACCTTCGGCGGCGCGCTGTACCCGCCCGAGAATCTGTACGACGTCACGGACCGCGCGGTCGTTGCCGACCTGTCGGCTCGTCTTCGGAAACCGGTCCAGTGAAGGAGCAGTGAGATGTCCGAGTGGAAAGCCAAGGTCGTGCACTACACGGAGGTGCCGGCGAACGTGGTCGGGGCCGAGGCGCCTGGCGCGCGGATGCGCTGGCTGATTGACGACACGCACGACGGCGCGCCGGTCTACGCGCTGCGCATGGTCGAGATCGAGCCCGGGGGGCATTCACCGCATCATAACCACCCGTACGAGCACGAAAACTTCGTCGTGGAGGGCCGCGGCCGCGTGTTCATCAGCGGGCAGTGGCACGACCTGAAGCCCGGCGACGTGGTCTTCGTCCCGCCCAACGTGGAGCACGAATACGCGAACGCCGGGGACGCGACCTTCAAGTTCCTGTGCGGCATTCCGGTGACGAAGCTGCGGGAGGGGAAGTAGGGGCGGATTAGTCCGCTGGACTTCAGGAGATTCCGTGATGGCCCGTTCGAGAATCGCATCCACTGTCGTTGGAGTGGCACTCGCGTTCCTGGCGACGAACGCATCGGGACCGGGCATGTCCGCCCAGGCGCCACAGCAGGCTCAAGAGGCCGAGGCGCAGCAACCGGTGAGCGCGCGCATCGACAAGATCTTCGAACGCTGGGACCGCCCCGGTTCGCCGGGCTGCGCCGTCGGCGTCGCGCAGCAGGGGCGCGTGGTCTACGTCCAGGGCTACGGCATGGCGAACCTCGAATACGGGGTCCGCAACCGGCCCGATACGATCTTCGAGTCGGGCTCGGTCGCGAAGCAGTTCACCGCCGCCGCCGTCGCGTTGCTCGTACAGGACGGCAAGCTCGCGCTGCAGGACCCGGTGCGCAAGTACGTGCCAGAGTTTCCGGACTTCGGGACGCCGATCACTATCCAGCACTTGTTGAACCACACCAGCGGACTGCGCAGCCAGTGGCCGATGCTCGCCATCGCCGGGCGGCCGGCCACGCAAGCGGTCCACACCGTGGACGAGATCCTCGAACTGGTGAGCGGCTACACCGAGCTGAACTTCAAGCCCGGCGACGAGTACCTCTACAACAACACGGCCTTCACGCTGCTGGGCGTCATCGTGTCGCGCGTGTCGGGTAAGAGCCTGAACGCGTTCACGCAGGAGCGGCTGTTCATTCCGCTGGGCATGCGCCGGACGCAGTGGCGCGAGGACTTCACCGCCATCGTCGAAGGGCGCGCCACGGCGTACCGGATGGGCGCCGGCGGTCAGTTCCGGACCCTGATGCCGTTCACCAACATCACCGGCAACGGCGGGCTTCTGAGCACGGTCGGTGACTGGCTCATCTGGAACGAGAACCTCGACAACCCGCGTGTCGGCGGAAAGGCGATGGTCGATCAACTGCAGACGCGGGGGCGGTTGAACGACGGCTTCGTCAACGAGTACGCGCAGGGCATCACCGTCACCGACTATCGCGGCGTCCGCGAGATCAGCCATGGCGGGTCCACGGCAGGCTACCAGACGTTCCTCGCGCGATGGCCGGGCCAGCGCCTGTCGGTGGCCGTGATGTGCAACACGACCGGGACCAATCCTGCCGGCTACGCACATCAGGTGGCGGACCTGTTCCTTGGGGACAAGTTGGCGGCTCAGCCGAGCGTGTCAGCCATTGAGGTGCCGGTCGACAACCTGAAGAACGTGGCCGGCGTGTACCGTGAGATGAAGACGGATGCCCTCTTCCGGATCACCTACGACGAGAAGGCTAAGGCCCTTCGCGCGGGCGGAGCCGCGCTGGTGCCGACCGGTCCCAATGTCTTCATCGCCCTGCAAGGCGGCCGGACGTTTGCCGTGTCCGAACCTGCGGCCGGCCGTCCTCGTCGCATCACCGAGACGGATGGGCGGTCCCGCCCGCGGGTGTGGGATGCCCAGCCGGCGTTCGCGCCGGGCGCGCAGCAGCTGGCGGAGTTCGCGGGCGAGTATGTCTGCCCTGAGCTTCAGGTCACCTATACGGCCTACGTCGAGGGCAACGCGTTGAAGTTCCGCTTCCGTCCGGCGCAGCGGCTCACGCTCACCCCGGCGTTTCCGGACGGCTTCGAGGAGGAGGGCAACACCATCCGGTTCACGCGGACGCCCGCAGGCCGGGTCGACGGATTTCGCGTCTACGCCGGCCGCGTCTGGCACCTGCGATTCGTGAGGCAGTAGCGCGACGGTGTACTTGGAGTACTAGATCGGGATTCGCACGGAGGCATGATGTCGGATCGGATTGGCTTCATCGGTCTCGGGCTCATGGGGAAACCCATGGTGCTCAATCTGCTCACGAAGGGGTTCGCGGTGGTGGCGCACAGCCGCAGCCAGGCACCCGTCGACGCGGCCGTCGCCGCCGGCGCGACGCGCGCGGGCTCGCCGGCCGAGGTCGCCGCGCAGTGCGACGTCATCATCACGATGGTGCCGGATTCACCCGACGTGCGCCTCGTGATCGAAGGGCGAGGCGGCCTGTTCGAGACCGTGCGGGCGGGCAGCGTCATCGTCGACATGAGCACGATCGCGCCGGCGGTCGCCCGCGAACTGGCGGGGAAGGCGGCGGCCAGGGGCGTGGCCATGCTCGACGCGCCGGTGAGCGGCGGCGAGATCGGTGCCATCAACGGCACGCTGTCGATCATGGTGGGCGGCGACGGCGCGGCGCTCGAGCGCGTGCGCCCGGTGTTCAACGCCATCGGCAACCCGGAGCGCGTCGTGCACATCGGGCCGGCGGGCGCCGGCCAGGTCTGCAAGGCATGCAACCAGATCTGCATCGGCGGGGCGCTGGCCTCAATGAGCGAAGCGTTCGCCATCGCGCGCAAGGCCGGCATCGACCCCGCCAAAGTGCGCGAGGCGCTGCTTGGCGGGTTCGCGGCGAGCCGCGTCCTCGAGGTGCACGGCGAGCGCATCCTGAAGGGCAACTACGTGCCCGGCTTCAAGACGAAGCTCTTCCACAAGGACCTGGGCATCGTCGGGCAGACCATCCACGAGCTGGCGGTGTCGGCCCCTGTCGCGGCGCTGGTGCAGCAGTACGTCAGCGCCTTGATGGCGGCGGGGCGCGGCGAGGAAGACTACTCGGCCCTGGCGAAGGCCGTGTTCGAGGCGTCGGGCCTGGAGTGACGGGAATTTGACGCTGTGGTTGCAACCCCTGGCCGGCCGGGTCCGTAATATCTGGAGAGAGGTTGCGAAAGATGATTCCTGGCTACCGGACGATGAAGTCGGTGAAGTTCCTGTTCACGGCGCCGTTCATCCTGGTGATGCTGTTCGTCATCAACCTGATGACGTCGCCCGGCGAGTGGTGGGTACAGTGGGCGGCCCTGGGCATCGGGATCGCCTGGTTCTTCGCGCTGCTGCGGGTGATGCGCGCGGTCATTCTGGCCGGCGGCCTGGCGGCCCTCGGGATCTACCTGTTCAACCGTCACGCGGGCGCGGCGGCCGGATCGGCGCCGTCGCCGACGCCGAACGGGACGCGGCCGCCCGACATTCCTACGGTGCCCGTCGCCAGGGAATGACGTTGGTCGAGTCCGGTTGTGTCCTCAGGACGGCCGGCCAGCGACGTCCTGTTCGATGGTCCTGGTGATCAACGTCGTGAGCTGGCGCTCGGGGATATCGAACGGCCCGGCGATGACCGAGCCGGTCGTGATCTCGATGGCGACCGCCGACCCGCCGTCAAACGGCGACACGATCCAGCTGAGCCCGCGCAACGCCACGATGCGGGAGATGTCGGTCGAACCGCTGGCGGCGCGATCGATGGCGAGCAGCATCAGCGTGAGCACCGCGCGCACGTCCTGCTCGTCCCAGGCCGGCGGCTCGTGCCCGTCGTGATAGAGCGTCTCCATGGCCACGCGGCCGCTGGTGCGCACGACGATCTCGACCTCGAATGTCATCCGCCGCCCCCTGCCGTGGGCGGGCGTCCGGCGGGACGCGTGCGTCCCAACTCCGCGAGTCGCAGGCCGACGCCCAGCCCGAGATGAAAGGCCGCCTCCTGCTGGAGCCAGACGTGCCGGGACTGGTTGTCGACCAGGTCGTCCACCAGGGCCTGCTGGTCCGCCGTGAGCGCCGCTTTGATGGCGTCGACGGCGCGCTCCTGGCGGTCCAGATCCACCGGCGCGAAGACCTCGTCCTCGTGCAGCAGCTGCAGCATCTGCTCGTAGTCGTCGCCGCAGACCTCCTCGGCCAGCGCGAAGGTCGGCGCGAACCGCAGGTCGGGCGTGAGATCCATCCGCGCAGCGGCGGTCCGGGCGAGCTGGAGCAGGTCTTCGGAGAGCGGCATCGTCACTCCTCCTGCCAGCCCTGGGCCAGCAGCGGGGCCTTGACCTCGGCGGCGCGGGCGATCACGGCGTCGATGGTCACCAGGGTCTCGCTCACGACAAGTTCGCCGCCCGGGCATTCGACCGCCAGCCAGAAGCCCGTGGGCCACTCGGCAACAAAACACCGCAGGTGTCCGGAGGCGTGGCCCAATCGCCAGAGCACGAGCGCTTCGCCCTGGAACAGGCCGGTCTGCTGGGGGCGGGGCCAGTCGGAAGCCACGTGACTAGCATACCAAGCACCGCGCTCCGGGACTACAATGACGACCCTTTCAGCGGTAGACGCCGTATCCGAAGATGGCCGCGCCCAAGATGATGAACGCCGGATTGATCCGGGTGAAGGTCAGCAGCGCGAACGCCACCAGGCCGATCAGGACCTTGTCCCAGCCCTGCACGAGGGCGAGCGACCAGCCGACCTTCTTCGCCGACAACACCGAGACCGCCATGTCGTAGGTTGTCCACAGGAGCAGGCCGATGACGACCGGGCGCACCGCCTCGAGCATGGCCTTGACCGCCGGGCTGTCCTTGACGCCGAAGAACAGCGCCACCATCACGAGCATCAGCAGCGTGGCGGGCAGGACCGTGCCGGCGGTGGCCGCGACGGCCCCCTCGACGCCGGCCAGTTTGTAGCCGACAAACGCCGACACCTGAGGCGCGATGGGGCCGGGCAGCGCGTTGCCCAGGGCGACCGCGTCGGCGAACTCGGCCGGCGTGACCCAGCCCTGGGAGGTGGTTTCCCGTTGCATCAGGGCGAGCGATGCCGGGCCGCCGCCCCAGGAGAAGAGGGCGACGCGTGAGAACACCCAGAAGAGCTTCCAGAGCAGCATCATGCGGCAGAGATTACCACGACCGCCGGCGGGCGAGACGCCGGCCCTTGGCGGCCCAGCTCTTGCGTATACTCCGACTGAATTGCCGCGGGTGTCGGATTTCCGGTGCCCAGGCCTGCGCCGTCTGACGGGACGACCCGGTACGACCCGGCGTGCTATGCTGGGCCGATCGAGTCTCCCGTGCACGCCCTGCCTCTGGGGCGCGCTCGCCCGGTTCCGACCGCAATCCTGCGTGCGGCCTGGCGGCTGACGCCAGCCCCCTCCGCTGCTATGACCGATGCCGTCCGGCCATCAACCGCCTACGAGGTGCTCACCGCGCCGGTGACGGTGCTGGTCGGGCATTTCGGCGCCGGCAAGAGCGAGATTGCCGTGAACCTCGCGTTCGGCTGGCGGGAACGGGGTGAGCAGGTTTCGGTCATCGACCTCGATCTGGTCAAGCCGTACTTCCGGGCCCGGCTGCTGCGCGAGGACATGCAGGCGCAGGGCATCACGCTGGTGGTGCCCGAGAACGACCGCTTCTACGCGGACCTGCCGATTCTGGTGCCCGAGGCGCGCGGCGCGGTCGGCCAGGCCGTCGCGACCCACCGCCGGATCATCATGGACGTGGGCGGGTCGGACATGGGGGCGCGGGTGCTGGGCGCACTGCCCGGGTTGTCCGACCCCGCGCTGACCGACGTGCTGTTTGTCGTCAACGGCAACCGCCCGTTCGCGGAGTCGCCCGCGGCGGTCATCAGCATGCTGCGCGACATCGAGCGGGTGTCGAAGCTCGCCGTGACGGGTCTGGTGGCCAACACGCACCTGATGGAGGAGACCACCCCCGACATTGTCGCCGCCGGGTTGGCCCTGGCCGACCAGGTCGCCTCGCACACCGGGATTGCGCTGCGCTTCGCCGCGGTGCTCGCACGTCTGGGCGACAGCGTCGCATCGATGAATCATCGCGGCCTGCCGTGGCTGCCGCTGACTCGCCTCATCACCCCGCCGCTGGAGCTTCGGCCGCACGGCAGTCGCCGCCGGTCGAGTGTCGTGTAAGAGAGGAGCCGTCTGTGCCTACGCCGATTATTGACGCCGACCGCTGCAAGGGCTGCGAACTCTGCGTGTTCGCGTGTCCCGAGCGGGTTCTCGAGATGTCCGCGGATATCAACGCGAAGGGCTACTTCTATCCGATCATCGCCCGCGTGGATGACTGCAACGGGTGCCGCTACTGCCTCCTGGTCTGCCCCGACACCGCCGTGCAGGTCGAGAACAAGGGCAAGACGACCGTGCGCACCCAGGGTCTGACCGAGAAGCCCACGACCTACTGCCCGGGCTGCACGCACGGCGTCATCCACCGGCTGGTCGGAGAAGTGATCGCCGAAATGGGCCTGCGCGATCACACGGTCGGGATCGCGCCGGTCGGGTGCTCGGTGCTCGCCTACGATTTCTTCAACTGTGACATGCAGCAGGCCTCGCACGGGCGCGCGATGGCCGTGGCGACCGGGATCAAGCGCGGCCGGCCCGACCTGGTGGTCTTCACCTACCAGGGCGACGGAGATCTCGCATCCATCGGGATGGCGGAAACCGTGCACGCCGCGAACCGCGGCGAGAAGATCACCGTCATCTTCGTGAACAACGCCATCTACGGGATGACCGGCGGCCAGATGGCGCCCACCACGCTCCCGGGCCAGATTGCGACGACCTGTCCGACGGGACGCGACGTGTCGCTCACCGGGTTCCCGATCCGGATCGTCGAGTTGCTCTCCACGCTGCGCACGCCCGCGTACCTGGCGCGCGTCTCGGTGCACGAGCCCAAGGCCATCATGAACGCGAAAAAAGCGATCCGGAAGGCATTCAAGTTCCAGGTCGACAAGACGTGTTTCTCGCTTGTCGAGGTGGTCTCGACCTGCCCGACAGGCTGGGGCCAGCAACCGCACGAGGCGTGCGAGTGGCTCGAGGAACACATGCTGCCGTATTTTCCGCTGGGTGACGTGAAAGTACCCGAGGCGGCGCACTGAGGCGGACGGGAAGAAGATCATGCACAACGAACTCATCATGGCGGGCTTCGGCGGCCAGGGCGTCCTGCTCATCGGCAAACTGCTGGCGTACGCCGGCATGAAGGCAGGGCTCGAGGTCACCTGGATGCCGGCATATGGGCCGGAAATGCGCGGCGGCACGTGCAACTGCACGATCGTCCTGTCGGAGCGGCAGATCGGCTCGCCGGTCACCAACCGGCCGCACGGCGCGATCGTGCTGAACCTGCAGTCGATCGACAAGTTCGAGCCGCTGGTGCGGCCCGGCGGAATCCTCGTCGTCAATACGAGCCTGATCAACCGCGAAGCCGTGCGCACCGACCTGATCGTCGTGCCCGTGCCGGCGAACCAGATTGCGAAGGATGCGGGCAGCGCGAAGGCGGCCAATATGGTCGCCCTCGGGGCGTTCCTCGGGGCGTCGGGCATCGTCGATCCGGAACTGGTGAAGGGCGTGCTCAGCGAGACCTTCGCCGGGCGGCCGAAGATCGTGGCGCTGAATCACGTGTGTTTGACCCAGGGTGTCGACATCGGGCGGACGTTTGCGCCGGCGCGGGCCGCGCGGTGACGTCGGAGACGCAGGTTATGGCGAAGAAACTGATGAAGGGTTGTGAGGCGATCGGCGAGGCCGCGGTGCAGGCCGGCTGCCGGTTGTTCTTCGGATATCCCATCACCCCGCAGAACGAGATCCCGGAGTACCTGTCCGCGCGCCTGCCGCAGGTCGGCGGCGTGTTCGTGCAGGCCGAGAGCGAAGTGGCCGCGTCCAACATGCTCTACGGCGCGGCCGGCGCCGGGTGCCGCTGCTTCACCTCCTCGTCCAGCCCCGGGATTTCGCTGATGGCCGAGGCCATGTCCTACATGGCCGGATCGGAAGTGCCGGTGGTCATCGTGAACATCATGCGGGCCGGACCCGGGCTGGGCGGCATTCTGCCCTCGCAGTCCGACTACCTCCAGGCCACCAAGGGCGCCGGCCATGGCGACTACCGCGTGCTCGTGCTCGCGCCGTCGACGGTCCAGGAAGCGGCCGATCTCACGATGGAGGCCTTCGATCTGGCGGACAAGTACCGCAACCCGGTGATGGTGCTGGGCGACGGCCTGATCGGGCAGATGATGGAGCCGGTGGAGTTCAAGCGGCACATCGATCCGGAGGATCTGCCGGAGAAGCCGTGGGCGACCACGGGCGCGCGCGGCCGCGCGCCGAACATCATCAACTCGCTGTACCTGAGGGCCGAGGATCTCGAGCAGCACAACTGGCATCTGCAGAGAAAGTACGCCGCGATGCAGAAGGAAGTGCGGCACGAGACCTACCTGGCCGATGAGGCGCTGGACGTGCTGATCGTCGCCTACGGCACGGTCGCCCGCATCTCGCGCACCTCGATCGATGCGCTGCGGGAGAAGGGCTTGAACGTCGGCCTCTTCCGTCCCGTGACGCTCTTCCCGTACCCGTCCGAGGCGCTCTGGGCGACGGCCCAGCGCGCGAAGCACGTGCTGGTGGCGGAGTTGTCAACCGGTCAGATGGTCGAAGACGTGCGCGCGGTCATCGCGGGCCGGCGGCCCGTCGAGTTCTTCGGCCGCTGCGGGGGCATGGTCATGACGGCCGAGGAACTGGCTGAGCAGGCGGAAAAGCTGGCGTCGGTGCCGGCGTAGGCCGGCCGGCATGCAACCGGGAAGTGGAGCAGACCATGAGCGACAACCGCGACGCCATTCTCGACATCGTCGGTAAGGCGTACCAGATCGAGACCGACGGGTATACGTTTTATTCGATGACCGCCGAACGGGCCACCAAGCCCGCCGTGCAGGAGCTGTTCGCCAAGCTCGCGTCCGACGAGGTGCAGCACCAGGCCTTCCTGAAGTCGGTGGCGAAGAACTACGACGAGCAGGGGACGAAGGCATTCCGCTTCGAGACAAAGATCCCGGACGCCCGCGCCGTGACCTCGCAGATCTTCACCGGCAGGTTCCGCGAGCAGGCCGCCGGCGCCCAGTTCGAGATGGCCGTGCTGTCGATCGGGATGACGCTCGAGAGCAACGCCATCACGTACTTCTCGACCGCGGCGAAGCAGGCGTCCGACCGGGAAGTGCGCGAGTTCTACCAGTTCCTCGCAAACTGGGAGCAGCAGCACTACGACGCGCTGCAGAACATCTTCAGCATCGTCCGCTCGGACCACATGGCTGAGAGCGGCTTCTCGCCGTTCTAGTCCCTACTTTGCGGAGAAGCGGTACACCGTCGTCGACTTGAACGTCCGATCCGGCTGGAGGATGACGGGCGGGAAGTTCGGATGGTTGATCGAGTCCGGGAAGTGCTGGGTCTCCAGGCATAACCCGGAGTGCTTCGTGTACGCCACGCCGGCCTTGCCGGTGATCGAACCGTCCAGGAAGTTGCCCGTGTAGAACTGCACGCCGGGCTCGCTGGTCAACACGTCCATGACGCGGCCGCTGCCGGGCTCGCGCACCGTCGCCGACATCGCGAGCACGCCGCCGCCGTGGTTCAGCACGTAGTTGTGGTCGTAGCCCACGGGCGCGGGCCCCGGCACTTGGGCGATGCGCGACCCGATGGGCGTGAAGCGCGTGAAGTCCATCACCGTGCCGCGCACCGACGCGATCTCCCCGGTCGGAATCAGCGTGTCGTCCACCGGCGTAAAGCGGTCGGCCATCAGCATCAATTCGTGGCCGAGGATGTCACCCTGCCCGTCACCGGCCAGATTGAAGTAACTGTGGTTGGTCAGGTTGAGGATCGTCGTCTTGTCGGCGGTGGCGGTGTAGTCGAGCCGCAGTTCGTTGCGGTTGGTCAGCGTGTAGGTGACCGTCGCCGTCAGCGCGCCCGGGTAGCCTTCCTCCATGTCCGCGCTCACGTAGGTGAACTTCACGGCCACCCCGTCGGTCGCGGGGACGATCTGTGATCGCCACACGCGCTTGTCGAAGCCCTTCACGCCGCCGTGGAGGTGGTTCGGACCGTTGTTGGTCGCGAGCGTGTACTCCTGGCCGTTCAGCTTGAACTTGCCCTTCGCGATCCGGTTACCCACGCGTCCGATCGTCCCGCCGAAGTACGGGTGCTCGCCCTCGTACTGCTCCATCGTCTTGAATCCCAGCACGACGTCTTTGAACGACCCCGTCCGGTCGGCGACGTGCAACTCGGTGAGCAGCGCCCCGTAGGTGATCACCTTCGCGGTCATTCCCTGGCTGTTGGTCAGCGTGTAGAGGTCGACGGCCACGCCGTCTTTCGTCTTGCCGAAGTTCGATCGATCCACACGTGCCCCCTTGATCGCGGCCGCCGTCTGGGCCTGGCCGATGGCGGCGATCGACAGGAGAACCAGCGCGGCGCCTGCCGTCACCACCAGCTGTCGTCGAGATCTCATGATGACGCTCCATCGGACGTGAGCTTGGCGACGGCCACCACGGCCGGCCGCAGGACGTCCTCACCGATCGCATAGCCCTGCCGGATGATGCCGACCACCATTCCGTCCTGCGCGGGGTCGGTCACGGGCACCGTGGTGGCGGCCTCGTGCTGCGTCGGATCGAAGACGTGGTCCATGGCCTCGACCAGGTGCACACCGAAGGCCTCGAGCTTCCCGAGGAACTGCGCGCGCACCAGCTCGACGCCCTGGAGCAGCGGGCCCGCCGCCGCCATCCCACGGGCGGCGGCCAGCGCCCGATCGAGATTGTCCACGACATCCAGGAGGTCGGCGAGGATGGCGCGTTTGCCGCGCTCGACCTCCTTCGCGACGTCCCGGCGCAGTCGCACGCGCGCCTGCTCGAACTCGGCATTGGCTTCGCGGTAGCGCGCAATCGTCGCGCGCAGCTCTTCGTCTGTGGCGGCCAGCCGTTGTTCGAGTTCCTGGACGTAGGCCGGTTTGTCCGACCGTTCGCCGGCCGGCGCCTCCGCATCGGTGGCTGCGTCCTTCGCCCACCAGCGCCTGTCGACGATGCGGATGTCCCCCTCGGGCGGCGCGGGCCGCCGGGGAGCCTGTGGATCCGGATCCTCGCCGGGCGGAGCCGGCTTCCTGGAGTCGTCAGCCATGATGCGCGTTCGATCCTGCCTGGGCGGAGGTCACGTGGTTGCGGGCGCCGGCACCGGCTCCGCGGCGGCGCTCGCGGCGGTCGTGTCGGTCGTGGTGCACGCGAACGTCAGCGCGTCCTGCGCCAGTCCGATGGTCACGGTCCCGCCGTGCTCGAGTGCGCCGAACAGAATCTCATCCGTCAGGCGATCGCGCACGTCGGCCTGGATCACCCGCGCCAGCGGACGCGCGCCGTAGAGCGGGTCGTACCCCTTCGCGGCCAGCCACGCCCGCGCCTCGGGTTCGAGCACGATGGCGACGCGCCGCTCGCTCAGCTGCGCCTCGAGTTGCAGGATGAACTTCTCGACGATCGTCTCCATGACCGACGGGGACAGCGACTGGAAGTTCACGATCGCATCGAGACGGTTGCGGAACTCCGGGCTGAAGACGCGCTCGACCGCTTCGGTGGCCCGCTGCTTGGTCGCCTTGTTGCGGGACCCTGGGGTGTTCACCCCGCCGAAGCCGATGAGGGCCGCGTTCATCTCGCGCGAGCCCGCGTTCGATGTCAGGATCAGAATCACCTGCCGGAAGTCCGCCTTGCGGCCCATGCTGTCGGTCAGCGTCGCGTGGTCCATCACCTGCAGCAGGATGTTGTAGACGTCCGGGTGCGCCTTTTCGATCTCGTCCATCAGCACCACGGCGTACGGATGCGTGCGCACCGCGTCGACCAGCAGGCCGCCCTGCTCGAAGCCCACGTAGCCCGGCGGCGCGCCGATCAGCCGTGCGACCGCGTGCTTCTCCATGTACTCCGACATGTCGTAGCGCATGAACTCGTTGCCCAGGTGGATCGCCAGCTGCTTGGCGAGCTCGGTCTTGCCGACGCCGGTCGGGCCCGTGAACAGGAAGCAGCCGGCCGGCCGGTCGGGCTGGCCCAGGCCCGCGCGCGATCGCTTGATCGCCGCCGTCACCTGTCTCACCGCGTCGTCCTGGCCGAACACCACCCGCTGGAGGGCGTCTCCCAGCGTGCGGAGCCGTTCGCGATCCGACGCGCTGGCCTGCTTCTCGGGGATGCGCGCGATGCGCGCGGCCACCAGTTCGATGTCGTCTGTCGTCACGGTGCGCACGGCGCTTGCCGGCTTGCTGGCATCGCGCGGCTGCATGCGGAGGCGTGCGCCGGCCTCGTCGATCAGATCGATCGCGCTGTCGGGCAGCTTATAGTCCCGCAGGTGGCGCTTGGCCAGCTTGGCCGCCGCCTCGAGCGCACTGTCGTCGTACTTGATCTGGTGGTGGTCCTCGTAGCGGCTGCGCAGGCCCTTCAGAATCAGGACCGATTCCTCGATCGACGGCTCGTCCACGACGACCTTCTGCAGCCGCCGCGCCAGCGCCCGGTCCTTCTCGATGTGCTTGAAATCCTCGAAGGTCGTCGAGCCGACGACGCGCAGTTCGCCGCTGGTGAGGACGGGCTTGATGAGGGTGGCCAGGTCGAGCGTGCCGCCAGTGGTGGCGCCTGCGCCGACGGTTGCGTGAATCTCGTCGATGAAGAGAATGGGCAGCGGCTTCGCCTGGAGCGCGGAGATGACGGCCTTGAACCGTTCTTCGAAATCGCCGCGGAACCGCGTGCCGGCCAGCAGCGCCGCCGTGTCGAGCGAGAACACCTCGGCGCCTCTGAGGATCTCGGGCACGTCGTCGTCGAGCAGCCGCTGCGCGAGGCCTTCGGCCAGCGCCGTCTTGCCGACCCCGGCGTCCCCGACGAAGACCGGGTTGTTCTTGCGCCGGCGGCAGAGAATCTCGAGCGTCCGCTTGAGCTCGGTCGTACGGCCGACCAGCGGATCGAGCTTGCCGTTGCGCGCGCGCTCGGTGAGGCTCACGGCGTAGGCCGCCAGCGGGTCGGAGGGCGCCGGGGCCTCGTCCTCGCCGGGCGGCATCTGGCCGTCGCCGGTGGGTTCAGTCGGGCCGGGCTGGGCGGTGGGCGGCTGGGGCATCTTGGTCACCCCGTGCGAGATGTAGTTCAGGATGTCCAGGCGCGTGACGCCGTGCGCGCCCAGCAGGGTGGCCGCGTACGAACGGCCTTGCTGCATGAGCGCGGCGAGAATGTCGCCCGCGCGCACCTCTTCGCGGCCGGCGCTCTGCACGTGCAGCACGGCGGCCGACAGCGTGCGGCGGAACGCCAGCGTCTGCTCGGGCTCCTTGTCCGATCCGGCCGGCAGCTGCTCGATGCGCTCGCGGAGAAACGTATCGAGTTCCTTCCGGAGCCGTGGCAGATCGACCCCGCAGGCCGCGAGGATCTTCTCGCCGTCGAGCTCGTGGGCCATGACGTACAACAGATGCTCGAGCGTGAGGTGCGCATGACGGCGCGACACCGCCTCGCGATAGGTCACATGCAGGAGCATCTCAACGGACGTGCTGAACACGGACGGATCCTTTCTCGAGGTTGCCTCAAGTATACAGGCGGACCGGCCGCCCGGTCGCCGTCACGGCGCCTTCTCGATGATCGCCCGGAGAGGATAGCCCGAGTCGTGGGCGAGTGCGTGGACCGTGGACACCTTGGTCTCCGCAATGTCCCACGGATAAACCCCGCACAGGCCCTGACCCTGGGTGTGTACCAGCATCATGATCCGGAACGCCTCGGCGGGGCCCCTGTTGAAGACGCTTTCGAGCACCTGGACGACGAACTCCATCGTCGTGTAGTCGTCGTTGAGCAGGAGGACCTGGAACAGATCCGGCTCACGCTGCTGGGTGCGGGTCTTTTCGGCGATGGTGCGTTCGGTTCTGGGTCGGTCGCCAGCCATGTTGGGTCCGAGTGCAGTATACCGTTCGCGGGAGTGTTCGCGGGAGCGGGCGCGTGAGTGGACGCGTGAGTGGACGGGTGGTTCAGGTACAATGCCGCCGCCCGAAGGATGCCCACGACGTGAGGGGAGAAGGCTCAATGGTGTCTGTCATCGACCTGCAGTTCCTGGGCCACGCCAGGGCGATTGCCACCGGTGTCATCGACACGCCATCGGGCGTGCTGCTCGTGGACCCGGGACCGACGACCTGCCTGGCCGCCCTGGAGGCGGCGCTGGCCAGAGACGGCATCCGCCCCACAGACCTGCACGGCCTGCTGCTGACGCACATTCACCTGGATCACGCGGGCGCCACCGGCACCATCGTGCGCCGCTACCCGCATCTGACGGTGTACGTCCACGAGCGCGGCGCCCCGCATCTGATCGATCCGGGCAAGCTGCTGGCGAGCGCCCGGCGGTTGTACGGCGCGGACATGGATCGGCTCTGGGGCGAGTTCGCCCTGGTGCCCGCCGATCGCGTGCGCGTGCTGGTCGACGGCGAGACGCTGCCGTTTGGCGGGGTCGGAATCGCGGTGGCCTACACGCGCGGCCATGCGTCACACCACGCGTGCTTCTTCGATCCGCGGACCGGCATCGCCTACGTCGGGGACACCGGCGGCATCCGCGTCGGCCCGAGTCTGTATGTGCTGCCGCCGACGCCGCCTCCGGACATCGACATCCCGCGCTGGAGGACGAGCCTCGATCGCATCGCGGCCTGGCAGCCCTCGTCGGTGTTGGTCACCCACTTCGGCTGGCATGGCGACGCCGCCGCCCACCTGGCGGCGCTAGGCGGCGAACTCGAGCGATGGGACGCCTTGACGGCCGATCTGATGGCGACCGAGCCGGACGCCGACCGCCGGAAGGCACAGTTCATCGAGCGGGTGCGCGCCGGCATCGCTGCGCGGGTCACTGGCGAGGAGGCCGACGCCTACCGGCGCGCGATGTCGCTGGATGACTGCTGGGCGGGCATGGCGCGGTACTGGGACAAGAAGACTGACGCCGGGCCGCGGCCCGCGGCGTCCTGATTGGAGCCAGCGATGACAACAGCTCACACGCCTGGCCGACCTGGGGACGGGAACGGCGCGCGCATGTTGATTGACGGCCAGTGGCTGGCCCGCGACGCGGTCCTCGAGGTCCGCAATCCGTTCGACGGCCGGCTCGTGGACACGGTGCCTCGCGGGTCGCGCGCCGACATCGACGCCGCCATCGGCGCCGCCCAGCGCGCGATGGCGACGCCGTGGCCGGCCCATGCGCGCTACGCCGTGCTGATGCAGGCCGCCGCGCTGGTCGACGCCGATCGCGACGGCTACGCACGCACGATCGCGCTGGAAGGCAGCAAGACCATCCGCGAGGCGCAGCGCGAGCCCGTCCGCTGCGTCACCTTGCTCCGCCTCGCGGCCGAGGAGGGGCGCAGGCTGGCCGGGGAGACTCTGCCGTTCGACAGCCGCGTTGGCTCCGAGAACCGCGTCGGCTACTACTTCCGCTTCCCGGTCGGCGTGGTCGGCGCCATCACGCCGTTCAACGATCCGCTCGCGATGGCGTGCCACAAGGTCGGGCCTGCGCTGGCCGGCGGCAATGCCGTCGTGCTCAAGCCGGGCTCGGCCACGCCGCTCTCGGCGCTGCGTCTGGCGCAGGACCTGCTGGCAGCCGGGCTCCCGGCGGGCCGGCTGAACGTCGTCACCGGGCCGGGCGCCGAGCTCGGCGACGCGCTTGCCGGCGATCCGCGCGTGCGCGTCGTGACGTTCACGGGCGGCGTGGAGACGGGCGAGCACATCACCCGCATCGCCGGCATCAAGAAGCTGTCGATGGAACTCGGCTCGAACTCGCCGGTCATCGTGATGGACGACGCGGATCTCGACCGGGCCGTTCCGGCCATTGCCGCTGGAGCGTTCGCGCAGGCCGGGCAGAACTGCCTCGGGGTGCAGCGGGTGCTGGTGCACGAGGCCGTGTACGACAGGTTCCGCGAGCGGTTCGTCGCGCACGTGTCGGCCCTCACGGCCGGGTCGTCGATGGACGAGGCGACCGACGTCTGCGCGATGATCACGCGCAAGGAGGCCGAGCGCGTCGAACAGTGGATCCGAGAGGCCCAGGCCGGCGGGGCGCGCGTACTGGTCGGCGGCAAACGCGAGGGTGCGGTGGTCTGGCCGGCGGTACTCGAGTCGCTGCCGGAGGGCGCACGCCTCGACTGCCAGGAGGTGTACGGCCCCGTGGTGTCGCTCTACCGCGTCGCGTCGCTTGGCGAGGCCATCGCGCGGGCGAACCGCGTGAGCTACGGGCTGCACGCGGCGATCTTCACGGAGAGCCTGCGCCACGCGTTCGCGGCCATTCAGGACCTGCACGTGGGCGCGGTCATCGTGAACGACTCGACGGACTACCGGCTGGATGTCATGCCGTTTGGCGGGACGAAGTTGAGCGGAATCGGACGGGAAGGCGTCCGATTCGCGCTCAACGAAATGACCGAGACACGCGTGGTCTGCTTCAACTTGTCGTGATCCCCGGTTTCGTCACCCGTTCTCGCGGAAGGTGCCGGCCGCCGCACGCAGGTGACGAAACCGTCTCCTATTTGAACTCGCCGCAGCGGAGCATCTGCGACCCGTAGTACGGATTCTCGATCTTGTCGCCCTTCTGCAGCCAGTACTTCTTCACCATCGGGCAATAGGCGCGCTTGGCGCCGCCGGGTGCGGTGCCTGCCAGCGCGATCACCGCATCGCTGAGATCGCCAAAGGCGGCGCGGGTGGCCTTGAGGTCGGCGGCCGCCGCAATCTTGTCGGCCGCGGCCAGCGTGGCCGCGCCCGGCGCGCCCAGCTTCTTCGCTTCGGCCGCAATCGCCTGCGCGGCGGCCGGTACACCCTCCACCTTGTCGGCGGCCAGCGTCGTGCCGATCTTCAGATACGCATCCAGCAGGGGAGCGGGCACCTCGGCGGCGCCAAGCGGCGCGGCGACAACGACGAGGGCAACCAGCACGAGGGCAATCGTCATGAGTCGGGACATCTGTAGCCTCCGCATCTCTTATACGACGAAGCGCCGCCCTGACGCCAGCGCCGACGTCCGGACGCAATTGGGTGGCAGACGCCGGCCCGGGCTGCGGTAGACTGAGCCCTCGCAACGGGGGGAGCCGCCATGCAGGACTTCGAGAAACTCGGAGTGTTCTATCTGGGCCGGCAGTTCGACCTGGCCGCCGGTCGGCGGCGCGACGACCTCATCCTCTACGACTCGAGGGATCTGGTGACGCACGCCGTCTGCGTCGGCATGACCGGCAGCGGCAAGACGGGGCTGTGCCTGGCGCTGCTCGAAGAGGCCGCTCTGGACGGCGTCCCGGTGATCGCGGTCGACCCGAAGGGCGACCTGGGCAACCTGCTGCTGACGTTTCCAAATCTCGCCGCCGCCGACTTCCGGCCGTGGGTGAACGAAGACGACGCACGGCGGAAAGGCGTCGAGCCCGACCAGTTCGCGGCGTCGCAGGCCGAGCTCTGGACGAAGGGCCTGGCCGACTGGGGCCAGGACGGCGCCCGCATCGGCCGGTTGCGCGCCGCCGCGGATTTCGCCATCTACACGCCGGGCAGCAACGCCGGGATCCCGCTCTCGTTGCTGAGAACCCTCGATGCGCCGCCGGCGGCCCTGCGCGACGACCGCGAGCTGTACGCCGAGCGCGTAAGCACGACGGCGACCAGCCTGCTCACGCTGGCCGGCATCGACGCCGACCCCGTGCGCAGCCGCGAGCACATCCTGATCTCGACGATCTTGTCGACCGCCTGGAACGCGGGAACGGCGCTCGACCTGGCGGCCCTCATCCTGCAGATCCAACAGCCCCCGGTGCAGCGCATCGGCGTGCTGGAACTCGAGTCCTTCTTCCCGTCGGGCGACCGGTTCGGCCTGGCTACGGCGTTCAACAACCTGCTGGCCGCGCCGGGGTTCGATGTCTGGATGGAGGGCGACGCGCTGAGTATCGATCGGCTGCTCTACACGGCCGAGGGCAAGCCACGCGTGTCGGTGATCTCGATTGCGCACCTGGGCGATCGCGAGCGCATGTTCTTCGTCTCGCGTCTGCTCAACGAGCTGCTGGGCTGGATGCGGACGCAGCCGGGCACGACCAGCCTGCGCGCGCTGTTCTACATGGACGAGATCTTCGGGTACTTCCCGCCGGTCGCCAACCCGCCGTCGAAGGGCCCGCTGCTGACGCTGCTGAAGCAGGGCCGGGCGTTCGGCCTGGGGTGCGTGCTGGCGACGCAAAACCCCGTCGACATCGACTACAAGGGGCTGTCGAACGCGGGCACCTGGTGGCTCGGCCGGCTGCAGACCGAGCGCGACAAGGCGCGCGTGCTCGACGGACTCGAAGGCGCGGTGACCGCTGGCGGCGGGCGCTTCGATCGCGGGTATTTCGACAAGGCCTTGAGCAGCCTGCGGTCGCGCGTGTTCGTGATGAACAACGTGCACGAGGATCGGCCCGTCGTGATGGAGTCGCGCTGGGCGATGTCGTACCTGCGCGGGCCGCTCACGCGGGATCACATCCGGCAGCTGATGGGGCCCCGCAAGGCCCAGGCCGCGCCGGCCGCCGCGCCGATTCCCGCGCAGGCCGCCCCGAGTCCGAGGGCGGCGGCACCGGCGTCCCAGGCCGGCCCGGCCGGTGCCGCACCACGGCCCTTGCTGCCGCCAGAGATCCAGCAGTTCTTCCTGCCGCGCGCGGCCCCGGCCCGGCCCGGAGCCACGCTGGCCTACGTGCCAATGGCGATCGGCGCCGCCAACGTCGTGTTCGCCGACGCCAAGGCCGGCATCTCCCACACGCGCGGGATGACGCTCGTCGCAGAGATCGACGCGCGGCTCGGCTCGGTCGCGTGGGCCGACGCGACGGCCTTCGACGTGCCCGTCCGTGATCTTGGCAGCGACCCCGAGGGCGACGCGCGCTTCAGCGCGATGCCGCCGGCTGCGTCGAAGGCGAAGTCCTATGACGGCTGGGCGAAGGAACTGAAGACGTGGATCGGCCAGACCCAGACGCTCGACCTCCTGAAAAGCAGCCAGACCGGCACGGTGTCGGCGCCCGGCGAGTCCGAGCGCGACTTCCGGATCCGCCTCCGGACGGCGACGCGCGAGCAGCGTGACCAGGCCCTCGACGCGCTGCGGAAGAAGTACGCGGCGAAGCTCGCCGCGCTGGACGAGAAGATCCGCCGCGCGCAGCTTTCGGTCGATCGCGAGTCCGAGCAGGCGTCGCAGCAGAAGCTGCAGACGGCCGTGTCGTTGGGCGCCACGGTGCTTGGCGCGCTTTTCGGCCGCAAGGCCATCAGCACCTCGACGCTGGGCCGGGCGACGACCACGGCGCGGGGGATGGGCCGGACGATGAAGGAGAGCCAGGACATCGACCTGGCGAAGCAGAACATGGCCGCGGCGCAGCAGCAGAAGGCCGAACTCGAAGCCGAGATCGAGGCCGAGGTCGGGACGCTGAGCGGCGCACTCGATCCGTCCAGCCAGTTGCTGGTGCCGTTCCCGCTCAAGCCGAAGCGCACGGACATCGCCGTGCTGATCGTGGCCCTGGCGTGGGCGCCGGCGTGGCTGGACGGCGACGGCACGCTCGCACCTGCGTGGAAGACGTAATGGGGGCGCGTGCCCCTACCGGTGCGGGTTCAGCTCGCCCGCCTCGATCCGCACCGCGAGATGGTTCTCCTTCGGCGGCACCGGGCAGGTGGCAAACGGCGTGAACGCGCACGGCGGGCTGTGCGCCTTGTTGAAGTCGAGCACGACCTCGCCGTTCACCGGCATCGCCGCGTAGAGGAACCGCCCGCCCGGGTAGGTCTCCTGTCCGGTCGTCAGATCCCGGAACACAAAAAACAGTTCCTTCGCATCGGCGCCGTCCAGCACGGCGTGCAGCCGGTACTCGCGCCCGTCGAGCGTGAACACGGCGTACCCCGGGCTGGGCCACGGATCGATGCTGCCGAGTACGTTTGCGATCATGATCGATGTCGGCGCCGCGTGCGCGACGAAGCGCGCGCGGATGCGAGAGGCCTCGCGGATCGGGAACCAGCGCAGGCCCGTGAACGTCCGGCGCGCCTCGCTCTCGCGATCCTTCACCCGGACGCCGAACCGGTCGCCGCGTTTGATGACGAAGAAGGTCAGGGATCCGATCGTCAAGACGTCGTAGTCGCCCGGCTGGGGCGCCAGCGTCTGCGCGGACGCAGGCTTGCCGTTGATGCGTAGCGCCGTGCCCGGCTCCGGTGTGATGCGCACGACGCCCGCCGTCAGGTCCATCACCGCCAGACGCGCCGGCGACGACGAGGCCGGCAGCGGCACGGCGTTGGCATCGCCGCCGCCCATCGCGTTGGGCCCCTCGTGCAGCCAGAACAGCCCGACCAGCGTCAGCCACCCGTCGTCTGCGCGAAGCTCGGCCTCCCGGTCGGCGCGCCAGGCCTCGATGGTCCCGGCATAGGTGGCCCCGGGCTGCTCCGCCGCCTGGGAGGCCCACCCGACACCCGAGACGACGAGCCACACCAACGCGGTCAGGAGCCCAATCAGGAGCGCAATCCGTACTGGGCTGGCGGGACAGCAGCGTTTCATAGTGCCAATCCTATCGCGTGAGGACGGGGTTGTACCGGAATCTCTTTGACTTCGGCAGGCGTGGGCAGTAGAGTTGAGTCAGGGTTCTGATTATGAACGATAGTTCATCGACGCGCCGCCTTCGCCACCGGGAAGCCGATCTGGCAGGTCTCATCGAGGCTGCCGAGCGAGTCTTCAGCGATCGCGGATTCCACGCCACCTCCATTCGCGACATCGCCCGGGAAGCCGGGTTCAGCATCGGTGGGGTGTATCAGTTCTTCGCCAGCAAGGACGATCTCTACCTGCGGGTCGTGGAGGGGCAGTGGGAGCACTTTTTCCAGTTGCTCAACAAGGCGCTCGCGGCCGAAGGGTTCGAGGCGCGCATCCACGCCCTTACCGATGGCATGTTCCAGGCCTTCGAGGAGCGGCAAGGGTTCTTCAAACTCTTCCTCTCGGAACGAGGCCGGCTGTCGGCGTCGTTCTCCGGAGAAATTGCCGCGCGCGTGGGTCAGCACACCCGCCGGCTCCGCGGCGAGCTGGTCGAGTTGATGCGCCAGGGCATCACAGAAGGCGCGCTGCGCCCCGGGGATCCGGAGCTGCTCGCATCGGCCTATCTCGGCATGGTGCACACGTGCATCTTCGAAGCGATGGCCTCGGGCGCGACCCGCCCGGACCGTCCCGTCAGCGAGGTGCTGGCGCTGTTTCTGGGCGGCGCGGCGGGTGTGAAGCCGCCGCACGCGGGAGGTGCTCAGTGAACCGCCGGATCGTCGGGATACTGGTCGTCGTGTCCGCCGCGCTGGCGGTCTTTGCGTGCGGGCAGTCCTCGTCTGGGAATGCGGCGGCGACCGGGCCCGCGCCGGTGCGCGTCACCGTGGCCACCGTGCAACTGCAGCCATTCGATCGCATGCTGCGCATCACGGGTACGCTGCTGGCCGACGAAGAAGCCGAGGTAGCGGCCGAAGTCGCCGGGCGCGTGACGGCCACGCCCGTCGAGCGCGGCAGCCGGGTGGCCGAGGGCGCGCCGCTCATCAGCCTTGCCCAGGTCGAGGCCCAGGCGGGCGCCTCCGACGCCGAATCGAACGTGGCGCAGCTGGAAGCGCGGCTGGCGCTGCAGCCGGGCCAGACCTTCGACGTCGAGCAGGTGCCCGAAGTCGCGACGGCCAAGGCCGCGCGCGACATGGCCGAATCGGATTTCAACCGCATTAAGAGCCTGCTCGATCAGAAAGTGGTGTCGCAGGCCGAGTTCGATCAGCGGCGCAACCAGGCCGAGATGGCGCGCAACCAGTACCGGACGGCCCGCAACGCGGCCCAGCAGCAGTTCCGGATGTACGAAGGGGCGCGGGCCCGCGCCGCGCTGGCGAACAAGGCGCTGGCGGACACGGTCGTGCGCGCCCCGTTTGCCGGGCTGGTGGTCGAGCGCAAGGTGAGCGTGGGCGACTTCGTCACCCGCGGCACCAAGGTCGTGACGGTGGTGAAAGTGTCGCCCCTGCGCGCGGAACTCACGGTGCCGGAGCAGTCGGCGAGTCTGGTGGCGCCGGGCCGGCTGGTCCGCCTCCAGGTGGACGCCTTCCCGGGGCGCTACTTCGACGGGCAAATCCGCTTCGTCTCTCCGGCGTATCGCGCGGATCAGCGGGCGCTGACGGTGGAGGCCATCGTGCCGAACAAGGACAACGCGCTGAAGCCGGGCATGTTCGTGTCGGCCGAGGTGGAGCTGCCGTCCACGGCGCTGGCCCTGGTCGTGCCGGCCGGCGCGGTGCAGACGGTGGCCGGCCTCAGTCACGTATTCGTGATTCACGGCGACAAGGCGGAAGAGCGGCTGATCACGCCGGGCGTGACGATCGGCGCGCGCACGGAAGTTCTTAAGGGGCTCGCGGCCGGCGAGGTGATCGCCGTGACCGGGGCCTCGTCACTGACTGACGGCGGGCTGGTGCGGGTCGGCGGGCAGGCCGCCGCTCCTGCGCCTCCGGCTGTTCCGCTTCCCGCCAAGCAGTAGGAGCCTTCCATGCAGTGGCTTGCCGCTTTGTGCGTCCGGAGGCCCGTGCTCGCCTCCGTGCTGGTGCTGACGCTGGCGGTCGTGGGCGCGTTTGGCTACGGCCAGCTCGGCGTCGATCGTTTTCCGAAAGTCGATTTTCCCACGATCATGATCACCACGCGCCAGCCTGGCGCGGCGCCGCAGCAGGTTGAAACCGAGGTCTCGGACAAGATTGAAGAGGCCGTCAACACGATCAGCGGCCTCGACGAACTGCGCTCGACGTCCGCGGAGGGCGTGTCGATCGTGACGGCGTCGTTCCTGCTGGAAAAGGACGTCGACGTGGCCGCGCAGGAGGTGCGCGACAAGGTC
>Ga0315283_10000522_pt1 | contig 28506 bp, 22 predicted proteins | sample YL17G09_0_MG_FD_204541 | JGI IMG/M metagenome (GOLD analysis project Ga0315283, IMG submission 204541) | Sediment microbial communities from Yellowstone Lake, YNP, Wyoming, USA - YL17G09_0 | ecosystem: Environmental > Aquatic > Freshwater > Lake > Sediment | place: USA: Wyoming | collected...
GCAGCGCGACCGCGGGCCGGGCGCCGGACCAATCGATCCGCATATCCGTCCACGCCATCCGGCCGACCAGGCCCGTGCCGAGGGCCTTCACGAGCGCTTCCTTTGCCGCGAACCCCAGCGCGTAGCCTTCTGCCGGGCGCCGGCAGGCGCGGCACCAAGCGAGTTCATCGGCAGTAAAAAGGTCGTCGAACGGATCTCCGCCACGACGGTTGAGTTCGCGCTCGATTCGGCCAACCTCGATGAGGTCGACACCACAACCCAGGATCACGGGAGCCCCGAGGTTAGGGCCTGTTAGCGAACACCGGGAGCCTCGGTTGTTTGCTTACAGGCCCTTATGGCTGACCACACGCTCAGGTCGCTACGTGTGCTCGCCCACAGCGCCTTACCAGGCGACACGAGACATCCAGGGGCGAACTCGAGAGGACCGAACCGAGGAAAAACGGGCCGAGTGTAACACAGACAGGCACGGCACGCGCGCCTGGCGGCCGCGAGTCGCCAGTTTGTGAGCGTCCGCGGGTCAAACGCGCGATAATGCGGTGCGTATGGCCGATACCACGTCGTGGACCCGCGAGCAGACCTCGCGCCTTCGCGATTTCTACAACGTCTACACGCGGGGGTTCTCCGCCGAGGAGTTCCAGCGCCTGTTCACGCGCGACACCCGCGACGCGTACCGCTACTTTTCGCGCGGCATCGATCGCGGCGATCTCCGCCTGCTCTCCTGGTGGAAGCGCCCCCTCGTCTTTTTCCGCGGCTTCTTCCTCGCCGTCACGATGAAGATGTCGCCGGCGCGGCGCGTGCTCTTCGCGCTGTCGCTCATCGCCGGCCTGCTGGGCCTCGTCACGTTGCTCGACGGCTTCAATACCGTCTGGATTCCCCTCGACCCGATCGTCCTGCGTGTGCCGCTGCCCGCGCCGATCTGGCCCCGGGGCACGGGCTGGCTGGTCCTCTCGCTGGTCGGCCTCGTCCTGCTCGTGCTCCTCGAGGTGTTCGAGCGCCTGTCGCTCAAGAACGATCTCGAGATCGCCCGCGATATCCAGCAGGCGATGCTGCCGCGCGGCCTGTACGCCAGCGGTGGCCTCGAGGCCTTCGGGGTGACGCGCCCGGCCAACACGGTCGGCGGCGATTTCTACGACATCCTCCCGCTCCCCGACGCCCGCGTCGTCGTCGCGCTGGGCGATGTCGCGGGCAAGGGCAGCCCGGCCGCGCTGCTCATGGCCCTGCTGCTCGCCATGCAGCGGACGCTGCTCGATCTCGGCCTCGACGCGGCGCCACTGCTCGAGCGCCTCAACGTCCAGATCCTGCGCCACGCGCCCTCGTCCCGTTTCATCACGCTGCTGTTTGTCACGATCGACCCGGCCACCGGCGACCTGGTGTCCGTCAACGCGGGCCACCTGCCGGGCCTCATCCGGCGCCGCAACGGCGACATCGATCGCCTGACCGACGGCGGCATCGCCCTGGGCATGTTCGAGCACTCCCGCTACACGGCCCAGACGACGCGCCTGGAGCCAGGGGACCTGCTGGTGCTCTACAGCGACGGCATCACAGAAGCGGAGAATCCGTCCGGCGTGCCGTTCGACGAAGCCGGCCTCCTGGCGCTCATCCGCGCCCATGCCGGGAACCCCGACCTGCGCGACATCGGCGCGGCCATCATCAAGGCGGTCGAGCGCCACGCCCAGGACGTCCGTTTCGCCGACGATCTCACGGTGCTGTTGGCACGCCGCCCGCTTGCGTTCTCGGCGCCACATCGGGACTCGGGACTCGGGGCTGGGGACTCGGGGCGTGAAGTGCCTCCTGTTCCGCCACCTATTCCCGATATTCTCCCGACGAACGGTTCCGACGACCTCGATTTGGCGTCTAAAAGCTAAAGGGGCATGTCCGTGGTGTGGCCCGTGGAGGCATCTCCCGAGTCCCGAGTCCCGAACCCCGTCAGTCCTGAGCCCTATGCGCCGCGTCACCGCTGTCCTCGTTGTGCTCCTCGCCGTGCTTGTCCAGCACGGCGGATCGCATCTGGCGGCGCAGGCCGGTCTGCCCCGAATCGACGGCGTCGCGCGGCTCCTGCTCCGCATCCAGCAGGTGATGCAGGCCGGCAATCCCGGCGCCTATCTCGACCTGCTGTCCGCCGTCGCCAGTCGCGACTTCGCGCGCGAGGCGGCGGTCAAACTGGTCCTGCCCGGCATCACGCGCGCCGTCATCCGCGAGCGCGACCGGACGCCGCTCGAGGGCACGCTGCCCGGCGACGGCTACCGCCTGATGGTGGAGGTGCTCACCGAACGCAGCACCCGCGGCCGCGTGGCCACGTGGCGCCTCGACGTGCGCCGCGTACCCACCGACACGAGCGAGGACGAGTGGAAGGTCGCGGGCCAGGAGCAGGCGGCGACCATCGACGGGCTGTATCGCCTGTCGCTCACGCCGACGAAGCAGTACCGGGTGCACGACCTGCTCCTCGCATCGGACGATCTCGAGATTCGCCTCGCCGACGGCACCATGTTCGTCGCGGAAACGCCCGACGGGCCGACGGCGCTCGTGCTGCTGCCCTCCGGCACCGGCACGTTCCGGTTCCGCCCGACGCCCGAGACCGAGCGCGAACAGGTCCGCTTCTACTCCGGGTCCGACACGGTCGAGGGGGCATGCGACGCGGTGTTCGTCCGCGTCAACCCGTTCAACTTCGCGGCGCGCATCCCGAAGGCCGCCCTGACCGAAGAACCGGTTGACCCGGAGACCTTCCGCCGGGCCGACGCGCACTTCCGCGATCAGATCGGCAAGTCGTACAGTATCGATCTCGGCGACATGAGCCGCGATCTGTGGTCGCTGCCGCCCTCGCCAGGCGACCTGATCGTCGAGCTTCGCTCGCGCCGGTTCCAGGACCTCACCTACACGAAGTCGACTGGCGACCCCGAAGATATCTCGTTCTTCGATCGCCGCCGGCGCCGCAACATCTCGGTTTACGCCTCAGTGGACCACCTCAAGACGAACGGCCGCTTCTTCGACGAGGATCGGGGCGCCGACTACGACATCACGCACTACGCGCTCGACGTGTCGTTCGACCCGGAGCGGCGTGGCCTCGACGGCCGCGCGCTCGTGCGGCTGCGCATCACGGCGCCCGCGGTCAACAACCTCACGCTGCGGCTGGCCGAATCGCTCAACGTGAAATCGATTTACAGCAACGATCTCGGGCGGCTCCTGCCCCTCCGTATCCGCGGCCAGAACAGCATCGTCATCAACCTGCCGGGCTACGCGATGCGCGGCACGGAGCTGGTGCTGGTCATCACCTACTCGGGCCGCCTCGAGCCGTCGGAGCCCGATCGCGAGGTCATCGCGCCGCAGTTCCCCCAGCAGGAACAACAGGTCCGTGACGACTCGCCGGCGTTCGTCAGCGAACCCAGCCTGCTGTACTCGATACACTCGTACTGGTACCCCCAGGGGTCGGTCACCGACTATGCGACCGCCACGATGCAACTGACCGTGCCCGAGCCGTATGGCGTTCTGGCGAGCGGTGACCTCGCGCCCGGCTCGCCCGTCGTGGTGCCGTCGCGTGACCGGCAGAGCGCGGCCCGCCTCTACACGTACGAGGCGGCCAGGCCGGTGCGGTACTTGTCGTGCGTGATCAGCAGGTTCACCCGCGTGGCGAGGCGCCAGGTGTCGCTGGTCGAGGCGCTCGCGTCGCTGGCGGCGAGCAACGGCGGCGCGATGCCAGAGGGCACGATGCCGGCCGGGCGCTTCAGCAACGCGGTCGAGCTCGCCGTCGAGGTCAACCCGCGACAGACCACGAGCGGTCGCCAGAGCGCGCCGATCGCCGAGGACCTGTTGCGGTTCTACACCTCGCTGGTGGGCGACGCCCCGTACCCGAGTTTCACCGTCGGTATCATCGAGAAGGACCTGCCGGGCGGCCACAGCCCCGCGTACCTCTCGATCCTCTACAGGCCCCCGCCCAGCGCGCCTGCCGTCAACTGGGCCAGTGACCCGGCGTCGTTCCCGAGCTATCCGGAGTTCTTCATCGCCCACGAGACCGCCCACCAGTGGTGGGGGCAGGCCGTCGGCTGGCGCAGTTACCACGACCAGTGGATCAGCGAGGGGTTCGCGCAGTATTTCGCGGCGCTGTACGCGCGCAAGAGCCGCGGCGACGCGCTGTTTGGCGACCTGCTGCGGCGCATGGCGCGGTGGGCCAGAGACGAGGGCGACAAGGGGCCGGTGTCGCTCGGGTATCGCCTCGGCCACATCCAGGGCAACACCCGCATCTTCCGCGCGGTGGTCTACAACAAGTCGGCCGTCGCGCTGCACATGCTGCGGCGGATGATAGGCGACGAGGCGTTCTTCCGGGGCATCCGGCGCTTCTACTTCGGCGCACGTTTCGCGAAGGCCGGCTCCGAGGACGTGCGGGCCGCCATGGAGAAGGAGAGCGGCCAGGGGCTGCAGCCGTTCTTCGACGCGTGGATCCACGGGTCGGGCACGCCGCAGGTCCGCGTCAGCTGGGCGCGGGACCCGGCAGGCCCCCCGGCGGCGCGGTTGCGGCTCGAGCAGGTCGGGCGCGTGTTCCCGTTCCCCGTCACGGCCACTCTCCGCTACGCCAACGGCACGCTGGAGGACGTCCAGGTGATCGTCTCGGGCCAGATATTCGAGACCGTGTTGCCCCTCAAGGGCGACCTGCGCGAGATCACCCTCAACCGTGACGGCCTGACGCCGCTCATCGTCCTTGGGAAGTAGTCGACTCGAGCCGTCTCCCGAGTCCCGAACCCCGAAGGGCGCCGTAGCCTTGGCGAAGGCGGCCGACTCCCGGTCTGAACCAGCCCCTGGTCCCCTTGGCTCGCCGAAGCCTTTGGCGAAGGCGGCTGGCCCCTAGTATCATTCCCCTTATGGACCAGGTGACCCTGACGATCGACGGGCGCGCGATTACGGCGGCCAAGGGCAAGACCATTCTCGAAGCCGCCCTCGACCACGGCATTTCCATCCCCTACTACTGCTACCACCCCGGCATCGGCGTTGAAGGCTCCTGCCGCGTCTGCATCGTCAAGGTCGAGAAGATGCCGAAGCTGCAGACGTCGTGCTCGACGGTCTGCACCGACGGGATGATCGTCGACACGTGCAGCCCCGAGGTCCTCCAGGCACGCGCCAGCGTGTTCGAGTTCCTGCTGATCAACCACCCGCTCGACTGCCCGGTGTGCGACAAGGGCGGCGAATGCCCGCTGCAGGACTTTTCGTACTCGTACGGCCCGGCCGACAGCCGCATGGAGTTCCCGCGGCGCACGTTTGACGGCGAGGGCGTGGCGGCCGACGTGGACTTCGGCCCGACGCTGATGCTGAACCGTAACCGGTGCATCATGTGCACCCGCTGCGTGCGCTTCATGAAAGACGTCGACAGCGACGCGCAGATCGGCGTGATCGATCGCGGCAACCACAGCGAAATTGCGACCTTCCAGGAACAGGGCGTCCACTCGCTCATCTCCGGCAACCTGATGGACGTGTGCCCCGTGGGCGCGATCACGACCCGTGATTACCGCTTCAAGTCGCGGCCGTGGGACAACCCGACGGCGGTCGACACGATCTGCACGTTCTGCTCGAAGGGCTGCAACACCACCGCCTGGCTGAAGGCCAAGCCCGAGTGGGCGAAGGGCGCGCAGCTCATCCGCTTCACGCCGCGCTTCGCGCCGGAGGTGAACGGCTACTGGATGTGCGACATCGGCCGCTTCCAGTACCACTGGGTCGAGAGCGATCAGCGCCTGACCCACCCGTGGGTGAAACAGGACTCGGGCGCGCTCGCCGCGGCGACGTGGCCCGGCGCCCTCGGGCGCGTGCGCGATCGGCTGCAGCAGGTCCTGCGGGCGTCGCCCGCCGCGTTCCGGATGCTCGTCTCGGCGCACGCGTCGCACGAAGAGCTGTTCGTGGTGCGCGCGTTGCTGCGCACACTGCAGGGCAACGGCGCGGACGAGCGCGTCACCATCGCATGGCGCGTCACGCCGAAGGCGCAGCCCGCGAACACGACGTTCCCCGTGCCGCCCGTCGACGCGCCCAACGTCGCCGGCGCGCGCCTCCTGGGCTTCCGGGTGCCGGGCGGCACGACCGCCGCGCCCGACCTGTCCGGCCTGCGCGGCGCGGTCGAGGCCGGCGCCGTCCAGGCGCTCTACGTCGTCGATCCCGGCCCCGAGGGCAGCCTCGGCGACATCCAGTGGCTGCTCGACGCGCGCACCGCGGGCACGCTGCCGCTGCTGATCGTCCAGGGCGCGCTGATGACGCCGCTCGCCGCCGCCGCCGACATCGTGCTGGCCGGCGCCGCGTGGACCGAGAAAGACGCCACCTACACCAACGACCGCGGCCTGCTGCAGAGCACGTCGCGCGTGATGGCCTCGCCGGGCGAGGCGCGCGAAGACTGGCAAGTGCTGACGATGGTGGCGGCGGAGCTCGGCGCGGCGATAAGCTACGCGGACGCCGGCGCCGTGCGCGCGGCCATTGCCGCGGAGATGAAGGGCCGCGCGGGCATCGACGGCATCGCCGAGGTCGGCTTCGCCAGGCCGCTGGCTGGCCGCTCGTGGCTGCAGGCGTCGAACCCGTCCGAGCGCTGGAAGTGGGACCACATGTTCCAGGATCTGCCGCCGGTGAAGACCAACCCGGTCATGGTGCGCGCGGAACTCGTCAGGTTGGAAGACTTGATCAAGAAGTAGGCGTGACCCGCCAGGATCTCCCGTGAAGAAAGCCGCCATCGTACTTGCCATCCTCGCCCTGGCCACGGCCCTGGCCCAGGCGCAGATTCGTCGTCCGAAAGCCGACGTGACGCCGCTGGTCGAACGGCCAGGCGTCGCGGCGGGCGGTCCGGTGCGACTCGCGCTGAAGGTGTCGCTGCCCGAGGGGCTGCACGTCCAGTCGAACACGCCGAAGGACGAGACGCTCATCCCGACCACGCTGACCATCGACGCGCCGGCGGGCGTGACCATCGACGAAATCGTCTGGCCGAAGGTCGTGCCCCTGAAGCAGGAAGGCCAGCCGCAGCCGCTCGAGGTGTTCGAACGCGAATTCGTCATCGGCGTGCAGGCGACGCTGGCCGCATCGATGGCCGGCGGCGACCTGGCGGTGCCGCTGCACCTGCGCTTTCAGGCGTGCAACGACAGCATGTGCTTCGCGCCGTCGACCACGGATGCGCAGTGGACGATCAGGGTGGCGGCCGCCGGCGGGGCGGCCACGGGCACGCCGGACCCGGTGTTTGCGGCGATTGCCTTCGGCCGCGGGGAGAAGCCCGCCGAAGACCAAAGCCGGCTAAAGCCGGCTTCCACGAGTGTCGCGGCGGCAGCCACGCCCGCAGAGATCCTCGCGGCGATCGACGGCTTCGAGGTCCAGGCGACCACCGGCGGCTACCTCGGCACGGACGCGTTCCTGACGTTCATCCGCAACGCGGAGGCCGGGGTCAAGGAAGAGGGCTTGTTCGAGGGCCGGGGGCCGATCGCCATTCTGCTGCTCGTACTCATCGGTGGTCTCGCGCTGAACCTGACGCCGTGTGTCCTCCCGATGATCCCGATCAACCTCGCCATCATCGGCGCCGGTGCGCAGGCCGGGTCGAAATCGCGCGGGTTCCTGCTCGGGTCGGCCTACGGGGGCGCGATGGCGCTGGTCTACGGCGTCATCGGCCTGGTGGTCGTGCTGACCGCCGGGTCGTTCGGGACGATCAACGCGTCGCCGTGGTTCAATCTCGGCATCGCGCTGCTGTTCGTGGTGCTCGGCCTCGCGATGTTCGACCTCATCATGATCGACTTCTCGAAGTACTCGAGCCGTTTCACGCCGGGCGCCAACCGTGGCAGCCTCGCGCTGGCGTTCACGATGGGCGCCGTGTCGGCGCTGCTCGCGGGCGCGTGCGTCGCGCCGGTGGTCATCCAGGTGGTCCTCTTCTCGAGCGACCTGTACGCGAAAGGCACGGCGATCGCCCTCGCGCTGCCCTTCTTCCTCGGGCTCGGCATGGCGCTGCCGTGGCCGTTCGTCGGGGCAGGCCTCGCCTCGCTGCCCAAGCCGGGCATGTGGATGGTCCGCGTGAAGCAGGCCTTCGGCGTGTTCATCATCGCGACGGCGCTCTATTACGGCTACGAGGCCTACAGCCTGTTCTCGGCACGCTGGGTGGATGCCGGCGCGGTGAAGGCCAGCGTCGAGGAGCAGGTGAAGGCGGGCTGGACGCCCTCGATCGCCGAGGGCCTGGCCACCGCGAAGCGCGAGGGCAAGCCGGTCATCATCGACATGTGGGCCACGTGGTGCAAGAACTGCCTCACGATGGACAAGACGACGCTGGTCGCCGAGCCCGTCCGGACGGCGCTGGCGGGCTACGTGAAGATCAAGTTCCAGGCCGAGTCCCCCGACCAGTCGCCGACCAGGGAGGTCATGCAGCGTTTCAACGCCGTCGGCCTCCCGACCTACGTCATCCTCAAACCCCGCTGATTGGGGACGGGGCTCGTTCTGTCCGCCATACCGGGGTCGGGGCTGATTACGCGAACGTAATCAGCCCCGACCCCGATGTAAGATCGGCTGACGTGGCCAGCGAACCGGTTCCGATCGCGACCGACGAGGCGCCGCGGCCCGTGGGCCGCCTGTCGTCGACCCTCGTCAAGGTCGCGGTGACGCTGGGGCTGTACGCCGTTCTCTTCTTCTACAAGATCGATCTCCACGCGTTCTGGGCCCGCCTGCGCGGGGCGGACCTGGGCTGGGTCGCCCTCGGCGCGATCGTCTACGCCGGCGGCCAGTGGCTCAGCGCCTGGCGGTGGTGGCTGCTGCTGCGCCCCGTCGAACTGCAGGTGCCCTACCTCCGGATGGTCGCCTTCTACTTCATTGGGATGTTCTTCAACTTCTTCCTGCCGACCATCGTCGGCGGCGACGCGGTGAAGGCCATCCTGCTCGCGCGCGAGACCGGCGCGCCCGCCCGCTCGACGATGAGCGTGTTCATGGAGCGCAACGTCGGCCTGCTGGCGCTGCTGGCCATCGCCACGGCGGCGGCGCTTGTCGCGCCGACCGTCGAGGTCAGGGGCTTCTCGCTCCTGCATCTGGCGCTGCTGCTGTTCGCCGGCTTCATCGCCGCGAACGTCGTGCTCGCCGACCGCCGCGCCTATCACCTCATCGATTACCTGGTGGCGCTGACGCCCCTCGGGCGCATCCGCTCGCGCGCGGCATCGCTCTACGACGCGGTCGTGCCGTACCGCGCGCGGCCCTGGCGCGGCGTGGTCGCCGCCGCGATCGGCCAGTCGTTCCTCTTCCAGGCCATCGTGATCCTCGTGGTATTCTTGAATGCCAAGGCGCTGGCCCTTGATGTTCCCGTCGCGGCGCTCGCGGTGTTCGTGCCCCTGATTTCGCTGGCGGGCATGCTGCCGATCAGCGTGAACGGCCTCGGCATTCGAGACGTGCTCTACGTGCTCCTGTTCGGGCGCATCGGGGTGCCCGCCGACGTCGCCTTCACGCTCTCGGTGCTGTATACCGCGGTGACGTTCGGGGCCAGCCTGCCCGGCGGCGTCGTCTACGCGCTGCGCCGCGGGCCCGGAATTCGATCGGAGAGGACCACATGAAGTCGCGCGCCCTGCGAGCCCTGTTCGTCCTCCTGGCGCTGGCCGCACAGGCCGGGGCCGGCTATCAGGTCTGGCGGATCGACGAACAGGCCGGTGCCGCGCGATCGGGCGCCGTCGATTTCGATCGCGCGGCCCGGCTCGCCGTGCTCGCGCTGGCCGATATCCGTGCCGCCGGGCAGGCCTACGTCGCCGAAGGCCAGTCGTCCGATCCCTGGCTGTCCCGGATGGACGGGCTCTCGCAGGCGACGGCCCAGCGGATCACGGAGTTGCGCCTCGCCGCGACGTCGGCCGACGCCCAGGGCAGGCTCGAGGCGGCCGTTGAGGCTTTCGCGGCCTTTGGCCAGGCCGACGCCAAGGCACGCGGCTACGTGAAATCGGGCCAGCGGCTCTCGGCCTCGGACGTCATCTTCACCGACGGCGCGTCGCTCATCACGAGGGTCACCGGTGCGATCGATGCCGCCCGCGGGCAGGAATCGGTCGCCCGCGAGATCGCGATCGCCGCCCTGCGCCAGCAGTGGCTCTACTGGATTGGCGGCGCGGTGCTGGTCACGCTGATCGCGCTGCTGCTCCTCCTGCCGATCCCGACGGGCGCAGCCTCCGCGGAGAGCGCCAACACGGACGAGTATGTGCCCCCGACGTCGGGCGGGCTTGGCCTGTCGCAGATGGCGCCCGCGCGCACACCCGAGGCGAGCACGCCTACAGCGCCGCCGGCGCCCGCCGCAGGCCCGATGCTCAGCTCAGAGCTCGATCGCCTCATCGGCGAGGCCGCCGGGCCCGATCTTCCCGCGGTCGCGGACATCTGCTCCGCGTTCGCGCGCGTCGAGGACCCGCGCGAACTGCACGGCCTGCTCGAGCGCACGGCGAAGGCGCTGGAGGCGACCGGCCTGATCATCTGGATGCCCGAAGGGGCGCAGGGCACGCTGCGGCCGGTCCTGGCGTACGGCTACGCGCCGCTGTCGCTGACGCGCATGGGCACGATCGACCCTGGCGCCGACAATGCCACGGCCGTCGCATACCGCACCCGATCGGTGCAGATGGTGGTCGCCGAAGCGCATTCCTGCGGCGCCATCGTCGCGCCGCTGGTCACGTCGGACGGGTGCTCGGGCACCATGTCGGTGGAGCTGAAGGAAGGCATCCGGACCACGCCGCAGCTCAAGGCCGTGACGACCATCCTCGCCTCGCAGCTCGCCACGCTGATTACGCCATCGACGCCGTCGGCGGCCCAGGAGCCTCCGCCGGCCAGGACCTGATCGGCGATGTCTGCCCGGCCGGGGCCCGAACCCGCACTCGACTCCTCGGTGGTCGCCGGCCTGCAGCGCGCGCAGATCGAGTTCGGCAACCCCGAGTTCATCGCGCAGTTGGTGGCGCTGTTCCAGGCCAACGCGCCCGCGCGCCTGGCGCGCATCCGCGAGGCCGTCGCAGCGCACGACGGCGCGACGCTCAGCCACACGGCGCACACGCTCAAGAGCAACTGCGGGATGCTGGGCGCCAGGACACTGGCGGCGCTGTGCGCACGGCTCGAGGCGTACGGCGACGCGGCCGCGTGCGACGACGCGGCCGCGTTGTTGGGAGAGGCGGAGCGCGAGCTCGCACGAGTGCTCGACGCGCTCGCCGAGCTACGCGGGCGTTCCTCGTAGCACCACGCGCCGGCCCGGCGCTTTCGGCGCGTCGATTGTGGCTTTCAGCGTCAGCGGCTTCTTGTCCCGCGTCAGGCCGATGGTCACCTCGCCGGTCGTGACGCCAAGCTGGCTGACGAGTTCGCCCGCGCTCGTGACGGGCTTGTCGTGGACGGCCGTGATCACGTCGCCGACCCTGATCCCCGCCTTCGCCGCCGGGCTGTCGGGCGTCACGCCGGACACGAGCACGCCGTCCTTCACGCCGAAGTAGATCGCGAGTTCGGGCGTCAGCTCCTGCACCGTCACGCCCAGCCGGCCTCGGGAGGGCGCACGCATCATCTCCAGGGGTCCGCCCTCTCGGCCGAACCACGGGAAGCTCTCACCTGTCGGCGGCCCCTCCATCTTGAAGCGGAGGTCATCCTCGCGGGGTCCGGGCACGCGGCGCTCGAACCGGTACTGGTTCAGCTGGCCGCGCAGTTCCTGCATCTGCTTCTCGACGTCGCCGCGGATCTGGTCGCTGTTGATGAAGACGCTGACGGCCTCGTCGGCGCCCTCGGCCGGCATCGCTTCGAGCTCGATGCGCTTCCCGTCGCGCACCACGGCGATCTTCACCGATCGGCCGGGAGCCGTCTCGCGCACAAGCCGCGTCAACTGCTGCGCGCTGCGCACCGTCTCGCCGTCGTAGGCGACCAGCGCGTCCTTCGCCTTCAGGCCGGCCTTCTCGGCCGCCGAGTCTTTCGTCACGGCGTCAACGACGACCCCGTTCTGGCCGACGAGCCTGAGGGCCGCCACCTCTTCCTTCGTCACGTCGTGAATCTCGATCCCCAGCCGGAGCCCGCCACCCATCAGCGCGGGCGTGTAGATGCCGCCGCCCTGGCCGGCCTTGGCCTCGGCCTTCTTCTCGGCCTGCGGCGCGGCCTGGGAGGCACGCTGACCGGCCATTGTCGACGACGGGGCGGCCCCGAGCGTCACGGCCGCCGCCATGCCCAGCACGCACACCGCCACGCCCAACGCTGTCACTACACGCATCACAACCTCCCAATCAAGGGATGAACCAACTACATCAAGTCAGACGGCCGCGGGGCTCTGACGGCCGCTTGTATTTTTGCCGATATACCCGAAGAGCCGAGGGGGCGCGTGCCGCCGGTGTGCGTGCCGCCGGTGTGTGCGTTAGCCACGGAGCTGGGGGCGGAATGATAAGTCGTAAGGTGTTCATTTTACTCAGTTTATCTGTTGTCATCAGCGCGGCTGCCGTGCGGGGGGTATTCGTCACGCCGGACGAGCCCCTGACGAGCATGTCTCGCTGTCAAATTTCTGACACTGATACCCGTAACGCGCGGCCGCTCCGGGCCTGGAGCCACAACCCCATCGGCCACATCCGGCAGACACGCGGCCTGTTCGAGGCGTTCGAGTCACAGAACCGCGACAACGCGCAGGCGGCCATCGGTCTCGGCTACTGCGCGTACCGCGAGAACGACCCTGCGGCGGCCGAAGCTCAGTTTCTCTCGGCCCTGCGACAGGTGCCCCACAACGCCGACGCCCTCGGAGGCCTCGGGTTGACGTACTCGCGCGCCGGCCGCCGCGGTGAGGCGATCTCGCGGCTCGAGGCGGCGCCCACGCTCACCCCCGACAACCAGGAACTGCGCGACGTGCTCGAACGCGCCAGGACCAGCCAATGACGACACAGGATCCCAACGACATCCCGGCCCCGTTTGACTTCGACGATCCCGAAGCGGCGATGCGGGACGCGCGCCAGCGGTTCATCGCGGCATACCCGAAGCGCTCAGACTCCATCGGCCTGATGCTCTCGGTGGTCGCCACCCTGGGCGCCCGCGGGCCGGTGGGGCCGCTGCAGGAGATCGTCCACCGGACGTCCGGGCTCGCCGGCACGCTCGGCTTCCCCACCGTCTCGATCAGGGCGCGCGCCCTCGAGGAGATGCTCGACGGCGTCGACGGCGGCGCGTTCGAGCCGAGCCGCGCCAACCTGCTGTTCGACGAGATGGAGCAGGCCTTCGCCGACGATCTCGCGAACCCGCCGGCGTGGGTGGGCGCCGATTCGTTCGCCGGCGGCAACCGCCGCGTGATGGTGGTCGAAGACGACGAGGATCAGCGCGAGGTGGTGGGCATCAACCTGCGCGCGGCCGGGTACATCCCGATTCCCGTGCCCGCCGGCGACCAGGTGTTGGACGTCGCGCGCGCGCAGCGCCCGGAACTCGTGCTGCTCGACGCGAACCTGCCTGGCCTCGATGGCTACACGGTCTGCCGCCTCCTCAAGGCCGATCCCGATCTGGCGGGCGTACCCATCATCTTCACGACCGTGCGCGCGAGCCTCGACGACCGGATGGCCGGCCTGATGCTCGGCGCGGACGACTACCTCATCAAGCCGATCGACATGGCGGAGCTGGTGCTCCGCGTCCAGATCCTGATCGCGCGCCGGGCGAAGAAGCCGCTGGCCGTCGCCCCGGCGGCCGGGCTGCCGCCGGACATGCGCGATCTCGACTACGAGACCTTCACCGTCCTCGCCCGCGAGCAACTCAGGCTGCTGCCGGGCACGCTTGCCCTCGTGAAGCTGCCCGAGGCGCGTCTGATCGAAACCTACGGCGCCCTGCGCTCGGAGTCCCGCCGGCGCGATCTCGTCGCGTGCTACGACCCGTCGCACATTATTCTGCTGATGGTCGAGATGCCCGTGTCGAGGGCGCGCGAGCGCCTTGGTGAGCTCGTCTCGCGCCTCGGCCCTGGCGATCCGCCGCGCTTCCAGGTCGGCCTCGCGCACTCGCCGGCTCCTGCCGCCACGCCCTTCGAGGCGCTGCTCGCTGAGGCCGACCAGGCGGTGGTCGCGGCGCGCCAGCGCGGCGTGCTGCTGGCCGTCGCCGGGGAGCTGGCCCCGGGGACGGTGACGGCCGATTACGTCCGCGGCACGATCGTGCTCGCCGACGAGGACCCGGAGGTCGCGAGGCTGATCGACGCGCACTTGCGTTCGGGCGGCTACCGGACCATTCTCGCCTCGGACGGCAGCGCGGCGATCGCCGCCATCGACGCACACTGTCCCGACCTGGTCATCGTCGACATGATGATGCCGCGCATGACGGGCTTCGACGTACTCTCGGCGCTGCGCCACCGGCCGGCTCGGCCGCGGGTCATCGTGCTCTCGGCGCGCGGCCGCGAGCAGGACGTCACGCGCGCCTTCGCACTCGGCGCCGACGACTACATCACCAAGCCGTTCAGCCCCCAGGAGTTGCTCGCGCGCATTGAACGGTTGCTGCGCTAGGGACCGGCCTGGTTGAAGACCGGGCCGGGCAGCTGACGCACCGCACGTGGCGGGTGCGCGGCGTGTTCCGCGTCCTCACGGGCGAGCGCGGGTGGGGCGACATGACACGGAAGGGTTTCGAGAAGGCGGCATCATGAAAGTGCTGTTAGCGGAAGACGAGCCGGACGTGCAGTTGATTGCCAGGCTGTCGCTCAAGCGGGCGGGCTTCACCGTCGTCACGGCGAACAACGGCCGCGAGGCGATCGACAAAGTCGGTGAGGCGCATCCGGACGTCATCCTCCTCGACTGGATGATGCCCGAGATGGACGGCTTCGACACGTGCAGGCACCTCAAGGCGGACCCGGCGACGCAGGCGATCCCGATCATCTTTCTCACCGCGAAGGTGCAGGAGACGGAAGTGTCCAAGGCGCTGGCCCTGGGCGCGGTGGGATGCATCGGCAAGCCGTTCGACGCCATGACGCTCGGGCAGCAGGTGCTCGCGATTCTGGGGAGATAGGTGAGCATTCGCGCGCGCATCTTCGCCGTGATCGGCGCCGTGGTCGCCGCCGCCTTCCTGCAGACGATGTTCGTCCTGTACCTGGAAGGCGAGCGGTCGCGGATGCGCGACGCTCAGAGCAACGCGTTCTTGCGCTACGACAGCCAGGCGAGACTCGTCCGCCTCGTCGGCGAGCTCGAGGGCGCGCAGCGCGCGGCCCTGCTGACCGGCGACACGGCCGTGCGCGTGGAGTACGAGCAGCTCTGGACCCTGTACGAGCGTGCCGTCACGCTCCTGCCGCAGTACATCGACGAGCCCGAGGTCCGAAACCACCTCGCCGCCATGGACGCCCTGATCCGCGACTGGCACGTCAACGCCAGCCTCGTGCTGATGCCCGCGGCCGGGCCGAGCGCCGAGATGGTGCGGCGGATCGACGAGCTCAGCACGCCGCGCATGCGCCGCATCCACGGCAGTCTCGGTCGCTTCGAGACGCAAGAGCGCAACCGCATCAATGATCAGCGGATCTCGGCCAACACCAGGGGCCTGCAGACCACGCTTCAGACCCTGGCGATCCCGGCGTTGGCCGTCGTCATGCTGCTCGCGCTGGTGGCGTTCATCGCGCGCATCGTGCTCGACCCGCTTGAGGCCTTCGCGCAATCCGCCCGGCAGATCTCCGACGGCAACTTCGACGTCTCCCTGCCGCCGGCCTCGCGCGACGAGATCGGCGCGATGGTCCGTGCGTTCCGCGACATGACCACCGCCGTCCAGCGGCGCCAGCGCGACCTTTCCGACGCGCTGTCGCGCGAGCGCGAGGTGTCGCAACTGCTCGACACGCAGCGCGCGAAGGCCGAGCGCGAGCACCAGCGCCTGCTCGCCACCATCGGCACCGTTCCGGTGGCCATCCTCATCGTTGACGCCGCCACCCGGCGGACCGTGGTGCAGAACCGGACCGCCGAGGCGCTCCTGGGGCGCGAGCCCGAGGACGAGGAGGCGCGGGCCGACTACTGGAACTCGTTCTCGGTGACGTTGCGCGACGGCACGCCGGTGGCCAAGGGGCTCTGGGGATGGATGCGTGTCCTGTCCGGCGACGTGGTGGTCGGCGAGGAGCTCATCGTCACGCACCCGGACGGCCGCGTGATTCCGATCCTCATGAGCGGCGCGCCGCTGCGCGACGATGCCGGGGCGATCATCGGCGGGGTGGTCGCGTTCCAGGACATCACGAACCTGTACGAGGTCGACCGGCTCAAGAGCGAGTTCGTGTCGATCGTGTCGCACGAATTGCGCACGCCGCTGACCTCGATCAAGGGCGCGCTCCAGTTGCTGCTCGCCGAGGTGCCGCTGGCCGACCCTGACCACGCCACCCTGATGAACGTGGCGCTGTCGAACACCGACCGCCTCGTCCGCATCATCAACGACATCCTGGACATCTCGAAGATCGAGGCCGGGAAGCTCGGGCTGAACGCGAAGCCTCACGCGGTGGCCGAAGTGCTCTCGCTCTCCGTGCAGAACGTCCAGCACCTGGCCCAGTCGTCGGGCCTCACCATCAGCACCGTCATCGAGCCCGGCGTGCCGCCCGTCTTCGTCGATCTCGATCGCTCCATCCAGGTGATGGTGAACCTCATCTCCAACGCCCTGAAGTTCGCGCCGGCCAAATCGGAGGTGACGCTGGCCGCGCGGCGCGAAGGTGACCTCTTCGTGGCCCTGTCGGTCACGGATCGCGGGCGCGGCATTCCGTCGGACAAGGTCGGACTGCTGTTCCAGAAGTTCCAGCAGCTCGACGGCGCCAGCACGCGCAAGGTCCGCGGCACGGGCCTCGGCCTGGCCATCGTCAAGGCGCTGGTGGAGATGCAGGGCGGCCGGGCGTGGGTGGAGAGCGAGGTCGGCGTCGGCTCGACCTTCACCGTGACGGTGCCGGTCGCACGGTAGGGCCCTGTCAACAAATAACGTTGACGTCTTGCGTGTTCGGACCGGCCATAAGAGCCTGTAGGAATACACGCAGTGACCACGTTGTTTTCTGACAGGCTCTAAGGGCTTCCGGCGGTCTACGCGCCGAGCACGCCTTGCAGAATCCCGGGCAAGTCACGCGGGGCGAACGGCTTCGCGATGACGCCGGCGGCGCCGGCGGCGCGCGCCTGCAACTCGCGGCCGTTCGGATTCTTCGCGGTGAGAAACACGACGGGGATCGGCGCGAGGTCGGGATCGGCCTTGAGAACGCCAAAGGTCTCGTACCCATCCATCCCGGGCATCATGACGTCGAGCAGGATCGCGTCGGGGCGTTCCCGGCGCGCGGCCTCGACGCCCGCCGCGCCGCCGTCGGCCGTGACGACAATCATGCCCGCGGCGCGGAGGCCGATTTGCGCCACCAGGCGGATGTCCTGTTCGTCGTCTATCACCAGGATCTTCATCTAAATCCCGTACGTGCGCCGCAGGAGCCGCGTCACCCGCATGTTCAGGTCCACCGGCAGGAACGGCTTGCTCATGTAGTCGTCGGTGCCGACCAGATAGCCCTGCGTGCGGCTGCTCTGGTCGGCGCTCGCTGTGAGCATGAGCACCGGGACGAACGCCGTGCGCACGTTCTCGCGCAGCGCGCGGCACACGCCGAAGCCGTCCATCCGCGGCATCATCACGTCGAGCACCACCATGTCAGGCGGATAGGCGAGCGCCTTCGCGACCGCGTCCACGCCGTCCTCGGCGAGCACGATCTGTACCGGCACGGCCAGTTTGCGCAGCGTCGCGCTGACAATCATCCGGATGTCCGGGTCGTCGTCGACGACGAGGATGCGCATCGTGCGCCGTCCCATCCCGTCAGGTGGTCCCGCCGCCGCCGGAGGCTGGGGACGCAGGAGAGCCGGCCTCGCCCGCACGGACGGGATCGGCGGCGGCAGTACGACGTCTGGCGGCGCGGTGACCTGCGGGGGCGCCGGCCTCGCCGGCACGGACGGGATCGGCGGCGGCAGTACGACGTCTGGCGGCGCGGTGACCTGCGGAGGCGCCGGCCTCGCCGGCACGGACGGGATGGTCATCGGCGCCCCTGCCGGTGATGCGGATGGCGAAGGCCGGTCCGGCTCGATCATCCGCGGCTCGCGCGCCACGGGCGCATGCCTCTCTCGTCGCGGCTGCGGGGGAGGCGCTGGCCGCACGGGCGCGGGCGGGCCGCCGATCGCGTCCGGATCGATCGTTCGCACCCATCCCCACTGCTCGTCGCGGTCGGCGTCGCCGAGTGGCTTGTTGGCCACCGCGATGCCGGCCATCGGATCGCCATTCGCCCGCGCGGCCGGCGCCGTCGGCGAGGCCTCGATCACGGTCTGCACGACTGCGGTCGAATTGCAGTACGGGCAGACCTTCCAGTCGAGCTTCAGCGACTGGCCACACGACGCGCACGACGTCTTCAGGCTGTGCGCGCAGTACGGGCACGTGGCGAAGTCGGCCTCGATGATCGCGCCGCAGTTCGCGCACGGTACCTCGGTTTCGTCCACCTGGACGACGCGCAGCACTTCGTCGGGCGAGGTCAGGCCAGACTTGATTTTGGCGAGGGCGTCTTCGCGGAGCAGCACCAGACCGGCTTGCCGCGCCTGGTTCCGGAGTTCGGTCTCGCTCGCCCTGTCGTTGATGAGCCGGCGGATGTGGTTGGTCGGCCGGAAGATCTCGTAGATGCCGACGCGGCCTGTGTAGCCGGTGTTGCCGCACGCCGGGCAGCCCGCGCCGCGGTACACGGGCGGGTGGTCGGCGCCGAGCCCCGTGCGCGCCAGCACCTGGGCGTCCGGTTCGTACACCTCGCGGCAGTGCTCGCAGATACGGCGCACAAGGCGCTGCGCGATGACCATCGACAGCGACGTGGCGATGATGCTCGCGTCCACGCCGAGGTCGAACAGGCGCGACACGGCCGCCACGGCGCTGTTGGTGTGCAGGGTGCTCAGCACCATGTGGCCCGTCATCGCGGCCTGGAAGGCGATCTCGCACGTCTCCCGGTCGCGCATCTCGCCGACGAGAATCACGTCAGGGTCCTGGCGCAGGATCGACCGCAGCACGCTGGCGAAGTTCAGGCCTGCCTTCGGGTTGATCTGGACCTGGTTGATGCCCGTCAACTGGTACTCGATCGGGTCTTCGACCGTGATGATGTTGATTTCGGGGCGGTGGTGCTTCGCGAGCAGGGCGTACAGCGTGGTGCTCTTGCCCGATCCGGTGGGGCCCGTCACCAGGATCATGCCCTGGGGCTGCGCGACGGCGCTCTCCAGCGCCGCCTGCTGGTCGGGCGACATGCCGATGTGCTCGATGTGCGGCGCCGAGATGCCGCCGAGCACGCGCAGGACGATCTTCTCGCCGAAGTGCGTCGGCAGCGTCGAGACGCGCAGATCGATCGACTTCCCCTGGTACAGCACCGCCACGTGCCCGTCCTGCGGCAGGCGCCGCTCCGCGATGTCCAGCCTCGCGAGAATCTTCAGGCGCGACACCAGCGGCCCGTGCAGCCACTTCGGCACGCGCGTGTAGTCGCGCAGCACGCCGTCCACGCGCATCCGCACCTGCATGTCGTGCAACGCGGGTTCGATGTGCACGTCGCTCGCCTCAGACCGGATCGCGTCGTGAATGACGAGGTTGCACATCTTCACGACCGGCACCACTTCGGCCGCCGACTTCGAGGCATTCACCTCGACCACCAGGTCCTGCGAATCGTCCGACAGAATCTGGATGTCCGGCACGTCCGGCACGTTGGCGAGGAACGACCCGATGCGGTCCTCGGCGCCGTAGCGCTCTTCGATGCCGTCCAGGATCTCCGTGCGCGTCGCGGCCAGCGGGCGCACCGAGAGCGCCGACGCGAACTCGATGTCCTGGATGGCCTGATAGTCGATCGGGTTCATCATCGCCAGAGCAAGCACGCGCCCCTCGATCGACAGGGGCAGGCACAGGTGCTTGCGCGCGAGCTTTTCCGAGACCTTCTTCATGGCCTCCGGATCGAGCAGCGTTGCCGCCACGCGAACCCGCGGGACCTTCAGGCGCGTGACGAACAGGTCCGCCACGGCATCCTCGGAGACACGATCGTCCTTGAGCAGCACCTCGAGCAGAGACCCGGTCCCTTGCTGATGGACCCGCTCACGGGCGCGGCTCAGCTGGGCGTCGTTCGCAATGCCCGCCTGGCGGAGAAGGGATTCGAGCTGCTTGGACATCTCGCCTCGCGCGGGCCGCCTGTGCGGCGGACCCTGGTCTCCAATAGAGGTCACGTGCGTCCTGCACATAGGACGTCCACATCACGTATCGGCACGAAACCTGAAGGATCTGAGGGTTTTCTGCCGGCACGCGTCTTGATAGCACGAATGGCAGGCCGCGTCGAATCAACGGGGTGGGTCAACCACAGGCAGGCGCTGGCATCACTACCCCGTCCTGGCAGGGAGATTCGGCGCGGCTCATTACCTGTGCAGCAGCCGCCCTACCTCCGAGGCGGCGCCCAACCGGCTGAAGTAGTTGAACGCCACCCGCGCCAGTTCCTCGATGGCCCTGTCTCCCGCCCCCTCGTCCTGCAGCATCGTCGTCATCGCCACGAACACGAACGGGCGGTTCTTCGCATAGACGACGCCCGTGTCGGCCCGGACGCCGTCGAGGGCGCCCGGCTTGCTGGCGACGGGGATGTCTCGCGGCACCGCGCTGCGGATGGGGCTATCCTTCGGCTTCTTGAGGATGCGCAGCGCCTCCTCCTGCCGCGCAGGCGTAAGGCCCGTGCCTCTGTGGAACATCTCGAGCAGCCGCGCCAGGTCGGCGGGCGTCGAGACGTTTTCATGGCCCTTCCTGGCCGCCTCCAGGTCGATCATGTAGCGGCGCAGCTTCGTCGCGAGCAGGCCCGATGTCGCCATCCGCGCCGTGATCGCCTCCATCCCGAGGCGCGCGATCAGCACGTTGGTCGCCGTGTTGTCGCTCTCGATCACCATCACGTTGGCGTAGTCGCGCAGCGACAGCACCGGCGTCCCCAGTTCGTAGAGGATCCCGCCGGGCACGGCCCGCGCGCGGTCGAGGGCGATGGTCTCGTCCAGCGACAGGGTGCCCGCATCGGCGCGCGCCATCAACTCGTACAGAATCGCGAGCTTGATGGTGGATGCCGTCGGGAACGTCTGCCCGGCCGCGCGCTCGAACCGTTCTCCCGACGTGAGGTCGACGATGCAATAGCCGGCAACGCCGTCCACGCCCGCGGCAATCTTCTCCAGGCGCGCCTGCGTCTGCGCCCGCAGTTCGGCCGCGGGCGGAGGGGGCGGCGCCTGGGCCTGGGCGGCGCCGGACACCGACACCGCCGCGATGACCGCCGCGACTGTCCATGCGCGATTCATCACTCGCCTCCAGAACCCGCCCCGGGGTCTGAAGACCCCGGGCTCCATCCAGATGTCGGTCGGGTCGTCCGCCTCCGCGCGAAGCGCTCCGGCGCGACTCGCCGCAGCCTTGGCGATGGCGGTCCGACCCGGCATCGCCTACGCCGTGAGGCGAATGGCCACCGCGGTGCGGTCGTCGTTCGGGTCGGCATCGCCGCAAAACGCGTAGACCGCGTCGAAGATCGCGTCCACCAGCGCCTTCGCTGGCTGCGTGCGCATGCGGTCCACCACCGCGATGAGCCGCTCCGCCCCGAACTCGCCGCCGTCGCGGTCCATGGCTTCGAAGATCCCGTCCGAGCAGAACACGAACACGTCGCCCGGCTGCAGCTGGATCGTGAGTTCGTCGTACGTGATCCCCGGGAACGACCCGAGCGGCACCCCCGGCAGCTGCACCTGGGCGGTCCCCTCGGCGCTGCTGTGGATGGGGTACGGCAGGCCGCTGTTGGCGAGAGTCACGACGCGTTGCTTGAAATCGAACTGCGCGTAGCACAGCGTGCAGTAGTACTCCTCGAGCTGGCGCTCGTGGAGGATGCGGTTCATCGACTCGAGGATGTCGCCGGGCCCGGTGCGCACCTTCGTGTAGCGGCGGCGGAACGTGCGCGACCGCACCAGTTCGCCCGCGAACGCGCTGTAGAGCGCCGCCGGCACGCCCTTGCCGGAGACGTCGCCCACGGCCACGGTGAGGGTGTGCGGCTCGAGGGCGAGGAAGTCGTAGAAGTCGCCGCCCAGTTCGCGGGCCGGCTCGAAGCGCATGCCGACATCGACCCCTTTCAGGCGCTTGGGCAGCTCCGTCGGCAGCAGCGCCTGCTGGACGCGCTGTGCGAACCGCACTTCCTTCTCGAGCCGGGTCTGGGTCCGCCGCAACTCGTCGTACAGCCGCGCGTTGTCGATGGCCGCCGCGGCGCTGGCAGCCAGCGGGGTCAGCAGCTCGATGTGCCGCGTGGTGAACGCCGCCAGCTCCGGGCTCTCGAGGTCGAACAGGCCGACGCACCGGTCTTTCACGAGCAAGGGCACCACCAGCTCGGACCGCGCGTCCTCCACGACCTTGATGTACCGCGGGTCGGCGGACACGTCGTCCACGAGCACCGGCACTTTGTGCGCCGCGGCGTAGCCCACCAGGCCTTCGCCGATCTTCACCTTTTTCTGGAGGATGGCGTCCGAGTAGCGCACCGCGTGGCGCATCTCGACTTCGGCGGTCTCCTCGTTGACGAGCAGGATGCCGAACGTCCGGTAGTCGATCAACCGCTTGATGTGATGGGCGATCCGCTGGAGCAGTTCATCGAGATCGAGAATGGCCGCGAACTCGCGCCCGATCTCGGCGAGCGTCTCCATCGTGTCCGCGTAGCGCCGCTCGCTCTCGAACAGCCGCGCGTTCTCGATCGCGATCGCGACCGCCGCCGCGAAGTTGCGCAGCGTCTCGACCTCGGCCGGCGTGAACTCGCCCAGGTTCCGGCTGAGCAGGTTCAGCGCGCCCAGTACGTGGCCTTTTCGGCGCAGCGGCACGACCAGCTCGGCCTTTGTGCCGGGCACCGCCTCGACATACCGCGGGTCGGCCGACACGTCGTTGGCCAGCAGCGGCCGGCCGGCCTGAATCGCCGAGCCCACCAGCCCCTCGCCCAGCGTCAGCCGCATCCGCATCTTGTCCGGGGGATACCCCTCGGCATAGACGATGTGCAGGTCCCCGTGGCGTTCGTCGAGCAGGTAGACCGCGAAGGCGTGGAAGTCGGTCACCCGGTAGATGAGGCCGGGCAGTTTGCGGTAGAGCTCTTCCAGGTCGAGCACGGAGGCGATTTCACGCCCCAGCGCGAACAGCGTCGTGAGCAGCTGGCGGTCGCTCTTCGCGACGCCGCCAGGGCCGCTGGCGGCGCCGCCGAGGATGTCGATATCGATGGGTTCGGTCACTGTGCCAGATTATACTTGTAGCCGGTTTCAATACTCATGCTGGCCGGGTCTGCAGACCAGGCGCAGGCGAAAGATCCATGGACTACCCGTTGCCGTTCGATCACACGATTATCCAGCGGATCCTGCCGCACCGGTACCCGTTCCTGCTCGTCGATCGCATCACCGAGTTCGAGCCCGACCGGCGCATCGTGGGCATCAAGAACGTGAGCGCGAACGAACGGGTGCTCGCGCGCGAACCCGGCCAGCGCCCGACCTTGCCGCCGACCATCCTCACCGAGGCCGTGGCGCAGGTCGGCGCCATCATGATCCTCGCCAAGCCCGAGAACCGCGACAAGCTGATCTTCTTCATGGGCATCGACCACGTGCGGTTCCGCCGGCCGGTCTACGCCGGCGACCAGGTGCAGATCACGGCCACCGTGAAGCGGCTCCGATCGAAGATGGGCTGGCTGCACGGGGTCGCGCGCGTGAACGGCGAGGTGTGCGCCTGGGGCACGATGACCTTTGCGCTCGGCGCCAAGGGCGACCAGCCCTAACCCTATGCCCGGACCCACGCTTCCGCCGATTCGGCAGCTGCGCGCGGACGCGCACGGCTGGGCGTTCTACCTGTGCGTCGCGAAGGAACTGCGGACCAGTCGCCAGGGCGAGTTTCTCTCCCTGACCCTCCAGGACGCCACGGGCCGCATCGCGGCGCGCGTCTTCGATGACGTGGAGAACCAGAAGCGCGAGTTCGAGGCGGGCGAGTTCGTGAAGGCCCAGGGCCGCACGAACATGTACAACGGCCGCCTGCAGCTTGTCGTCGATCGCGTCCGCCGCGTGCTCGCGGACCAGGATCGGCCGATCGGGTTCCGCGAAGAGGACCTCGTGATGTCGGCGCCGCGGCCCCTCGACGAGATGTGGGCCGATCTCCAGGGCCTCGTCTCCGGCGTGAAAGACCCGCATCTCCGCGCGCTGCTCGAGCGCCTCAGCACCGCGCACGAAGCACAACTGCGCGTCTGGCCCGCCGCGCAACTGGTGCATCATGCGTACCGGGGCGGCTTCCTCGAGCACATCCTGCAGATCGCGCGCGTCGGCGCGCTGCTGGCCGACGCCTACCAGGCGAACCGCGACATCGTCGTCGCCGGCGCCATCCTGCACGACATCGGCAAGTTGCAGGAATTGAGCTACGACACGGCCACGTCGTATTCGCGCGAGGGCAACCTGATCGGCCACATCGCGCTCGGCCTGGTCATGGTGCGCGAGGCGACCGCCGGCATTCCTGGCTTCCCCGAGGCGCTTCGCGCCCAGGTCGAGCACCTCGTGGTGTCACATCACGGGTCGCTGGCGTTCGGGTCGCCGGTGCAGCCGCAGACGATCGAGGCGTTCATCCTGTCGATGGTGGACGACCTGGATGCCACGCTGAACCAGATCAGGCAGGCGATCGCCGAGGACTCCGCTGAGGGCGAGTTCACCAGCTATCACCACCGGCTCGGGCGCGTGTTATTCAAGGGCTCGCGGAAGTAATGACCACCCCGCAAGTCGCAGCATTGAAAGCACTTGACGTGCGTCACGTCTTGCGTCAAACTTCTGACGCTTATGGCTGGCCGTCATATTCTGCTCGTCGAGGATGAAGCGCCCCTCCGCGAAGCCGTTGCGGAGCGCCTGACCGACCGCGGGTTCCACGTCGAACAGTCCGCGTCCGGCGAGGACGCCGTCTCGCGGATCGGCGCGTTCGCGTTCGATATCGTCATCACCGATCTGCGCCTCGGCGGCGCGGTCGACGGCACCGCGGTACTCGACGAGGCCCGCGCGCTTTACCCCGACATCATCGGCATCATCGTCACCGGCTTCGGCACCGTGAAGGACGCGGTCGAGGCGATCAAGCGCGGCGCGAGCGACTTCATCCAGAAGCCGTTCCAGTTCGACGAGCTGCTGCACATCATCGATTCCGCGCTCGAACAGCGCCGCCTGCGCGCGGAGAACGCCTACCTGCGGCGTCAACTCGAGGAGCGCTACCGCTTCGAGGGCATCGTCGGCAAGTCGAAGGTGATGCAGGAGCTGTTCGAACTGCTCGAGACGGTGGCGCAGACGAGCAGCACGATTCTCGTGACCGGCGAGACCGGTACCGGCAAGGAACTGGTCGCCCGCGCCATCCACCACAACAGCCCGCGCCGCGCGCAGCGCTTCGTGGCGATCAACTGCGGCGCGATTCCCGAGACGCTGCTCGAGGCGGAGCTGTTCGGCCACGTCCGCGGCGCCTTCACCGGCGCCGTGGCCACTCGCGCCGGGCGCGTCGAGGAGGCCAACCGCGGCACGCTCTTCCTCGACGAGGTGGGCACCATGACGCCGGCGCTGCAGATGAAACTGCTGCGCGTCATCCAGGGGCGGGAAGTGCAGCGGCTCGGCGACACCGGCGTCGTCAAGGTCGACGTGCGGATCATCGCGGCGACCAACAACGACCTGGCGAGAATGGTGTCGGAGGGCACGTTCCGCGAAGACCTGTTCTACAGGCTGGCCGTGATCCCCGTGCACACGCCGCCGCTGCGCGAGCGCAAGGACGACATTCCGCTGCTCGTGCAGCATTTCCTGCGCAGGTTCGTCGAGGGCGTGGCGCGCGATCGCGAGGCGGGCCAGCGTGCCGGCGATGGTCCGGTGGAGGAGGTGCCGACGCTGACGATTTCCCAGGAGGCGCTGCGGCACCTGATGTCGCACGCGTGGCCCGGCAACGTGCGCGAGCTCGAGAATGCGCTGGAACGCGCGGTGGCCCTGACCGGCGGCGGCCGGCGGCAGATCGAGGTGCGGGATCTCCCGCCGTCGATCCAGGGAGCCGGCGCGTCGATCGCGCCCATTGACATGCTGATTCCAGAAGCGGGGTTCGATTTGCCCGGGTACATCGAGCGCGTGGAGCGCGAGGTGATCGCGCGGGCGCTCGACAAGACCGGCGGCAACAAGGGGGCGGCCGCCCGGCTGCTCAACCTGAAGCGAACGACGCTGGTCGAGAAACTGAAGCGGCTCAATCCGGGGCCTGAGCCAGCGGACTGAGCCGCCCGTACAGCTACTTCACCGCCACGTTCCGCGGAGTCCGCGCGCGCGAGGGCTTCTCGGCCGCCATCGACACCGGCATCCGGAACGCCTGGGTGGCGACCATCCGGCCGGCCAACGCGGGCACCGTCGCCAGCTGCGCCTTGAGCATCTTGGGCTTCAGCTTGAAGGCCGCCACCGCCTCGCGGATGATCTTCATCGCGGACTTCGGTTCGGCCTCGGAGCCCAGCGCGACGCGCAGCCGCTGAATGGCGCGCGCGTGCAACTGCGATACCCGCGACTCGTTCACGCCGATTTCCGACCCGATGTCCTTCATCGTCGCCTCCCCGTAATAGTAGAGGCCGACGACCTTGCGCTCCCGCCAGGGCAGCGATGCGATGGCCGCGCGCACGCGCCCTTCGAGTTCGCCGCGCTCGAACGCCTTGTCCGGCGACTCCGGCTCCGACGGGATGAGCACCGTCGGCATGTTCGTTTCGTCGATGTTCTCGGCGGCCGTGTGGGGCGACGTCGATTCGATCGTGTTGATGCGGACGATGGTGCGGTTGAGGCGCTTCTCGTCGGAGCCCACCTTCGCGGCGAGGTCGGCGACCGACGGCTCGCAGCCGAGCGTGCGGCGCAGTTCCTCTCGCGCGGCCTCAAGCTCGCGGCGGACACGGCGGACGCCGCGCGGCCAGGCTTCGCGGCGCAGCGCGTCGATCATCGCCCCGCGCACCCGGCGCTCGGCAAATGTCTCGAACTTGATCCCGCGGCTCTCGTCGAAGCGCTTGGCGGCATCAATCAGGCCCATGACGCCGTCCTGCACGAGGTCGCCGATATCGATCGAGTGAGGCATGGAAGCCGCCATCCGGCGGGCCAGCGCCTCCACGAACGGCAGCGTCTTTACTACGCGGGCATTCTTGTCGAGCGGCAGCATCTGGGTGCTCATCGTCATGTTCATGCCCCGGACTACTGCAGCCCCGGTGCCACTTCTTCGGCGGCGCCGCCGGTCTGGCGCGACGCCTGACCTGTTCGTGTAAGCGTATTAAGGTCAACAACTTACACGTGTGATGATGGGAAGGCGTGTGCAACCGCGGGAGCCTGGGCGCAGTCCTGACCGTCAAGGGTTTGACCGATCGCAACTCCGGTTGCGTCAAAACCGTGACGATGGCCATCGACGTTGTCTGCGGAACTTTAGGGGAGGATGCCTAGCCCAGGGGGCGGGAGAGCCTGTTGGGACGTGCCAGACTGGCGGGGCTAGAAGTGGACTGGTTCGATCGTCAGGCGGATCTGGCGAGAGGTGGCCAGCGCGTCGAGGGTCGTGGTGACGACCTGCGTGGCCCTGGCCCTCTGCGCGTCATCTTGCGCCTTCGCCTCCAGCAGCTCGGCGTGCGACAAGATGATGCCGAGCTGATTGTTCAGCGTGTGGAACAGCTGCTTCAGCTCGGCGGAGTCAGGATTCACTCGCGGCTCTCGGCCGTCATGTCGAACGGCATGTCGAACGGCTGCTCGTTCAGCTGCGGATCGCGCCACAGGGAGTCGACGAAGATGCGGATGGATCCGCCAGCGGTCCGCACGTACTCGACTTTGCCCCCAGTGATCCAGTTGTAGATGGTGCGGCGGCTGACGCCCACGAGCTCGCACGCTTTCATGATCGAGATGGCTTTCCGTTCCACTGCATCGCCCTCCAAGTGAGGGTATCGGTCGCAGGTCGGAAACCTGTAGGCGCGTGTGGTAGTCAGAGTCCTATAAAGTCCGTCATCGACGGCCACGGCCGGGCGGTTTGCTGCTTCCTGGCCTGCTTCCGCCTGGCTTGCCGCCTCCGAACCTGCCTGGACCACCAGGCTTGCCGAAGCCTCCGGGTGCCCGCCCTGGGCCGCGGAAACGGCTGTCTCCCTTCGGCTTCGGCCCGCCGGGCTTGCCGCCGCCTCGTTTGTCGAAGCCGCCCGGCTTGTCGAAGCTGCGCGGCTTGTCGAACTCGCGTAGCTTGTCGAAGCTGCGTGGCCCGCCGAACCCGCCGGGCTTGCCGCCGCCTCGTTTGTCGAAGCCGCCCGGCTTGTCGAAGCTGCGCGGCTTGTCGAACTCGCGTGGCTTGTCGAAGCTGCGTGGCCCGCCGAACCCGCCTGGCTTGCCGCCGCCTCGCTTGTCGAAGCCGCCCGGTTTGTCGAAGCTGCGCGGCTTGTCGAACTCGCGTGGCTTGTCGAAGCTGCGTGGCCCGCCGAACCCGCCTGGCTTGCCGCCGCCTCGCTTGTCGAAGCCGCCCGGCTTGTCGAAGCTGCGTGGCTTGTCGAAGCTGCGTGGCTTGTCGAACTCGCGTGGCTTGTCGGAGTTGCGTTCTCCGACCGGGCCCGGCCCGGTCCCGAACGGCTTGCGGCTTTTC
>Ga0315283_10000526_pt1 | contig 28376 bp, 20 predicted proteins | sample YL17G09_0_MG_FD_204541 | JGI IMG/M metagenome (GOLD analysis project Ga0315283, IMG submission 204541) | Sediment microbial communities from Yellowstone Lake, YNP, Wyoming, USA - YL17G09_0 | ecosystem: Environmental > Aquatic > Freshwater > Lake > Sediment | place: USA: Wyoming | collected...
CGGGAGAGGGCGCGGGCGAGGGAGAGGGAGAGAGGGAGAGAGGGAGAGAGGGAGAGAGAGAGAGAGCACGGTGAGCGCCCCGCTGTCTGCCTCCTCGGGGCAAGCGCCCTTTCCGCTTTTTTGCTCGTCCGAGAAGAGCGAGACAAGAAAAAAAAAACATCCAAAAAAGCTCTTTCGTCTTCCTCCTTCTCACCTGGCTCTTGAGCTGCCTCGAGCTGCTGCGGCTGCTGCTCTTGCTCCTCCTGCGCATGAGAACGACATTCTCGTTCAGCGCCGAGAAGACGTCAAGGCCAAACTGCGGGGGCTGCGACGACGACGAGGGAGCAGCAGAGCGGTTTGTCGGCGATTTCGACGAAGTGCTGCTGCTCTTCATCTTCTTACTGCTCGCCTTCTTCTGCTGTTCTTCTGCTGCTCCTACTTTCCCTCCGAAGAACGCCAAGCTCGTCGCCGTCGCATTCCGCCACGCCTCGCCGCCAAAGTCGTCGAGCGAGACGGGGGCGAAAGGGGAAGCAGCGGCAGCTGCCGCGGCCATACGAATCGACCGGGCGACCTTTTCCTTTTCGTTTCGGACGAGCTCGAAGAGGTTGTCCGACGATCTTCTCGCGGCCGTGAGCGCTGGCTCAAGCGAGGAGACGATGCCTATGTCCGCAAAGGCTCGCGGGAGGGAGGAGGAAGAGGAGGAGGAAGGAGGCTCGGAGGAAGATAACGGTGCGGCAACGCCGAAGAATCGAGGGGAAGGCGAGTCAGTTGTCGTTCCTCCGTCGCCATCCCTCTTCTCCTGCCGTCGCCCGGACGGGAGGCGCATGGGATGGAGCTGCTTGAATGCGAGCTAGCTCCCGGGAGGGAGAAAGAGTGAGAAGAGAGCACCGTCAAGGCGGACGACACGCCGAGAACGCGCGTATCGTTGGGGTTTTGCTCGCACCAAGACGAAGAAAAATGAGCTGCAGAAGAGAAAGAAAATCTGCGTTTTTTTTCTTTCCAGTGTTCATCGCCTCCCTCCGAAAAAAGAAGACGACGACGAGAGAAAGAGAGAAGGAAAAAAACGTTCGTTTCTCTCCCTTCAACTAAACCGCGATGTCGAAAGTCCAGCCCCCGGAGCTCAAGAAGCTCATGGACAAGAAACTGTCAGGTACGTCGCTTCGCTCGATGGAAGGCAAACAAGGAGGAGAGAGCGATTGATGATGCGGGGGGGATTGCCGGCGGCAGCAGGAGGCGGCGTTGATGATCTCGTTTTTTCGCTCTCTCTTTCTCTCTCTGCTTCTCTCTCTCTCGCATTCGAATCTGATCAACAACGCAATTGCAATCTCGCACTTGCGCTCACCGATCGAATTGCAACCAAGCAAGCTCCAAAAGACTCGAAACGAGCGTCGAACCGTTCGGTCGATCAGTCGACGAAAAAAACTCAACTCAAAAAACACTCCTCTAAAAAAAAACTCACCGCAGTCGCCCTCAACGCCAACCGCGCCGTCACGGGCACACTCCGCGGCTTCGACCAGTTCATGAACATAGTGCTCGATGGCGCCGTCGACGACAGGATGAAGCAGGACATCGGGATGGTGGTGAGTTTGAGAAGGGTTTTGTTTTTCTTTTCTTTCGACCTCGACCTCGACCTCGACAAAGAGCCGGAAAGAAAACTCACTCTTTTCCTTCCCTTCTCTCTCCTTGCTTTCAATACAATAAAAAAACAACAGGTCATCCGCGGCAACTCGATCGTGACGATCACGGCCCTGGAGCCGATCCCGGACACATGAAAGCGGAAAGGAGGAGGTCGGAGACGGGGAAAGAGACACAGGAGTTTGTCGCCGTCGTCACTCTCTTTGTGTTTTCCAACGAAAACAAAAAACTGTAAAATCCACACCGTTTGTTTCTTCATCTTCTCTTCCCGTCTCCGCTTTTCTTTCGGCGGATGCGAAGAGGAAGAGGCTCTCATTCCGGTTGTTTTGTTGTTGTGTTTTTTTGGTGATTGAGTGTTTACAAAGAGGAAGAGATGACGGCAAAGTTTTCTCTTTCTTTTTCTCTTTCTTTTCTTATCGCCGAGGATCAAAAAAACGAAAAAAACAGCTTTTTTCGGATTCTTTTTTCTTCGAAACAAAAAAAGGGGGAGTGGGAAGGGGACGCGTGGTTGGATTTCAGTTCAGCACGATAAGCGGGGGGATCAAAAATGTGTTTTGTTGTTGTTGTTGTTGGGGGACCTGGGGGGCGCGAGGCGAGGAAAGAAGAATAAAGCTCCATTTTGCTCCTAACGCAAAAGAAAGCCCGCCTTCTCTCCCTCCCACTCTCACTACTCCATTAAAAAAATTCGAACAAGCGTTTCGCTGCGCAATACTCTCTCTCTCTCTCTCTCCTCCCCTCCACTTCTCGAACGACCCCAAGTGGGATAAAGAGAAGATAGATAACGCAAGAAGAGAAGGAAAAAGGGCTGGCGGCGGGGACATCTAAATAAATAATTGGAAACGTTTTTTCGATATCGTCAACTGAAAAAAAAGGGAAAATAAATACTGGTCTCAAAAAGTTAGTCGGAGGGGCCGCCTCTCTCTCTTTTACTCCTCGCGGACACGCAGCCTCGCGAGCAGCGCCGCGAACGCGCCCCAGTTGTCGAACATGAGGTCTCCCATCCTCAAAAAGGTCAGCTGCGACAGCGACGCGGCGCGCTCGACAAGCGCCGACGCGGCGGCGTCGTCGTACCGCTGGAGCGCGTTCTCTCCCGCCAGAGGCACGCCCCTCCTCGAGGGCGATCTCCTGCGCGGCGAAGGGGGCGCCGATTCGTCGTCGCTCCCTGCCACGGCCGCGGCTGCGACAACCTGGTCCAGCAGAGCCTGCGGCCTGCAGTGCGCGTGCGGCGGGTGCTCGCAGTCGCGCATCTCGACGCAGGTCAGCGAGGCGGCCACGCCGTGGAGGGCGAGGACGTCGAGCAGCGGAAGGTACCCGTCCCGGTGGTAGACGTTGTAGTATCCCGCCTGGTATCAGCAGGAAATGGAGAGAGGGCGAATCGAGAATGAGAAAGGGAGGGGAAAAAAGAAAAGAGAGGAAAGAGGGACGAAGGAGTGAACAAAACACATTCGAAAAAAGAAAAAACGTACCGTCAGCTCGGCGGCGTGCGACGGGTGCCCGTACCACCAGTGCACCCCGGCCAGCTTGGCCCCGAGCCTGGGCCTCCTCCTCCTCTGCTGCAGCTGCATTCCCCCCGAGCCGTCGCCGCCGCCGCTGCTGCTTCCTCTGCCGCCGTAGCGGGCGGCTGAAGGGGGCAGGCAAGGGGCCAGGATCGAGGAGGGCGAGGGGGCGTCGTCGCCGCTGTCGCTGGTCCAGCCGAGGCTGCTCCAGGCGGCGTCCGCGCCTCGGCCGTCGCCGCCGTCATTGTCCTCCTCGCGCCCTCTGCCGACGAGCCCGAGCAGCCTGCGGTGCAGCGGCCTCCTGCTACTGCTGCTGCGCCTCCTCATCTTCTCGTAGAGGCCGGGAGAGGAGTCGGAGTCGGAGGAGGAGAATGCAGCGGAAGCAGCAGCAGAGGCGGCGGAAGCAGCAGCGGCAGCGGCAGCGGCGGAGCCGCGCCCCTCGAGGGCGGCGTCGAGCGCCTCCCTGCACGCGCCCAGCACCAAATCCGCGTGCCCGACGAGGCGGCTGCTGTACCACTCCAGGAAGAAGCGGCCGTAGTCACTGTCCCAGCGGCCGTGCTCGGCGAAGAAGGGGGCGTCCCAGGGGGTGGAGTTGTACCAGCTGTTTTTTTTTGTGAGAGGCGTTGTTTTTTTTGAAAGTGAGTTTTCCCCCCCCCCCGTTTTATTCCTTATTGAGCTTTTTCTGCGCGTTCAAACCGAACAAAAAAACGTCCAAACCCACCCAGCGTCGTGCGGCGCCCCGTGGCCCCACGCAGGCTCCCCCGCCTCCAGCGCCGCGCTCGCCAGCGACCGCTTCAGGTGCGCGTCGTAGCACTGGAAGGCGCCGACCCCGGGGAACCGCCACCTGCCGTCGCCCTCCGGGTAGCTCGGGTACCGCAGCTCGCCCGCGGGGCCCAGGCCGACCGTGACCTCGGTGATGGTCCCCGCGGCCAGCGCGGAGCGGAAGCGCGTCGCGAAGGCCGAGACGAAGTCGGCGTAGGCTCGGACCGGGGTGCGCATCGGAGGGGGGCGGGAGGCCGCGCCGGCGTCGGCCCCGGCGCCGGCGGCGTGCCCCGCGGCGGGGAGGCACTCGACCTCGTCCGCGCCCAGGCTCAGGCACTCCCTGTTCCTGTGGCCGGCCGCGTCCGTGTAAAACATGTCCGGCTCTTCCTCGCCCGCGGCCAGCACCCACGGGGGGAGAGGGACCGTGCAGGTGTCTCCGACGTTTCCCCCCGCCGCGTGGAAGGACATCGTCGCCGAAACTTTTAGACCCGCGGCCGCGGCGGCGGCAAACAGCCGCGCGTAGGCGTCAAAGTCGTACTTCCCGGGGCCAGCAGCCTCGGCGATGCCCCACCAGACGTCGACCGCGACGCCGGTGACGCCCGCCGCGGCCAGGGCCCGGAGAGCGGCCTCCAGGGCCGCTCCCCGAGTCAGCAGCGCGCCCCCGGCCTCGGGGTCGTCGGGAAGCCAGACGGTGTCGAGCGGCAGCATCACGTAGACCGGCGTCGTCGTGCTCGGGGGCGGCGTCGCCCTCGCCGGGCGGGGCGGGCCGTCCCCCCCCGACGGCGACGGCGGAGGGACGGGTCCGGGCGACGGGGTCGGGGCCGCCGTCGCGGAGGGGCCCGGCGAGCGCCGTCCCTCGCCCTCGTCGCCGCCTTCTTTGCTCCCGTCGTCGTCGTCCCCGGCACGCGGGGCAGCGGCGACGCTCCCGTCGCCTTCCTCGTCGTCGCCCTCGTCCGAGAGCGGGTGCGGGGTCCACAGAGGGGACGAGCCGTAGGCCTCGGGAGGAGGGGAGCGGGGCCTGGAGGAGACCCCCGGCGGGGCGGAGGTGGCCGCCGGAAGAGGAGAGGAGGGGGGAAGCGGCAGGGGAGGAGCGAACGAAGTCGTCGCGGCCGAGGACGACGCGCAGCGGGAAGAGGCTCGCTCCAGTTCCTCCTCTTCTTCTGCTCCCTGCATTCTCCTGTCCGCCATAGGCAGAGCGGGGGCCCTGGCGAGGAGCACGCTGCCGCGCTCGATCGGGCTAATGGAGTTGAGCAGGCTGTGGTTTTTGGGTTCGGGGTTTTTTGGTGCATCGATGTTCGTTGTCAAGTCCGTTTTCGTTTCTTTCCGTGCATGGCTCTTTGCTCCTCCTGGTTCTGTCTTTCTAGTTCTCTGTCTCTCTTTCTCTCCCTCTCTCCCTATCTGCTCTCTCCCTCTCCCTCTCTCTCTCTCTCTGCAAACCACTCACGTATGCAGCTCGTCGTCATTTTTCTGGAACGCGTTGGGACGCCAGTCGCGGCGCGGGGCGCGCGAAGACGAGGAGGCATCGGGAGAAGAAGAAGAAGCGGACGGCGACGGCAGCGATGACGACGGCGCAGACACGTCATCACTCCCTGTCTGCGCGGCGTTCTGTCGTTTTTGGATTTGAGTTTCGGAATTACGAGCAGGAAGGAGAGATTTTTTCAGCGCGCCGGATAGCAAAGAGAGGAGGAGCGAGGAAAGAGGGAGGAGACGGAGGGAAGGGTTCCCCACTCGCGTCTCGGCGTTTTGTCGTCGGGAAAATTGGATGCTTTTTTCCGCTCCTCGATTCGCTGACGATGCATGCTTCGAACGACCTCGGCGTCTCGCTCGCTCGTCGAATCGGGGCCGACTGTGAGTGCAACGTACCATCGCGGCAGAGACCGATACGCGCGCCCGCAGGAGTGCAGGACAGGGGCGAAGAGGCAGGCGGGGGACGCCGAGGCCAGGGCATCTTTTGTCTGCTGTCGAGTTTGTCGACGCCGACGGTGCCGCTGTCGTCCGAGCGACGACTCCCGCCGTTCCCGCCACCATTTTCGAGCAAGGGAGAGCTATGTTCTCTCTCTCTGACTGTGTGTAAAGCGTGTGGTATCTCGTGGGCTCCCTGCACGCCTCTCAGAGAAAAGAGAGAGCGAGCGAAACAGAGGGACAGAGAGAAAATGGCAGGGAGAAGGGAAAAAACAGGGAACAATGGCGAAGAGCGACGAGCTGGAGTCGAGAAACGAAAAAAAAGGGAAAACACACTTTTTCAATTTCGCAGCAGCCCGAAATGTCTCCCCGATCACGCCTCGCGGCGCTGGCCGGCAGGCTCGCCGCCTCGCTCACGGCACCGACGTCGACGTCGTCTTCAGCGATCCGCTCCTCTTCCGCTGCCGCTGCCACTGCTGCTGCTGCTTCATCGACGGCCTCCACCTCGTATGCGGCTTCAGCGGCTCACGGCCTCGGCGCGGCTGCGGGCGCTCGATCGTTCGCAAACCCAGGCATTCGCGTCCCTGTCAACCGCAACCAGGTGAGCATTCGGATCGTGCTCAAAAAAAGAGAAGAAGGAGCAAAGGGAGGAGCCCGCGGGCGAGGAGAACGATCGACGATTCGACTTGGCTGCCCGCTGTCGCCGCGATCGACCCACTTTCAACCCCGACCTCCCTCACCTCCAGCCCCGCTCCAAACTAACCCGCCACCACCGCCACCACGACCACCACCACCACCAACAACAACAACAAGATCGACCGCGCCCTCCGCGACGTCAACCGCGTCTGCCAGGCGGACGACGTCCTCACCGCGTGGCGCGCCGACAGGGTCTTCACCCGGCCCGCCATCAGGCGCGTCGTCGAGGCCAAGGCCTCGGCGCGCAGGCTCGCCGCGAGGAGGTTCAAGGCGCACATGCGGTGGGTCATGGCGAGGAGGGAGCGCGGGTTCTAGTCGGAGGGGGAAGGTGCTGGTAGTCTCGAGAGCGAGAGAGAGCTTCGAGGAGAGAGGGAGAGACCTGGGTTTTCCGTTTTGTAAAATCACGACCTCATTACTTTGTTTCTATTTTCTTCTCTCGCTCTCTCTATCTTTTCTCGCTGCGCTCCCGCGTTCCGAGGCGAGAAACAACCACCTACCCACGAAGAGATCAAATTGTTTTCTAAAAATGCGGTTTTTCGGTTTACTAGGGCGCCTGATGACATTTTTTTTTTCTTTTTGCTCCCTCATTTTTCTCTATCTCTCTCCTTCTCCTCTCTCTTTTTCATCCAACGCTGCGGAACAACACGAGCACGCTCTCTCTCTCTCTCTTCCCCTTTCTCCTTCTCAAATCATACTCTTTCTCTCTCTCTCTCTCTCTCTCTCTCCCGAAAAGAAGTAAAAACGCAAAACAAATCAAAGCCCGAAGAATCAAGGGAGAGCAAAAAAAGACTCCTCTTCTACTCGAGCTCGGCCATCGTCGCCTCGCCCTCGACCGGCGCGGACAGGTCCGCCTCCTCCTGCATCGGCGCCTCCTCGCCGGCGGCCTTCTCCTCCGCTGCAGGCTCCGGCGCAGCAGGAGCAGGAGCGGCCTTGGCCGCCATCAGCGGCTCAGAAAACCGCTGCAGGGTCGCCTTCTTCCGGTCGACCTCGTCTGCGAGCAGCGGCGGCTCATCGGCCGGCGCCGCCTTGGCGGCCAGCGCCTTCTTCTCGGCGAGCCACGCGAGCGCGGCCTCAGCCTCAGACTTCACTTTCGCGAGGTCGCCGGCGTCGCACCCTTCGTGCGCCTTGTCGGGAGCGGACGCGATGACGAGGTTGCGCGCCAGGGCCTCGAGGCCCGCGGAGGCCCCTGGAAGCGCGGCCGCGTTGCGCGCGCGCGCCTGTGCCGGCGCGGCGAGCGCCCTGAGGTCGTCGAGCTTCGAGACGTACGCGGACCTCGCGGCGTCCTCGCCGTCGTCGTAGAGCCAGTCCTCTGCGGCCTCCAGTGCCTTCGACAGGTTTTCCTTCTCCTTGTCCGAGGCGTGCTTGCCCAGGGATCCGGCAGAGTCCTCGGAGAGCGCCGACCGCGTCGAGAAGATGAACGCCTCGAGCGCGTTCTTGCGCTCGTTCGTCTCTTCCTGCTGCTTGGTGGCCAGCGCCATCTGGAGCTCGGCCTCGCAGAGGTCGGTCATACGCTTCTGCGAGTAGCGCTGGAGGCGTCGGTCAAAGGCGACGGTGTGCTTCTTGGTGCGCGTCTTGGTGACGGTGATCTCCTGCTCCTCCGCCTCCGCGTCCGCCGCGGCGCCGCCGTCGGCCTCCGCGGTGCCGGGGCCCTCCGAGTCCATTGCCGCCGCCGCCGCAGCTCCCGTCCCGTCCTCCTCGACCGTCGTCTCGCCGTCCACGGCCATCTCCGCAGGGGCCGCAGCGCACTCCCCTCCGTTGGCCTCCGCAGCCAGCGCCGCCTTGCTCCCCTTTTTGACTTTCACCTTTTCCTCGTAGCTCTCCTCCTCGATCTGCTGGACATAGTCGATCGAGACGGTGCCGTGCGCGGTCAGCTTCACCTTCGCCTTGAGCTTGGCCTTGGTGCCCTTGGGGCGCAGCGGCGTCGTCAGGGGAGGCCCCACGGTCCAGGAGCCCACGCTCGTGTCGGCGCCGGTCGGGAGCGGCGAGTCGTCGGTGTACGCCGCGTCGACATCGATCGTGGCGTCCCGCACGAACGTCAGCATCTTGGCCGAGCCCAGCCAGGTCCCCTTTTCGAAGAGCACCGACGTCGCGCGCTCGACGGGTGCGTTCTTCTTGGCCCCGGCGGCGGGCTCCTTCGGCCACGAGAACTCGATGCCGTAGGGGAACACGTCGTCGACGTCAAAGTCGCGCACGCGGAAGATCGGGGAGAGCATCGCGCAGCAGAGCGCGGCGCCACGGGCCACGCACTCCTTGGCGTTGAGCGTCCTCGAGGGCTGCTTGCCGAACACCTCGGCGACGGTCTCGAGCAGGCTCGGCATGCGAGACGCGCCGCCGACGACCTCGACCGAGAAGATGTCCGTCGTCGACAGCTTCGACTGCAGCAGGGCGGCCTCGAGCGGCGCCTTGAACCTCGCGAGCAGCGGCGCGGCGAGATCCTGGAACGCGTCACGCGACAACACGCCGGACGCGTCGACCTCCGGCGCGAGCCCCTCGCAGGTGATGGGAGCCTCCGGGATCGACGACAAGAGCTTCTTCTGCTTCTCGCAGCTGAGCCTGAGCCTGAACGACCCGCGAGCGGACGACTTGACGTCGATCTTGTGCTTGGCGCCAAACTCCTTCGCCCAGTGGTCAAAGAGCACGTCGTCAAAGTTGCGGCCTCCCAGGTCCGCGTCCCAGGTGTGCGCCAGGACCTTCAGTTGCCCCTTTTTGAACGCGACGATAGAGACCTGGAACGAAGACGCACCGGCGTCGACGAACGCGACGTTGATGGGCGCCGAGTCCTCCCCTCCTTCGGGCAGGTCGGTCTTGTAGATCCCATACGCGAGCGCCGCCGCCGTCGTCTCGTGCAGCAGGCGCAGGCAGGAGACTCCCGCGATGTCCGCCGCAGCCAGCGCGGCCTCGCGCTGCGCCTGAGTCCAGTAGACGGGCACGGTCATCACGCAGTCGGTGACGGGCGAGCCGTCGGCGGCGGCGACGGCCTTCTGGTCGACGATGACCATCGCGAGCAGCTGCTCCGGGGTGAAGAGTTTCTGCTCTCCCAGGTACTCGACGCGAACGGCGACGCCGCCGGACCCCGCAGGGTCGGCTACGACCTCGAACGGAAGCCGCGGGAGCTCTGACTCTAGGGCCGGGGAGCCCCACCGCGCGCCCAGCAGCCTCTTGAGGCCGGAGACGGTGTTCTTGGGGTTGACGGTCAGCGAGCCGACGGCGTCGGTGCCCAGGGCGCGCGTCTTGGGGCCAAAGGCCACCAGCGTGGGCGTCTCGCGCTTGGACTCTTTGTTGAGAAGGACGTCGACGCCGCGCTTGCGGGCGACGGCGATGCAGGAGCAGGCGTCCCCGACGTCGATGCCGGCGACGGACATTTTGTTGAGCTGGGGGCGGTGGGAAGTAGGGGAAGAGGGAAGGACGACGGGAGAGCGTCGGTCGGTCGTCGTTCGCTTAGATCGATCGCAGAGGGTTTCGATACGAAGCAGCGCGAGGCGGGTCTGGAAAGATGCCAGGAACAGGTGTCTCGATCTGAGCTGTCGTTATGTGAGTTGAACTGGAACGGAAAACGTGAGCGGAAGCGGGGTCTGGGGAAAGAAAGAATGCATTGGAAAAAGATGCCTCCGGAAGCAGCGCCGCTCGCGCAGCCGCCGAGCCATCGAGCACGAGTCCTCCGAGCCGGCCCTTTGCAGCCGCGCGCGCCTCATTCTTATTTCTACTGCACGCCATTCCCGGAGCTCCCTGGCCTCTCATGCTGGGCTAGAGAGAAGCGGGAGAAGCGGGAGAAGAGAGGCGCTACACAGACACGAATTCGATGTGGGAGGGACAACGTACCTGGGGTCGCTTTTCTCGATCGGGGTCGCTTTTCTCGATTTTGTGTGCAGAGGTGATCGAGAGCAAAAGTTTCGGCACCATTTTTCCGCCGAAAAAAACCAGCTAGCTTTCCGATTGGCCGTTGTCGAATCGGGGACTTGGCACGCGATGGTGCAGCCTCAGCCCGATTCCGACGACGACGACGACGACGGCGTCCCCGTGCTCACGGGCGCCACTGCGGCCGCCCTCCGCGAGTTCCTCGCCGAAGCAGAAGCAGCAAGTGCCAAGGCCGCCGCCCGCGGCGACGGCGACGACGTCGAGGGCCTCTTCAGCGAGGACTGGGGCCTCTCGCAGTTCTGGTACACGGAAGAGACGGCCGAGAGCGTCGCCGCGGCCGTGATCAAGGCGGCCGAGGCGAGGGTGGAGCTCGTGTGCTGCGACGCAGAAGAAGCCGAGAGGAGAGGTCGACGTCTAGAGGGGGCTGCTGCTGCTGCTGCTGCTGCTGCTGCTCCCTCGACGACCTCTCCTCGTTGCCGCCGCCTCCCCCGGATAGCCTGCGTCGCCTGCCCTTCCCTCTTCCGCGCCCTCCGCGCCTCCCCGGAGTTCCTCGAGGCGGCCGACGCGCACCTCTTCGAGTTCGACGACCGGTTCGCGAGACTAGGAGGGGGCTTTAGTCACTACGACTACAGGAGGCCGCGCGGGGTCGAGGCGGCGCTCGTCGGCGCGTTCGACGCCGTGGTCGCGGACCCGCCTTACCTTTCGGCCGAGTGCCTGAAGAAGACGGCGGTGACGATGCGGCTGCTGGGAGCTGGAGCTCAAGGTGGTGGTGGCGGAGCCGTCGTTGGCGAGAAGGAGAAGGAGGGCGGCGAGGCGGGAGGGAGCGGCGGCAGCGCTGACGACGAGGAACGAGCCCCTTCCTCCTCCACTCCGCCGCCGGTCTTCGTCCTCCTCAGCGGCGCCGTCCAGAGGCACCGAGCCTCGGCGTACCTGGGCCTCCTTCCTGTCAAGTGGAGGCCGCAGCACAGGAACAAGCTCGGCAACGAGTTCCTGCTGATGACGTCGAGCGGGGCGGTCGCGGGGGAGCTGGGCGGGTTTGACGAGGAGCTGCCAATCGACCCCGTTGAGGACGGGGGGAAGAGCGGTAGCGACGTCGAGGAAGATGAGGATGAGAAAGAGGAAGAAGAAGGAGAGACGCATTGTAGAGATTGCGAGTGAAGGTTTTTTAGGAGGAAGAGGAAGAGGTCGATTTTTGCTCATTTTTCTTCTTTTTTCGACTTCTCTCGTGCTCTCTGTTTCTTTCTCCTTCGCAAAAAAAGAAAAAGAAAAAGCACCATGGATTTCCTGAAGAAAAACATGGAGGAGCTCTTCTCCTCGTACGCCGTCAGCGATGACGAGGAAGAGAATGTAGCGGCGCCCGCTGCGGCTGCGGCTGCCGGCGCTGGCGCTGCCAACGAGGGAAAGAAGGAGAGTGGTGACGAGAGCGAGAACACCGCAGCCAACCGCAAGGAGCAGGTCGACGTCGGCGCCTCCGCCGCGGCCGCGGCCGTCCTCGCCGCGTCTCTGCCTCCGCGCCCGCCGCTGCCGCTGCCGTCCGATGTCGCGGCCTCGGCCGCCGGCGCGGGCAACGCGGCGGTGGCGCGCGACGAGGAGATGCATGGCGAAGAAGAGGAAGAAGAGGAAGAAGAGTCCAACGCGAACGCGGACGCGAACGCTGCCGCTTTTGCGCCCCCGCCGCCCCCGCCGCCCGCCTCGGACGCGGCTCCCGCTGCCCTGGAGGACAAGGGAGGGCGTCCTAAGGGCGTGCCGAGGGCTTCCGAGGTGGCCAGGCGCGCCGGTGGAGATGGAGGGAGCGCGCAGGTTTTGGAGGCCACCGGCGGCGTCGAAAACGACGCCGGCGGCGCTGCGGCTGCTGCTCCAACTGCCGCCGCCGATGCCGTGGCCCCCTCGACGGCGAACGAGGACTTAGACTTTGCTGCCGCTGCTGCTGCTGACGCTGCCGCGGCTTCGCAGCCTGCGCCTGCGCCTGCCTTCGCCACCGCCGCCGCAAACGGGCTCGACGAGGAGATGACGGAAGGGCCGCAGCCGCACCCGCCGCCGCCGCAGCAGCCTCTGTCCCAGCAGAAGCAGCAGCAGCAGCAGCAGCAGCATGCTTCCCAGCAAGTCCCCAACGCGCCCCCGCCGTCTCCCGCAGTCGTCGACGCCGCCGCCAGCGCCGACCCCGCTGCCGCCGCCTCCGCCGCCGCCACAGCAGCAGCCGTGACCAACAACGCCTCGACCGCGCTCACCGCCTTCCGCCTCGAGGCCCAGCTCGAGGAGATGCTCAGCCAGTCCGGGCGCCTCCTCGAGGAGACCGCGGTGCTCAGCGCCAGCGTGGCCTTCGAGGGCGTCGCGCTGGCGTGCGCGGACTCGGTGCCGATTGCGGCGCAGGTGGCGCGGCTGCTGGGCGAGGCCGCGGCGGCGCTGGAGTCGGCGAAGAGGGCCGAGGGGGAGGCGGCGGCGGCCGCGGCCGCGGCGGCGGCGGACGGGGCGGAATCTTCCGGGACGAAGCAGTAGCAGCAGCAGCAAAAGCAGCAGCAGCAGCAGCAGCAGAGGCAGCTCGAGGAGGCGGACATGGTGGTCGACGAGGCGCAGGCGGCCAACAGAGGAGGCGGCGGAGGCGCCGCCACCGCCAACGCTTGAAAGGGAAAAACACCGGCGATGACTTCTGCTTCTCAACTCTTTTCCCTTAAGTTCCCCCTTTCCTCGTTCCCCTTTCTTTTTTTCGCTCCATCAGATCCAGCAAACTCGGCTCCCTTTAAGAGAGAAATTATAAATAATATGAAATGAAAGAGAGAGACAGAGAAAAAAAAAGCGAGTTTTATTTGTGTCAAGTGCTTTTTTGATATTTTTTCTGTTTACTGATGAAAAGGGGGGGAAAAGAAAACGTCTCTCTGTCTCTTCTCTCTCCTCTCTCTCTCCCATCCACTCCTCCTACCGCTGCGGCGACGCCAAGGGCTTTCCGGCCTGCATCGACCGCAGCGCAGCGGCGAGCCAGTCGAGCCCCTCGTAGAGCCCCTCGCCCTTCGTGGCCACCGCCCCCTGCACGTGCCACCGCCGCCCGCGCATCTCGCCCAGCCCAAACGCCTCGCACAGAGCCGCGGGGCTGATGGCCCCGGGCAGGTCCTGCTTGTTGGCGAAGATCAGCACTGCCGCGTTGCGCATGAGCGGGTCATCGACGATCGACCGGAACTCCGAGCTTGCCTTCTGTACGCGCTCGCGGTCGGCGCAGTCGACGACGTAAATGAGGCCGTCGGTGTTGCTGAAGTAGTGCCTCCACAGGGGGCGGAGCTTCTCCTGCCCCCCGACGTCCCAGACGGTGAAGATGACGTTTTTGTACTGGACCTTTTCGACGTTGAAGCCTAGTGGGAGAGGCGGGCGGTCGTGGCGGTGGTGGTGGAAGAGGGCCAGAGGTGAGAACGGGGCGTCGAGACGCGCAAGAGAGAGAAAGAAAACGAAACGAAAAAGCAAACCTCTCTTTTTCCTCTCTTACCGATAGTGGGTACCGTAGACAACACCTCGCCGATGTGCAGCTTGTAGAGGATCGTGGTCTTGCCTGCAGCGTCGAGGCCGAGCATGACGACCTGAAGAAAGTAGAAGGACAGGAAGAGAGAGGTTGAGTAGGTTGAGGTTGAGTTTTTTTTCCCCTTCGCCTTTTGGTCAATCGACGATGCAGCCTTTGCGCTGTCGCCTTTCCCTGTCCCGAGGTCCCAAATCGTCCTTCTTTTCGTCCCAGTGCGTTGAAAGATCCACGCGCGACGCGCGTAGTTGCGATAAACGCATCCACAGAGCGACGGAGATAGGTGGCAAAAGGGAGGCACTCGCGATGTCGCCGCTGTCTCTCATTCACTCGATCGATCGATCGTGCCCTCTCACCCTCATTTCTCTCGTGCCAAAGAGGCTGTCGAGGATCTTGCGGAAGCTGATGCCCATGGCTACGACGGGCTCAAGGATTCTCTGTTGCTGCTGGTATTCCACTAGATGAAAAGCAGGCGGAGTTTCTTCTGAGGTGGCTGGTCAAAGTGTTTTTCCTGTTCTTCTTCTTCTTCTTCTTCTTTTGCCTCGAGGAGGAAGGAGCGCGTGAACTGATGAAGGCCGACGGCTTGAGAACTTCAGAAGCAAGAGCGAAACCTCTCCTCTATCATTTTTCTCGCACCTGTTCTCTCTGGCATTCGCGCCCCGGGGCGAGAACAGCGGCGGCGGACCATCGAATCCTCGCTCCTTCTCGTCCGATGTCGAGCGCCCTAAAAGAAGCTGCTCCGGTCGCGCTCGGGGCCCAGGAGCCGCCGGAGGCCATCGACGGCGTGCCGAATGATGCGCCGGCAGAAGCAATTCACGGTGGCGTCTCCGATGCCGACGCTGCTGCTGGCCAACAACAAGAAGAAAAAGAGGAAGAAGACGACGTCCTCATGCTCCCTGCGTTCCAGACGGGGGACATGGTGGTGTGCCCCAACCCGCGGAGGACGGGGCTGCTGTGGCCGGTGAGTGGAGGAGCTCTAGTTCCGTGAAAAAGGGCGAATGCAAAAAAAAATAAAAAATCCCCAGTTCGTCGTCCCTCTCTCGTCGTCCCTCTCTCGTTGTCGACCTTCTTGTCTCGCCCCTCTCCCCCCCTCCCCCTTTCTCACCCGTTCCCTCTTCCCGCACCCGCACCCGAATTCCCGGTCACCAAACCACCTGTCAGGGCGTCATCGTCGACCCGAGGGAGGCTCCCGACGAGGTCCGCAGGGGGATGAAGGCGGCGTGCCACTGCGTGATGCTGCTCGGCCCCTCGGGGAGCGGCGGCGGCGGCGGAGCGAAGGTGAGAACTTTTTCCCCTCTTTCTCCTTTCTCTCGTTCCCTCTCCCTCCTCCGCGACCGTCCCTCCTCTTCCTCTCACACTCACGCTCCCCCTTCTTCCCTCTCTCAAAACAAAAACCCTTCCAGTCTCCCCTGCGCGACTTCGCGTGGGCTCCGGATTCCGACATGCGGCACATCGACGAGGGGCTCCCTCCCCTGCCGACGCTGCCGCGCAGCGGGAAGGGCTCCTCTTCGAAAAAGCGGAAGAAGAAGAAGCCGAAGAAGCCGGAGAAGAAATCTGCTCCTTCCGGGGCTGCTGTCGCTGCTGCTGCTGTCGCTGCTGCTGCTGCTTCTTCTGCCGCTGCTGCTGAAGAGGAAGAAGAACCAGAAGAGGACGACCCCGACGACTCCTTCGAGGAGAGCGTCGACGCGCTGCGCTCGGCGATCGAGGAAGCTCTCGCGCTCGAGGCGGGAACGGCCGACACGACGCCCGCAGAGGCCCTCGCGCTCGCCCGACAGGCCTCTGAGGCGCTGGCCAGGTCCAGAGGCGCGTTCTCGGGGCCTCCGTGCTCGTCCTGCGGCAGCGCGCTGACCGAGGCAGAGGTCAGGGCGTTCAAGGCGGCGTCGGGGCCTTCCTCGCAGGCCGGCGCCGCCGCGGCCGCCGCCGCCGCCGCCGCAGCAGCAGCAGCGGCGGCAGCAAACGCCTCGAGCGCTTGCACCGCCCCCGGCGCCCCCCCCTCCTCCGAGACCATCACCCCGGCCGCCCTGCTCTTCCTCCGCCGCGGGGGGCCCCGCGGCCCCGCCCCGGGGCGGTGCGACACCTGCCAGGGCCTCGCCCGCGCCGGCCACTTCTGCCCCTGCTGCCAGGCCGCGTGGCACGCCGGCGACCGCGACATGGTCTGCTGCGACGGCTGCCAGCTGTGGGTGCACTTCCGGTGCGACCCGCGCGAGGCGCCGCGGGCGGCGAGGGAGGGGGCGCGCTGTCACTACGCGTGCCCCGCGTGCAGGCGCGCGGCCGGGTCGGCCGGCCTGGTGACGGCGCTGGCCGCGGCGGAGGCGGCCCTGAGGGCGGCGGCCCCGAAGCGCGCGCGGTCGGCGTACAACCTGTTCAGCGCCGCCGCGCACGGGACGGTCGGCGCCGCCGCGCTCGCCGCGGGCGGCGACTTCCGCGACGCGCTGCGCGCCGTCGCCGGGGCGTGGAGGGCCTCGACCGCCGAGGACCGGGCGCCGTTCGCGGCCGCGGCCAGGGTCGAGGCCGAGCGCGCCGCGCGGCAGCGCGGGGCCTTCCGGGCGGTGCAGGCCCGCTACCTCGCCGCGAGGACGGCCGCGGCCGCCGCCGGCGTGATCGACGCCGAGGGGAGGCCCGTGGGCGAGGCCGCCGCGAGGGAGGCCGCGGAGGCCGCGCTGGAGCTGCGGAAGAGGCAGCTCGAGGATGCCGCCGCGGCGAGGAAGCGGAAGACGGAAGGCGGCGGTGGGGCTGGGGCGGGAGGGAAGAAGAAGAAGGAGGCGAAAAAGGCCAGGGAGATCTCTGCTGCTCCGCCGCCGCTTGACATCAACGGAGGCACGGCCCCTTCTTCCATCCCGACGCCCGCGGCGGACTCTCTCGGGTGCCTGCTGCTCCCCGCCCTCTCTGGCGACGGCGGCGAGGGCGACGACGGCGGGACCAGCGGCGGCAACGGCGAAGACAACGCCGGAGCTGCTGCTGCTGCTGCTGCTGCCGCTTCTGCCGTTCCTCCCCCGCCTCCTTCGCCTCCGGTTGAAGAGGATGAGGTCGACATCTTCCTTCCGTCGCTCCTCGACGACGAAGACGAAAGCGGCGGCATCGGCGGCGCGGGGCTCGACGTCGACGACGATGACGACGACGGAGACGCGCTCATTGCAGAGGAGCTCTCGCTGATGTCCCCGCCCGCGGGAGCAGAGGCCGCGGCAGCCGCCGCGGCGGCTCCCCCGGCCGTCGTCCTCCCCTCGCTCTCTTCCGCCTCTGGGGAGCGCAGCACCGAAAACGACGACGGAGGCGACGAGGACGACACCAGCGAGGACGGCGAGGGCGCCGAAGAAGGGAACGGGGGGAGCGCCGAGCTCGGACACCTGATCCCGTCGATCGCCGCCGACGGCGGCGGCGGCCTCTCAGAGGTCCCCGTCGTCTGCGCCAAGGAAGGGAGAGGGCTCTTCAGGCCGGCGACAATGACGGTGGCCTGCCTCTGCGAGGGCTGCTCGGCGCTGCGGCGGGGCGAGCCCGTGCCGGCGTCGTTCTCGCCGGCGGTCGTGGTGCAGCCGACGCCGCGGCCGCCTCCGCCTCCGCCTCCTCTGGCCGACGCTGCTAACGATGCTTCTCCGCCTCCTCCTCCCGTCGCCGCCGTCCCTCTCCCGCCGCCGCCGCCCCCGCAGGCCGCCGATTTCTCGACGACGGCCTTCGAGGCGCACTGCGGCTCGGGCGCCGCCAAGAAGTGGAAGGCGACGATCAAGGTCGCGCCGGGAGCGGCGCCGGAGGTCCCGGCCGGGGCGGCGCACCCGATGTCCATCGGGAAGTGGCTGCACCTCCGCGGGCTGGACGTGCCGCGGTCGCACCGGAAAGGCGGGGCAAGCGGAGGAGGGGGCGGAGGAGGGGGCGGAGCTGGCGGCGGGTCGGACGCAGGCGGCGGCGAAAACCCCGCGAGGAAGAAGCAGAAGGTCAAGAAGGGCGAAAAGGAGAAGGCTGCTGCTGCTGCCGCCGCCGGAGGAGGGGACTCGAAGGGGCCTCCCGCCGCTGCTCTGCGTCCGCTCGAGCTCAGCCTCCTCGACGGCATCGTGGTGCTGGGAGAGGGCGGGGCGATCTCCGAGGGCGCTCTCGCTCCCGCTGCCGCCTTGGCTGCTGCCCCGGCTTTCACCACCAGCAACCGCGCCGCGCCGAAACCCGTCGAGAGCTTCCTTCCCCGCGGGGCAGTCGAGCGAGGGATGAAGGCCGCGGCCGACGCGCTCGCCGCCGCCAACGCCGCTGCTCTCGCTGCCTCTGCTGCTGCTGCTGCTGCCGCTGCCGCTCCTTCTCCTTCTGCTGCCGCTGCTGAAGCCGCTGATGCGCAGCCGCCGAAGAAGAAGAAGCAAAAGGCAACCAAGAAGAAGGAGGGCGACGGCGAAGACGGAAGCGGCGGCAAAGGCTATGGCAAAACGCTCTCGTTCCCCGACGCTGCCACAGCCGTCGCCGCCGCGGCCGCCGCCATCGAGGCAGCCGCCGCAACCGCGCCCTGGCTGAGGCACCTGACCGCGTCGCTACTTCCGCTCGAAGAGGAAGGAGGGACCCCTCCTTCGAAACCCTTGCAGGCCCACTGGGCGGGCGACCGCTGCGCCGTCTGCGACCTCGACGTCGACTTCGACCTCGATCAGCTCGTCAGCTGCGGCGGGTGCCAGCTGGCGGTCCACCAGAGCTGCTACGGCGTTTCCGCGGTCCCTGGACCCGGAGAGCCTCCCTGGGTCTGCAGGGTCTGCGAGGTGTGGGGCGCGGCGGCGGCCGAGGACGCGCGCAGGGCCTCCGAGTCCGCCGCTGCAACGGTGAGAGCGGCCGACGAGGCGGCGGCGGCGGCGGCGCGGGCTGTCGAGCAGCAGACCGACGGCCAGCTGCTGCTGCCCGATGCTCCTCCCCCTTCTTCTCCCATGATCACTTCCTCTTCTTCTGATATCCCTCTCGCCGTCCCCGCGCCCGTGCGCCCTCGCCCGCGGTGCTGCCTCTGCCCCGTCTCCGGCGGAGCCCTCAAGCCGGCGGCGGTCGCCGTCCCGGACCCCGTCGCGAGGAAGATCGAGGCCGCTCTGCTGGCCGTCGCCGCCGAGGGAGAAAGAGCGAGAACGAGAGGGCGAAGGGGGGAGGGGCGCGGCGCGTTTGAGGCCGACGACACCGGTGCCTCCGCTGCCGCTTCCGCGGCGATCGCGTTCCCGGCCCCGGCCGCTACCGCGGCGACGACGACGATCTGGTGCCACGTGGCGTGCACCCAGTGGCTCCCGGAGCTCTCGATCCGGGACTCGGCGCGCATGGAGCCCATCAGGGGGGTCGAACGCGTGCGGAGGGAGCGGTGGGAACAGCGGTGCTGCGTGTGCAGGCGCGGCGGCGGCGGAGGAGGGGGCGGCGGAGGAGGAGGAGGCGCGGGCGCGGGCGTCAAGTGCCGCGAGTGCCAGACCTGGTTCCATCCGCTGTGCGGCCGCGCCGCGGGCCTGTACTTCGAGGCCAACGACGCAGCGCACAACGCCGCCGGCGTCGTCCTCATCGGCGGAGGCGGGGGCGGAGGCGGAGGCGGAGGCGGAGGGGGAGCGGGAGGGACGATGGCGGGGCCCGGGGAGCGCTCGGCTGCCGCCGCTGCCGCAGCCGCTGCCGCGGCCGCAGCCGACAGCGCGCCGATCGAGCTCGTCTGCCTCTGCGCGAGGCACGCCCCCCCCCACCGCCGCGCGCAGCAGCTGCAGAAGGCAAAAGGCGGCGGGGGCGGAGGGAACGAGGGCGCCTCTGCTCCGGAGGAGGCCGGGGTGGCGGGGCTGATGGTGCCGGAGCTCGTCGGGTGGCAGCCCTCGGACGACGAGGAAGAAGTGGAGGAAGAGGAGGAAGAAAAAGTCAAGGAGGCGCCGCTGCCGCCGCCGGCTTCCGACGCTGTCGCTGCTGCTGGTTCTGAGCCCGCCGCCGCTGCTGTTACCGCCGCCGCCGGCGACGGAGGCGACGCCAAGATCGATCCCTCGGAGGCGGCTTTCGCTCATGCCGCCTCCGGCGACCTGTTGGAGGGACCCGCCGCCGCCGACGCGGCCGCGTCGGCGGCGCCTCCGACAACGCCGCAGCAGCCGCGCCGCCCCTGCTCCCTCTCCGCAGAGGCCTCCCTGCTGTTCCTCTCCGAGGCGGACAGAGAGAGGCTCGGAGATGACGGCGTGGGACTCTGGAACGGGCAGCCGTACCCTCGTCCGTCGAGGGTGCCGCGCCCGCGGGCCCCCGCGGGCGCCGCGCGGCTGACGCCGCTGTTGGCGAGCGGTAGTGGCGGCGGCAGTGGCGGCGGAAACGGAAACGGAAACGGGAGTAACGCTTCTGCCTGTTGTCCCGTTGTCGTTCCGCCACTCTCCCGCGTCTCTCACGGCACGGGTGTCGGATGTACGAGCGCTTCCGGGTTCTGGATCCCCCTTCCCCCGCCCCCGACCCCCGAGGAGCTCTCCGAGGCCGAAGCCGAAGCCGGAGAGAACGGCGGCGAAGGGGCCGACACGGCGGCGGTGAAGGAAGGAGGAGGAGATGCAGAAGACACCAAGAACGACAACGACAACGACGGCGACGACGGCGGCGGGGACGCCCTCCCTGTCGACTTCGGCGCCGAGATAGGAATAGCCGCTGGCGTCGATGACGACGACTCCGAGGAGGGCAAGGCCTCCGCCGCGGCGGTGCGAGCCGCCGAGGCCGAGGCCGCGGCCGCCGCTGCGGACGCCGAGGCCGCCGCTGCTGAGGAGGTCGCTGCCGCCGAGCGCGCCGCGGCCGCCTCCAGGGACCGCGCCGAGGCCCGAGCGCGCGGCAGGGCCGCGAGGAGGCTCGCCCGCGCCGAACGCAGGGAGAGGATGCTCCGGGGCCCGCCGCGCGCCGAGCTGCTGCCGATGCCACTGGGGCTGCCCGAGACGCTCCCCATCTTTTGCGGCGCGAAAAAGGGGGTGCTGGGCCTGAGGACGATGAAGGTCACTGCGCCCTGGTGCGGCACCGTCTCGGGCTCCAAGTTCGAGGCCCTGGCCGGGAAAGGGGAGACGAAGAAGTGGAGGCACTCGCTGAAAGTGTTTGAGGAGGATGAGGCGGCGGCGGGAGGGGGCGCAGCGGCCGCTGCTGTTGTTCCTGCTGTTGCTCACGGCGGCGACGAAAGCGGCGGCGAAACCGGCAACGAACCCGCTCCGCCCCCTCCGACGAAAGAGCCGACCTCCGTCTTCGACTGGCTCGCCGCCCGCGGCGTCTCCCGCGCCACCCTCTCGCAGTTGGGAGCCAACGCCGACGCTGCCGCAGCCTGGCAGCTCCACCTGCGGAGGTCGGCGCGGAGCGTCGTCCGCGGGGTGCTGGCGCGGGCGCTCCTGACCGCGGGCGCCGGTGCGAGCGGGGCCGTGGCCGGGGCCGGGGCCGAGGCAAGAGCAGCGGGGGGCGGCGGCGGTGGCGATGAAGGAGCAGAAGCAGCAGCTCCCCCGGGCCTCACCCGCCGCCAGCTCCGCCGCCGCATCCGCTCCGAGCTCTCTTTCAGCGACGGAAACGGCGACGACTCCGATGGCGAGTACTTTGACCTCGACAGCGACCTCGAAGGCGGCGGCTCGGAGAACGAAGACGAGGGGAGCGGCGGCGACAGCGACGACGGCGACCAGGAGTTCAGCGCCGCCGCTGAGGCCGCCGCCGCCGCCGCCGCGCTCGCCCGCCACCGCCGCGAGGCAGCCGCAATCAAGGCCGAGCGCGACCGCGAGCGCGACGTGCAGCGCCGGCGGGCACTCGCAAGGGCCAACGCCGAGGCGCTGCTCGCGGCGACGGACCCCCTGGCGCTGGGCGACCGCGTGCGCGTGTTCTGGCCCGCCGACGGGGACTGGTACGAGGGAGTCGTCACCGCCCTGCAGGAGAAGGAGGAAGAGGACGGGGAGGGAGAGGGAGCGGGCGAGCAGAGAGAGAGAGAGTCCCCGAAGCATCGCTTTCCGCGCTACGGCCGCATCTGGTACTTTGCCGACGGCGCGCGCGAGTGGCACGACCTGCGGCTCGAGGCCAGATCGGGCCGCCTCCGCCGCGTGCCGAGGGGCGCCCCCGCCGCTCCGTCGGCGATCGAGGCTGCGCACGCGCGGGCCGCGGCCGAGCGCGCCGCGGCGACGCAGCGCGCCGCGGCTTCGGCGGCGAGGGCCGCGGCGGCCGGCGCAGAGGCCGAGTCACGCCGCCTCGGAGAGGCCGCGCTCGCCCGCGCCCGCTCCTCTGCGAAGCGCGCGATGGCCGGTGCCGCCGCCCTGGGATGCCGCGTCGGTATCTGGTGGGACGGCGACTCGCGCTTCTACTACGCCCGCGTCGAGGGCCACGACGAAGCCTCGGGCAGGCACCTGGTGGTCTACGAGGACGACGGCGTCAGGGAGTGGCTGCTCCTCGGAGGGGGAGGGGAAGGAGCGGTCACGGTCGACTGGAGCGGCGCGCCCGCGGCTCTGGGAGAGGAGGGAGAGGGGGAGGGAAGGGCAGCCGACGAGAAGGCCGCTGGTGCCGAGGCCGCGGGTGCCGAGGCCACCGATCCCATCGCTTCCGATGCTGCTGCAGCAGCAGCAGCAGCAGCAGCAGCAGCAGCAGCGGCAGGCGGGGAAGAGGCGGCGGAGCCTGCTCCTGCTCCTGTCGCCGACGACGACGGCAACGCCGCGCGCTCTCCTTCCCCTGCTCCCGCTCCCGCTCCCGCTCCCGCTCCCACCGCTCCCACCGCCGCTCCTCCGCCCCTTCCAAAGTCCATCACCGTCGTCTGCGGCCACCTCCTGGGAGAGTTCGACGTCTCCTCGACGCAGGTGCTCCTCCCCGGGGGGCGCCGCGTCAGCGGCACCGAGTTCGAGCGCCTCGGCGGCAGGGGTGTCTGCAAAAAGTGGAAGACGAGCCTGCGCGTCCTGGACGAGGCCGCGGGGGACGGGATCTCCCCAGGAATGAGCCTCGGGGACTGGCTGATCACCATGGGGCTCGACAGGGAAGGGGCTGCCGCCGGGGGGGGAGGAGGAGGGGGGAGCGCTGCCGCTGCCGGCGCTATCGCCGCCGCCGCGACCCTCTCGACGGCGGCGATGACGGCCAAGCAGCTCCAGCTCCGCGCCTCGTCCCCCTCGCTCGCCGAGTACTTCGCCGTCGCCAACCGCCGCACGCTCCCCGGTCGCGCCGCCGCGGGCCATCTGCACCGCGGTAACTTCCTGAACCCGGACGGAACGCTGATCGACGGCGTCGACGCGTCGGAACTCGCGAAGAGTCGCTTCATGTCGGCCGAGGAGGAGCGCGCGCGGCGCCGGCGAGCGGCGCACACCGCCGCCGCGGCGACAGGCGATGCGCCGATGCTGCCCGCGGGGCACCGCACGGGCTGCGCGTGCGCGGTCTGCAGGCAGATAAGGAGGTCGCTGCGGATCTGGCACGCGGCGGCCGCAGGCACGGAGGTGGGCGCCTGTTGCGAGGAGGGGGAGGAAGATGAAGAGGGAGCGGAGCCCGTCGCGGCGGCGGCGGCGGGCGAAGAGGGTGGCGAAGAAGAAGAGGCCGAAGGGCTCAACGGCAACGACAAGCGCCGCGCTGCGCGCTCCGAGACGCCTCCCCGCCCAGCCAAAAAACCGCGCGTGCTCTCCGGGAAGCGAGCGTACCTCGAGGCGGTCCCCCACGTCGTGTCCTCGGGCCCGAGGAGGACGCCAGCGAGGCTCCTCCCCGAGGGCGTCGCCATCAAGGTTTTAGGAGGAGGAGGAGGAGGAGGGGAAGCAGCAGCGAAGACGGCGGCAGCGACGACGCCAGGGCTCGCTGCTGCTGCTGCTGCTGCCGCTGTCCTGCCTCCGCCCCCACTGACGTGCGTCGCCCTCCCTGCCCCCGCCTCCGCGGCCGCCGCCTCGACGGCGACGACCAGGGCCCGCCTCGCCGCCGCGCGCCGCCTAGAGCCCGCCGCCGTCGCGTTCGGCAAGTCGGGCGTCGCGGGCTGGGGCGCCTTCTCCCGCGCCCGCTTCTCCGCCGGGAGCATCGTGATGGAGTACCGCGGCGAGGAGATCCGGGCGGGCGCGGTCGCGGCGGCGAGGGAGCGGGCCTACAGGGCGGCGGGCGACGACTGCTACCTGTTTGCGCGGGCGGCGAACTCGATCGTCGACTCGACGCGCGGGGGCAGCGTCGCCCGCTTCACAAACCACTCGTGCGCCCCCTGCCTGTACACCCGCGTCTTCCCTCCCGACGCCGAGACCAACGCGGGAGCACGCATCATCTTCCTGGCGAGGACGGAGATCGGGCCCGGCCAGGAGCTGACCTACGACTACAGGTTCGCGGAGGAGGAGGAGGGCGCCAAGGTCGAGTGCGCCTGCGGGGCGCCGGCGTGCCGCGGGACGCTCAACTGATTGTGTTCTTTAACTTTTTTCCCCCACCCCGTTTCTTTTTCCGCGCGCGCCCTTTGTTTTTTATCTGTACCTGCGAAAAAGAGAGAGAGGAGGAAGATCATATCATCACTGAATCATTAAAACCAACAACACCATTTCTTGCAATTTACATAAAGACGAACGAACAAATCTTTTCAACCAAAAAAGAGGGGAAAACTCCACTCTACCAATCGATAGGCGCCCTCCGCTCCTTCTTCTTGTCCGCCTTCTTCTTCTTCAGGTCCAGCCGCACCTCGTTGCCGGCCTTCAAGGCTTTCTCGATCTGCTTGGCCTTCTCCGGGTCGACCTCCGGCGGGATGAGGGTTTTTGCCGCGGTGTCCAAAATCGCCTGCAGCTTCGCAAGAGCGTCGTCGACGTTGGCGGCCTGCGACCTCGACGCGGTCGACGTGACAACGAGCTCCCCTTCCTTGTTGATGCGCTTCTTCTCGGCTCTCTTGACTGCTTCCACAAGCTCCGGCTCGAGCCAGTCCGTGGTCTCCAAGTTGAGGCGGAGGTCGGCCTTGGTGTTGACCTTGTTGACGTTTTGGCCGCCGGCGCCGCCCGAGCGCGCAAACTGGAGCGCGACGTCGGCTAGAGGGTTTTGATATTTTTTTACTTTGTTTTTTTCTAGTGTGAGCGACTCGCTATCGAGGTGTGCGACATGGAGAAGAACAAGAGCGGGAGAAGTCCGCACCTCGGGTGATCCGCTTGACGATCTGCTCGACGGTGAGCCTCGGGGCAGCAGGTGGAGGAGGTGGAGAAGGTTGGGATGATGAGACAGCGGCGGTGTCGCCGGTCGTTGGACTTGCATCAACGTCTGTCTTCCCTCGCGCCGCTGCGCCCGCTGCAAGACGCGTGCGGACTCCGGGGCTTTTCTTATAGCTGCCGCTAAAACTACGCAGCATCCTCGCGAGCAGATAAGACGATAAACACGTCGGAGGCGGCAAGGGGGCGGCTGCGAAGGAGAGCCTCGACGACGCTGACGCCGTCGGCGATCGAAGCGGACCTCCTCGACGCTGCGGCGACGGGGTTGGCAACGTCATCGCCACCCTCGAAGAAGAGCACGACGCCGCCGAGCCGGAGGCCAAGCGCGCCTTGAGCAGCATGAAGGTGACGTTGATCTCTGAGCGGAGCAAGCAGATCGCGAGTCGGTCCCTTGCCCTGCTGCTCAGCGCGCTGAGCATGAAGGTAAGAGGGGCAGAGATTTCTCGAGGAGTGTTTTTTCCCCTTTTTTTTCTCGACGGATTTCTTTTGTTTCGTCGAAGTCACTTCCATCGCTCTTCGGGGCGCGCGCTCTGGGCGCTCTCTCTCTCTGTTTTACCGAAAAATGCCCGCTCTCTCCCGAGCAGACAGAGGACCACCTATCGTCATGTCGAATCCCCTCGGCAAACCCAGATGCGGCTGCTGCGGCCGGGGAGGAGGTGGGGCGAAAAACAAAGACAAGAAGAATGCCTCTGTCCCATTGCTCTGCCCCTGCTGCGCCTCGTCGGCGGCTCGTCCGAGCTCGGCTCGCCTCTCCCAGCTCCGCGACGCGCGGCAGAGGTTCCTTGTCGCTGTCGAAGCGATGCGGGAGCTCGTGGAGGCCAAGGTGAGGGCGAGATTTGGAGTTTTTAAGCTCCCAGAAGGAAAACCCTCGCTCCGTTTTCGCTGACTCCTGTCCTTCCTCGAAATCTCGACCTCGACCCTCAACGAAAAAAAACAAAACAAAAAACAGAACGCCGCCTCTGCCTCTCGCTCAGAGGTCGAGGCCGCTCTCAGGAGGGAAGCACGTGCTAATGCGGCAGCAGAAGAGGCCGAGGAGATCGCCGAGAAGGGTACGTCAGAGGAAATGTTCCTTCCGGAACAGGGAAGAGGGAGGCGACCTCCTTTCCTGCACGCTGCTCACCTCTCTGTCTCCCCTCTTCCCTCTCATCGCGCCCGCCATCCAAATCCCAGCCCGCGCCGCCGCCCTCTCCCTCCGCCGGGACACCGCCGCCCGCCTCGAGCGCCTGGAGCAGGCCCGCAGGGCCCTGGTAGCGTGGCGAGGCGCGACGCTGGCGAGGAAGATCCCGGACGCCGCCCGCGCGGCCGCCTCGAGGCTCTCGGCGGCGCGCGTGGGGCTCGCCGCAGCCGCGGCCGAGCGCGCGAGGGAGCTGTCGGCCGCCGTCCCGTTGGAGCTGCTGCTCGCGCCGCCCGCGCCCCCCTCTTCCCGCCCCTCTGCTTCCGCGTCCGAGATCGGCCCGGGCTCGGCCGTGAGGGTCCGCGGGGGAGTCGTCCTGCCGCCGCCTCCCCTCTCCTCCGCCCCCGCGGCTGCCGCCCCCTCCGCCGCCGCGCCGCCGCCGGCCGCCGTCGCCGCCGCGGCCGGGGACCTCGCTGCCGCCCTCGCGCTCCTGGCCTACTACCTCGACGCGCCCTTTCCCTTGGTGATAGAGAGGCGAGGGTCCTCGACGGCGACGGTGGCGAGGGCGCCGAGGCCGGCACCGGCGACGGTGAGGACGATCGGGGCGGCGAGAAGGGAGGAGAGAGGAGGGGGTGGTTTGGCGGCGGCGGCGGTGCCCCCTCCTCCTCCTTCTCCTCCTCCTCAGCCTTACACTGCTGCTGCTGCTTCTTTCTCCCCCCTGTCGGCCCATCCGCCTCCTCCGCGCCTCTCGGTGCCCTCGGAGAGAAGAGTTCCCTCCCCGACTCCCTCCTCGACCGCCGGCGGAGGGACGCGCCTCCCGCTCTTCTTCCCTCCGGCGAGGGAGCCCGCTGCTGGGAGCGAGGCAGCCGCCGACGCCTCCTCCGCCACCGAGGCCGCGCTCGCCTCCCTCTCAAACCGCTGGGCCTCTATCAGAGCCGCGGCAGCCGGAGGGTCAGCGGCGACGGGAGAAAGCCCTTCGCCTTCTTCGTCGGCTCCTCCGCCTCTGCCGCCGACAGAAGCGCAGCGCGCCGCGTTTGACCGAGGAATCGCCGCCCTCGCCGCGGCCTCCTCCATGCTCGCGTCGGACGCCCTCGGGGCCGGGATCGCAGAAGTCCCCCCGGGCTGGCACCCTTTCGCGGTGGCGGTCGCGCTGCTCGAGCGCCTGGCCAGCAGCGGAGGAGGAACTGGGGGAGGCTCCTTTTACTCCTCCTCCGCCGCCGCCGGTGCTTCGTCCTCGTCGTTCTCGACAGCCGCTTCCGCCCCTCCTGCCTCTCCGTCTCCTCCTCCGCACGGAGGATACGTCGACGGCGTCTTCTACCCGAGCACCGGACCCGGGGCAGCGGCGGTGGGAGCGGCGCTGCGTAGGGAAGAGGAGAGGAGCGAAAGGGGAGACGAAGAGTGGACTGACGTCGCCGCTCCTCCTTCCGCCGCCGCTCCCGGCTCGGCCGAGGAGGAGGAACAGCAGCAGCAGCAGCACCTCTTCGCCTGGGAGAGAGCGAGGAAGAGGGCCCTCGCGGCCGTGGCGGCGAGGGACGTAGGGGCCGCGGCCGGGGCCGCGGCGGGCGTGGCGGTGAGGGCAGCGGCGGGAGCGGGCGCGAGGGCGTTGGCAGCGGCGAGGGGCGCGGCAGCGAGCAGAGGTTGATTTTGTTTGCCCCCCCTTTCTCTTTTGCATCTGTCTCTCTCCGCGTCTCGCCTTTGTAGCATTATCAAAAAAGCGATGTTTCAAAATCTCATATTAGCACCTTGTAACCTGCATTGAAAAAAGCTCAAAAGCTTCTCTTTTGTTTACAGCAAAGTTGAACCTCGTTTTGCTTCCTCCTTTTTTTGGAAATGCTCACTTTCTCTCTCTGTAATTCTCTTCCATCCCAGTTCTTGTTTTTCCTCTCTCCCTTTCCCTCTCCCTCTCTTTTCTCACTGCGGAACAGAAGGAGTAGCTCCCTCGACGCGGGCGACGGCCATCGCTCGCCTCTCGGCGAAGGCCGCGTCCCTCGCGGCCTCGGCCGCGGCGCGCTCGCCGTCGAGCGCCCTCTCTAAATCGTCGAGAGCCTTGACCTTGGCCTCGATCCGAGCGCTCAGGGCGGCGGCGGCGGCGCTCGCGAGCCTTACGACCTCGCGCTCCTCGGCGTCGGCGAGGAGGCGAGCCTTGACCGCCGCGGCGGCGAGGCCTGCAGCGGCGGCGGCGCGCATCCTCTTGTTTGTTCCGGCGGTGGGTCCTCCGTCGCCGTTTGCGACCTTCTCTTTTCCCTCGCCTCCTGCCAGCCCCCCCCCCCCCCCCCCCCCCCCCCCCCCCCCCCCCCCGGGCCCCCCCCCCCGGGGCGCCGGCCCCGCCGCCGCCCCCGGGGGCCCCCCAGGGGGGGGGAAAGGGGGCCCGAGCC
>Ga0315283_10000529_pt1 | contig 28329 bp, 26 predicted proteins | sample YL17G09_0_MG_FD_204541 | JGI IMG/M metagenome (GOLD analysis project Ga0315283, IMG submission 204541) | Sediment microbial communities from Yellowstone Lake, YNP, Wyoming, USA - YL17G09_0 | ecosystem: Environmental > Aquatic > Freshwater > Lake > Sediment | place: USA: Wyoming | collected...
CCCGGCGGCGCCCGGCGCCGGCGCGGCGCGCGCGAGCCCAACCCCCGCCCCCGCGCGCCGCGCCGCCGCCCCCACCGCCCCTCCCCCCTCCCCCCTCCCCTCCCCTCTCACCGTCATCCCCTTGTACCCCAGCAGGTGCAGCAGCGAGTACTGCAGCATGGAGCCGTGCCCCGCGGACAGCACAAACCGGTCGCGGTCGGGAAACGCGGGGTCGTCCGGGTTGAGCTTCATGTACTCGGAGAAGAGCACGGTCGCCATGGGCGCGCACCCCATGGGCAGGCCGGGGTGGCCCGAGTTGGCCGCGTTGACGCCGTCGATCGACAGGAAGCGCACCGCGTTGATGGCCGTGCCCACGTCGCCGGGGATCTCCTTGGCGACGTACTTGACGGCCGCGGTGGCGGGCGCGGCCTGGGCGACGACCGCGCGGCGGGCGGGGGCGGCGCGGCGCGGCGCGGCGGCCGCGACGGCGCGCGCGGCGCGCGCGGCGGCGGCGGGGGACCGGCCGGCCGCCCGGGGGGCGGCCGTGGGGGCGGTGGCGCGCAGGGCGGTCTGCATGGCGGCGGCGGGGGGTCGGGCGGTGTCGGGCGCCGGACGGGAGGTGTGCCGCGGTGAGAGAGCGCGCGGCGGACGCCGCGGCCAGGCCCCACTCGCGTCGCCGGCACGCCCTCCTCCCCCCCCCCTTTCCGATGGCCACCCCGCGCCGGTCGGCGCGGCTGGCGTCGCCGGCGCCCGCCGCCATGTCACGCGCGCCGCGCGGCGCCAAGCCGCAATCGGGCGCCGACCACGCCACCTTTGAATTCTGCGGCCCGCTGCTGGGCCCTGTCGGCATGCTCATCGGCCTGCCCGGCGTGTGCTACGCCCTGGTCGCGGCCTGCAACGACACGGGGTGCGTCGCCGGCGCCGACCTCTTCCGCCCCGCGGCCTGGCCCGGCCTCGGCGGGCGCGCCCTCTTTTCGTGGGCGGGGCTGGCGGCGGTGGTGGCGTGGTTTGTGGCGCAGGCCGCGGTGCACCTGGTGGCGCCGGGGCGGGTCGCAGAGGGGGTCGTGCTCTCCACCGGCACACGGCTCCCGTACAAGCTGACGGGTGTGGAGCGGGGTGGTGGGGTGGTGGGCATGGGCGCGCGGCCTCGCCGCCCGACGCGGCGCCCCTTTCCTCCAGGCCCGACCAACCTCGCCGCCACCCTGGTCGCCACCGCCCTCCTCTTCTTCTCCAAAACGGCCGCCGGCGCCCCCCGCCTCGCGTGGGCGTACGACCATTTCGTCGAGCTGCTCACGGGCGCGGTGGCGGGGTCGTTCCTTCTCTCGGTCACTCTCTACCTCGCCTCGTTCCGCCGCGCGCGCCCTGCCGTGCTGCTCGCCCCCCACGGCGCCACCGGGTGGCGCCTGTACGATTTCTTCATGGGGCGCGAGCTCAACCCGCGGGCGTGTGGGGGGTGGGGGCTCAAGAAACGGCGCGGCGTTTTCGGCGCCGTCGGGAAAAGTCTCGCCCGCTTCGACTGGAAGGAGTTTTGCGAGCTCTACCCGGGCCTATTGGGGTGGGTCGTGCTGGACGCGGCATGTGCGGCCAAGCAGCTGGAGCGGGTGAGAGGGGAAGAGGGTGGCAAGGGAGGGCGGCAGGATGTGCGCCGCGGTCGCCGACCTCTCTCCCACCCTCCCCAGACCGGGTCCGTCTCCCCGGCCATGCTCCTCGTCCTCGCCTTTCACGCCGTCTACGTCGCCGACGCCCTGCTGCACGAGGGCGCCATCCTGACGACGATGGACATCACGACCGACGGCTTTGGCTTCATGCTGGCCTTTGGCGACCTCGCCTGGGTCCCGTTTGTCTACTGCGCCCAGGCGCGGTACTTGGCCGACCACCCCAACGTGCGTGGCGGGGGGGGAGGGGTGTGCGGGGTGGTGGGTGGACCGCCGACCCGACGCCCCTCCCTCTGCCTCTCAGCCCCTGCCCCCGGCCGCCATCGCCGCCATCCTCGTGCTCAACCTGGTTGGCTACACCATCTTCCGCGGGTCCAACTCCCAAAAGGACGCGTTCCGCCGCGACCCCCGCGACCCCGCGGTCGCCGCCCTCCCGTCCATCCCGACCGCGGCCGGCCGCCGCCTGCTCGCCGGCGGCTGGTGGGGCCTCGCCCGCCACATCAACTACTTTGGCGACTGGTTGCTGGCCCTCTCGTGGTGCGCGCCGTGCGGGGTGGCGTCGCCGGTGCCCCACTTCTACGCTTTTTATTTTGCGGCGCTCCTCCTCCACCGCGACCGCCGCGACGGCGCGTCGTGCGCTGCCAAGTATGGGGCCGACTGGGACCGGTACTGCGCCCTGGTGCCGTGGCGCATCGTGCCGTACGTCTATTGATCGAGAAAGAGAGAGGGGGTGGAGAGATAAAGCGGGGGTCGAGGCGGCGCGCGCGCTCTTGTCGCCCCACACCTCGCGACACACCCTCGGGCGCCCTCCCGCCCCATCTCGCCGCGCTCTCATCTTCTATGCGCGCCACGGCGACCGTCGGGCGGGCGCGCGCGCAGCGCGCGGGCCGCCGAATGCGCGCCGCCGCGGCGGGTGAGCGGCGGTTGGGGGGCGGCGAGGGGCGTGGGCGATGCACCGTCGACCCTGAAGCACAATGTGGGGTGTGAGAGGGCGGGCGGGCGCCTCCCGCCGCCGATGCCCGACCCCGACCCACCAGCGCCGTCCGCCTCGGCCCGCACCGTCCCGCTCGCGCTCCACGTCGGCCCCACCACCCTCGTCCTGCCCCTGCCGCCGACCGCGGTCGTGGCGTTGCGGGCGGGGCTGGCGGACCTGCTCACCACGTTCAAGGCCAAGGCCGCGGCCGAACGCCCCGCCAGGTGGCCCTCGATGGAGGTCGTCTGGACCGATGCCGACGCCACGGCCGCCGGCGGCGTGACGCGCTTTGAAGCCTTTTGCAACCCCAACGGGGCGGCGTCCCCTTTCGACGCCAAGGTGCTCATCACCGCGAAAGCGGGCGGCGGCGTGAGCGTCGCGACCGAGTGCCCGCTCGCGGGGCTGCGCGCCGACGTGGACTCGTGCGAGGCGTAAGGGAGGAGGGAGAGGAGAGGGCGGCGCGTGCAAGCGGGTCACAGACAAAAACAAATCAATGCCACGGCCGGTCGCGCGCGCCGTCGGCGTCCGCCCGCGACCCGCTGCCGCCCTCCCGGGCAGCCAGCAACTCAGCCCACGGGTCGGCCGTCATGCAGGGCAGGATGAAGGCGGACACGGGGAGGGCGTCGTCGTTGAAGCCGCGGCCGCGCCCGCGGCCGCGGCCGCCGGGCGGTCCGCGCCCGCGGCCGCGCCCGCCCCACGCGGGAGGCTGCTGCTGGTAGGGCGGGTCAGGGGGGTGGCCCCGCCCCCAGCCGGGCCCCGGGCCCCAGGCGGCGGCCGGCGGCGGCGGCGCGCGCGGCGCAGACTGCGCCGGCTGCGCCCGCGCCCGCGCTGCCGCGCCCACCGCGGCTGCATCCACGTGGGCCCGCCCCAGGACGTCGCCTGGGGTGGGGCCGTCGGCAAAGGGCGCGGGGAGCAGGGGGGTGGCCGCCGTGGTCGGTGCTGGGGAAAAATAACGAGGGGGTGAGAGGCCAATTGGCGCCCCGCCCGCCCGCTCACCGCCGCGTCTCCCTGCCAGTAATCCTGCGGCCTCACCGGCACTCCCATCGCCCCCCGTCGTGTCGGCCGCCGCGTCGCGCAGCGCCTTGAGCCGCTTGCGCCGCTCGTCGCCCTCCTGCATCGGGGGTGGGGGCAGGGGCGCGGCTTTGATTGTGAGCCGGCCGCGGCGCGGGCGCCGGGCGCGGCCTGGCGGCAGAGAGTGGTGGCGCAGGGCGCGAGAGCCGACCATCCTGCGCCGCTGCCCTCTGCGCGCCCCACAGCGACCGCCCGCGCACCCCGGCAACCGTCCCGACACCGCAACACGCCCCCTGGTGAGGGCGGTGAGGGCGTGCGAGGGGGGGCGGCCGCGGGGCATGGCGCGGGCGGCGGCGGAGGGCGGCTGCGGCGAGGGGTCGCACGCGCCGCGCGCCGGCGCCCCCCTGCGCGCACGCTGATGATCGCAATGCGACCGCTGGGCGGGCGGGATCGGCGGCGGCGCGCCCGCCCCCCCCACACCGCCGCGCGCGCCAGCACGCCCAACCCCTCTCCCCCCTCTCCAGGCCGCCCCGCCGCCGACCATGGCCGCCGTCGCGCACCCGCCCTCCCTGCTGGACGAGCGCGGGCTCTTTGGGGGCGCTGGTGAGGGGGGGGGGGGGGGGAGGGAGGGCGGGGCGGGCGCCGCGGGCGCCGCGGCGGAGCTGGCGCTGGCGACCGCAGCGGCCCGCGCCGCCGCCGCCGCCCCGCCGCGCCCGACGCTCCCTCCTCCTCTTCCCCAGAACCCCTCACCCGCGGCGACGCGCCCGCCTGGGAAACCGCGGCCCCCGCCGCCGACGGCGACTCTGCCGACGACGGCTCCGCGGGCGACCCCGCGGAAGCGGACGACGGCGAGACCGGCGACGAGTCGGATGGCGGCGACGGCGACGACGTGAGCGAGGGCGGCGAGGAGGGGGCCGCCTCTGAAGACATCGGCGACGACGACTCGGACGACGGCGACGGCGACGACGGCGGCGAGTCCGAGTACGAGGAGGACACCGAGGATGAAGAGGAGGAGGAGGAGGGCGAGCCGGGCACCGAGGCGCTTGGTGAGAGAGACGGGAGGGGAGGGAGGCAGGGAGGAGGGAACCGGCGGCCGAGCGCCGCCCGCGCCACCCGACGGCCGCGCCCCGCCCACCCCACCCCTCCACCCTCCTCAGCCACCGACAAGCCGCTGTCAGACGACGGCGACGAGTATTCGGAAGAGGACGCGCCCGCGTCGGAGGACGTGTCGGGCGACGGCGAGGGCGAGCCGCCCAAGAAGCGCGCGCGCGGCGGGGGGGGAGGGGGGGAGGAAGAGGAGGAGGACGACGAGGAGGAGGACGACGACGAGTGATGAGGTGCCGCGGCGGCCGCGGGGAGGCGTGCGACCCGGGACGCGCGCGCTCATCGCCACCCCTCGCGTCTCCCCCCGGCGCACACTGACGTTGCAGCGCCCGGACCCCCCCCCCCCCCCTCCCTCCTCTCACGAGTGTTCGATCACCAGCTTGGCCGCGACAAAGAGGGCGACCCAGAAGGCGGCCGCCTTGGCGCCGTCAGCGACCGACGCGGCGACAGACGCGGCGCGCGCCTTGGCGCCCGCGACCGCGGCCCGCACGCCGAGCACGCCGCCCAACGCGGCCACACCGGCCGCGCCGGCGACGAGCGCGGCGCGTGTCGTGGGGTCGGCGGGCAGGGCGGGGGCCGACGGCAGCGCGGCGCCGCCCGCCGCGATCGTCTCCACTTCCACGACCCCCGTGTTGAGCAGCACGCCACCGCCCGCGGCGACGACGGCCAGGCCAAAGGCAAAGGCGAGGGGGGAGAACTGGGGGCGGCCGACGCCGGGGGGGGCGATGTCGAGCGACCCCGACGCCGCAAACGCCTTGACGCCGCGCTCGCCGCCCGCGAAGCCGCCCGTCACGTTGGTGAAGGCGCCCAGCGTCTCTTTGTCGGCGTACTTGCTGGGGTCGTCGTTGATGAAGCGCCCGTTGCCGACATAGATCGACCCCTGCGCCTTTGCGGGCGCCTTTTCGGGGGCGGCCGCCGCCCGCGCGGCGCCCGCGTCGACCCCGGTCGCGGCCTCGGCAGCAAACTGTTTCAACCCCACCTCGCCGCCCGCCCACCCGCCGGTGAGCTCGGTGCGGTCGGGGTAGAGGGACGGGTCGTCGACGACGGTGCGCCCTTTGCCCAGGTAGAGCCGCGCCTTGCCCTCCGGCACGGGCGGCGGGGGCGGCAGCGGCGGCGGCGGCGGGTCGGCGGCGGCGGGCGCCTCGACCTTGGCCTCCTGGAGGCCGGGGGTCGGGGTGGTGCGAGGGTCGGGCGCGGGCGGCGCGGGCGAGGGGGGGGCTGACCGCCGGCGCCCCGCACACAGCGCGATTGGCGCCTCTGCTGCCGTCGCATGGGGGCGCGCGAGGCCCTGGCGAGGCCGGGGCCGTCGGCAGCGCCGCGCCGCGGCGCCGCCCGCCTCCCGCTGTCCCCACCTGGGCCGCGATGCGCGTCCGCCGGTGGACGACGGACGCGCGAGGGCGCGCGCTGGACGCCCGCATGGCGGCAGGGGTCTCCGGCCCGCGGGAGGAGTGGCGCGGACTGCTTGCTCTCTTGGCCGGCGTCGGCCGCGCCTCCACACCCGCCCGCGATGCAGGCCTTCCTCACCGCCCCGCGCGCGCCGCGCGCCGCCCGGCCGGCGGCCGGCCTCGTCGTGGAGGCCAAGTGGAAGGTGGGAGAGAGGGAGGAGGGTGGCGGCGGCGCGGGCGGCGATGCGGGGGCGCCCGGGGCGGCCTTGCCCGCCGCGCGCCGCGCACGGCGCGCCCGTCGTGGCACGCATCCGTTCGGGGGCGGCGGTGGCGCGCCGCCGCCCGCCCGCGGCTGGCGCGCCACGCGCCGGCCGGCCGCCGCGCGCCTGCGCCGCGCCCGCGCCCCCGGTGCCCCCTCCCGCCCACGCACCGCGGCCAGTGGCCCCCAATGCGGGCTCCTGGAGGGAGCTTGGGCCCGCCCCGAGCCCGCCCCACCCCAACCACCGACCCCCCCCTGTCCCCTCACCAGGCCGTCAAGCTCAAGACCAAGAAGCGGCCCAAGAAGACGACCCCCTCGGACAAGAAGCACGTGGGGGCCACCTACCCAGCGCTGCCGCCGCCGCCGCCGGCGTACACGGTGCTGGCCACGAAATGAGACAGAGTGGGGGTTGGATGAGGGGGGCGGCCGAGTGGCGCCGCCGTGGCCCTGGCCTGTTTTTTGGGGTGGGGCGTGGCGTGCAAGCGCGGCGGCGCCCATTTTTGAGCGGGGAGAAACGGGGTGGGAAACGGCGCGCGACCGACCGACACACAGTCGCCCCCGCCACTTCTTCCCGCCGCCTGGCGGCGCGCCCCAATATACCACACCGCACACGAAGCCCTCCCTTTTCCTTCCTTCACAGCCCCTTGGTCGGCGGCGCCGCGCGGTCGACGCCGCGGTAGAGGTCTTGGATGGCGCCCCCGTATTTCTGGCGCAGCTGGGGCCGCTTCAGCTTAAACGTGGGGGTGGCCAGGCCGGTCTCCACGGTCCAGGGCGCCGGGTCGAGGAGCAGGGCGCGCGGGAGCTCGAACGCGCGCAGGCCGGCGGCCTTGCCCCCGGCGGTCAACTCCGCGAGGGCGGCCGCGACGACGGCGGGGGAGGCGCACAAGTCGGCGAGGCTCGCCTTGGCGGCGGGCGCGCCGGGCGTGCGGGACGCGAGGGACCGGAGCGCGGGCTCGGCGGGCACCCCGATCGCGACGGGCGCCGCGCGCAGCGAGTCGCCGGTGACCCACAGTTGGTCGACCAGGGGCGACGCCAGGAGGGCGCCCTCGACGCGCTCCGGCGACACGTACTCCCCCTGCGCCAGCTTGAAGAGGCTCTTCTTGCGGTCGACGATTTTGAGCGACCCGTCGGCCGCGAGCTCGCCGATGTCGCCCGTCCGAAACCAGCCGTCCGTGTCGAGCACTTCCGCCGTCTGGACGGCATCCTTGTAGTACCCCGCAAACACCGGGGGGCCGCGGACGAGGACCTCGCCGCGCGGGGGCGTGGCCAGCGCGTCGCACGCCATCTCCGGCACCGACTCAACGCGGTAGTGCAGGCAGGCCAGCGCGCCGCCCACCCGCCCCGTGTGCGACGGCACGGGCATGGCGCAAAACGAGGCGCCGCACGTCTCGGTGAGGCCGTACCCCTGCACGACGGGGCAGCACATCGCGACTTTGAGAAACCGCTCGACGTGCGGCGCGAGCGGGGCCGACCCCGACGCGACGAGCTTGACCCGCCCACCCAGCCGCGCCTTGACCTTGCCAAACACAAAGCGGTCGGCGAGGGGGGACGCGTGGTCCCACCGCACGCCCGCGTCCATCGCGCGCGCCTTGTGCCACATGGCCAGGCCGAAGACGGCGCGGCGGATGGGGGAGGCGGCGTTGAGCTGGGCCAGGACGCCGGCGTACACGCGGTCGAAGACGCGGGGGACGCCGATGAACATGGTGGGGCGGAGCGCGCCTATGTCCGCGAGCACGCCGTCGATCCGCCCGCGCCAATAGCCGATGCTCGCCCCGACGTGCAGGAACAGTTCCTCGAGCGCGCGGTCGAAGATGTGGGCGAGGGGGAGGTAGGAGAGCATGACGTCCGAGGGGCCGAGCGCTTGGCCGACGCGCTCGCCGATTTGCCGAAACCCGCGCGCTTGGCCGGCCACGGTCGCCAGCAGGCCGCCGTGCGTGATCATGACGCCTTTGGGGTTGCCGGTGGTACCGGAGGTGTACATGACGGTGCAGACGTCGGCAGGGGTTGCGGCGGCGGGGGGGGTCGCGGCGCCGGCCGCGCCTGACGCCTCAAAGTCGGAGAAGCGGACGACCGCCGCCCCCGTCGCCGCCCTGGCGTCGGCCAGCGCTTCATCGGTCACGTCGCCCCACACGACGACGGTGGCGACGGCGGCGGGATCCGCCCCCGGCGGCGCGCGCGCCGCGAGCGCAGCCGCGAGCGGCGCCAGCTTGTCCCCCGCGCACGCCACCACCGTGACCGCCGCGTGACCCAGCACGTAGCGCACCGCGTCGTCGCCCAGGGTGTCGTACAGCGGGACGCACCAGGCGGCCTGGCGGTTGCACGCCTGGAGGGAGAGACAAAAGGGGGGCGCGTCGGTCGCAGCTTTCGGCCCCCGAATCAACCTCGGACCCGCCCCACCCCCTCTCTCACACCTGCATCGTGATCATCCACTCCGGCGAGTTGACGCCGTAGACGCCGACGCGGCCGCCCGCCCCGACGCGCGCGCGCGCGAGCGCGGTGCCGACCGCGTCGACCCTCGCCCCCACCTCGGCGTACGTCTGCCACTCGTACGGGCCGGCTTCGCCATCGGGCAGGAGCGTGCGGGCGCCGAGGCAGGGGCGGGGGCCGTGCGTGGCGACCGAGGCGGCGAACATCTCGTGGAGGTTTTTAGGGCCCCCGTCCGCCTCCGGAAACGCGGCCGCGGCGTCCACGTTGGACCAGACGGCGGACGCGGACGGGGTGGCGCCGTCGGCGGGGCGGGGCGGGGCTGGAGGGAGGGGAGAGGGGGTCGCGGGGGGCGCACCGAGGCAAAGCACCGTCTCCCCCGCCTCGCGCCCTCTCGACCCTCTCTCCTCCCCTCACCGATTTGCGTCAGCACGTCCTCATAGTTGGGCACCTTGACCGGGGCCATCAGGGGCGCGGGCCGGCGGCGCGCGGGGGGCGCGGGCGCAGGAACTCGAAAGAAACGGTTGCGCGGCGCGCGCGACTGTGGATGGGGGCGGATGCGGTGTGGGATGTGCGCCGGGGGCGGGTGGAGGCTGTGCGCGCGGGCAGCGGCGGCGGCGCCGGGGGCCTGTCGTGCATTGGGCGCGGCGCGCGTGAGGTTGCGCACGCGAGCCCGCCATCGATGCGGCGTCGCGGCGCCACACGCCAGCCGCACCTGGGCGGCGCGGGGCGGCGGGGAGGAGGGGGCGGGGAGTGAGAGCGAGAGGGGCTGAGCGCCGGCGCTCGCAGGCGCTCACTCAGGGTCGGTCGCACCATGCCATCCCTCGGCCGGCCGCGCCTGCACCGCCTGCAGCCTCTGCCTCTGCGCCGGCCGGCCGCGCGGCCGCGCCTCGCCCCGGCCGCGGCGGCGCGCGGCGACGACGCGGGCGCACGCCTCGCGCGCGCCGCCGAACAGCTGCTGCAAGACAGGTGGGACGCGGTTCGAGACATGGACGCTGCGGGCGGTGGTGGAGGCCGGGGTCGGCCGACGGCAGACGCCGCCGACCCGCTGTCCCCTCTCTCCCTCCAGCGTCGCCGCCGCTTCGCGCTTTTCGTCCGACCTGGACGCCCGCTTCCGCCTGCGCTCGCGCGTGCGGTCGGCGGCCGACACGGTCGACGGCCGGCTGGGCGTGCGCCGCCGTGCGCGCGCGCTCGCGGCCGACGCCAAGCGCCTCGGCCCGCTGTATGCCCGCCGCACAGCGGCCTTCTTCAGGTCAGAGGCAGGCGGCCCCACGCTGATAGCTATACTTTTCGTCCTGGCCGCCACCGGCCTGCTGGGCCGCGTGCTGCGCTTCGCGCTCCTCCTCTGGTGGCTCGCCCCGATGCTCCTCCTGCCGCTCGCCGCGGCCGATGCGCGGCGCGCGGCCGACGCGCAGCAGCGGGAAGCCGCCCGAACCGCCGCGCGCGCAAAGTGGGGGCCGGCGGCGGCGGCGGCAGAGTGGTTTGGCGGCGCGGCGCGCGGCGGGCGGCCCGGCGGCGCCAAGGGGGGCGCGAGCGGGAGTGAGGACGCCATTGACGTCGAATGGCAGAGCCTGGATTAGGGAGGAGGGGGTGAAGCGGGGGTGGCTAGCTCGAGAGCGCGCGCGAGAGAGGGGTCGGGGCGCTGTTTTCCGCGCCCCGCCCTGTGTGTGAGTCGAGTGCGCACACCTACAAAACATGGGCCGGCCGGCAGCGCAGCGGGCGGCGTCTCTGCAGCGTCACGCGGTCGGCGGGGCGAGCGCTGGCGGGGCGCGCCGTTTTTGGGCGCCAACCCAGTACCCAATGACAAGTCCAGCCACGGCTAGAGCGCCCAGGGCCAGAGCGGCCAGCCAGCGCCACGCCGAGCGGTCCCGCGGTGGCGGAGATCGGCCGCGCTTGCGCGGCGCTCCGCCGCCCTCGCCCGCCCGACGGCGCAGGCCACCCTCCCGGTGCGCTGGCGACCGGCCGGCGGACCGGCACGACGCCGCGGGGCCGACCGTCGAGTCGCTCAACCGGGAGCTGCCCGCCGACTCGTCGCCCGACGCGGGCGCGCACGAGGCGACGAGCTCCCAGTCGTCCTCCTCCATTGTCCAAAATGGGGGGGGAGAGGGAGACAGCGGGAGTGAGGGACAGCGGGAGTGAGAGCGTGCGCGGCCGACGGCACTGCTTGCATGCCCCACCACGCCCTCCCTCTCCACCCTCTCTCACCGCTTGCCCCGCGCCTTGAGCCCGAGCGCCACCACGCCTCCGGTCGCCAAGTTGTAGTGGGCCAGCGTGTGGCGGTCCGCGAGGACCCCCGCGCCGGGCGTCGACAGTTTCTGCTTGTTCACCGCGAGGCCGACCGCCGGCGCGAGCGCGGCCTTGAGGTCGGCCACGGTGGCCAGAATCGAGTCGAGCGTCGCGGTCACCTTGGTGCCGCCCGCGGTCCCCGCGCCGGCCGCGACGTCGGCAGTCAGTTCGACGGGCCCCGGGTGCGCCGCCGCAAACTCGTCCGCCGGCACCAGGACAAAGGGCGCGGGCGCGTCGGGGCGCGGGCGCTTGGGCGCCGGCTCGTCGGCGGGCGGCGGCGGCGGCGGCGGCAGCGGCACGACGAAAGGGAACGGCGGGCGCGCGCCGGGCGGGAAAAAGGGCGGCCGCGCAAACGGCATGCCGGGCGGCGGCGCTGCCGGCGCGACGCCCGGCGGGAGCACGTCGACGCCGGGCGGCGCCTCGGGGAGGCCCGCGCCGGGCGGCGGCGGCTGCGGCGCGCCCCACCCGGGCGGCGGCCCTCCACCCCACCCCAGCGGCGGCGGCCTCCCATAATAAGCCGACCCCGCGGGCGGCTGCGCCGGCCCCGCGGGCGCCGGCAGCGCGCCGGGCGCGGGCGGCCCCGCTCGCGGGCCGGGCGGCGGCAAGTTTATCGACGCGTTGATGAATGCAGCGGCGGCCGCCACAGCAGTGTCGCCACTGGCCTCGCCAAACACGTCCGGGCGGCGCTTCGCGAGGGAGATGAGGTTGCCCACGATTTCTTCGTCCGACGCTTTCGCGGTGACCCGCACCTTGGCCAGCATCGCGTCCCGCTGCGTGCGCCATTTGGGGTCGAGCAACGCGACCCGCATGTGCTCCGCCATGGCGTCGACGGGGACGAGCTCGCCGGTGAAGGGCGAGACGGCGACGCGCGCCGCGTCGGCCGCGCGCGCGGCGGCGGCGGCAGCGACGCCGGGGCGCACGTAGTCCTTGACGACGCGCACGGGGGCACCGTCGTCGTCCACGGTGACGACGGCGCCGGTGGTTGAGGGAGGCGGGGCGGGCGCGGAGTCGAACGCGACCGCCGCCGCGCCGGCCACGACCATCGCGCGCTCCTCGGCCGTCATGCTCGACGGAGCAGGCGGCGGCGGTGGCGGCTTCGCCCCGGTCGCGGCCGGCGGCGGCGGCGGCGGTTTGGCGGCCGGCGCGCCCCCTGCCGCTGCGGCTTCCGCCGCCGACGCCTTGCTCGCCGCCACCACTTCCGCCAGCGTCTTCGGCGGCGGCAGCTCCCCTTCCTCCCCCTCGTAAAACGCGATCGTCTCGACGACGACGAAATCGTGCCAGTCGATTGACGCCATCGCCTCGCGTTCCGCGGTCGCCGCCGCGTCGCGCGCGGCGGCGTCGGCGCGCGTCACTTTCTCCCACTCGAGCCGGCGCAACACGCGCGCCAGCACGCCCGCCCGGTCGTCCGCGTCCCGGCGCAGGGTGGCGAGAACGTCGGAGGAGGGGGCCAGGACGCGGGCGTAGGCCGCAACGAGGGCGGTGAAAAAAGGGTGGAGCGAGTGGGTCGCCCTCAAAAACGCAAACGCCGGGTTGGCCGCCTCGCGGTCGGCCAGGCCGGCCGCGAAGGAGCCCCCGTTGCGCGCGACACAGGCGGCGGTGAGGCGCAGGGCGTCGAGCTCGTGGGGGGTGAGGCCGGCGGGGACGGGCACGGCGTACGCGTCCGGCGGGGGTGGCGCGATCGGCTCCGCCTTGCCGCCGTCGCCCCCTCCCGCCCCGACCGAGCTCACCACCGTCATTTTCGACGCCGCGGCCGCCGCTTTGGCCTTGTCCGACGCCGATGCGTTGGCCGCGGGCGCGGCGGGCGCGAGTGTGGTGGTCGACAGGTCGACGCCCGCCGCGGCCGCCTTCACGCGTTCGCGGTAGTAGGTGTGGTACGGGTCGTCGTCCTTGAGGAAGCCGAACTTGGCGGACGACGCCTCGTTGGCGAGGATCTTCTGAGCAAACGACTCGCCTAGGGACAGGAGAGGGTCGGAAAGAGGGGGGGCGGCGCGAGCACGCTTTGCCGCCGCCTCCTCCCTCTCCCCCTCCCCTCTCTTTACCATTCTTGGCCACAAACTGGGCCGTCTTGTCCACGATGGCGCGCACGTCGGGCGGCGGCACGATGACGCCGACGACGCGCGTCTGCGACGGGATGACGCCCCGGCGGGAGGCGCGCGCGCCGGAGCCGGGGACGACGGCCAGGGTGGTGGCCGGGGTGGCGTCCATGGGTTCGGTCATGGCCGGCGGCCGCCGCGCGGGCGGCGCCGCGAATCGGCGGCGGCGGCGCGCCGGCGGCCTCGCCTCGCGGCGCGGGCGCGGCGGCGGTGGCGCGGCGACGAAGCCGCAAGCGGCGCTCTGCCCGGGCGGCGGGACGGAGAGTGGAGGAGGGCGGCGACGGGCTCGCCGCTGCGCACACATTCCCCGTCGCGCGCTGCCGCCGGCCGGCGAGCCGCGCGCGGCGCGAACGGCCTGCACCACTAGATTGCATTCCATCGCCTCTAATGGCCACCCCGCCGTCCTCCCTGCTCTCGCGAGCCCTCGCGCGCCTCTTCCCGCGCGCCCGCCTCTGCGTCGGCGGCGACGCGTCCGGCAACCTGTACTACGCGCGCACGGAGCGGGACGACGAGGGCGGCCCGGTGGAGCGGCGGGAGGTGCGCCCGCCGTCGAGCCGCCCGTCGGACTTTGACTCGCGCACCGTGCCGGCCGAGTGGTCGGCCTGGCTGCGCGCCACGCGGGCCGATCCCCCGACGCCCGAAGAGATTGCGTCCAACGAGGCGCGCCGGGAGCGGACGCGGGAGCTGGCGGCGTCGGTCGACGCGCGCGCGGCGGCGGCGCGCGCGGCGCGGCTCGCGGCAGGGGCACCGGAGCGGGAGGCTCCGAGGCTCGAGGCGGGTGAATTCGCGGCGGGCGAGTGGGAGCCGCCGGCCAGGGGGGGGGGAGGAGGGTGAGCGGGGGTGTGTTTGGCGCCTCGTGCTTTTTACTGCCCTCCGTTCCATTCTCCTCCTCACGCCAGCGCCAGCACGCCCACCGCCACCGCCTGCACCGCTGCCAACGCGAGCACGGCGCACGCGCGGCGGGCGGAAGGGAGGCGCGGGGCCGCTGCGCGCTCGCGGTCCGCCACGAGCGCCGCGGTCAGCTCCGCCACCGCCTCGCGCGCCTCGGCCAGCGCCTGGACCGCCCCCTGGTCCGTCGGGCTCGGCGTGAGACTCGACGCGACCGCGGTCTGCACCGCGCTCGCCGCGCCGCGCAGCGCCCCCCCCCCGCGCAGCGACGCGACCGTCTCCCCCGCGTCGCGCGCCGCGGGCGACGCGCACACGACAAACACGGGGCGCGTGCCGCTCGCGAGCGTGGGTTGCAGGACGCGGGTGAGGGCCGAGTCGCGGTAGGGGATGTGCGGGGCGTCGGCGGCGAGCGCGGCGACCGCGCGGCCGAGGACGGCGAGGGACGCGTTAATGGACCGCGCTTCCGCCACGGTGGCACCCGTCGCATTGGTGCGGGACGCGCGCTCGGAGCCGGCGAGGTCGACGAGGGCGAGGGTGGCGGGCAAACGCCAGGCCGGCCGCGACACGCGCACCACCAGCACCGCGTGCGACCGGGACGACACCTGGTTGGCGTCCGTCGCCGCCGTCGCGCGCGCGGCCATGGCGCGCGCCATGAGGCGGGCGAGGGCGGCGCCGTCGGGCGCGGCGCGGGTCGCGGCGCCGGCAAGCGCGGCGCCGCCGCGGCCGACGGCCACGCTGTCGGAGCCGCCCAGCAAGCAGCGCACCTTGTCCAGGTGGATCTCGACCGCGGTCAGCGACAGGGACGCGTCGGGAGGCATCGCGGCCGCGAGCGCGGCGGCGGCGCGCGGCGCAACGCCGGGGTCGACCGGCGTGCCCAGCATCGTGTGCGTCTTGCCCGAGCCGGTTTGACCTAAAGATAGTGGGATGTGTGGTGGTGATAAGCCGCCCGAGGGCGAACGAGGCCCCCCAACCCCCCATTCTCTTCTCACCCGTCGCGAGCACGGCGGCCGGCGTCCCCGCCGCCACGCCCGCCACCACGCCCGCGCACGCCGCCCACACGGCGTCTTGACTCGCGCCACCGTCCAGGACGGCATCAAAGCCGGAGAATTCGGCGGCGGGGACGGTGGGCGGCACGGCAGCGACGGACACGCGCGCGCCGTCGCCGCTCGCCGTCGTCGCCGCGGGGCCGTCGACCTCCGTCAGCGGACGCAGGCGCACGATGACGGTGGAGCCAGGGGCGGGGAGAGGAGGGCTGGCGCGCGGCGTGGCGGGAGGAGACATGGTGGGTCGAGGGGACGAGTGGGGCGGCGCCTTCTTGTCGTGCCTATGTCGCGCGTTTCAATTTCGTCACTCGCTCGCCTTCCCCCCCTTGCGCGCCCTCCCCCCCGCCCGCGCGCCCGCGGCCGCGCCCGCGGCGACGACGCAGAAGACGCCGACGCCGACGAGCGGGGAGCCGGCGCCGGAGCGGGCAGATTCCCCGCTGAAGCCGCCGCCGCCGCGGCGGCCGCCGAGGGCGGTGGTGGCGCGCGGCGAGGGCGGCACCCCCGGCGCTAGATAATAAGACGTGAGAAACGCCGCGACCGCGCTTTCGTCCCACTGCACCGCCCCCCCCGCGCCCCGCGCGGGCGCGGAGCAGGTCGGACACAGCGTCGCGGGCGGCCAGGGCTCCTTGGGGTGGGCCGCGTCGCCGCCGCCGGCCGCGGCTTCGACCGCGGCGAGGCGGTCGTTGACCTCGTTGTGCGCACGCCACGCCCACAGCCGGGCGTCCGCGCCGGAACGGACGGCAGATGCGCCAGGTGAAGACGCCATGGCCGCAAAGTGCGACGCACACTCGGCGCACTGGAAAAAGTGGGCGACCCACGCGGCGACCGCGCCGACCCACCCGGCCCCGGCGTTCTCCCCGTCGCCCACGCCGGCCGCCGTAGCGTGAAACAGGGTCCACAGGCCGCACGTGTAGCCGCGCTTGCCGGACGCGGGGTCGGAGGGCGCGCACGCGTGCCAGTGGGGGGGTTCGGGCGCGGCGCCGCAGATAGGGACGGCCGCCAGCGCGGCCGCGGCGCCGGGCGGGGGAGGGGCATCAGTCGGCCACACGCGGTCGAGTTCGGCGACAAAGGCGGAGCCGCCGGCCCGGCAGGGGGCGACGGGGTGGGCGGCCGCCGCGAGCGCGGCGAACGCGCGCAGCGCGCCGCGCGCGCCCGGCTGCTCCAGGGACGCGCCGCCCTGCAGCGCGTACTTGAAGGCGAGCATGGTGGCTTTGTGCGCGTCCGAGGCGTCCATGGTCTGGAGAGCGGGGAGGGAGGAGGGACCGCGTAAGCGCGAGGGCGCGCGCCGCCCGCTCTCCCACCTCCCACCCTCTCTCCCTCGCACCGCGGCCGGCAGGGCTAGTTTGACTGGCTCCGGCGTCGCCCCCCCCGCCGCCGCGCCCGCCTCGGTCGGCGCCGGCGTCGCCGGCGGCGCGTCGCCCGCGCCCCGCGCCCACGCCGCCAGCGCCGCCCCGTCGTGCGCCCCTTCGTACGTGACCAGCCCCGGCTGCTTCTTGGCGTCCAGGAAGCCGGCGGCAGGGCCGAGGCGGATCGTGGGGTACCCCCGCACGCCGAACCGCGCGCACACCGCGCCGTCGTCCGCGCAGTCGACGCGCGCGACCACGATGCCGGACCCGGCCAGAGCGGCCGCCGCCTTTTCAAACTCGGGCTGAAAGCGTTGGCACGCGGGGCACCAGTGCGCGTAAAACTCGAGGAGCACGGTCGTCGTCGGGGGCAGCCCCCGCAGCGCGGCGTCCAGCGTGCCCCGAGACCAGGCGGCTGGTTGGGTGTCAGCCTCGGGCGAGGCGGCGGCGGCGGCGAGGAGGAGCAGCGCGGCCGCGGCGCGCAATCGCCGCGCGGGCATGGGCGCGGGAGGGGGGGGCAATGCGCGCGAGGTGGTGAGCGTGGGCGCCGCGCGCGCTGGGCGGGCTGCGGGGATTCGGGAGCGGCGCCGCGAGGCGCGGGAGTGGAGAGACGAGCGCGGAGCGCGAGAGCGCGGGCCGGCTGCCGTCTGATCAGACGGCAGCTGATCGCTTAAGCCATCGCGCTGCCCCGCTGCCTCACGCACGACCGGAGCACAACGACGGACGGGCACGACTGACAACAGTCGGATAAGATAACTGCCCAGAGAAACAACCGACACCCCTCTCTCCCTTTTCTACCCGCGCCGCCGCTTCTTGCCGGTAGCCGGCGCCTCCGCCGGCGCGCTCAGCGGCTCCCCCCGCGCGCCGTCGGGCAGCGCCCACGCGCCCGGCTCGAGCGCGAGCGCTGCCGCCAGCGCGCCCGCGTCGGGCGGCGGCCGCGGGCCGGGGCCGACTGCCGGCGGCGGGCCAGACGCGAGCGATGCGAGGCCCGTGTCGGCGGCGCGCCACAGGCGGGCGTCGGTCGCGAGCGCCGCGAGGTAGTCTGTCGGCGGCGCGCCCGCCTGCGTGAAGTCGTGCAGGCGGCGCAGGTTGTAAAAGGCGAGCAAATCGTCTGTCGGGGCGGGCTCGTCGGGCGGGCCTGGGTGAAGGAGGGAGAGGTGGGCGGGCGCGCGCAGCGATGCCCGCCATCGCGCCCCTCTCTCCCCTCTCCCCGCGCTCACGCGGGCCGGGCTCCAGCGCCAGGAAGGCGGGCGGCCCGGGCGCCGCGTCGATGCCGGCCATGGGCGCGGAGTGGGGCGCGCCGGCGACGCGCTGCCCCCACTCCCGCCCTCTTTCCTGGGCGGTTGGCGCCCGCCGCCCGCGCGAGAGCTTGTTCGCCCTCTCCACGCGACCCCATGTCGGCCACCTCGTCCCCGCCCCCCGCTGGCCGCCCGCTCTCCGCGCACCCCCTGCTCGACGCGCGCGGCCGCCCGCGCACGTCGACCGACATGCTGGTGGATGACGGTGAGCCGCAGACCCGGCACGTCTGCCGGCGCGGGGTGGCGACGCACGCGCTGGCCGCAGTCGCCGCGCTCGCGCTCGCCGTGCTCGCCGCGGGGCCGCTCGGCGGCTGCACCGCGTGGGCGTGCGGGCCCGAGCCCAGAGGGGGACCGGCGTACCTCAACCTGCTCGCCGGAGCGGGGCACCTGCTCCCCGACGCGACGCGCGCGGTCGCGACCGCGGCCGACCTCCCGCCCGGCCGCGTCGTCGTCGTCGGCGACGTGCATGGATGTGTGGACGAGCTCCAGGCGCTCCTGCGCAAGGCCGCGTTCGATCCAGGCCTCGACGCCCTCGTGCTCGCGGGCGACATCGTCGGAAAAGGCCCGTCCCCCGCGGCCACCCTCTCCCTCGCCGCCCGCCTCGGCGCGCGCGCGGTGCGGGGCAACCACGATGACGCCGTGCTGGCCGCGCTGGAGGCGCGGGTGGGCGGGGCAGCAACCCCCGCGCGGTGCCGAAGGGGCGGCCCCAGCGTCGACGCCGCCGACGCGGCGACCACCGCCGCCAACCTCACGACCGCCCACCGCGCCTGGCTCGCGGCCCTGCCCTGGACTCTGGCCCTGCCCGACCACGGCGCCCTGGTCGCGCACGCGGGCCTCGTGCCGGGGGTCGACGCGCGCGCGCAGTCGCTCGCGGACGTCTACACGATGCGGGGCGTCACCGGCACCGGCCCCGCATCCTACAAAGCGGTCTCGGTCGACGGCGCGGGCCGCGCGTGGGCCCCGCTGTGGCGCGGCCCTCCCCACGTCGTCTTCGGCCACGACGCGCCGCGCGGCCTCCAACTCGAAGCGTCCGCCACCGGCCTCGACACCGGGTGCGTCGAGGGTGGTGCCCTCACCGCGCTCGTGCTGCCGCCCGCGGGCGGGCGGTGGGGCGCGGGCGAGTGGTCCGGGGGGGAGGTGGTGCAGGTGCCGTGCGCGCGGTACTGGCCGCGCCCGTGAGAGGGGGAGGAGGCGCCGCCATCGTCCACCAAGGCGCGGCAGTCGCCGCGGGCCACTGTAAAACACGCGAGTCACCCGCCACCCGCCACCCGCCCTCCCAACCGCCACAGCCGCACGGCCCCGTCGTCGCACGCGGCCGCGAGCAGGCCGGGGTCCGTCGGGCACCACCGCACGCAGTTGACCTCGCAGGGTGGGGAGGGGGACGCGGCGGCAACGAGGGGAAGGCGGGTCGCTTCGCCGGCGCCGCCTCCTTCGCTCTCCGCCACTCCCCACCCCCGCACGGGGTGGCCCCCCCCGCTCGACGCTTTGCCTGCCACCCCCCATTCAAAGAAACCGGGGGGGGGGCCGCGGTGGCCCCCCACGGCCGCGGCGGCGAGCCGCCAGTCTCCGCCGTCGCCGCCCCCCTTTTTCTCCTCTGCCCTCACCCACACCCTTACGCCGCCGTCGCCGCCCGCGGTCGCCAGCGCGCCGCCGTCGCCAGGGCGCCAGGCGACCGACCACACGGTCTCGCCCGCGTGCGCGGAGGGGAGGGTCGTGTCGGCGTCCCAGTCGCCGTCGCCGGCGTCGCGCCACGTGCGCGCGTCGCCGTCGTACGAGGCGGAGGCCAGCAGGTGGCCGTGCGGGTGCCAGGCCACGTGTTTGACGTCCTGAGGCGAGGAGAAAAAGGGAGGAGAGGGGGCGTCGGCGTCGACGCCGACGCCGGCGTCGGCGCGCGCGGCGACCCCGCCTCCTTCCTCCCACTCCCCATTCCCACCTGCGTGTGCCCCTGCTTGACGTCCGCGCACTCGTACTCGCCGCCGGGCAGGGCGTCCCAGACCCAGACGGAGCGGTCGCGGCCGCACGTGGCCAGCGCTGCGCCGGACGGCGCCCACGCGACGGACTTGACCTCCGACTCGTGCCCCGCCAGGGACGCGGCCTGGTCCCAGCCGCCGGCGCGGTCGGACTCCCAGATTGTCGTGGAGCCGTCAAAGGACGCGGCGGCGAGGCGCGCGCCGTCGGGGGAGAACGCGACGCGGCGCACCGCGCGCGCGGCAGCCGCGGGCAGGGCGCCGGCAGGGGCCCAGGTGGCGCCGGAGCGGCGCCAGAGGCGGATGGAGCGGTCGGCGCCACACGAGGCGAGGAGGTCGCCTGGAGAAAGGACGGGGAGGTGGGCGGCGAGGCGGGCGGTGGCCGCCGCCGCCGCTCCATCACACCCATCACCACACCACACACCCTTGGGCGCCCACGCGACCGCCCACACCGCGCCCTCGTGCCCGTCCAGCGTCGCGACCGGCGCGAGCTCGGCCATGGCGCCCATCTGGGGCCGCCGGCCGCCCGTGGCGGCGCGGCGCGGGGGAAGCGATCGACGGCGCGACGGCGCGAGGGGCGCGAGGGCGGCGCGGCGCGATTGTGGGGCTGCGGGTGGCGGCGCCATCGCCTCTCCACTCCCCGACCCCGCGTCGGGCGCCCCCGCCGCCGCTGGCGCGCCCCGAGAACGCAGGGCGACACCTCCACTCCCTCCTACACCGCGGCTGACCGACGCGGCTGACCATGCCTGCGGCGACCCCGCTCTCAGGCGGGCGCGACTGGGGCCGTGCGTGGCACGCCGCGTTTGACGAGGCCGAGGCTTGCGCCAAACTGGACGACGAGCTGAAGAAGGTACGAGAGCAGTGGGAGCGGCGACGGCGCGCGCGCATGCGCGCGATGACGACGCCCTCTCTCCCACCCTCGGCGCCCTCCCCTGACGAGGGAGGGACGCCGAGAGACGCGGTGGCGCTGACAAGGTTGGGAAGTAGGGCGTTTGTGGCCGGCAAAAGGACCCACCCTTACCCCCTCTTTCTCAGCTCGACGCCTCCGTCCGCCGCCGGCTGCCCATCCTGGACCGCACGCTGCGCGCGCGCGTCACCGCCTGGCTCGCCCACCTCGCGGCCCCCGCCCCCACCCTGGCCTGGAAGCGCGGCCGCAACTCGCACGCGCGCGCGCTCGCGGCGGGGCTCGCCCGCGGGCGGCTGCCGCCCCCATTTGACGGCAGGCCGCCGGATGCGCCTCCCGGCGCCCGCCTGCCGGCGGGCGCCGCGGGCGCGACGCCGCCGCGGCGGTCTGCGCCCGCGCGGCTGGCGGCGGTGCCGGGCACCGCGCTGCCCCGCCCCGCCGCCTCCGCAGCGCCCGGGCCGGATCTGGACGCCGCCGTCGCCGACCTGGCCCCCACCCAGGCCGCCCTCGCCGCCGCGCTGGGCGCCGCGCGCGAGCGCGCGGCCGAGCTGGAGGCGCGCCTGGCCGACGCCGAGGAACGGTTGAGGAAGAGAGCGGCGGAAGCGGGAAGGCGGGACGACGGGAGCGCGGCAGCTGCGTTGGCCGACGCTGCGCGGCAGGTGGCGGAGCGCGTGGCAAAGGCGGAAAGGAGCCGCGGAGGGCAGGACCAATGGCCCGCCACGCCACCGTCCCCCCCTGCGCCCGCGCGTACCTGTCGGCCGCGGTCGGGGCGGCCGGCGCGGCCAGCGGCGCCGCCGGTCGACGTCGGGTCGCTGCGCGCGCGCATAGCCGCCCTTGGCGACGCGGCGGCGCTGTGAAAGAGACTGCTTTGTGCGTGCGTGTGCTTGTGTGAGAGTCGCGATTCAACGAGTCGGCGGTGGGGACTGACTGCGACGCCCGCCTCGCACGCACTCTCCCCGCGCGCCGCAGCGCCCGCGCCCTCGTCCCCTCTCCCCGCGCACGGCACCCGCCCGCGACCCCGACACGCCCGGAGCACGCGGCCGGCGCCCCTTTCGCGAGCTCATCGCGCCATGGACGCGGCCAACCCCTTTGGCGCGCCCGCGCCCGGCGAGCACGCCGCCCTGTACGGTCACTGGTTTTCGGAGCTGACGAATGGTGGTGCGCGTATGGGGTGAAAGGGGCGGACGGAGCCGCGCCGCGCACGCGCGCGCCAACCCCCACCTCTCCCCTCTCCAGACCCTGAAGCCACCCTCCCCGGCGCCGCCGCCGCCTCCTTCTTCTCCCGGTCCGGCCTCCCGCGCCCCCTGCTCGCCAAAGTGTGGGCCTTGGCCGACGCCCGGCGCGCGGGCGTGCTGGACGCAGCGGGGTTTGCCACGGCGTGCGAACTGTGCGGCCTCGCCCAGCGCGAGGGCGACGTGTCGGCGGCGCGCCACGCGGCCGCCGTGGCCGCGGGCGACCTGGCGCCGCCCGACATGGAGCGTGGAGGGGGCGGCCGCAGCTCGACCGCCGGCGCGCCGCGCGACGCGTCCCCGCCGCGCGCCAAACTCCCTCCGTCCATCAAGGCGGTCGCGTCCGTCGCTGAAGGCCTGAAATCCATCTATTTCTCAAAGGTGTGAGGTGTCGTGGAGAAAAGAAGAGAAAAAAAAACAAGCGCGCCCGCGCGCGCCCGGGCGCGTCCACGGCCGCCTCGCCCCAATTCAACCTACCCTCGCCCCCGAAACCCTCATTGTTCAGGTGAAACCGGTGGAGGACGCTTACAAATTCGCGTCCTTTTACGGCGGCTCCACCCTCACCCCCGCCGACTTTGCCGCGCGCCCCGCCGTCCTCGTGTGCGGCGCCTACTCGGCCGGCAAAACCACGTTCATCCGACACCTGCTGGGGGGGAAGGATTACTGCGGCGCGCACATCGGCCCGGAACCGACGACGGACAAGTTTGTGGTCGTCCACGCCGGCGCCGACGAACGCCGCACGCCCGGCAACACGGTCGTCGTCCAACCGGACATGCCGTGGGCGGGGCTCGCGTCGTTCGGGTCGGCGTTTCTGTCGCGGTTTGAGGCCGCGTCGTGCGACGCGCGGCTTTTGGATGAGATCACGCTCGTCGACTCGCCCGGCGTGCTCGCCGGCGAGAAGCAGCGCGTAGAGCGCGGTTACGACTTTGTCGCGGTCACGTCCTGGCTCGCGTCGCGCGCCGACTTGATCCTCGTCCTCTTCGACCCGCACAAGCTCGACATCTCCGACGAGTTGAAACGGGTGATCGCCTCTTTCCAAGGCAACGAAGAGAAGGTGCGCCCCTGGAGGGTCCCGGGGCATGGAGGGGAGTCTGGAAGCCGCGAGCGGCGCGCCCGGACACGAGCCGACGGCGCCGCGTGCGCCGCCGACGTCGACCCGCCCGCCCCCCGCTTCCTACCACCCGCAGGTCCGCGTCGTGCTCAACAAGGCCGATTCAGTCGACATGCAGGCCCTCATGCGCGTGCACGGCGCGCTCATGTGGTCGCTGGTGGGTGGCGCGCAGGGCGGGGCGGCGGGGGGCGTGGCGGCGGGCGCCGCGCCGACCCCGCCCCGTCCTCCCCCTCCCTCACTCCCAGGGCCGCGTCCTGCGCACGCCCGAGGTCGCGCGCGTCTACGTCTCCTCCTTCAACGGGACCCCCCCCCCCCGCACGGACGCCAACCCCGGCGCGGCCCCCCTCTTTGCCGCGGAAGCCGCCGCCCTCATGGCCGACCTGCGCTCCGTCCCCGCCCGGTCCCTGGACCGCCGGGTAAGCGAGCTGGTTAAGCGCGTGCGGGCCGCCAAAATGCATGCGTTGATCGTGGGCCGGCTCAAACAGGCGATGCCGGCCGTGATGGGCAAAGCGAAAGCGTCGGCCAAACTGCTGGCCGACCTGCCGGCCGTGTTTCACGCGGTGGCGCGCGAGCATCACCTGCCGCTTGGAGGTGAGAGGCACGGGAGAGAGAGGAGAGGAGAGGGCGCGGCGCGCGGCGCGCGGGCCGGTTCTGTGCCCGCGCTCCCGCGCCCACCCCGCACACCCCACGCACCACAGACATGCCCGACCCCGCGCGGTACCGCGACATCCTGGCCTCGTTCGATCTGGCCGCCTTCCCCAAACTGCGGGAGAAGGACGTGAAAGCGTTGGACGACGCGTTGACGGTCGACATCCCCGCCCTGGTGGCCGCCTTTGACAACCCGTACCGCAAGAAATGATGGGGAGGGGAGAGGGGCGGGGGCCGGGGCGGTCGTTTCTTCCAACCCGCCACGATCAGTGCTCACACGAACGCCTCCCTACCCTCCCTCCCTCCCCTTTGCCCGCACGCCCGCCACAAATCCGGTGCGCGCCTTGGTCGGCCGCCCCCCCCCCGCAGCGGCCCGCGGCGCGCCGCTCGCCTCGACGCCGAGCGCGTCGAGGTCGGCCGCCTCCATCAACCCTTTGTCCATGCGGCACGCCAGGTACGCGCGCGCCGCGCCCACGCACGCGTCGGCGTCGGCGTCATGGGTGCGTAGGCAGGCGGTGTAGGCCTCCTTGAGCTAAGAAGAGAGGAGGGAAGGTCGGGGTCGCGCATTGGGGCTGCTCCGCCCCCTCTCTCCTTCTCTCCTTCTCCTCACCTTTTTGCACTCGCCAAAATGGTCCAGGGGAAATACGCCCTTCTCGGGCGGCTTGGCCGGGGCGCCGCGCGCGCCACCAAAGGCGCCGCCAGCCGACATCTGACCAGGAGGAGGGGTAGGCGGGGCGGCGGCGACGCTTTTTGGACAGTGTCGACCGCACTGGCGGCGCGGCGGGCGCCGCGCGGGAGTGGGGAGAGGGCCTTCACTGGCGCCGGGGCCCCTGCGCTCTCTCTCCCTGTGACACCGACTGCTGCCCGGAGAAACGGAGCCTGCACACAGACGAGCACCCACCCGGCTCAGCCAACCCCACCCGATCCCAGCTCACCCCACCCGATCCCACCGATCACTGAATAGGCCGCGCGCCGCAGCGGCTCAAAGAGACAGGCAGTGTAAGACGTTTCGCCGCTTCCAGGCCGCGCCGCCGCCCCAGGCCCACGCCGCGGCCTCGCCTCGGCCCGAGGCGAGGCTCGCGGGGGAGAGGGGGAGCCTGCCACATGGAGCCTGCCGGCGCCCTCCCCGCGCTCACGCGTCGCAGGCGGCCGCCACCACCGCCACTGGCGGCGGCGTGCACCCGCCCAGGGGCAGCCTCCCGACCCCGCAGCCCGGCGCGGAGATGCGGGCGAGGAACGCGGGGTCGAGCGGGTCGAGCAGGCCCGCGGGGGCGGGGGAGGGCGGGCAGGGGGAGACAGGCGGGAGTGGGCCGGGCGTGGCCGGTGCGGACGCCAGCGTCCCATGCGGCACCAGGCCACGCGCGAGCAGGGCACTGGCGGCAAAGGCGGCGGCGACAGTAGCGGCCGCCTCGGTGTCGGCAACGGCCTGGTGGCGCCGCGGGGAGCCGCCGCCCCCGAAAAAGGCGCCCACAGAGGAGAGGTCGGACGGCGAGGATTGGGCGGTCGCGTTGGTGGCGGTCTTGGCCGCGGCGCGCCGCGCACGCGCGCGCGGCGCCGGCGCCGCCGGCGACCGCGCGCCCACCGGCGGCGCCTGTTCGTCCGGCGAGTACGCGCGCCAGGGTGCAAACCGCTTGCGCTTGCCCACGCCCAGGGATTCGTCGACGGGCGGCGGCGGCGGCCGCGGCGCGCGTGCGCCGCGCGCGGGGCCGGCAGGGGTGGTCGGAGCGGCCGCTCGCTGGCCGCCCCCTCCACTTTTGCCCCTACTCGCCACGCGCTGCGCGCGCACGCCACAGGCGTTGCACAGCGACTTGGGGCCCGCCGGGCCCGCGCGCCAAAGGGGGGTGCGCGTCGTGCCGCAGCTGGTGCAGGTGCGGGTGCCTTCGGACGAGAGCTGTGGATAAGAGAGGATGGGAATGCGTGTGGGTGGGGAGGCGGGGAGGCAGGCGGCGGCGGACGAGGGCGGCGCGCCCGGCGCTCGCGCGGCTGGCCGCCGCGCCGTGCGCTTACCTTCGGCGCCGTGCCGTCGCCCGGAGCCACGCGGTGCGTCTGGGACACCATGTGAAAAAAAGGGGGGGCGCAAACAAGGGGAAGAGAGTGTGCATCGCGGCGCTGCCCGCCGATTGGTGCCCTCTCCCGCTCACACACCTGCCGGCGGCGCCCCGGGGCGGCCTGGCCCGTCTCCACCCCCTCCCTTTCTTGATTGGGAGTTTAGCAATGCATGCCGCCCGCGGCCCAACCGCCGGCACGCCGGCTCGACGGCTAGCCGCCGCCCAGGGCGTGCCTCGCGCGGTGGCCGCCGCGGCGGCGCGTGTCAATCGGGACGATGCTGCGTCGAGGTTGCGCCTGGAGATGCAGGACGCGGCTCCGGCGCCCGCGATGCCACGGCTCGCGCGCGCCGCGCTCGCCGCCGCGGCCGTGACCTTCGCCGCCACCCCCGCCCTCGCCTCCCTGCACCCGGAGCCCGCCAACGCGCTCTCCCTCCCCACCTGGGCTATCCACGTGTCCTCCGTCGCCGAGTGGGTGATCGCCATGTCCCTCTTCCGCCGCCTGGCCGCCGCCACGGCCGTCCCCGAGTGGGGCGGCATGGCATGGGGCATGCTGCCGGCGTTAGGAAGTGCGCTGTGTGCGTGCACGTTTCACTTTTTTTACAACCCGCAGTCGCTCGCGCCGCTGGTGGCCGTGCAGGCGGGGCTGACCCTGATCGGCAACTGCACCCTGTGGTATGCCGCGTGGAGGATCTACAGGGCGACGGCGCCGGCGGAGGAGGTGGAGGGAGGAGAGGTGGAGGGGTAGACTGGTGCCTGCTTTTTGTTTGGGCGCGCGAAGTGGAAGCGACCTCTCGTGCGCGCGTGCAATGGGGGTCCGGGTAACAGCCTGCAGCCAGTCCGGCGGCGCCGGGCGGCACAAGGAAAGGGGGACTAGAGGGACCCATCAAACGACCGCCGCCACCACCCCACGCGCCTCACGCAAAACCGCCGCCCAGCATCCCCCGCAACCGCTTGATCTCCGCGTCTTTCGCCGCCACCTCTTTCTGCAGCTCGTACACCGTCGTCGCCAGCGCCTGCATTTGCGCGTGCCGCCGCTCGCGCGACACCGCGGCAGTCATCCGGTTTTTCTGCAGCCGCCGCTGCCGGCGCCGCTCCGCGACGTCGTCGATCGACTCCAGGTCGACCGCTTTGCGCTTGCCCAGTTTGAGGGGGGGCAGGATGGGGGAGGGGGCGTTGGCGAGGGCCGCGGCGGCCGCGGCGGCCGCGACCGCGACGGCTTGGGACGGCGCGACGCCCACTTTGGGGGTCCGGGTTGACGTGGGAGGGGGGGTGGGGGAGCCATCATCGCTTCCGCCGGCCGACCAGGACGCGGGCGAGTACTTGAGGCGCGCGGCGGCGGCCGCGCGGCGCGGCCGCAGCGAAAGAGCGGGCGCGGGGGCGTCGAGAGCCTCGTCCTCCTCTTCCACCTCAAATTCCTCCGCCGCGGCCGGGACCGGGTCGAATGCGAGGTCGGCGTCCAGGTGGTCAAACGAGCCGAGGATGGCTAGAGGAGAGGGAGAGACGGGGTCAGGGTCGGGGCGGCCGCTGGTCATCCCAGCTCCCAGCTCTCCTCCCTCCCTCCCTCTCTCCTTCTCGCACCACTGGGCGCCAGGTCGAGCATGTCGGCGATGAGGTCGCGCTTGGGTGCGGGCAGCGGGGGAGGGGCGCCGTCGGCGGCCGCGGTCGCCGTCGCCGCTTTCAGGAGGGGCGCGTCGAACCAGTCGAGGGAGAGCGCGGGCGCGATGAGGGCGGCAGAGAGGCCCATGGGCGGAGGGCGGGACCGTGGGGTGGCGAGGAGGTGTGCAAGAGGCAGCAGGCTCGGCAGAAGGCGGCGCTCGGGCCGCGTACGCGGGCGCCGCGGCTCCCGCTCGCGCGGTAGCCGCAGAGAAGGTCGCCCTGAATCGATTCCTCCCCACCGAGGCGCGTCCGCAACCGCTCTCACGCGCCCAGACTGTCGACCGTGTTTCATTGGTGGGGCACAGATGGCGCGCGCCCGGTGGCGGCCGCGGCGCCGGGCGGCCGCGTGCGCGCGCGCGGCCGCCACGCGCCCGAGACGCGCTCGAACCCTTTTTTTTGCCCGCTCGCCCCCGCTGTGGGACACCAAACTGTGTGGCGACGGACACTAGAGCTGGGCCCGTTCCACGCGCCGGCGGTCGCGGCGGCAGCCGAGCCCGAGTCTGATTGCTCCGACGGCTCCGAAGGCGTGGCCGAGGCCGACGCCGGCGGCGCCCGCGGCGCGATCAATGTCGAGTCAGGCGTCAAGGACGAGCCTGGCGTGAAGCCGGAGCCCGGGGTGAAGGCGGAGGCCGAGGCGCTGGCGTGAGAGGGGGTCGGTCGCCCGCTTTTCCTTTTCCTTGCCTGCCGCATGCCGCACCGCGCCCTGCCTCTGGCGCGCCATGCCTACATCGCCGCCGCGCGTGTCGAGTCGCTGCCGCTGGCGAGGTGGGGGGGCGGGGCGGGCTGTCGCACCTGTCTCTCGGGCGCGCGTCGCCAGCGCCGCCACACACCACCGCGCCTCACTCGCGCTCCCGAGCTCCACGCGCGCCCTCCCTTCCATCACTATGCCCCTGCTGTCCGCTGACGAGTGCGGCGCGTGGTCCGGCCTGTTCGGCGATGCACCATCCCAAGGTGCGTGTGTGGCGTGGGAGGCGCCGGACCGCGCGCGGCCCCCATGCGCTTGGGCGTGCTGATGCCGGAGGTCG
>Ga0315283_10000530_pt1 | contig 28298 bp, 30 predicted proteins | sample YL17G09_0_MG_FD_204541 | JGI IMG/M metagenome (GOLD analysis project Ga0315283, IMG submission 204541) | Sediment microbial communities from Yellowstone Lake, YNP, Wyoming, USA - YL17G09_0 | ecosystem: Environmental > Aquatic > Freshwater > Lake > Sediment | place: USA: Wyoming | collected...
ATACAGCCTGTCATAAGAATGGCCTTTCTGTTTGGGTATTGGAATAATTACAACTCTTTATACTACAAACGGTTAGGCCATTTGCCTATCAAAAAATCCCCAAATCCGGTGAAATATTCAGGTTAGGTTTTTCCTAATCAAAAGTAAGCATTTCCCTAATAGAGCCGCAATGCATTAACCTTTAATATTTGTTGCTGTGATTTGGACAACACAGCTTTTTGGAAGGAGCTACCAATGTTTAGGAAAATATGCACAACGGATTTGAACTCACATTCAAAAAAGCATAAGGAGTTAACTCCTTTATATACATCGACTCCGGCTTTTCCGAAAAGCCTCTGCAATGAGCAGGCCAGTACACCCAATTTTTGCCCTTTAAGCCATCGGCCGCAGGCTGCGAAGCGGTCTCTGAGGGGGGAATTATTAGGGGGGAATAATATTTTAGAGACTGCTGCTTATCCTGCGGCCTGGCCTGCTCGAAAAAAATTAAATAGCCCTTTCCTCCTCTGCGAGAGTCTGCCGACAGCACCGCAGCGGGTTGCCTCAAAATACACACAGCCACTTTTTTTCGCTCAGGCAAACGGACACCTACCAGCAATTTGTCCACCTCCTCAAAAAACAGCTCTATTGGCCGACAAGGCCGAACTGGTGACAACAGGGACCTGCCTTCAATCCGGCAGCGTCTCCTATTTTGACCTTGCTGACGGTGCCGCGGCAGACTCTTCTTTGTCCGTTGTTACGTAAATCATCAAAAACTCCTCATTTCGGCTCACGGTTTGAAGTTTGGTTAAACTTTTGGGCCGGATTTCAGGTTCTGATGGGGCTTTATCGGACTAAGCAGGTGATTTTGCCGAAACGGCCACCTTTTCAATACTGATAACTGCTTTTTTTGCCAAAAACCAAAAAAACATTTACTTTTTCCTGTCCATCAGTTATACTTTCGCCAACTGGATTAGAAAACGCCCTGTCGCACGGGGTAGCGATGGAATTTTGGGGTCGGCAGAACACGGCGTGGCCGACTCAAGCCTCCGACAGGGCCAAGCCGGGCTGTCACAAGACGGTCTCCGTGACAAGCAACTGTGCAAAAGGACATAAGAGCAAAAGCTAAAAGTGTGTTTTTGCAATTTGAATACCCGGTGGTGTAATTGGTAACACAGGAGGTTTTGGTCCTCCCATTCCTGGTTCGAGTCCAGGCCGGGTAGATAAGAAAATAAAAAGTTAAAAATAAAAAGAGTAAGAAAATATGGTGAAAAGGGCGGCGATAATTTTGGCGGCGGGTGTGAGCAGCAGGATGAATACTAAGCTGCCGAAGATGCTGCACGAGGTCTGCGGCAGGCCGATGCTGGCATACGTTCTCGATGCGTGCCGAGAGGCCGGCGCCGGCAAGATATATGTCGTGGTCGGCTACGGCGCAGAGCAGGTAAAAGAGTATTTCGGCAAGGACAGGGACATCGTATGGGTGCTGCAAAAAAAGCCGAAAGGCACCGCCGATGCCGTTATGTGCTGCAGGAAACATCTTAAAGATTTTGACGGGCAGACATTGGTGCTTTGCGGGGATGGGCCTTTGATTCGGGCGGAGACACTAAAAACTATTATAGAAAAGCACAAGGCAGAACATTCAATGGCAACGCTGGCGACGGCTATACTCGATAACCCGGCAGGTTATGGGCGAATAGTACGGGATGCTTACGGGAATATAGAGGGGATTGTAGAGGATGCAGACTGCACAAGCGAACAGAAGAACATCAAAGAGGTCAATCCAAGTTATTATCTATTCAATAATAAGGTGCTTTTTGAGTCGGTGTCGAAGGTGAAGCCGGACAATGTTAAAAAGGAATATTACATAACCGATGCGCTGTCGATTATTCTGGCGGCGGGTCATAAGGTGATAGCGGTTACGGCGGTGAGGCCGGAAGAGGCGATGAGCATCAATAGCCGGAACCAGCTAAGCGAGATAGGCAAGATAATGCAGCGACGGATTCAGCAGGAGCTAATGAACAGCGGCGTAACGATAGTCGACCCGGAGAATACTTGGATTGATGTGAGGGCGCAGATTGGGCAGGACACGCAGATTGAGCCGTTCACATATATTTACGGAGCGGTGAAAATCGGGCGGAACTGCCGAATAGGGCCGTTTGCATATCTCGATGACAGTGTTTCTGTAAAAGACGGTTCGGAAATCAGGCCGTGCAATGGAGCTATAACAGCGGGCAATAAAACCCGTAATGAACATAACAAGAGGGAGCGTAAAGGGTAAACAAGATGTTTCTAAATGACAGTCTGAAGATATTTACCGGCGGCAGCAACGTGGATTTGGCGACAAAGGTTTGCAAGTATCTCGGTGTGCCGCTGGGCGGGGCGGAGATAAACAGGTTTCCGGACGGCGAAAAAAACGTCAGGATTGAGGATGACGTTCGCGGCAGGGACTGCTTTGTGATTCAGTCGACCTGCGAACCCGTTGACGAACATCTGGTGGAGCTTTTGATTTATTTGGATTGTCTGCGCAGGGCGAGCGCGATGCGAATCACCGCGGTCATACCTTACTTCGGTTATGCCCGGCAGGACAGAAAAGACGAAGGCCGAGTGCCTATTACGGCAAAATTAGTGGCGAACCTTATCACGGTGGCCGGCGCCGACAGGGTGCTGGCGATAGATTTGCACGCCCCGCAACTGCAGGGTTTTTTCGATATACCTTTAGACCACCTGACAGGGGAACTGGTGTTGAGCAGATATTTCCGGGACAAAAAGATAGACAGGCTGACGGTGGTTGCGCCGGATGTCGGGAATATAAAGATAGCGGCCAAATATACTGCGCACCTCGGCGGCGACCTTGCTATTGTGCACAAAAAGCGCACCAGCGGCAGCGAGGTCAAGGCTTATGAGATAATCGGCGAGGTAAAAGGGAGAAATATCCTGATGTGCGATGACATAATCGCCACAGCAGGGACGATAAGCAGTGCGAGCAGGCTGGTAAAGGAGCGCGGCGCAGAAAAGATATATGTCGGCGCCACGCACGGAGTTTTCACGAAGGAATCGATAGAACGGCTTAACAGCTCGCCGATAGACGAGCTGGTAGTTACCGACACGATACCGCTGGGCAACAAAGCCGAGGAGCTTGAGAGCGTAAAGGTGCTGACCGTTTCAGGTATGCTTGGCGAGGCAATAAAAAGGATTCACAGGAACGAATCTGTCAGCAGTTTGTTCGGAAGTCAGTAATGCGAGGAGCATCCTGCATAGGATAAAAAGTTAAAGATTAAACTAAAGAGGTGAAGAAAAATATGGAAAAGGCTTTACTTTTGGAAGCACAAATCAGAGAACAGACCGGCTCAAAATCTGCAGAGAAATTGCGAAGAGAAGGCCGGATACCTGCCGTGGTCTACGGGCATAAGAAAGAAACCGTTGCCATTTCGCTGGATGGCCGCAGCCTGATGGAGGCACTGCACCGCAGCAGCAGAGTTCTGGACCTCAAAGTTGACAACAAGCCGGAGAAAATGATTATCAAGGACATACAGTACGACTATTTGTGCAAAGACGTTATTCATCTGGACCTGATGAGGGTGGACGTAAGCGAAACAATCAAAATCGCGGTTCCGATAGAGTTTAAAGGGCCGGCCAAGGGCGCCACCGAAGGCGGCGTCATATCCGCACATGTAAACAGCCTGGAGGTTGAGTGCAAGGTAACGGATATTCCGGAGATAATTGTGGTTTCTATAAAAGAGATGGGTATCGGGGACACAATACACGCCGGCGATATAAAGCTGCCCGAAGGAGTCAAGTTGGTCAGCAACCCGACACTTCTGATAGTAACGTGCAGCGTTGTTGCCGAGGTCAAGACCTCCGAGGAGGTTGAAGCGGAAACGCCTGTTACTCCTGAAATCATAACTGAGAAGAAACCTGAGGAGGGAGAAGGTGAAGAAGCAGCAGCAAAGGAATAGCAGAAGACAGCATATATGAGTGAAATCAAGATGATTGTCGGCCTGGGAAATCCGGGTCAGGAGTATATCGGCACCAGACACAACATTGGTTTTGCGGCGATAGACCTGCTGGCGGAGCGATTGAAGATAGAGGTAAAGAAGAAGAGATTCGGCGCCGTTTTCGGGCGAGGTGAATTTTCGGATAAAAAGTTAATACTGTTTAAGCCGTGGCTGTTTATGAACAACAGCGGGCAGGCGGTTGCGGCGGCAGCGAATTTTTATAAGCTTGCGCCGGCGAGCGACCTGCTTGTGATAGCCGACGATATGGCTCTTGAGCCTGACAGGATTCGGCTGCGGAAGAAGGGTTCTGCTGGCGGCCATAAGGGACTGGCGGACATTATAGAAAAACTCGGCACGGATGAGTTTTGCCGGCTGCGGATTGGCATCGGCCAGTGCAGTGAATATTCCGCGGTGGATTTTGTGCTCGACAGACCTACGAAGGAGGAAAAGCCGCTGCTTATCGATGCGATTGAAAGGGCGCAGGAGGCTGTGATTTGCTGGATTGAGGAAGGCATAGATGCTGCGATGAACAGGTATAACAATTAACGAAGGTTATAACGTAAAACTTGAAAAAGAGTAGATGACGGAATTTTTTAGGAGGTAACAGGATTGAAGACAGTTGCCAGGAAATTATATGAAGCGATGTTTCTCATCGACCCTGCATTGGCGGCCCAGGACTGGGACGGGGTTAATCAGACCATCAGAACCATACTGGAAAGGGCTGAGGCAGAGATTGTCTCGATGAGGAAGTGGGACGAGCGCAAACTTGCCTACAACATCAGAGGCCGGAGCAGAGGAACATATATCCTTTGTTACTTCAGGGCCGGCGGCGACAGGATACAGGAGATTGAAAGAGACGTCAGGCTCTCGGAGCGGATTATGCGAGTGCTGGTTCTTAACGCGGAGCATATTACGCAGCAGGACATTGAAAAGGCTACGCCGGCGATGCGTTTGGAGCAGCAGATGACACCTGCCGTCGCGACAGCGGAAAAGCCGGAGGCAGCCAAAATCGAGCAGCCGGATGAGATGGCAGGCGGCGTGGTGGATGCGATTGAAGGACCGAAAGACCTGTAGATATTAGAAGCACGGAGGTCGCCTCGCCGGCGACCGCTAAACATATTGTGAGGATTGGAGATAAGTATGGCGAATTTTAACAAGGTTTTGCTGATTGGCAACCTGACCCGCGACCCGCAGTTGACGTATTTGCCGAGTCAGACGGCGGTGGTTGAATTCGGGCTGGCGGTGAACCGCAGGTGGAAGGGACAAGACGGCAGCGAGCGTGAGGAGGTGTGCTTCGTGGACTGCCGGGCGTTCGGCAAGACGGCTGAAAATATAAATAAGTACCTGAAGAAAGGTCGGCCTCTATTCGTGGAAGGCAGGCTGTCGTTTGATAGTTGGACGGCGCAGGACGGCACAAAGCGGAGCAAGCACAGGGTTACGGTAGAGAATTTCCAGTTTCTCGGCTCGCCGGGCGGGGCGAATGCAGGTCAGGCTGAACAGGGCGGCGGAGCGGATTCGCCGCCTGCCCAGGATGAGCCGCAGAACCCCGGCGGCGGAAAAGCGGATGATATACCGTTTTAAGAATAGCGGATAGCGGATAGAAAATAGAGTGCGAGAATTACGGTAATATAAAAGAACGAATATTATTGTTTTTTGGAGAATAGCAGGCAGATAAAAATGGAAACAGAGAGAAACAGAACAAGAACAGGGATACCGGCTGCACGCGAGCAGACACAATGCCGATTCTGCAGACGGGGCGAGAGGTATGTCGACTACAAGGACATTGACACACTGCAGAAACTTTTGACCAACCGGGGCAAGATATACTCGCGAAAGCGCAGCGGCAATTGTGCCGGCTGCCAGCGGAAGGTAAAAAGGGCAATTAAACGCGCCAGGTATATGGCGTTGTTGCCGTTCACGGTGTAAAAGTTTTGAGTTTTTAGTTTTAAGTTACAAGGCGGCTTTTGTGGAGATGGAAATATGAAGGTATTGTTGTGCCAGGACGTGAAGAAATTAGGCTGGCTTGGCGACGTGGTTGAGGTCAGCGAGGGATATGCAAGGAATTACCTGCTTCCGCAGGGGCTGGCGAAGGAGGCGAATGAAGTGAATTTGAAGGCGATAACCAAGGAAAAGGCCAAGCGTGCGGAGCAGCGGATAATGGAGAGGAAACGGCTTGAGAAAGCGGCGGCGGCGGTGAACGGCGCCGAGGCGGTGATAGCATCGAAGGCGAACGAGCAGGGACATTTGTTCGGCTCGGTTTCTGCCGGCGAGATAGCGGCCAACCTGCGGGAGCTGGGTTTTGAGGTTGCCGATGAGGTTGTGCAACTGACCGAGCATATAAAGCAGGTCGGGACATACCCGGTTACGCTTAAATTTGCCGATGACGTGACCGCCACGGTCAACGTTGTTATCGTAGCCAAGCAGAGCGAGGTCAAGACGGATAATTCATAAAGCCGGTTTTGCCCCGTACCAGAGCGGTATAGGGCTGCCGGGCGGGCAGGGAAAAGGAAGTGGACCAGCCGACAAGGACAGCCAGGGAAAGAAGGGATGGAGCGGGCGTCGCGGGCGTCCCCGGCATGCCTGAACTTGCGGCACGGAGTATGCCCGAATCGCTGGCGGCAGAGGCGGCGGTGCTGGGGTCAATGATAATCGACCCGCAGTGCATCAGCGAGGTGGTGGAGCTGCTCAAGGCGGAGGCCTTTTACCGAATCGAGCATCAAATATTGTTTGATGCAATAGTTGCGCTTTATGAGAAAAATAAAGGCGAGGGACTGGATGCGGTACTGCTTCGCGATGAACTCGAAAAGCGCAAACAATTAGCTGAAATCGGCGGGGTGGAATACCTTGCAAAAATCATCGACTCGGTACCTTCGTCGGCGAACGTGATATATTATGCCGAGGTAGTCAAAGACAAATTGCTGCTACGGCAAGTCATTGCTGCTGCCAGCGAGATATTAGGAGATGCTTACAACCAAAACGGTGAAATAAATCAAATATTGGACGAAGCGGAACGGAAAATATTTGCGGTTACAAATGAAAAGATAAGTGGTTCAGCCTCGCCACTCAAAGATTTGGTTACCCGGGCTTATGAGCTTATAGAGAGGCGCGAGGGCAAGCACGTTACAGGGCTGCCTACCGGTTATTTTGAGCTTGATGAGCTGACCTGCGGCCTGCAGAATGGGGAAATGATAATCATCGCCGGCAGGCCGAGTATGGGCAAGACCAGTCTTGCGCTTAATATCGCTGAACACCTCGGCGTGGTAGAAAAGATTCCGGTTGCAATATTTTCGATGGAGATGAGCAGTCAACAACTGGCAGAAAGATTCCTGTGCAGCAAAAGCCAAATAGATTCCCAGTTAGTAAGAAGGGGGATGCTTACCACTGAACATTATCAAAAGCTTGTTGAGGCGTGCGGTTTTTTTTCGGAGGCACCGATATATATTGATGACACTTCATTGTTGACTCCCTTGGCATTTCGGAGCAAGGCAAGAAGGCTCAAAAGTCGGTACGATATACGATGTATCATGATTGATTACCTGCAATTGATGAGTTCGGGGGCCAGGTGGACTGAATCGCGCCAGCAGGAGATAACTGAAATCTCGAGATATCTGAAGGCGCTGGCGCGGGAGCTTAACGTTCCGGTTGTTGTCTTGAGCCAGCTTAATCGTGCGTCGGAGAGCAGAGAAGACCACAGGCCGAGGATGAGCGATTTGCGGGAAAGCGGCAGTATCGAGCAGGATGCTGATGTGGTGATGCTGCTGCACCGTGAAGATTGTTATCACAAGGGGGAGGAGGGCTACCAGGGGGACAACAGCGCAGAGGTGATAATAGCCAAGCAGCGTAACGGGCCGACAGGCAGTGTAAAGCTTATATTCAGGGAAAAAGTTACGCGGTTTGAAAACGCCTCGTTTGCGGAAGAGCCTTTTTAGGAGAAGAAAATGAAAGAAGCTAAAAACGAAAAACGAAAAGCTAAAAACCACAATTCAAAATTCAAAAATTTATTTTTTGCGTTTTTAGCCGTTGCCTTTATGTCGATTGCGTCTTTGGCAGTTGGCGATGTGGGGACGGTAAAAGAGGCGGAGCAGGCGGGAGCCGGCGGCGTCATAGGCAGTATTAAGACCAAAGGCAACATCAATGTAAAAAACGTGGATATACTTGCCAAGGTCCGCAGCAGGGTCGGCGAGACATTAGACCCCAATACGGCTGCTGAAGATGCGAAACGCATAGCGAGTCTGTCGGGCGTTGAGTACAGTTATTACAACACCGCTGTTGTCGACGGCAAGATACAACTGACGTTTGTCGTGGTCGAGAAAAATTTAGTCAGGGCAATCACCTTTACCGGCAACCACGAATATAAATCAGACACGCTGAAAAAGAAGCTGGATTTCAAGATTGGGGATTACCTCGATGCGGTCGTGGCAGAGTCGGGCAGAAAGACGCTGGTCGAGTTTTATAATAAAGAAGGATACAGCTTTGCGGAGGTTACGCTCGATAATGGGCAGATACCGCTCGGCAAGGCGGCTTACACAATTGTAGAAGGGCCGAGAGTAAAAATAACATCGGTGAAATTCAGCGGTAATAAGGCATTGAAGACAGGGGAGCTTAAGGCTGTTGTGAAAACCAAGACGAAAAAATTTCTCATCTTCCAGAAGTATTACAATAAGGATGAGATTGCGGAAGACGTTGCAAAGATTCAGAGTGCCTATTATGAAAGAGGTTATCTTAATGCTGATGTAACGACAAAGGAAGCGTTCAGCGCAGATAAGAGCAAGGCCCGCATCACCTTTGTAATCAACGAAGGCCCGGTTTATACCGTTGAAAAGGTCGCTATTTCCGGCAACAATCGCTTCGATGAAAAGCATATCCGGTCGAAAATGAGATTAGAGAAGGGACAGGTTTACAGCGAGCAAAAGGCTGATTCGGATGTCAAGCGTATACTCAAACTTTACCGGGAAGAAGGTTATATCGATGCGAAGGTGGAGCGCAAGCGGGAATTTGCATCCGGCAATACGGTCAATGTCGGGTTTGAAATAACTGAAGGCGAGCAGTTCCGGATAGGGCAGATAAATATAACCGGCAACGAGCAGACGCAGGACAGGGTCGTTCGGCGTGTGCTGGACGAATATGATTTTCTGCCCGGCAGCCTGTATAACGCCGATATGGCGCGAGGGGACGGCAGCGGCGAACTGGAAAAGACCGTGAAAACCACTACGGTGATGGAATCGGTAACTATCACGCCGGCAGGCCAGAAGCCGGGCCAGAGGGACGCACAGGTAAATGTTACCGAGGGCCAGACGGGAATGATAATGCTCGGCGCAGGTGTGGCCAGTGACAGCGGCATTATAGGGCAGCTTGTTTTCGAGCAGAGAAATTTCGACATTAAGAACAAACCGAAAGATTTCGAGGAATTCATAACCGGCCGGGCGTATAAGGGAGCGGGGCAGATGTTCAGAATCGCCCTGCAGCCCGGAACGGAGGTCAGCGAATATTCGGTCAGCTTCAGCGACCCATATTTTCAGGATAAGCCTATAACGCTCGATGTAGTCGGCTCAAGCTATGAGAGAGAAAGGGAAAGCTACAATGAAGAAAGGCTGAAAGGATATGTGGGATTCGAGAAGCGATACAGGGACCGCTGGCACAGGGGCATCGGGTTTAGAGTGGAGGATGTTACAGTCGCCAGCGTTGAAAACGACGCCCCAAAGGAAATAAAGGATGTTGAAGGCAGCAGCGCTCTTGCGGGCGTCCGGTTCGGCATCGGAAGAGACCTGACCGACAGCAGATTCACGCCAAGCACAGGAAAAAGTTACGATGTCAGCTATGAACAGGTGGGCGGCGATTTCACGTTTGGGATATTGAGCGGAACTTACAGGCAGTTTCATACGCTTTACGAGGATTTGGCAGAGCGAAAGACCGTTCTATTGACGAGGCTTTATGCTGCTACAACGGTGGGCGATGCACCGCCTTTCGAGAAGTTTTACGCCGGCGGCTCGACGAGCATCAGGGGTTTTGATTATAGAGGTGTAAGTACGAGGGGATACCCAACAAATGTTGGCGGTGTTCCCATAACCAGCGCAAAGAAAAAAGACCCGATAGGCAGCGACTGGATATTTCTGGCCAATGCCGAGGTAACAGTGCCTATGGTGGGCGAGAGTCTCTCCAGTCTGTTTTTTATCGACAGCGGCACTATCGACACGGGCAATTACCGGGTCGCAATAGGAACGGGCGTGCAGATAATGCTTCCGCACTGGTTCGGGCCTGTGCCGATAAGGCTTGAATTTGCTGTGCCGGTAATGAAGAGCGAAGATGATGAAACGCAGGTCTTTAGTTTCTCGATGGGTCGATTGTTTTAATTGAAAAGGAATATTTATGAAGACAAAAGTTGCGGTTTTAAGTTGCCTGATGTGTGTTGCGATTCTGCTTGCGGGGTATGAGTATAGCCGTGCGGAGCCTAAGGCGGAGAAACCAGCTTTGAAAATCGGTGTGGTCAGCATTCGGAGAATCTTCGAGGAATGCAAGAGAAACGCCAGGTATAAGGAAGAGGCCATGGCTGAACAGGAAAAACTTTCTGCGGAGATGGAGAAACTGTCCAAGGAAATCGACGCAGAAAAGGCCGGTCTTAAAACGTTAAAGGCCGGCAGCAACGACCACTTGGCAATGGTTAAAGGCATACTGGAAAAACAGGCAAAACTTGAGGCCCAGCGGGAGTTCAACAATCAGCAGATGAGCCTGAAAGACCAGAGATGGACTGAAACCTTTTTTAAAGATGCTCTGGAAAAAACATCAGAGGTCGCAAAGCAAAAAGAGCTGGATTTGGTGTTTGAAAAAGACGAAATCAGTTTTCCTGCATCGAGCGCCAATGAGCTTATGCTGACAATCAGGACGTTTAAGCTGCTTTACAGCGGCAATTGTCAGGACATTACCGATGATGTGGTTGCTAAACTCGATGCGGACGACAGTGCGAAACGCAAGGCAAAAAATTAAAATCATCCTGCACTGATTTTTGAGATTTAATTGCTTATGGAGTTGACGATAGAACAATTGGCAGAGCGGATTGGGGGAAAGCTGGTTTCGGCGGACCGGGATGAAAAACGACGTCGGATAGTCGCTGTTGGAGCAATAGAAACGGCGGGAGAAGATACAATTACTTTTGTAACAGATGCTCACCATATACTGAAACTGGAAAAGTCACGAGCGGCGGCGGTTATTACTGCCAAACCCGTAGAAGGTCTGAACAAGCCGCAATTGATAGTAAAAGACGTCAATGCCGCCCTGATAGAGGCTTTGAATATTTTCGCACCGCAGTTGAAGGCTGTGCCGGAGGGTGTAGAACAAACCGCAAAAGTCGGTCAGAATGTAAAGATTGCCAAAAGTGCCGCCATCGGCGCTTATGTAATAATTGATGATGGCGTTCAAATAGGTGAAAACACCGTTATCGCCGGCGGGTGCAAAATAGGCGAGAACTCAAAAATCGGAAGAAATTGCCGGCTTGACAGCAATGTTGTTGTTTATCATAACTGCACAATCGGCAATAATGTAATCATTCAGGCCAACACCACAATTGGCTCAACAGGGTTTGGCTACCGATTTATTGACGGCGCTCACAGGCTCATACCTCATAACGGCGGAGTCATAATAGAAGATTTTGTCGAGATAGGAGCAAACTGCTGCGTCGACAGGGCGAAGTTTGACAACACAATAATCGGTGCGGGGACAAAGATAGATAATCTCGTGCAGATTGCTCACAATGTGATAATCGGCAAATGCTGCCTGATAGCCGGACAGGCAGGTATTGGCGGCAGCAGCAGGCTCGGAGACGGTGTTGTGCTTGGCGGAGCGGTCGGTGTATCAGACCACGTAGAGGTGGGCAATGGTGCAATGATTGGCGCCGGCTCGATTGTTTTCCACAATGTGACAGCAGGACAACAAATGTTCGGCACGCCGGCAACAGAGAAAACCGAGGCAATACGAATGTTTAGTATGACCAAGCGTCTGCCGAAAATGGCTCAGCAGTTAAGGCAGTTGGTTACGAGGGTAGAAAGGCTTGAAGCTGCAGAAGACAATAAAAAATGAATGCCGGATAAGCGGCAAGGGCTTGTTCGGCGGAGCGGAGGCGAAGGTTATATTCCGGCCTGCGCCGCCGGATGCAGGAATAGTGTTCGTGCGGACAGATACGCCTGAGCCGGTCAGGATTAGTGCTACTGTACCTAATCTTGCGGAGAGGAGCCGACGCACAACAATCAAGAAAGGTTCTGTCAGCATAGAGACAATCGAACACTGTCTTGCGCCGGTAAGTGCGCTGGAGATAGATAATCTGACCATAGAGATTGAAGGCCCTGAGCTGCCGGCGCCGGACAGCAGCAGCGCCGAGTACTTTAGAATTCTCAAGAATGCTGAACCGGTGGAGCAGCAGGCGGAGAGAAAAGAGTTTGTCATCACTGAGCCAATCAGCCTTGTTGCCGGTGACGCATCGATATATGCCCTGCCGGACAGCGACAAGGAGCTGAATATTACTTATGACCTCGACTACGGGGGACATACCGGGATAGGAAGGCAGGTTTATAGCTGCCGGATTACGCCGGATGTTTTTGAGAAGAATCTTGCGCCGGCCAGGACTTTTCTGCTGGAGGTCGAGGCGAAGCAGTTTCAGGCCCACGGGATAGGGACGCATCTCAGCCCACGCGACATCCTGGTCATCGACTCTGACGGCCCCATCAAGAACAGCTACAGATTTCCCAACGAGTGCGTAAGGCACAAGATTGTCGATTTGGTCGGCGACCTTGCATTGATAGGCAGGGCCCTGAAGGGCAGGATAGTTGCATATAAAAGCGGGCATTCACTGAACCAGCAGCTTGCAAAGAAGTTATACGAAGCGGCTGAACGACAGGAACGGGTGCAGAAGTCGGGGACGGATGCGGTTCTGGACATCCGGCAGATTACAAGGATTCTGCCGCACAGATACCCGTTTCTGCTGGTGGACAGGGTCGTCGAGATTGAAGGCGACAAGCGAATAAAGGCAATAAAGAACGTAAGCATCAACGAGCATTTTTTCCAGGGACATTTCCCCGGCACGCCTGTTATGCCGGGCGTTCTCGTCGTGGAGGCGATGGCGCAGGTCTCGGGCCTGTTGTTTGCACAGACGCTGGAACACACCGGCAAATTAGCGATGCTTTTCTCTATGGATGGCGTGAAACTGCGCAAGGCGGTTGTCCCCGGCGATCAGCTTGTCCTGACTGCCGAGGCGGTAAAGGCAAGGCAAAGAATAGGGGAGTGTCAGTGCAAAGCGACTGTGAACGACACGGTAGTCGCTGAAGCTCTAATAAGGTTCATACTCGTGGATGATAATAAGATATAGGATTATGAATACTATACATCCCAGTGCGGTAATAGGTAAAAATGTGCGGCTGGCTGACGGGGTACTCATCGGGCCTAATTGCGTTATCGAGGACGGCACATCAATCGGCGCCGGCACAGTGCTGCTGGCCAACGTGGTAATCGGCCCGAACGTGAAAATCGGCGAGAACAACAAGCTCTTTTATAACTGCGCGATTGGGGGCAGACCCCAGATACTCGGTTTGAAGCCGGACGCTGAAATCGGAGGCCTCATAATAGGCGATAACAATACCATTCGCGAGCAGGTTACAATCCACCCCAGCATTTATCCCAAGGAAGCCACCAGGATTGGAAACGGCAATCTGCTTATGATAGGCGTGCATATAGGTCACGACTGCATAATTGAAGACAAGACCGTTTTAAGCAACTATACCCAGTTGAGCGGACATTGCAAAGTTGAGACGGGTGTGTGGCTGAGCGGGATGGTTTTAATACATCAGTTCACAATTATCGGCAAATGGAGCTACGCTGCGGGACTGGCCGGTATCAATCACGACATTCCGCCGTTCCTGATTGTAAGCGGGCATTATCCGCCGAAGATTCGCGGTGTCAACAAGCGAGGCCTGATGCGGGCGGGCCTGGATGAGCAGCAGCAAAAAGCCGTAATGGGCGCATACAAAAAACTCTATCGCAGCAGCGCCCATCCCCTGCTGGAAAACGCAAAGGCTTTGTCGGCGAAAGGCGGGCTTGATGAAAATGTCCAGGCCATAATTGACGCCATAATAAGAAGCAGCGAACACCGTTTCGGCAGATACCTTGAGACGTTAAGGCATTAAAAAGAGCATAAGTGCATAAAGAAAGAATATTATGGACAAGCTACGCACGGCGGTTGTAGGGGCCGGCAAGATGGGGGCGATTCACGCCAAGGTCTACAGCCAGTTGCCGCAGTGTGATTTTGTCGGGGTGGTTGATATAGATGCCCAAAAAGCGGAAGCCCTGGCGAAACAATATAACTGCACAGCTTTTACCGACTGCAAAAACATACTGGGTAAGGTCGATGCGGTAACGATAGCGACTCCGACCGTGCATCATCTGACGCTTGCGGAACTGTTTATCAGCAATAAGATTCCGGTAATGATAGAAAAGCCGTTAGCAGCCAACGTTAAAGAAGGCAAAAAAATCGTGGCGATGGCTAAAAAATATGGCACCGTTGTGGCAGTGGGACATTCGGAAAGGTGCAACCCGGCGGTGCAGGCGATGAAACGGCTTGATATCGAGCCGAAATTCATCGAGGCACAGCGCATCAGCCCATACCCGTTCCGCTCGACCGACATCGGCGTTGTAATGGACGTGATGATTCACGATATAGACATTGTGCTTTCGCTGGCTGAGAGCAAAATCAAGAAAATCGATGCTGTGGGCGTCAGTGTCATTGACGAAAAAGAGGACATTTGCAATGCCAGAATTATTTTTGAGAACGGCTGCATCGCAAATATCACCGCCTCGAGACTTGCCCTGAAAACCGAAAGAAAGGTGCGGGTATTCAGCAGGCAGGCATACCTGAGTATAGACTACCTCAAAAAAACCGGGATTATAATCAAGGCAGCCCCCAATATCGACCTTGTCAAGTGGATAAGAGAACACAAAGAGGCCGGGGACTTTAATTTTATGACGGTCAACTGGCCTGATTTGCTGCACATTGAAAATTTGGAAATAGACGACAAAGAGCCGCTGCGGCTTGAGCAGGAGGCCTTTTTGCGTGCCGTTGCCGACAAAACATCAAAGCCGGAGGTCAGCGCCGAGGAAGGCCTGGCCGCTATGGAATGCGCCGAAAAAATCCTCACCGCCGTCAAAAAACACAAGTGGGAATAAGAAAGCGGAAAGCTAAAAACGAAAAGGTAAAAACCACAACTCGAAATTCAAAATTGGATTTTGCATAATAAGATTTGAAAACTGTCGTGGTGAGGTCTCATTGCAGAAGAAACTAAAATCAATAAAAGACTACTTTCGGCGAAATTCGATTTGCTTGGGGTTAATCCTCTTTGTTTTCAATGCGATGCCTGTTTTTGCTGAGGACGTGGTTACCTATACCAATCCTAAACACTATCACGTACGGCACACCGCCTGCAGTTACAACAAAAACATCACAACAATGACCCATCTGGAGCTTAATGTTCCCCTGCCTGAAAACTGGCCGGACTGCAAGGTTTCAAATGTTAATATTGGAGGCGACGACCCATTTTTGCTCCACAACACAGAGGGCCCTGGCCGAATTTATCGGGCAGTTTACAAGAATGGGTTACCCAAGCGTGGAGCAACGGTCTTGTTGAGTGTGGAATATGATGTGCGATTATTTCAGGTCGATATCGATTTTAATACCTTGGCACAACGTTCCTATCCGGAATACATCAAAAATTCCGAGTACGTATATTATATCCGGCTGGTTCCCGAAGTGGATCCAAACAATCCGGAGGTAAGACCTGTTCTCAATGAACTGTTGCAGAAAGGGAATGGGAATCCCGTGCTGTATGCCAAGGCGGTCTATGATTGGATAGGCCAAAACATAGAGTATGCCAACCCCCGTCCTGCAGACGATTTGCAAATCTGCTTCAGAGAAAGAAAAGGAGACTGCGGGGCCATAGCGGCATTTTTTGTTGGGTTTTGTCGTGCCGGTGGTGTCCCGGCGAGATTTGTTGCCGGCTGCTGGGCAGGAGGTTTTGACGGATGGCACTGCTGGGCGGAATTTTATCTGCCCGGTGTCGGTTGGGTCCCCATTGACCACAGCCCCGCCGGAGGATTCGGCCATCTGAGCAACAATCACCTGCCGCTGGTCAAGGCAGGCAGGATGAAGTTCAAAGTAGACCCGAATATGGGAGACGATTCGGCGGGATTTGTACAGCCAGGGTACTGGTTTAACCGGTTTGACGGCGGCGGCGAAGGGGGGATCATTGGCACGGAACTGGCTGTAGAAAGCTTTTGCTATGCTGATATGCCAAGAATGAACAGCAAGGATGATTTGCAAAAAGCATCTCTTGAAGCTAACAAATGTTTCAATAAAAAGGACTATGACAGGGCGATGCAGATATATAGTTGTATGGCTTTGTCCGAATACGCCCAGGCCAAAGACAAGGACCTGCTCCACTGCCGGATGGCCAAATGTTTTTTAGAGAAAAATCAACGGGTGAAGGCAGCATTAGAATTGCTTCCTCTGATACAGGAGCATCCCGGCGAAAACATTGCAAAACAGGCGGAGAAGCTTTTGCGGTCAGTTCGAAAAGAGGATATATACCTCAGCACGCTTAATATCGACCGTATTCAGCAAAGCTGGGGGACACCTGGCGCCGACAAAAGTGTAGAGGGAAGACCACTCTCGATAGGCGGCAAAAAATTCGAACGAGGCATCGGTACGCATTCCGACAGTATTTGCCTGATTGCCACAAACGACTCGGTCGAAGAATTTTCTGCATACGTCGGCGTGGATGATGAAATGGAAAAAGACCGCGGCAGTGTAGAATTTTTTGTGATAGGCGATGACAAAATTCTCTGGCAAAGCGGCATTATGAAATCAGGCGACCCGGCTAAATATGTAACGGTTAATACAAAAGGCGTAAAAGAACTGCTGCTAAAAGTCAGCAACGGCGGCGACAACAATGAATGCGACCATGCCGACTGGGCCGATGCAAAACTGCTTATAACAGGCGTTTATCCTACAATCATACCTCCTGAAAATAAGGGAAAATAGTTGCTCTGCTAATGAATATTTTGTTATGGATAAAGAAGAACTAAAAAGAATGGCGGAGAATCCCAGATTTATTTCCGGGATACATAATTATTGCGACAGGTGGTGTGAAAAATGCCCCTTTACGTCTCGATGTATGAATTATGCGCTATGCGATGAGCAATTCGGCGACCCGGAGGCCAACGACATCAATAATAAAAAATTCTGGGACAGGCTGTCAGAGATTTTTAAGCTTACCTTAGAAATGGTAAAGGAAGATGCTGCAAAGATGGGGGTTGATATTGATTCTATTGATTTTGAGCAAGAGGAAAGAGAAGAAAAAAGAAACAGAGAAATCCGTGAAAACAATAAATGTGTCCAGACCGCCAAGGCCTATTATAAAATGACAGACAAATGGTTTGTGTCTAACAACAGTTTGTTTGAAGAAAAGGCTGACGATATCAGGGCTAAAGTAGAAATGGCTCTGCCCGGTGTGGACCCTGAGGCAGAATTCTTGGAGCTGAAAGATGCCGTAGAAGTTATAAGATGGTATGAGCATCAGATATACGTTAAGCTAAAAAGGGCGGTGTCAGGCACACTCAGGAACACCGTAGATGAGGACATAAGTGATGCAAATGGTTCAGCCAAAGTGGCCTTATTAGGCATCGATAATTCCATAGCAGCGTGGGGAATATTGCGTAATCATCTGGAAGACCAGAGAGACCTGGTATTGGATATTCTTCTCCATCTCAGTAAATTACGCAAAGAAACAGAGAGGACATTTCCGGGGGCCAGAGCATTTATACGCCTTGGTTTTGATAAGTAAATTAGCTTTCTACTTTAATGCCTTTTCTCTGCTGACTAATTGATGCGCAAGTCTCGTTGGTTCGGGGATGCGGTATTTGGTCGTGCAGGCAAGGACGATTCTAATTGCATCATCCAGTGTGCATTTGTTGCCGACAGAGACAAAGACCGGGTTGACGTTTGTGCGGGTCCTTAATACAACACCAATAATTTCGTGGTTCGTGACTTGAGTATATTGGTGGGGTAAAGACCCCACCCTACCTGTGATTTTTAAAGGGCTGTATGAACCTTTTTTAAGGGGTGGCATTTCGAATTCGCCAATTAGTCGGCTTTTTGCACAGCCGATAGTGGGCTTGTCGAAAAACAGGCCCAGATGAGAAGCGATACCTAATCGGCGGGGATGAGCAATACCCTGGCCATCAATGATAAAAACATCCGGCGATAGTTTAAGTTTTTCAACGGCGGCGATGCAGGCCGGTGCTTCGCGAAACGAAAGCAGGCCGGGAATATAAGGAAAATTAACTTTTTGGACAACTGTTGCGGTTTCGATAATTTCAAAATGGATTCCTGGTGGCACGACCATCCCTTCAACTTCGCTCAGGGCAGGCTTGGCCGTGTTTTCACGGGCTGGAAGCCCGTGCCACGTGCCAAATACCGGTAGTTTCAAGACAATAACAACGGCGATAATCTCGCGGCCATTTTTGCTGAAGGCGCAATCCAGGCCGGCGACTAATTTCGGCGTTTTTCTCACAGGGGTCAGCCGCACCTTGCCTGCAAGACGTTTCTGCAAGGCTATTGCTTCAGCGACAGACAAATTCCAGTTGTGCAAATTTTTCATTGATTACCGACTCAAGCCGACCGATTATTTTTCAGTTCCGCATATCGTATATCGGACGTCGTATTCCGTAAATAGATTTCTGCTTTGGCGGGGATTGACGGTGTTGCCGGCGGCGGTTAGACTTGTCGGCGATGGAGCGGCAAATCATAATAAACGCAGACGACTTCGGCCTGTGCGAGGGAGTAAACAGGGCGGTAGTTCAGGCGCACACCGGCGGCGTGCTGACCAGCGCTACCATAATGGCCAATATGCCTGCTGCCGAAGAGGCGGCCCAGACTGCCAAACAACTGCCGAGCCTCGGCGTGGGTGTTCATCTTAATCTGACCGAAGGTCAGCCGCTATCGAAAGCAGACGATGTTCGACCGCTGCTGAACGCTGACGGGCAGTTTGGCCATTCGACGGGGAAACTGTCTCTTCTCTCGCTGGTGTCCCCCAAATTCAGAAAAGCCATAAAAACCGAGCTGGCTGCACAGGTACAATGGATGATTGACTGGGGTATAAAGCCGACACATCTTGATTCGCACAAGCACATTCACAGTTTTCCGGCCATTTACCCGATAGTCTGCGGGCTGGCGAAGCGGTTTGGAATCGCTGCGATACGCTGGCCGTTCGAGCCAAAAGAGGTTTCGGGGATGCCCTGGCCGCTGCTGAGCGAAGGCGGAAGAGAAAGGGCAAGGCTGGTCCGCACAATGGCCCGGATAAACCGCCTGCAAAATTCGGATTTTTTAAAAAATGATGTGTTTCTCGGCGTTGCACATACGGGTAAAATAGATGTAAGCTTTTTCAGGACCGTTGCGCTGTATAATTCAGCGGCGGTTACAGAAATAATGACTCATCCGGGATTTACCGAAGGTCTGGAGAACGTCAGGACCAGATTAGTCCGGCAGCGAAGGGTTGAGCTGGATGCTCTTTGCAGCGAAAAGACAAGACAATATATCAGGGATGCAGGAATAAAATTAGTGCACTATGGTCAAATATGAGCGTCGGAACGGCGTTGATTGCTCGGTGGTGGTGCCGCTTTACAATGAAGCACCAGCGGTCAACGAGCTTTACAGCAGGCTGACCAAAATAATGAACGAAACCGGCCTGTATTACGAGCTGGTCTTTGTCGATGACGGCAGCAGCGATAATACCCTGGAGATGCTGAAGGAGATTACCGGCAGGGACGGCAAGGTGATAGTGGTTGAGCTTAGGCGCAATTTTGGCCAGACCGCCGCTCTGGCTGCCGGCTTCGATATCGCAGCAGGACAAATAATCATATCAATGGACGGTGACCTCGAAAACTTCCCGGAAGAAATACCAAATTTCCTCGAAAAGATTAATGCCGGCTACGACGTTGTCAGTGGCTGGCGCAAGTACAGAGCACATGGTTTTATAATGAGAAAACTACCGAGTATGACGGCTAATTGGATTGCCTCGAAAGTAAGCGGCGTTGATATCCACGATTTCGGCAACACATTCAAGGCGTACAGGCGCGAGATAATTGAGGAGCTGAATCTCTACGGCGATATGCACAGATTTATCCCGGCGCTGCTATCACGCAGCGGTATCAAAATCATCGAGATACCTGTAAAGCATATTAACCGGCCCCACGGGACCAGCAATTATGGAATCTCCAGAACAATTAGGGTCGTCTTCGATTTAATAACCCTCAGGTTCCTGCTTGGATATGTCACCAGGCCGCTGCACTTTTTCGGCCGACCGGCTGTCTATTCGATTCTGGTATCTTTGGCGCTGTTTGCATATATACTGTATGACAAATTCGTTTATAAGGTGCCTATTACAGTTGCGCATGCGCCACTGACGGCTTTGGCAGCGATACTTTTGCTGATTGGCGCCATATTTGTCACAGCAGGGCTGATAGGCGAGATGATAAGCAGAGTCTATTTCGAGTCAACAAACAAAAAAATATATTCGGTTCGCAATGTCCATCACAGGGAAAGTTCAACGGCAGGTTAAAAGTGGGAAAGAAGAAAAAACAATCACTGGCCGCACTGTATGTTATTTTAGTTGCAATAGCAGCGATAATTTTTTTAGTCAGGCATTTTCATATCAAGAATTTTTGTATTATAGAGCCGGACGTCCTTTATACCAGCGGCCAGCCGCGAGGAATGGACTATACCCGCCTGCTCTATAGATACCACATCGCCACAATCGTAAATGTCCGCTCAGCCTCCGAACATCGTGAAAAAAACTGGTACAACGAGGAGATAATCTGGGCCAAAAACAATTGGGTCAACTATATCGAAATGCCCATCGAAAAGAAGGACTATTTTCCCGATAAGCAGATGCAGGACAAATTCCTTGCGATAATGGCTGACAAGAACAACCTGCCGATGCTGCTGCACGGGAGCAGCGACGACAAAAGAGTTGCTATGCTGGTAGCAGTATGGCTGGAAAAAGGTCAGGGCCGGAGCGTTGAGGAGACCACAAAAGCTGCCGAAAAAATCATCGATGACCGCAAATTGACCGAAGCCGAAGCAAAATTTATCAGAGATTTGGCAAAATAACCTGTCTTACTGACCATCTTTTTTCTACTGCATGAGCGGCGCTGATTTGTGGAGCAGCACACCACCGGGATATTTTCTTTTGTTGCCTGGAACTTTTTCCCAATAATAGACTTGTCTGAGCCGGCTGTCTTGAACCAGTTCGTCCATACGTCTTGAAGTGCCGATAACCCAGTCACCCTGTTCGTAATGATTATACAACGCTGATTTGTCCTTTATTTCCGGCACAACTCTTCCGAAATAATACACTAACGTGCTGGATACTTCCTTGTAAGCCACGAGTTTTTCAGATTGCGGGACCGTGCGAACAAGCTTTTCGGCGAAGGCTCGCAGAGGCTTGTCGCGGTCCAACAGGGGTGTAAAGGCAGAATAAGCAATCATAAACCAGACAGCGATGCCGACGAATATTGACAAGCAGGCAAAGCCCGGTTTCTCTTTGGCAAACAGCAGCGTTATTAATAAGACCGCCGTTATTGTAACAGCGCTAAGCACCACCATAGGAACTAACAATTCCGGTTTGACGACAGAGAAATAGATTGCGGCGCCGAGCATTGCTGCTGTTATAGGGATGATATGGCCTTTCAAAATATTTTTCGCAAAATTCCGGCTGTACGCTTTTTGCACAAAAACCATATCCTCAAGCAGAATACCGATGAGTATTGCCATTGCCGGCATTAAAGGCAGTATGTAATGCTGGCGTTTGCCGCGGTCGATGGTCAGGAACACTATGCCCGCAACGAACCAGAGCCACAGGAATTTCATCAGGTGCTGCCTGCTGTTCCAGACCTTGTTGAAGGGAGCGATTATCGCCAGCGGCAGAAAAACAACCCAGGGGGTTACGTATTTGAGCATCATAGGCAGATAGAAATAGACGGGATAACGACCTGCTGCGTAATCGCCGGAGAGACGGTCTATAAACTCCAGCTTCCATACGTGCAAATCCCAGTTCATACTATGAGCGATGGCCAATGGCCACGGCAGCGCGATGGTCAGAAAAATAATCGGTCCTGCAAACGGCAGAAGTTTGGCCGGCAGATTCCATTGTCGAAAGACAACGACATAGCAGAGCAGCGGAATCAAAACCAGCGGTATTGGTGCAGGCCCTTTGGCGATATTTCCAAGACCAAAACTTATCCAGAACACAAGGGCATACATAATCTGCTGCCTGCGCGTGACGACAGTTGCCGCTGAATAGAAACTCAGCAGGCACAGCGTCGTAAAAAACGCCATTGCCATATCGGGCCTTGCGCTGTGTGAGCAGCGGATATAAGCGAAGGATGTTGCCCATACAGCGGTGGAGATTACAGCGGTTCTGCAGCCAAGCCATTGGTTAACAAAATATAAAATGGCTGCCGCCGAGAGAAATGCGAATATCGCGCTTGGCAGCCGGGCGGTAAATTCATCAACTTTGCCGGTTACTTTGGCCCCAATGCAGACAAGCCAGTAGGAAAGAGGGGGTTTGTTTATGCGGAGCTCGCCGTTGCAGGTGGGCATAATCCAGTCGCCGCTTTGAAGCATCTCCCGTGCAGTAACCGAGACAAAACATTCGTGGTCCTCCAGAGTTCTTTCTGAAAGCATCCATAATGCCGTTACCGCTGACAGCAGCAATACTCCGGCAACAGCAAGTTTTTCCTGTTTCATCTCAAGACTCCGGCTGTTTAATCTTCAGGGTCATCTATAATGGGGGCGGTTTCTTTCCCTGCACACTTGTAAATAAGATGCAGATTTCGCACGTATATCAGCGTATTAAGTGAAAAACCGAGCATAAAAATCGGGTTTTTTATGTGGACGGAATAGCAAAGCAAAATCACGCTGCCCAGCAGTGATATAAACCAGAACGCTGTCGGCACGTGAGACTTTTTTTTGTATTCGCTGACTATCCACTGCAGGACAAATCGTCCGCCGAATACTACCTGCCCGACCAGCGCCACGGTCGCCCAGACCGGGTCCTGCAATATCTGTTCCGTTATCGCACTTTTGAAAAATCCGATTGCCGAGGCCAACATATCGCTTCTCCAGACTTGAATAAGTTGATTTTTTCACCTGATACAATATGGTAAAGTTACAATGATACCATATCGAAGGTTGTTTATAAAGTGATTTTACTTTATCAGCCTGATTATCTCATCGAGATTGTTCGGCGCTTCTACGGGCGGGTTGCTGAACGGACCTTGTTTTTCCTTATGATAGCTGACCGTTATGTTGGGGTCTTTTAATGGGTGGCCTGTCAGCACACAGGCAATGCGCTCATCAGTACCGATAATGCCTTCAGCCCGCAGGTGTTTGAGACCCGCTATTGTAGCTGCTGAAGCAGGTTCGCAGCCAAGGCCGTATTTGCCAATGACGGCTTTCGCATCGATAATCTCAGCGTCGGTCACAGCCCGCACAATACCGTTGCAGACGTCAATCGCCCGCAGGCATTTTTTCAGATTGACCGGCCGGGAAATCTCTATCGCCGATGCGCAGGTATGCGGCGAAAATCTGCGGGCCGTCAGGTCGGCATAATAATCGCTGATGATTTTCCGGTCGACTCTGCCGCCGTTCCAGGTGAGCTTTTTATTATTGACCAAATCAGTCAGCGTGGCGGCGCCGGTTGCGTTGATAATCGCAATTCGGGGTATTTTTTCAATCAGGCCAAGATGTTTCAATTCGTAAAACGCCTTACCGAAGGCGCTGGAGTTGCCGAGGTTTCCGCCCGGCACGATTATCCAGTCCGGCACCTCCCACCTAAGCTGTTCAATGATGCGATACATTATGGTCTTCTGGCCTTCGAGGCGGAAAGGATTTAGTGAGTTGAGCAGATAAAGCCCAAGTTTCGTGCAGACGTCCTGCACCTGCCGCATACAATCATCGAAATCGCCGAGTATCTGGATGGTCTGGGCGCCGTAATCCATCGCCTGGCTGAGTTTGCCGAATGCGATTCTGCCTGAGCCGATAAACACCGTACATTTTAGATTGCAGCTATGTGCATAAAGCGCGACCGATGCTGATGTGTTGCCGGTCGAGGCACAGGCGCAGGATTTCGCGCCGGTCATTACTGCGTGGCTGAACGCCGCCGCCATACCATTGTCTTTGAATGAGCCTGAAGGATTCAGCCCCTCATATTGCAGATACAGACAGCCGGGTTTCATATCAACGTATTTTGCAACAGCATCGCTTTGCTGCAGAATGGTTTGGCCTTCGCCGATAGTCACCTTGTAATTATCGGGGCAGAAATTCAGCAGTTCGCGGAACCGCCACACGCCTGAAAAATCCAGCGGATTATTCCTGTCTGCCCAGCGTTTGCCGAAATCGCTCAATTTTTCGGGGACTTTTACCTTGTCCCAGTTATATTGCGCATCTAAAAGTTCGCCGCAGCGAGGGCATTTGAAAATCACCTCGCTGACATCGAATTCCGCCCCGCAGTCGGGATTGATACATTTCTGAAAACAAGACTGGTTTGATTTGCTCATTTACTTACTCTCAATTGTTTTTTCCCTGGTTGGCGCTTCAGCGACACAATAAACATAGACAAGCGGTTTTGAGCCGGTATTTTTCACATTATGAATGGTCTGGGGCGGTATATAAGAGGCCTTTCCTTCGCCGACATCGAAAGATTCGTTCTCGCCGATGAGTAGTTTACCTTTGCCGGCGAGAAAAACAAGCAGCTCCTCGCGGCCGCCGGTGCTGTGCTGGCCGCAGGATTCGCCGGCCTTGAGATATGACCTGCCGGCGCACATACCTAAAGTATGCGGCTCTTTTTCCAAACCGCCCAAAAGCCGCTGATACTCAGCCTTGTTATTCAAATCTATTATTAAAACCTTACTAGACACACCTTATATTACTCAAAAAATTCGGGTTTTTGTCAATCAAAATCGCCCCGGCGATACAAATTAACCGCCGCTGCGATATTTTTAGGGGTCGAGACCTATAAGCCGAGGAACTGTATAGCCAGTCCGCAAACCAATATGGTTGCGCCGGCTATTGCGTGGTCAAACCGCTGAAGTTTCGCCAGCCTGACGAAGTTGACCCCCGCTCTGGAGAGCAAAATCAGGGTAAGCATAGTAGCAATGGTAACGGCGCCGAATACACCCGTTACTGCCGCAAGCGTGAAAAAGCTGTTTTTAGCGGCAGGGTACATCAGCAGCGGGATTAAAGGCTCACACGGCCCGAAGACAAAAACAATAAACAGCACCCAGGGGGTAATATTGACCTTGTCCGGGTCGCAATGAACGTGAGCGTGTTCGTGAGAGTGGCCGTGCAGGTGGGAATGTTCAACATCGGCGGTGTGTATATGACTGTGGTCGTGCGTTTTTCTTTGATATGCCCTGCGCAGCCCCCAGGCAAAATACACTAAGCCTAATGCGATGAGCAGCCAGGCGGCTATGTTGCCGCGAAACGATTCTACCAGCTCCAGTTTTTTGACCGCCAGACCGAGAGATATTCCTATAAGGCCCAGCAGGACCGAACTGCCTATATGGCCCAGGCCGCACAAAAAGCTTATCCAGACGGTTTTTGCCGCCGACCATTTTCTCGCCCAGGAAATCATCACAAACGGCAGATAATGGTCTGGCCCGGTCAGGGTGTGTAAAAAGCCTATTGAAGCGGCTGTGATAATAAGAACGTTAAATTCGCCTGTCATAACCATCACTCCTTAAAAACAAGCTTTGCGCATAAAAGTAATAAATTCGTGTTACCCTGTCAACAAAAAAATTTACAATTTATTTTCTATGGGCTGTAACATTCCGCCGGGCCGACTGTCGAAGTATCAATGTCGTTATTAAAGAAAAACTGCCGTATACTGGTGCAGAGATGACACTTTCCGGCGTATAAATCCAGCGGCTTATACCCCTTTTCCACCGCTTTTTTAAGTAGACCAGCCGGGCCGGCATTAAACAGCGTTTCAATCAGCTTATTTTTAGCTGGGTGAAATTCCTTCCAGATACTCTCCAGCAGCGTTTCATTTACGTTTGCGATAATAATGCCGCTGCACGTGCCGCTGAAGACATTGCTGTAAGGGTCGATATGAACGCCTTTGGCGTCAAAAAAGCTGCTTCTGCAATTTTTACCGGCCAGGACTTCCAGCGGCTCTGTCGCAACAATTTCCGCCAGCCTGCCGCCGGCCTTGCCTGTGAACCGGCAGGGGTAATCCTTCAAGGCTGATATGTAATTTTTGTCCCGCTGTTCCGCCGAAAGTTTTTTCATTTCGACAGGATTTTCAAGATACTTTTGCCACCGCACCAGCACGCGTTCGCCGCCCAGCATTTCAATAGCCCACTCTGCCAGTCTGCGAACAGGTTCTATATCAACGTATTCCTGATGAAACGGGTCACAACTGATTTTTAATCTGCGCATCCCCAGCTCATCGAGGCTTTTCAGCCGCTGCCTGATAGTATTGTCATCGGTCGCCCAAAAACCGTTTGTCTCTATCATATCGACCGTGCCGAGGTCTTGTTTTTTCGCTTCGCTCAGGATTTCCAGTAGTCGCTCCCAATACAGAAACGGCTCGCCGCCGGTGATGTGAATCTTTGGTTCGACTCCGCTCACCACAGGTGCAGCGTCACCGGCAAGGTTTTTCAATGATTGCCAGACGCTTATGGCGGTATCTACGGTCATAAGCCCGTTCTGTTGCGGCGAGCAGTTGTAGTAGCAGAATTCGCAGGCGGCGTTGCATTTATACGTCAGCAGCAGTCCCGCCGACCGCCACAACTTGAACTTCGGGGCGGTTCGCGAAAGAGACAGGTTGTAGAGGTTGTCGGTCAGTTCGAGCATAATTTAAAGCATCCTAAACGAAGCAGCCTTCGATAATGATAAATGATAACCGGAATTTGGGCAGGTGGGAAGGTCGCTAATTCTCTAATTCGCTAATTCTCTCCGCTTTGGTGCCGCCCCGTCTTGCAGACAATAATCCGCCCGAAAAACTACCTTCAGACCTTGCGGAAATTTTGCGAAAAGGTAACAAAAAGCCACACTTTTCCGAATTTTCCGACCCCTGTTAAAAAGGGCAAAAGGCGGTTGGATAAAGAGCGATGGGTACAGCTTGCGAAGCAAAAACAGCAGACCTAGCCATAAACATTATCTGGCAGCCGATATTTTTTCACAAATTGGCAGTGGACAGAAATATAACGGGTAGGTAAAATCTGAAAACGATCCGCAAAGCAGCATTTGAGCGATTATAGCTTTAGCCAAAATTATGACAAACGAAAAATAAAAAACTTTTTGAAAGGAGAAAAATGAAAACTTATATTTTGATAGCACTATTGCTTATTGGTTGCGCGTTTCTTCTGGGGGCATCCGAAACAACAAGGAGGGCTCAATGGGAATTTGGTAATCTTGAACATAGGTATGTCAATACTGAAATAAAAGACATGCAAGGACACCTGTACGCATGGCTTGGAGAACCTCCCATCATTGTCAATTCAGCAAAAGAATTTTGCGAGAAAATAAAACACCCTGAGTTGACCCCCTTAAATGCTCTTGGAATGGAAGGGTGGGAACTAATAAGCATTCAAACGACTTCGCGCCAATCTGAAATAGTCGAAAATTACTGGTTTAAACGACCTAAATGAAAAGGATGAGAAAATGGAAAGCCTCACGGCGATTATTGAGTTGGTCACCTTCGTTGCTATCGTAGTTCTTACCGTTTCGTTTCTATACAACGTTTCAAAAACGAGAGAAAATACCCAAAAACACAAGAAAAAGGAGGATGAAAATGCGAGGTATGATAGTGATAACTTTAATTGGGCTTGGCTTTATGATATCGGGATGTGGCGACTCTTCATATACTCAAACTGACAGAAAAATCGATTTTGAATCACGGTACGGCCCTTTGCCGGAACCCAAAACGCCGGAAGAAGCGAAGAGACAATCCGAACTCAAGGATTCGATACAGGAAAAATTTGACACCCTTAACATGGAAAAACAATTGATCAGGAAAGGTTTATAAAACCATTGTGACCGCAGGTCGTTTACGTGCGCTCGGCAATTACACCCGCTTACTGTAAAATGACATAAGTTTATGAATTGTCGGGACGGCCAGCTTGCAACTGACCAAGCGGTTTTAGCAGTGATAAGGTTTGACCTGCTATTGCTCAGGCTGACCCAATAGAAAGCAGGTGAAAAGTGACGCTCGAAAAAGACAAAAGGATAAT
>Ga0315283_10000531_pt1 | contig 28285 bp, 35 predicted proteins | sample YL17G09_0_MG_FD_204541 | JGI IMG/M metagenome (GOLD analysis project Ga0315283, IMG submission 204541) | Sediment microbial communities from Yellowstone Lake, YNP, Wyoming, USA - YL17G09_0 | ecosystem: Environmental > Aquatic > Freshwater > Lake > Sediment | place: USA: Wyoming | collected...
GCCGAAGCAGGCGGAGCGTGAGAAGCAGGTGCTGGTCGCCAACCTCATGCCGCAGCGTGGCTCGTGGCTGGAACTCGAGATCGACAAGAAGGGCACCGTTAACGTCCGCATCGACCGCAAGCGCAAGTTCCCCGTCACGGTGTTGCTGCGCGCCATGGGCTACGGTGACGACGAGGAGCTCGCCAAGCTCTTCGGTGACTCGGTGTACATCAAGAACACCATCGAGAAGGACACCACCGGCTCCCAGGAAGAGGCGCTGGTCGAGCTCTTCCGCAAGCAGCGCCCCGGCGAGCCGCCGACCCTCGACGGCGCCACGGCGATGCTCAAGGGCTTGTTCTTCGATCCCAAGCGCTACGATCTCTCGCGCGTGGGCCGCCACAAGCTCAACGTGCGGCTGCACAACCATGTCGACCCCAAGCACCGGCCGGACGCCGATGTGCGCGTGCTCGTGAATGAAGACATCATCGAGCTCATCAGCCGGCTCATCTCGCTTCCGGCGCTTCTCGGCGTGGGGAAGGACGACGGCGGCGACGACGTCGAGGTGAAGGACTATGCCGAGGCCGCGCAGCAGCTCTTGCCGACGCGCCGCGAGCGTATCGCCCATGAGATCGACGAGTACGAGCACTTCGGCAACCGCCGCCTGCGCACCGTCGGTGAGCTCGTGCAGGACGCCTTCCGTATCGGCCTGGCGCGCATGGAGCGCGTCATTCGCGAGCGTCTCACCACCGAGGACCCCGACACCATCGTGCCGGCTACCCTGGTCAACATCCGCCCGGTCGTGGCCGCGCTCAAGGAGTTCTTCGGCTCGTCGCAGCTCTCGCAGTTCATGGATCAGACCAACTCTCTCTCCGGGCTTACGCACCGGCGCCGCCTCAGTGCTTTGGGCGCGGGCGGCCTTACGCGTGAGCGCGCGCCCATCGAGGTCCGGGACGTGCACCCCACCCACTACGGTCGTATGTGTCCCATCGAGACCCCGGAAGGCCCGAACATCGGCCTTATCGGCTCGTTGGCATCGATGGCCACCGTGGACGAGTTCGGCTTCATCCGGGCGCCCTTCCGCAAGGTGGTCAAGGGTAAGGTGACCGACGAGATCGTCTACCTCGATGCGTCGGAAGAAGAGGAGGAGTCCGTCGACAAGAAGACGGGCGAGATCCGCTACGTCACCATCGCCCAGGCGAACGCCCCGTTCGACCACAAGACCGGTGAGTTCCGCGATGACGTCGTGCTCGCGCGCTCGCGGGCCGGCGCCGACATCGTCGAAGTCCCGCCCGCGGACATCGATTACATGGACGTCAGCCCCACCATGCTCGTGTCGGTGGCGACGGCGCTCATTCCCTTCCTCGAGCACGACGACGCCAATCGCGCGCTCATGGGGTCCAACATGCAGCGCCAGGCGGTGCCACTTCTCACCCCCGAAGCGCCCTATGTGGGCACCGGCATGGAGTTCCGCGCCGCCATCGACACCGGCGACGTGGTCCTGGCCGGCAAGAGCGGCAAAGTGAGCTACGTCGACGCCGACCATATCGAGGTCGACGCCGGCAAGGGCGCGGTCGACACCTACGATCTGGTCAAGTTCACGCGCTCGAACCAGGGCACGCTCATCCACCAGAAGCCGCTCGTGTTCGCGGGCGACAAGGTGCTTGCCGGCGACGTGCTCGCCGACGGATCTTCCACCGATCACGGCGAGATCGCCCTGGGCCGCAACCTCCTGGTCGCGTTCATGAGCTGGGAAGGCTACAACTTCGAAGACGCGATCATTCTCAGCGAGAAGGTCGTGAAGGACGACCTCCTCTCTTCGATCCATATCGAAGAGTACGAGGTCGACGCTCGCACCACCAAGCTGGGCGACGAGGAGATCACCCGCGACATCCCCAACCGCTCCGAAGAGTCGCTTGCCGACCTCGACGAGCGTGGCATCGTGCGCATCGGCGCCGAGGTCAACTCCGGCGACCTGCTGGTCGGCAAGGTCACGCCCAAGGGCGAGACCGAGCTCACCGCCGAAGAGAAGCTCATCCGCGCGATCTTCAAGGAGAAGGCGCGCGAGGTGCGCGACACCAGCCTCAAGGTGCCTCACGGCGAGGGCGGTAAGGTCATCGACGTCAAGATCTTCAGCCGTGAGAACAACGACGAGCTTCCGCCCAGCGTGAACGAGCTGGTGCGCGTGTACGTCGCCAAGAAGCGCAAGATCGCCGAGGGCGACAAGCTGGCCGGGCGCCACGGCAACAAGGGCGTCATCTCCAAGATCGTCCCCGAAGAGGACATGCCTCACCTCGAGGACGGCACGCCGGTCGAGATCATCCTCAACCCGCTGGGCGTCCCGAGCCGCATGAACATCGGCCAGGTGCTCGAGACGCACCTTGGCTGGGCGGCGCACATGGGCTTCCAGGCCGACGGCGGGCGCGGCAACACGCCCGCTCGTGTCGCCTCGCCGGTCTTCGACGGCGCCACCATCGAGGAGATCGACGACCTGCTCATCCGTAGCAGCGCGGAGAACCCCGACAGCCCGGTGCAGTTCAAGATCAACCAGAAGGAACCGGCAGGCCGCCGATGCTCCGGGAAGGTCTGGATGTACGACGGTCGCACCGGTGAGCGCTTCGACAACAAGGTCACCATCGGCTATATGTACATCCTCAAGCTGCTGCATCTGGTGGACGACAAGATCCACGCGCGCAGCACCGGTCCCTACTCGCTGGTCACGCAGCAGCCCCTGGGCGGCAAGGCCCAGTTCGGCGGGCAGCGCTTCGGCGAGATGGAGGTCTGGGCCCTGGAGGCATACGGCGCCGCCTACGTGCTCCAGGAGATGCTCACCATCAAGTCGGACGACACCATCGGCCGCGTCAAGGCCTACGAGGCGATCGTCAAGGGCGAGAACATCGCCAAGCCCAACATCCCTGAGTCGTTCAAGGTCCTCATGAAGGAGATCCAGAGCCTGGCTCTCGACATGTCGGTCCAGAGCCAGGAGGGAGCGGTGCTCGAAGTCCGCGAGGAGGACGACGATCTGCTCCGGGCCGCCGAAGAACTCGGCATCGACCTCACCGCCGGCTTGCGCCGTCAACAGGCCGACGCCGGCGAGCTGGAACAGGCCGGCGTCCACAGCTCGGCCCTGCAGGATGTCATCGGCGCCGGCAACGAGCCGGCCGAGGACCCGGAGGACGCGGAGCCTGTCGCGGTCGTCGATCTGCTGGCCGCGCCGCTCGGTGTCGTGGACGAAGAAGACCTGCTGATCGGCGCCGAGGGCGACGGTCTGCCGGCTATCGAGTCGCTTGGCGACATTCTTGATCTCGACGCCGCGGACATCGAGTCCGACGACGCCGAAACGGACGAAGACTGAGCCCGCTGAGGCAGAGGGAGCGACAGTGATCGATATCAACAACTTCGACTCGATCCGCATCGGGCTGGCATCGCCGAAGCAGATCGAAGCGTGGTCCAAGGGCGAAGTCACCAAGCCCGAGACGATCAATTACCGCACGCTCAAGCCCGAGCGTGACGGCCTGTTCTGCGAGCGCATCTTCGGTCCCACCAAGGACTGGGAGTGCTACTGCGGCAAATACAAGCGCGTCCGCTACAAGGGCATCATCTGCGAACGCTGCGGCGTCGAGGTCACTCGCGCCAAGGTGCGTCGCGAGCGCATGGGTCACATCAGGCTCGCGGCGCCCGTGAGCCACATCTGGTTCTTCAAGGGCGTGCCGTCGCGCATGGGCTACCTGCTCGACATCGCCCCCAAGGAGCTCGAGAAGGTGCTCTATTTCGGCGGCAGCTACGTGATCATCTCCGTCGATGTGGAGCGTCGTGACAACGATCTGATGATGCTCCAGGAGAAGATCGACGACATCAAGGCGCGCTACGACGCCTATGCGGAGAAGCGCTCGCAGGCCATCCGCGACATGCATGACGAAGTCGTCGAGATCATCGACGGCAAGAAAGAAGCCGACGACTTCCACACGGGCAGCGACCCCGAAGACGAGTTCGGGTACTTCAGCTACTTCGACATCTTCGAGTCGTTCCGGCGCATCGCCGTCAACGCCGCGGCGCTGGGCCCCGACGAACTCAAGCAGCAGCGCACCAAGGCCGACAAGCTCTGCGACGACTATGTCAGCCGGGGCTTCAAGAACGTCGAGCACGCCAGGGAGCAACTCGACAAGGCCTGGGACCAGTTCAAGACCATCGCGCCGCGCAACGTCATCAACGACGAGACGCTGTACCAGCAGATGGAGCGCATGTTCGGGCGGGAGCCCGGTTACGAGCCGGAGAGCTTCGGGGTGTACTTCACCGGCGGCACCGGCGCTGAGGCCGTGCGCGAGCTCCTCAAGCGTGTGGATCTTGATGCTGAGGCTGTAGAGCTGCGCGAGACCATCCGCACCGCCAAGGGCCAGCGCCAGGCGCGTGCCGTCAAGCGCCTCAAGGTCGCCTCTGCTTTCCAGCGCAGCGGCAACCACCCGGAATGGATGATCCTGGACATCGTCCCGGTCATCCCGCCGGAGCTGAGGCCCATGGTCCAGCTGGACGGCGGCCGCTTTGCCACCAGCGACCTGAACGACCTGTACCGGCGCGTCATCAACCGGAACAATCGCCTTAAGCGGCTGCTCGACCTGCAGGCGCCGGATATCATCGTCAACAACGAGAAGCGCATGCTGCAGGAGGCCGTCGACGCACTGTTCGACAACGGCCGCCGCGGCCGCGCCGTCACGGGACCCGGCAACCGCCCCCTGAAGTCGCTCAGCGACATGCTCAAGGGCAAGCAGGGCCGCTTCCGTCAGAACCTGCTCGGCAAGCGCGTCGACTACTCCGGTCGCTCGGTCATCGTCGCCGGCCCGCATCTCAAGATGCACCAGTGCGGCCTGCCCAAGATGATGGCGCTCGAGCTGTTCAAGCCGTTCATCATGAGCCGCCTCGTGGGCCGCAAGATGGTCCAGAACATCAAGGCGGCCAAGAAGATGGTCGAGTCCATGGTGCCCGAGGTGTGGGACATCCTGGAGGAGGTCATCACCGAGCATCCGGTGATGCTCAACCGCGCGCCCACCCTGCACCGTCTGGGCATCCAGGCGTTCGAGCCGCTCCTCGTGGAGGGCAAGGCCATCCAGATCCATCCGCTGGTCTGTGCCGCTTTCAACGCCGACTTCGACGGCGACCAGATGGCCGTGCACTTGCCGCTCAGCTGGGAGGCGCAGGCCGAGGCCCGCGTGCTCATGTTGAGCACCAACAACATCCTCTCGCCGGCGAACGGCAAGCCCGTCGCCGTGCCCAGCCAGGACATGGTCATAGGGATCTACTACCTCACTTACCATCCGGATGACGATCTCAGCGAGGCGACGCCGGACCAGTTCGGCGAGACGCTCGTCACCTACAGCGGCTACGCCGAGGTGCAGCGGGCCTGGGAACAGCGTGTTCTGGACCAGCGCGAGGTGCCCACCAAGCGTGAAGCCGGCATCGCCGAGTTCACCCGCCGGCCGATCGTCTTGCGCCTGCCGATGGGCGAGCGCGTCGTCACCACCGTGGGGCGCGCGCTCTTCAACATGAGCGTCGAGGAAGGCCTGCACGATGTGCTCGGCCCCGAGTACCAGAGCGACTACACGTACATCAACTACACGATGACGAAGAAGGGCCTCGCGACCTTCATCAACAAGCTGGTCGCGTTGTACGGCGCCAACAAGGTGGCCCGCATCCTCGACGTCTTCAAAGAGGTCGGTTTCCACTTCGCCACGCGCGCCGCCGTCACGGTCTCCAAGAACGACGTCGTCGTCCCTGCGAAGGAGAAGGCCGCGATCCTCGGCACGCATGAAGCCATGGTCGAGCAGCTTCAGGAGGAGTACAACAACGGCTTCCTCTCTGAAGAAGAGCGGCGCGGCAAGGTCCAGGAGATCTGGCGTGAGGCCGACGTGCAGATCACGGCGGCCACCAAGGCCAACTTCAAGCCGCTCAACCCGATCTACATGATGGCTACCTCCGGAGCTCGCGGCGACATCAAGCAGATCCGCCAGCTCGCGGGCTGGCGCGGTCAGATGGCCAACCCGAAGGGTGAGATCGTCGAGCAGCCCGTGAAGTCGAGCTTCATCGAGGGTCTCTCGGTGCTCGAGTTCTTCATCTCCACCCACGGCGCCCGCAAAGGCCTCGCCGACACCGCTCTGCGCACCGCCGACTCCGGCTACCTTACGCGTCGTCTGGTGGACGTCTGCCAGGACGTGACCGTCTGCGACCCGGATTGCGGCACCAAGGAGTGGGTGCCCATGTCGCCGTGGTCGCGTCGCCGCGAGGAGAACCCGGAGCTCACGGGCGCCACTCTCGCCGAGGACGTCAGGCGGCCGCGCAGCGATCGCGTGGTCCTCAAGAAGGGCACGGCCATCGGCCCTGCCCAGATCGGACTTCTGCGCGAGGTCTACTCCATGCTCCCGAACGCCAAGGTCAAGGTCAAGAAGGGCCGTGCCGCGGCGAGCCTCCTGAATATCTGGACGCATGAGCCTAATGAGAACCTCCTGGGCCGCCACCTCGGCGCCCCGGTCATCGAAGAGAGCACCGGCGAGGTGGTGTTCGAGCGCGACGCACACATCGGCGTCGAGGCTCGCGAGCAGATTCTCGACATCCTTGCACGCAGCTCCGAGACAGACCCGATGGTGCCGGTGCGCAGTGTGCTCAAGTGCGATGCCCCCTCGGGCGTCTGCCAGAAGTGCTACGGCTACGCGTTGGCGAACAATGTGCCTGCCGAGATCGGTGACGCCGTAGGCCACATCGCGGCGCAGTCTATCGGCGAGCCGGGCACGCAGCTCACGATGCGCACCTTCCACACCGGTGGTGTGGCCGGGGCCGACATCACGCACGGTCTTCCGCGCGTGGTCGAGCTCTTCGAGGCGCGCAAGCCGAAGGGTGTGGGGCGCATCGCCGAAGTGTCCGGGCGCGTCAGCATCGAGGACACGGAACGCGGCTGCAAGGTCACGATCACGCCCGAGGAGGGCGTGGCCAAGGAGTACGTGATCTCTGCGCGCCGCACTCACGTCAAGGTCGAGGACGGTGACTGGGTCGAGGAGGGTACGCAACTCACGCCCGGTTCGCTGTATCCGGCCGACCTGCTCAAGCATGGCGGGCCGACAGCCATCCAGCGGTACATCGTGAACGAAGTGCAAGAGGTATATCGGTCGCAGGGCGTCGAGATCAACGACAAGCACATCGAGATCATCGTCCGTCAGATGATGAAGAAGGTGAAGATCGAGACCGCCGGCGACACGCAGTTCCTGCCGGGGCAGCTCGTTGACCGGCACGTCTTCAAGGCGGAGAACGAACGTGTCCTCGCCGAGGGTGGCGAAGTCGCCGAGGACGAAAAGGCAGGGCTTATCCTGGGTATCACCAAGGCCTCGCTCGCCGTGGAAAGCTTCCTCTCGGCGGCTTCGTTCCAGGAGACCACCAAGGTCCTCACCGACGCGGCCATCGAGGGCAAGGTCGACACCTTGCGCGGCTTGAAAGAGAACATCATCATCGGCAAGCTGATCCCCGCCGGCACCGGCCTGCGCCAGTACCGCGGTATCGACATCTACCCCGCCGGCAGGGCCGAGGCCCTGGCCGAGGCCGATCGCCAATTGAGCGGCAGCGGCGACGCTACCTCATGGTTCATCGGGGAGAGTGACGACTGAGCAGACGTGAGCAGATCGAGCGGCGGCCGCAGGAGCGTCGTCTTGCGGCCGCCGCCGCGTTTCGCTAGACTAACCGACTGCTGTCTGAAGCGGTCGACCAGAGAGGCCAGATGACAACCATAAGCCAGCTTGTCCGCAAGGGACGTGAGAGCAAAGTGAAGCGCGCCAAGACGCCGGCGCTCAAGGGTTCGCCCCAGAAGCGCGGGGTGTGCACGCGCGTCTATACCACCACGCCCAAGAAGCCGAACTCCGCCCTGCGTAAGGTCGCGCGCGTCAGGCTCACGAACGGCATGGAAGTCACGACGTACATCCCCGGCATCGGCCACAACCTGCAGGAGCACTCGGTGGTGCTCGTACGCGGCGGCCGTGTCAAGGATCTGCCGGGCGTGCGCTACAAGGTCATCCGCGGCAGTCTCGACGCGTCCGGCGTCGCCGACCGCAAGCAGGCGCGCTCCCGTTACGGAGCCAAGGGTAAGGGAGCGAGGTAAGTCATGCCGCGCAGAGGAACAATCACTCGCCGGGAAGTCCTTCCCGACCCCGTCTACAACAGCAAGCTGGTCACCCAGGTGATCAACAAGGTGTTGCTCGACGGCAAGAAGTCGACCGCTGAGCAGATCGTCTACGGAGCGCTCGAGATCGTGCGCGAGAAGACCGGTCGCGACCCGGTCGAGGTGCTGCAGGAGTCCATCCAGGCGCTTACGCCACATCTCGAGGTGCGCAGCCGGCGCGTCGGCGGCGCCACGTATCAGGTGCCTGTGGAGGTACCGGGCCGGCGTGCTCGCACTTTGGCCATCCGCTGGCTGGTGACGTTCTCCCGCGATCGTCGCGAGAAGGTCATGGCCGAGCGTCTGGCCGGCGAGATGCTCGACGCTATCGCCGCCCAAGGTGGCGCCTTCAAGAAGAAGGACGATATCTTCCGCATGGCTCAGGCCAACAAGGCGTTCGCCCACTACCGCTGGTAATACCCGGAGGCCCCTCACTGGCTACCGTCGGTGAGGGGCTTTCGCATGGAAGGAACTCGATAGGGATCATGCGACAGTATTCGCCGCAGAACACACGCAATATCGGCATCATGGCTCACATCGACGCCGGCAAGACCACCACCACCGAGCGCATCCTGTACTACACCGGGAAGACCCACAAGATCGGTGAAGTGCACGAAGGCGCGGCGGTGATGGACTGGATGGCCCAGGAGCAGGAGCGCGGCATCACCATCACGTCGGCCGCGACCACGGTCGCCTGGCGCGACACCCAGATCAACATCATCGACACACCCGGGCACGTGGACTTCACCATGGAAGTCGAGCGCAGCTTGCGCGTGCTCGACGGCGCCATCGCGCTGTTCTGCTCGGTGGGCGGCGTGGAGCCGCAATCGGAGACCGTCTGGCGCCAGGCCGACAAGTACGGTATCCCGCGTATCGCCTTCGTCAACAAGATGGACCGCATCGGCGCCGATTTCTTCCGCGGCCTCGAGATGATGGTCGACCGCCTGGGAGCCAATCCCGTGGCGCTGCAGATCCCGATCGGCCGCGAGGCCGAGTTCCGTGGCGTCATCGACCTCGTCGAGATGCAGGCGCACGTCTATCAGGACGAGCTCGGCACCGATTTCGAAGTCATCGACATCCCGGACGATCTGCGCCCGCTGGCCGACGAGTACCGTCTCAAGCTCATCGAGGCCGTCGCCGATCACGACGATCATCTCCTCGAGGCGTACCTCGATGGCGAGGAGATCACTCCGGAACACATTCGCGAGGTCGTTCGCCAGGCGACGCTGGACATCAGCATCACGCCCGTGCTCTGTGGCTCCGCCTTCAAGAACAAGGGCGTGCAGCCGCTCATGGACGCCGTCGTCGACTACCTGCCCTCGCCGCTCGATGTACCTCCGGTCGTGGGCATCAAGCCCAACGGAGAAGAGGCTGCGCGGCCGGCAGCGGACGACGCGCCGTTCTCCGCGCTTGCCTTCAAGGTCGCGGTCGATCCGTATGTCGGCAAGCTGACCTACTTCCGCGTCTACTCCGGCACGCTCAAGGCCGGGTCCTACGTGCTCAACGCGACCAAAGACAAGCGCGAGCGCATCAGCCGGATCCTGCAGATGCACGCCAACCACCGCGAGGACCGCGACGAGATCTACGCGGGGGAGCTCGCGGCCGCCGTGGGGCTCAAGTACACCACGACCGGCGAGACGCTCTGCGAGATCGGCAAGCCGATCGTCCTCGAGTCCATGGAATTCCCGGAGCCGGTCATCTTCGTCGCCATCGAGCCCAAGACCAAGGCGGACGAGGAGAAGCTCGGCAACTCGTTGCAGCGCCTGACCGAAGAGGACCCGACCTTCCGCGTGCACACCGACGAGGAGACGGGGCAGACCATCATCGCCGGGATGGGCGAGCTCCATCTCGAGATCATCGTCGACCGGCTCGTGCGCGAGTTCGGCGTCGATGCCAACGTCGGCAAGCCGCAGGTCGCGTTCCGCGAGACCATCCGCAATAAGGTAGAGAAGGTCGAGGGCCGCTTCGTGCGTCAGAGCGGCGGTCGCGGGCAATACGGCCATGTGGTCATCGAGATGGGACCCAACGTCCCCGGAGGCGGCTACGAGTTCGAGAGTCGCATCATGGGCGGCGTCGTCCCGCGCGAGTACATCCCGTCAGTGGACGAGGGCATCCAGGAGGCCATGACCAGCGGCGTACTCGCCGGCTACCCGGTCGTCGACATCAAAGTCGCGCTGGTGCACGGCAGCTACCACGACGTCGACTCCTCCGACATGGCGTTCAAGATCGCCGGCTCGCTGGCCTTCAAGAACGCCGCCCAGAAGGCGAAGCCGGTGCTCCTCGAGCCCATGATGGCAGTCGAGGTCGTCACGCCCACCGAGTTCATGGGCGATGTCATGGGCGACCTCAATTCGCGCCGTGGCCACATCGACGGCATGGACGCGCGCGGAAACGCCCAGGTGATCACCGCCACGGTGCCGCTGTCCACGATGTTCGGCTACGCCACGGATGTGCGTTCGTCGACTCAGGGCCGGGCTACGTACACCATGCAGTTCAAGCACTACGCCGAAGTCCCCGCCTCCATCGCCACGGAGATCATCGCCAAGGTGCGCGGTGGCTGATCGTCGCGAACGGCACGACGTTTGCCCAAGCATGTCGGCTTCGTGTATACTGCCGACCTTTGGTACGGCGGTCTGCCGTGCCGCTTTTTGTGTGACCTCGACCTCCGGGTTTAAGGAAAAGGAGTAGCAGTCATGGCCAAGCAGAAGTTTGACCGCAGCAAGCCCCACATGAACGTCGGTACCATCGGCCACGTCGACCACGGGAAGACGACGCTCACCGCTGCGATCACGCTGGTGCTGCACAACCGCGGTGGCAATACCGAGTTCACCGCGTTCGACATGATCGACAAGGCTCCCGAGGAGCGCGAGCGCGGCATCACTATCGCGACCGCTCACGTGGAGTACGAGACGCCGAAGCGCCATTACGCGCATGTCGACTGCCCCGGCCACGCCGACTACATCAAGAACATGATCACCGGCGCTGCGCAGATGGACGCCGCTATCCTCGTGGTCGGCGCCGACGACGGCCCCATGCCGCAGACGCGCGAGCACATCCTTCTCGCGCACCAGGTCAACGTGCCGCACATCATCGTGTACATGAACAAGGTCGACCTCGTCGACGACCCCGAGCTCATCGAGCTGGTCGAGATGGAAGTCCGCGAGCTGCTCAGTGAGTACGAGTTCCCGGGCGACGACCTGCCGGTCATCAAGGGTTCGGCCCTCAAGGCCCTCGAGTGCGGCTGCGGCAAGGACGATTGCGAGTGGTGCAAGAGCATCGTGGAGCTTACCGAGGCCCTCGACTCGTATCTGCCGGAACCCGTGCGCGACATCGACAAGCCGTTCCTCATGCCCGTCGAAGACGTGTTCACGATCACCGGCCGCGGCACCGTCGCCACCGGCCGCGTGGAGCGCGGTATCGTCAAGGTCGGCGAGGAGGTCGAGATCGTCGGCATGCGCGAGAAGCCGATGAAGACCACCGTCACCGGCGTCGAGATGTTCCGCAAGTTGCTCGACGAGGGTCGTGCCGGCGACAACATCGGTCTGCTCCTTCGAGGCACCAAGCGCGAAGAGGTCGAGCGCGGCATGGTCTGCGCCAAGCCGGGCAGCATCACCGGGCACACACACTTCCTTACCCAGGTCTACGTGCTCTCCAAGGACGAAGGCGGCCGCCATACCCCGTTCTTCAATGGCTATCGCCCGCAGTTCTACTTCCGCACCACTGACGTGACCGGTGTCATCACCCTCGAAGAGGGCGTCGAGATGGTCATGCCGGGCGACAACACGGTGATGGAAGTCAAGCTCATCACCCCGATCGCCATGGACGAAGGCCTTCGCTTCGCTATCCGCGAGGGCGGCCGTACCGTGGGCGCCGGGGCGATCACGAAGATCATCGAGTAAGCACCGAGAAGTACGTCAGGCCGGCGTGTGTCGGCTCGCTGGCGCGAGCGACACGCCCGGCTACGTGAACAGGACAGAGAAGGCTAGAGTGGCTCAGCAGAAGATCCGCATCAGGTTGAAGTCTTACGATCACGAGTTGATCGATCGGAGTGCCCAATCCATCGTGGAGACGGCGCAGCGTAGCGGCGCGACCATTTCGGGTCCCGTGCCGCTTCCCACGGAGAAGAACGTGTACTGCGTCATCAAGAGCCCGTTCAAGGACAAGGATTCGCGCGAGCACTTCGAGATCCGCACGCACAAGCGGCTCATCGATATCCATCAGCCGACGCCCAAGACCGTCGATCAGCTGATGCGGCTCGATCTGCCGGCCGGTGTCCACATCGAGATCAAGCTGTAGAGAGATGACTGGCATCATCGGCAAAAAGGTGGGCATGACCCAACTGTTCGACGAGGACGGCAACGTAACGGCCGTCACCGTCGTCCAGGCTGGCCCGTGCCCGGTCACGCAGATCCGCACGCTCGACAACGACGGCTACGAAGCCGTTCAGCTGGCGTTCCAGGAGTGCAAGGACAAGCACATCAGCAAGCCCGAGCTCGGGCACCTCAAGAAGGCCGGCCTCAAGCACGGCATGCGCCATCTGGTCGAGTTCGATGGTCCCGGCGATCTCAAGATCGGCGATACGGTCACCGTCGAGGCGTTCGAGGACGGTCAAGCCGTCACGGCCACCGGCGTGAGCAAGGGCAAGGGGTTTCAGGGCACCATCAAGCGGCACAACTTCTCGCGTGGCCCGGAGACTCACGGTTCGCACAACGTTCGGGCGCCGGGTTCCATCGGCGCCAGCGCCTATCCGAGCCGCGTCTTCAAGGGCATGCGCATGAGTGGGCACATGGGGTCGCAGCGCGTCACGCAGCAGGGTCTCAAGATCGTCCGCCGCGACGTAGAGAACAACTTGCTGCTCATCAAGGGTTCCGTGCCTGGCGCCAAGAACTCCGTCGTCGTCATAAAGGGCAGGTAGTCGTGAGCGCCGACGAGACCAGGAAGACTCCAGCCGCCGAGGCCGCCGCAGTGCCTGACAAGCCGGCCGCCAAGAAGCCGGCCGCCAAGAAGCCGGCCGCCAAGAAGGCGCCGGCCAAGAAGTCCGCTGCGAAGGCGAGCCCGCCGGCCGCCGCCAAGGCCGCCCCGACGGCAGCCGCGAAGAAGCCCGCTGCCAAGAAGGCTCCGGCCAAGAAGCCCGCCGCGAAGGCGACCAAGGCCGCAGCCACAAAGGCCGCCGCAGAGCCGGCAGCCAAGAAGCCCGCAGCCAAGAAGCCCGCCGCCAAGGCAGCTCCGAAGCAGGCAGTCGCGGCGCCCAAGGCCGTCAAGAAGCCCGCCGCCGAGCGCCCGGCCAAGCAGAGGGCCGCCAAGAAGGCCGCGCCTGAGCTCAGGCATGGCAAGGCCGGCGTAGCGACCGTCGTCGACGCTGGTGGCAAGGAAGTCGAGACTCGCGATCTCGGCACGGCGCTCTTCGCGGTGCCCGCCGACGTCAACACCCTGCACCTCGTGGTGCGCGCCGAGCAGGCTGCGCGTCGCAGGGGTACCGCGTCCACGAAGACGCGCGGCGAAGTCTCCGGCTCCACTGCCAAGCTGTATCGCCAGAAGGGGACGGGCCGTGCCCGTGCCGGCAGCGTGAAGTCGCCGATCCGCACGGGCGGCGGCGTCGCCTTCGGCCCGCGGCCGCGCAGTTTCGCCATCAAGGTGAACCGCAAGGTCGTGCGCCAGGCGCTGGCCATGGCGCTCAGCAATCGCGCTGAGAACGGCAATGTCTACGTGGCCTCCGGTCTCAAGCTGGACGTGCCGAGCACGGCGACCATGAACGAGTTCCTCGTGAACCTGGACATAGCTGCGCCCGTGCTTGTCGTGACGCACGATGAACCGACCGTTTCCAAGTCGGTGCGCAACCTCACGTACGCGGAAGCGTCCGAGGTCGGTGCACTGTCGACCGAGCAGGTGCTTCGCGCTCGCTCGCTGGTCCTCACCGAGAAGGCGTTCACCGCCCTGAATGAGGCGTAGAGCATGGTTGAAGCCGAAAAGATCATCATCAAGCCGATCATCTCCGAGAAGAGCTATGCGCAGATCGATCACGGCCGGTACACCTTTCAGGTGCATCCGAAGGCGCATAAGACCATGATCGCCCAGGCGATCGCCCAACTCTTCAGCGTGACCGTCGTCGGCGTTTCCACCGCGAACATGCGGCCGAAGCCGAAGCGCCGCGGCGCTTCGCAGGGCCGTACCGCGGCTTGGAAGAAGGCCGTCGTGCAGCTCGCGCCCGGCGACAAGATCGAATTCTTCGAGGGCAGGTAATGGGCATCAAGAGATTCAAGCCGACCTCGCCCGGCCGCCGATTCATGACGGTCGAGACGTTCGAGGACCTCACACGCAGCGAACCGGAGCGCTCGCTGGTCGCCCCTCTCAAGAGGAATGGCGGCCGCAACAGCTACGGGCGCATCACGACGCGCCATCAGGGGGGCGGCCACAAGCGCCGCTACCGGCTGATCGACTTCAAGCGCGACAAAGACGCCGTCCCGGCGAAGGTCGCACACATCGAGTACGACCCCAACCGCTCGGCGCGCATCGCGCTGCTGCACTACCTGGACGGCGAGAAGCGGTACATCCTGGCGCCTCAGGGTCTCAAGGTCGGCGACATGGTCGAGTCCGGCCCCGCCGCCGACATCAAGCCGGGCAATGCGCTGCCTCTCGAGAATATCCCTTCAGGCACCACGATCCACAATATCGAGCTGCAGCCGGGTCGTGGCGGGCAGCTGGTGCGTAGCGCCGGCACCAGCGCTCAGCTGCAAGCCAAGGAGAAGGGCTACGGCGTCGTGCGCCTGCCGTCCGGCGAGCTGCGCCGTATCCGTCTCACCTGCCGCGCCACGGTGGGGGAGCTGGGGAACTCAGACCACTCGAACATCTCCGGTGGCAAGGCCGGCCGTACGCGCTGGCGCGGCGTGCGCCCGACGGTGCGCGGCACGGCCATGAACCCGGTCGACCACCCGCACGGCGGCGGCGAAGGCAAGACTACCGCCGGTCGTCATCCGGTCACTCCTTGGGGCGTACCCACGCTGGGCTATCGTACGCGCGCCAAGCACAAGCCGTCAGACAAGTTCATCATCCGCGGCCGCAAGCGCGGCAAGCGTGGGTAGGGCAGGAGGCACCTTTTGAGCAGGTCAGCAAAGAAGGGGCCGTTCGTTGACGAGCGCCTCATGAAGCGCGTCGAAGCGATGAACGCCGCCGGCCAGAAGAAGATGATCAAGACCTGGTCGCGGGCCTCGACGGTCTTTCCCGACATGGTCGGCCACACCATCGCCGTGCACGACGGGCGTAAGCACGTACCGGTCTTCATCAGCGAGTCGATGGTCGGTCACAAGTTGGGGGAGTTCGCGCTCACGCGCACGTTCCGCGGTCACATCAAGGGCGACCGCTCGGCCAGAAGGTAACCGGTCATGGCAGTAAGAGCACAAGCGAAGTACATCCGTGTCGCCCCGCGCAAGGCGCGTGAGGTCGTCGATCTCATCCGCGGCAAGTCTGTGGTAGAGGCGCGCAGCACGCTGTTCTTTGCCAATCGGAATGCTGCGCGCGTGGTCGCCCGGGTCCTCAACTCGGCGGTCGCCAACGCGGAGAACAACAACGCGATGTCGGCCGACGACCTGTACGTGCAAGAGGCTCGCGTAGACGAGGGTCCGACCCTCAAGCGTTGGCAGTTCCGGGCCATGGGCCGCGTGAACCGCATCCGCAAGCGCAGCAGCCACATCACCATTGCCGTGGAGCAGAGGGAGGTCCGTTCCTAGTGGGCCAGAAGGTGCATCCGGGCGGCTTCCGTGTCGGCGTCATTCACGACTGGAAATCGCACTGGTATACAGAGAAAGAGTTCAAGCAGTTCCTGGCCGAGGACGAGCGCATCCGCACGCACATCCTGCGCAAGCTCGCCCATGCCGGCCTGTCGCGCATCATCATCCGCAAAGACCAGAACAACATCACCATCGACATCCACACCGCGCGGCCGGGTATCGTGATCGGCAAGAGCGGCTCCGAGGTCGATGCGCTGCGCAAAGAGATCCACGCGATGACCAAGAAGAGCGTGCAGGTCAATATCATCGAGGTCAAGCGGCCTGAGCTCGACGCCGTGCTGGTGGCGCAATCCATCGCCGAGCAGCTCGAGAACCGGGTCAGCTTCCGCCGCGCCATGAAGCGTGCGCTGACCAGCGCCATGCGTTCCGGCGCCGCCGGTATGCGCGTGCGCTGCGGTGGTCGTCTGGGTGGTTCCGAGATGGCGCGCAACGAGCACTACAGCGAGGGACGCGTGCCGCTGCATACGCTGCGCGCGGACATCGACTACGGGTTCCGTGAGGCTCGCACTACCTTCGGCCGCATCGGTGTGAAAGTCTGGATCAACAAGGGCGAGATCCTGCCCGAGGGCTTCCCGATGGACGAGGCCAAGGCGCGCCAGGAGCGCGACGAGCAGCGCCGTGACGATCGCGGTCGCGATCGTGGCCGCGGTGGCCCGCGTCGCGACGGCGGCGGTGGCCCCGGCGGTCGCCCGGGAGGTCCCGGCGGTCGTCCGGGTGGCGGCGGTCCCGGTGGACGCCCCGGCGGCGGCGGTGGTCGCCCCGGCGGCGGCGGTCGTCAGCAAGGTCGCCCGGCGCCCAGCAGCCCCAGCGTTCCCATAGGCCGCAAAGCGCCTGATCGCAAGGCCCCGCCGGCTCCGGCCGCCGCTGCGCCTACGCCCAAGCCCGAGGTCAAGCCGGCCCAGCCGGCCGCGCCGAGCACCGAACAGAGCAGCTGACGGTAGAGAGGACGTAGACGATGCTCCTGCCGAAGAGAGTCAAACACAGAAAGCAACAGCGCGGCCGCATGGCCGGGACCGCGAGAGGTGCCACGACCGTGTCGTTCGGTCAGTTCGGCCTCAAGGCGCTGGAGTGCGGCTGGGTCACCAATCGCCAGATCGAGGCCGCTCGTGTCGCGATGACGCGCCACATGAAGCGCGGCGGCAAGGTGTGGATCAACGTGTTCCCGCACAAGCCCATCACGCGCAAGGCGGCAGAGACGCGCATGGGTGGCGGCAAAGGTTCGCCCGAGTCCTGGGTGGCCGTGGTCAAGCCCGGAAAGGTCATGTTCGAACTGGCCGGCGTGAGCGAGCCGGTGGCACGCGAGGCCATGCGCCTTGCCGCCCATAAGCTGTCCATCAAGTGCAAGTTCGTGACCAGGGAGGGGAGTCTCTTTGAAGGCTAGCAAGCTCCGCGAGCTCTCCGATGGTGAGCTGATCGTGCGTCTCAAGGACACGCGCAAGGAGCTCTTCAACCTGCGCTTTCAGCACGCGACCGGGCAGCTCGACAATCCGCACAAATTGAACGCGACGCGCCGCGAGATCGCCCGCCTGATCACCATGCAGGCGGAACGCGAGCGGGTACGCATAGCAGCCGGTGGTGAAGTCTGATGGCAACGACGAAGAAGACCGATAGCGGCAAGCCAGCCGCCAAGCAGTCGGCGGCGCGCAAGCCTGCGGCCAAGAAGGCCGCAGCCAAGAAGGCTGCCGTCAAGAAGCCCGTGGCGAAGAAGCCCGTCGTGAAGAAGGCCGTCGCGACTCCCGCGGCGAAGCCGGCGGTGAAGAAGGTCTCGGCCGCCAAGACGAAGGCCAAGGCCGCGCGCGAGGCGCCGGAAAAGGTGCCGGGCCGCAAGGAGCGCCGCGGCGTTGTCGTCAGTGATGCCATGGACAAGACCATCGTCGTGCGTATCGACGTCGTCCAGAAGCACGTGCGCTACGGCAAGGTCGTGCGTCGTTCGAGCAAGCTGCACGTGCACGATGAGCAGAACACTGCGGGCATCGGCGACCTTGTGCGTGTGGTCGAGACGCGTCCGTTGAGTGCCACCAAGCGTTGGCGCCTTCTCGAGGTCCTCGAGAAGGCCAAGTAAGAGTAGAGCCGGTAGAGGAAACACATGATCCAGGTTGAGTCGAGACTACGAGTTGCCGACAACACGGGCGCGCGCGAGATCCTCTGTATCCGGATCCGCGGCGGCTCGAGCCGGCGCTATGCGACGGTCGGCGACATCATCGTCGGCACCGTCAAGGTCGCCACGCCCGGCGGCGGCGTCAAGAAGGGCGAGGTCGTCCGCGCCGTGGTGGTGCGCACCAAGAAGGAGTTCGGTCGCAAGGACGGCACGTACATCGCGTTCGACGAGAACGCCGCCGTGCTGATCGACAACCAGAACAACCCGCGCGGGACGCGCATCTTCGGTCCCGTGGCCCGCGAGCTGCGCGAGAAGAACTTCATGAAGATCGTGTCGCTCGCTCCCGAGGTGTTGTGATGAGCAATATGAAGATCAGGAAGGGCGACCAGGTCAAGGTCGTCAGCGGCAAGGAGGCCGGCAAGACCGGCAAGGTGCTGCGTATCGACATCGAGAAGCGTCGCGTCGTGATCGAGCGGCTGAACATCATGAAGAAGCACACCAAGCCACACCCGAAGAAGAATCCGCAGGGTGGCGTGATCGAGCGTGAGGCGGCGATTGACGCGTCTAACGTCATGCTCGTTTGCTCAGCCTGCGGCCAACCGACTCGCGTCGGCTACCGGCTGCTCGACGGTGGCGGCAAGGTCCGTAAGTGCCGCCGCGATAATTGCGGCAAAGACATCGACAAGGCGTAAGTGACGATGGCCAGGCTAAAGGATAGGTTCTTCAAAGAGATCGTGCCCGAGCTCAAGGACGAGTTCGGCTACCGCAATGTGATGGAAGTGCCGCGCGTCACAAAAGTGACCCTCAACATGGGCGTCGGCGAGGCCAAGACCAACGCCAAGCTGCTCGACGATGCCGTCGAAGACCTGGCGCTCATCAGTGGTCAGCGCCCGGCGATCACCAAGGCGCGCAAGTCCATCGCCAGCTTCAAGCTGCGCGAGGGCATGTCCATCGGTTGTCGCGTGACACTGCGCGGCGAGCGTATGTACGAGATGATCGACCGTCTCGTGTCCATCGCCCTGCCTCGCATCCGCGACTTCCGCGGCATCTCGCCCAGCCAGTTCGATGGGCGCGGCAACTTTGCCATGGGCGTGCGCGAACAGACCATCTTCCCGGAGATCGACTACGACACAGTCGAGCAGTTCCGTGGTCTCAACGTCGTCATCACGACGACCGCCAAGACGGACGAGGAAGGGCGCGCCTTGCTTGCCAAGCTCGGCATGCCGTTCCGTTCGAACTAGGAGCATCTGAAGTATGGCTAAGACATCACTCGTGGTGAAAGCCGGGCGCAAGCAGCGCTACAAGACGCGTGAGTACAACCGCTGCGGCCGCTGCGGCCGCCCGCGCGCGTACTACCGCAAGTTCGGGATCTGCCGCATCTGTCTGCGCGAGGTAGCGCACCAGGGCGTCATACCCGGTCTGACCAAGTCGAGCTGGTAAGGAGGCGAGGCTCATGTCAATGACAGACCCCATCGCCGATATGCTGACCCGCATCCGCAACGGCAGCACCGCTCGGCACACCATCGTCGAGATCCCGTCGTCGAGGATGAAGGTCGAGATCGCCCGGCTCATGACCGAGCAGGGCTACATCGTCGGCTACGAGACCAAGCTGGGTGAGCACGGCGAGGTCATCCACGTCGAGCTCAAGTACAGCAAGAGCAGGGAACGGGTCATTTCCGGCATCAAGCGCGTCTCCAAGCCCGGGCGTCGTGTGTACGCCAAGAAGGAGTCGTTGCCCAAGGTGCTCGGTGGGCTCGGCACAGCGATCATCTCTACGTCACGCGGCCTTGTGACCAGCGCTGAGGCGCGGAAACTCGGTCTGGGTGGCGAGGTGATCTGCTTCATCTGGTAAGGACGGGACATGTCGAGGATCGGTAGAGCTCCAATCCCCCTGCCCGACGGCGTCGAGTTCGACTACGACAACGCCGTCGTGACGGTGAAGGGCCCCAAGGGTGAACTCACCCAGAGGGTCCCGCGCGAGATGCTCGTCGAGGTCGGTGACGGCGTGATCGAGGTCAAGCGGCCCACCGACAGTGGGCAGCATCGCTCACTGCACGGGCTCACGAGGACACTTATCGCGAACATGGTGATAGGCGTCACGGACGGCTTCGAGAAGCGTCTCGAGATCGTCGGTGTGGGCTATCGCGCCAGTGTCAAGGGCAACGCCCTCGAGCTGCTCGTCGGCTTCAGTCACCCGGTGCTCATCGAGCCGCCCGAGCATATCGAGTTCGAGACCCCGCAGGCCACGGTCGTGGTGGTGAGAGGCATCGATAAGCAAGCCGTCGGCGAGACCGCGGCCAAGGTGCGCTCAGTCCGTCCGCCCGAGCCCTACAAGGGCAAGGGTATCCGGTATGCCGGAGAGTATGTGCAGCGCAAGGTCGGCAAGCGGGCCTAGAGCTGCCTGAGAGAAGAGGAACGTCAACAAGATGAGCGCACTCACCATCAGAGAAGCCCGCGCCAAGCGGAAGAAGCGTATTCGAGGCCATATGGCGGGCACGCCGGATCGCCCGCGGGTCTCGGTGTTCCGCTCGAACAAGGCGATCTACGCCCAGATCGTCGACGACGCAGCTGCGACGACGCTCGTGGCGGCGCGGTCGGTCGAGATCGAGGGCGCAGGATTGAAGAAGTCAGAGATCGCCAAGAAGGTCGGCGAGCTGCTCGCGCAGCGGGCCAAAGACAAGGGCATCGAGCGGGTCGTCTTCGATCGCTCGGGCTATCTGTATCACGGCCGAGTCAAGGCTCTCGCCGAGGGCGCCCGCAAGGGCGGCCTGGTTTTCTAATAAGGAGATAAGGGACCCCGTGGCTAGAGGATCATTCAACGAAGGCAACGAGCTCAAAGAGCGCGTCGTCGATATCAACCGCGTCGCCAAGGTCGTCAAGGGCGGCCGGCGGTTCTCCTTCACGGCCCTGGTCGTCGTCGGTGACGAGAACGGCCACGTCGGGGCCGGCTACGGCAAGGCCCGAGAAGTGCCGCTGGCCATCCAGAAGGCGATCGAAGACGCGAAGAAGAACCTGTTCACGGTACCGCGCTACAACGGCACTACGACGACTCATCAGGTGATCGGCCGTTTCGGCGCCGCTCGCGTGCTTCTCAAGCCCGCCGCACCCGGTACCGGGGTCATCGCGGCGGGTGGCGTCCGCGCCGTGCTCGAACTCGCCGGCGTGCGCGACATCCTCACCAAGTCGCTGGGGACCACTAACCCCATCAACCTGGTGCGCGCCACCGTGTCGGGTCTGCAGTCTCTAAAGACTCCCGAGGGTCAGGCGCGTTTGCGTGGCATCTCGGTGCACAAGGTGCTGGGCCTCGACCAGCGCGAGACGGCCGCCGACGAGACCGCTGTAGCCGCTCCGGCTGCGGAGGCCTGACGAACATGGCGACGTATCTCGAGATCACGCAGACCAAGAGCGCGATCGGCCGGCTGCCGAGCCATCGTGGCACGCTGCGCGCGCTAGGGCTGAAGCGAATCCGTCACACCGTGGTCCACGAGGACAACCCCGTGATCCGCGGCATGGTGAACAAGGTCGCGTACCTCCTCGAGGTGCGCCCGGTAGCGAAGAAGTCATGACATGGAAGAACTAGGACTGCATAACCTGCGCCCCAACCCGGGCTCCACCAAGGCCACCAAGCGCCTCGGCCGCGGTAAGGGCAGCGGACAGGGCAAGACCGCCGGCAAAGGCCACAAGGGCTACAACGCCCGCTCCGGCGGCGGCGTGCGCCCGGGCTACGAGGGCGGCCAGATGCCGCTGTACATGCGGCTCGGCAAGCTGCGCGGCCCGCACATGAAGAAGAGCATGCCCATCGGCCCGTTCCGCACGTACGCGGTGCCGGTCAACGTCGGCCGGCTGGCTGCCGCATTCGCGGCCGGCGACGAGGTCACCCCCGAGGCTCTCGTGGCCAAGGGGATCGTCAAGAACACGCGTACGCCGATCAAGATCCTCGGCGGCGGCGACATTTCCATGGCGCTCAACGTACGCATGCACATGTATTCACGCAGCGCCGTTGAGAAGCTCGAGGCCGCCGGCGGCAAAGCCGAGTTGCTCTGACCATCCGTACGGGGGGATCGCAGCTGTGAACAACAAGCTGTGGCAGTCGCTCGTCAACGCGTGGATGCTTCCGGACCTGCGCAGCAAGGTCCTCTTCACGGCGGCGATGATCGCGATCTATCGTTTTGGCTCGCACGTTCCGGTGCCGGGCGTCGACCTCGAGGCCTTGAGCAAGTTCTTCTCAAGCGGCAGCGCCGGTGTGGTCGGCTTCCTCGACCTGTTCTCCGGGGGTGCGCTCGGCCGCGTCGCGTTGTTCGCCCTGGGCATCATGCCGTACATCACTGCGTCGATCATCATGCAGCTGCTCACCGTGGTCATCCCCAAGCTCGAGGAGCTCGCCAAAGAGGGCGAGCAGGGGCAGAAGGAGATCACCAAGTACACGCGCTGGCTCACCGTCGGCCTGTCGTTTGTCCAGGCGATGGGCTACCTGGTGCTGTTCAAGAGCCAGAGCGCCCTGCCCGACCTGAACTGGTGGCGTGGCGCGCTCATCGTGTCCTGCCTCGTCGCCGGCGCCGTGTTCGTGATGTGGCTCGCCGAGCTCATCACCGCCCGGGGTATCGGCAACGGTATGTCCATCATGATCTTCATCAGCATCGTGTCGCGCATCCCCGCGGGGGCCGCCAAGCTTTCCACCATGAGCCTTGTGACCATCATCCTGTTCGTGGTCATCGCCCTGGCGGTCGTCGTCGGCGTCGTGTGGATCACCACCGGCGAGCGCCGTGTGCCGGTGCAGTACGCGAAGCGCGTCGTGGGCCGTCGCATGATGGGCGGCACCAGTACCTTCATCCCGCTCAAGGTCAACATGGCCGGCGTCATCCCGGTCATCTTCGCCTCGTCAGTGATGATGATCATCCCGACCTTCACGCAATTCCTCGGCACCGGCGGCATCGCCGGCTGGTTCAGCCGCGCCTTCGGGCCGAGCACGTTCCTCTTCATCTCGATCGAAGCGGTGCTGATCATCATCTTCACCTACTTCTACACGGCCGTGACCTTCAACCCGATCGACCAGGCCGACAACCTCAAGAAGTACGGCGGGTTCGTACCCGGAGTGCGGCCCGGCAGGCCCACCGCGGAGTACCTGGACCGCATCCTCACGCGGCTCACTCTGCCCGGCGCTCTGTTCCTGGCCGCTCTGGCAGTGCTGCCGTGGCTGATGTCGCGCGTGCTCAATGTGCCCTTCTACTTCGGCGGCACCTCGCTGCTCATCGTCGTCGGTGTGGCCCTGGACACCATGCGCCAGATGGAGGCGCAGCTGCTGATGCGCCACTACGAAGGCTTCCTCAAGTAGAGGCCGCAGAATGGCGGACCCACAGCGCAACGTCATCCTTCTCGGCGGTCCCGGGTCCGGCAAAGGCACGCAGGCCGATCTGCTTGTCGCCCGGTTCGGGCTGCCGCACATATCCACCGGCGAGATGCTCCGTGCCGCAGTGGCACAGGGCACCGACATGGGGCTCGCGGCGCAGAAGTCTATGGAAGCCGGGGCGCTCGTTTCCGACGCGGTGGTCATCGGCGTGGTGCGCGACAGGCTTGCCGAGGCCGATGCGCAGGACGGCTTCCTCCTCGATGGTTTTCCGCGTACCATCGCGCAAGCTGAGGGCCTCGACGCCATGCTGGCCGAAGTCGGACGCGGCGTGACACAGGTGATCCTGCTCGATGTGCCTGAAGACGAGCTCGTTCAGCGGCTCGCCGGGCGCCGTCTGTGCCGGGGTTGCGGCAAGGGCTATCACGTGGTGTTCGATCCGCCCAAGGTGGAGGGGATCTGCGACGCGTGCGGCGCCGAGCTCTATCAGCGGAGCGACGACAACGAGGCGACGGTGCGTAACCGGCTCGCGGTCTACCGCACGCAGACCGAGCCGTTGATCGGGTACTACGAAGGCCGCGGAGTGCTGAACGTGGCCGTCGGCGGCGGGAAGATGCCGGACGAGGTGTTCACGCAGGTAGAACGGCTGCTCGCGAGTGTCTGACGCCGCGTGATCGTCCGCAAGTCCGCAGCCGAGGTCGCCAAGATAGACGCCGCCGGCGACATCCTCGCGGACTGCCTCGACCTGCTGTCGGCGGAGACGCGGGCCGGCGTGAGCACCGCGGCGCTGGACGGCCTGGCGGAGCGTTTCATCCGCGGCAGGGGCGGGGTGCCGACGTTTCTCGGCTACCGCGGCTTCCCGGGTTCGATCTGCGCCTCACCGAACGACATGGTGGTGCACGGCATCCCGGGCCAGTATCGGATCGCCGACGGCGATCTGCTGAGCATCGACGTCGGTGTCACGCTGGACGGCTATATCGCCGATTCGGCCGTGACGCTTCCGGTGGGTCCGGTGGATGCCGAGGCTCTGCGCCTGCTCGAGGTGACGGCGGAGTCGCTGGAGGCGGCTCTCGCCGAGTGTCGCCAGGGCCGCCGCCTGGGCGATGTCTCGCACGCCGTGCAGGAGGTCGTCGAGGCGGCAGGGTTCAGCGTCGTGCGCTCACTTGTCGGCCACGGGGTCGGTAAGGAGATGCACGAGGATCCGCAGATCCCCAACTTCGGGGATGCCGGGCGGGGCCCACGGCTGGAAGAAGGCATGGTCTTTGCCATCGAGCCGATGGTCAATGCCGGCGGGCGTGAGGTGGAAGTGGCCGACGATGGCTGGAGCATCTCCACTGCCGACGGCTCGTTGTCGGCTCATTTCGAGCATACGGTGGCCGTGGGGAAGAAGGGACCGCACGTGCTCACGCGGCGTCGCTCGGAGCGCGGCGGCGGGTGACGCCGCCGCGGCTGCGCGGGCGCGGCTGAAGGACCGCCGCGCCGCCGCCGGCACTGTGTTTTGCTGGTAAAGTCGTTTGTGGTAGTATGTCAGGCCGCTGTCTGTCGACGAGTAGGGAGTATGGCGAACAAAGAAGAGGCCATCGAGATCGAGGGTGAGGTCGTCGAGGCGCTGCCCAATACGATGTTCCGGGTGCACCTCGACAACAACCACGAAGTGCTCGCCCACATCTCAGGCAAGATGCGCATGAACTACATCCGCATCCTGCCCGGCGACAGGGTCAAGGTGGAGCTTTCGCCCTACGACCTCAGTAGAGGCAGGATCACGTACCGGTTCAAGTAGCGGTCGCGCAAGACCGCCCGGAGGCGGTGCGCTGCGGCAGCTTTACTGCCGTGCGCACAAGTGAGGATCAGCGATGAAGGTAAGAGCATCAGTCAAGCCGATGTGCGAGAAGTGCAAGGTCATCCGCCGTCACGGTACGGTCCAGGTGATCTGCTCCAATCCGCGGCATCGTCAGAGGCAGGGGTAAGTCCGCATGGCACGTATCGCAGGCGTCAACATCCCGCCGCAGAAGCGGGTCGAGATCGGGCTCACGTACATCTACGGCATCGGCCGGTCCATGTCCAACAGGGTCCTGTCCGTAGTGGGCATCGACCCTGACACCAAGGTCCGTGACCTCACCGAAGAAGAGATCGTGCGGCTGCGCGAGGCCATCGACCGCGACGTCACGGTCGAAGGCGACCTGCGGCGCGAGCGCTCGCAGAACATCAAGCGGCTCATGGACATCGGCTGCTACAGGGGCATCCGCCACCGTCGTGGCATGCCGGTGAACGGGCAGCGCACGCGTACCAACGCACGTGGGCGCAAGGGTCCCAAGAGGACGATCAGCGGTAAGCGCAAGAAGTGACCGCGAGAGCAGTCGGAGGAGTAAAGCAACGTGGCTAAGCCTCAGAGAGCCAAAGGGCGTCAGCGCCGCAGGGTCCGCAAGAACATCGCCGTGGGCCAGGCGCACATCAAGACGTCGTTCAACAATACGCTGGTGACGCTCACCGACAAGGAGGGCAACGTCATCGCGTGGGAGAGCGCCGGATCGGTCGGCTTCAAGGGTTCGCGCAAGAGCACGCCCTTCGCCGCCCAGGTCACGGCCGAGTCCTGTGCCAAGAAGGGCATGGAGCACGGCCTTCAGAAGGTAGAGGTCTTCGTGCGCGGGCCGGGTTCGGGCCGCGAGACCGCGGTACGCTCGCTCCAGGCCGCCGGCCTCGAGATCATCAGTGTCAAAGACGTGACGCCGGTACCGCACAACGGGTGCCGTCCGCGTAAGCGTCGCCGGGTCTAGGAAGGTCCACGTGGCGAAAGATACATCACCGCAGTGCAAGCAGTGTCGGCGTGAGGCGGTCAAGCTCTTCCTCAAGGGAGAGCGGTGCCTCACCGACAAATGCGCCGTCGAACGCCGTATGTACCCTCCGGGGGAGCATGGCCGCGGCCGCATCAAGCAGAGCGAGTACCTCCTCCAGCTGCGCGAGAAGCAGAAGGCAAGACGCTACTATCAGGTGCTCGAGAAGCAGTTCCACAACTACTACGAGGTGGCGAGCCGCAAGCAGGGCATCACCGGCGAGAACCTGCTGTGCCTCCTCGAGATGAGGCTCGACAACGTGGTGTACCGTCTCGGCTTCGGCGCTTCGCGTCGCCAGGCACGGCAGCTGGTGCGTCATGCGCACTTCACTGTCAACGGCCGTAAGGTCGACATCCCTTCGTACCAGGTCCGCCCCGACGACATCGTCGCCGTGCGGGCGGGCAGCAAAGCGACCGAGACCGTGCGCGCCGCCACCGACCTTACTTCGTCGGTAGCGCCGTGGCTGTTGGTCGATCACGACAACCTCACCGGTAAGGTCTTGCGCGCTCCAGAGCGCGAGGAGATCGACGCCCCGGTGCAGGAACAGCTCATCATCGAGCTCTACTCCAAGTAATCCGCTGCAGCAACCAACCCGCGGCGAAGACTCTACAGGAGGCCAGTTGCTTCAGTTTCAGATGCCCAACATCACCCGTGAGCAGCTAGCCGGCAACCGGGCGCGTTTCGAGGTCGAACCGCTCGACCGCGGCTTCGGGCATACGTTCGGCAACGCCCTTCGCCGGGTCTTGCTGTCGTCGCTCGAAGGCGCGGCCGTGGCTTCGGTCAAGATCGAGGGAGCGGCCCACGAGTTCTCCACCATCAAGGGGATGAAGGAAGACGTCACCGACGTCATCCTCAACCTCAAGGAACTCGTCTGTCGGCTGCACGGCGATCTGGACGAAGTCCAGGTACGTCTGTACAAAGACAAGCCCGGCAAGGTCGTGGCGGCCGATATCGATATCCCGGCCGAGCTCGAGATCCTCAATCCCGACCACCTCATCGCGACCCTGTCGGACGGCGGGGCCATCGAGATGATGCTCACCGTCCGCCGCGGCACCGGCTACGTGCCCGCAGAGGGTAACAAGACACCCGAGATGGTCATCGGGGTCATCCCGATAGACTCGATCTTCAGCCCCGTGAGGCGAGTCTCGTATCACGTCGAGAGCGCCCGCGTGGGGCAGCGCACCGACTACGACAAGCTGATCCTCGACATCACCACCAACGGCTCACTGCTGCCGGAAGAGGCCCTGCGTGAGGCCGCCGAGCTCCTGGTCGATCGGATGTCGATCTTCACGGACCCCGACCGCACGCGCTCTACCGAGGACTACCCGATCGAGGGCCTCGGCGAGGCGCTTTCGGGCGGCGGCATGGACGAGGTGCTCATCGAAGAGCTCGAGCTCGGTGTCCGTTCCTACAACTGCCTCAAGCGCGAGGGCATCCAGACCGTCGGCGACCTGGTCTCCAAGACCGAGGCCGAGCTGCTCAACATCCCGAACTTCGGCAAGAAGAGCATCGACGAGGTCAAGGAGAAGCTCACCGAGCGCGGGCTCTCTCTGCGGGGTGACGAGTAACATGCGCCATCAGAAGTCAGGTCGCAAATTCAACATGGCGCCCGACCAGCGCAGGGCGCTGCTCTCGGGGCTGGCCTGCCAGCTTCTCGAGCACGAGAAGATCAAGACCGGCGTGGCGCGCGCCAAAGAAGTGCGCCCCCTGGTCGAGGAGGCCATCACGCTGGGCAAGCGCGGCGATCTTCATGCTCGCCGGCAGGCAATCAGCATGCTCCGCAACAAGAAGATCGTGTACAAGCTGTTCAACGACGTGGCCCCGCGCTACGCCGACCGCAAGGGCGGCTACACGCGCATCATCAAGCTCGGGCCGCGCCCCGGTGACGGCAGCGAACAGGCATACATCGAGCTGGTCTAGCGACAGGCTCGCAGAGGCAAGACGCGAGGGGCGGGCGGCCGAAGGGCCACCCGCCCCTCGCGTCGTTCCGGGGCCGGACGGCCACCGGCGCCGATGCGGTAAGCTTCGCCCGGTATGACTCCCTTGCCCACGACTGCGCCACTG
>Ga0315283_10000533_pt1 | contig 28240 bp, 25 predicted proteins | sample YL17G09_0_MG_FD_204541 | JGI IMG/M metagenome (GOLD analysis project Ga0315283, IMG submission 204541) | Sediment microbial communities from Yellowstone Lake, YNP, Wyoming, USA - YL17G09_0 | ecosystem: Environmental > Aquatic > Freshwater > Lake > Sediment | place: USA: Wyoming | collected...
ACGTGGCATCACTACGCCGGCGACCCGCTCGAGCTGTGGATCGCGGCCGACGCCCACACCGTCCCGGAGTTGCATCTCGTGGGAACGGACCTCCTGGCCGGTGAGCGACCCCAGGTCGTGGTGCCGAGCGGTGGGTGGCAGGCGGCGATGTCTCGGGGGGCGTGGTCGCTCGTCGGGTGCACCGTGACACCGGGGTTCGAGTTCGAGGGGTGGGAGCTGGCGCCGCAGGACTGGAGCCCCGGCAGGGGGTAGTGGAGCCCCGGCAGGGGGTAGTCGCTGCTCGGGACGCGTCGCGGCGCTGCACGGGAAGTACGCCTCGAAGAGCAGCAGGTCGCCTTCGGGGGACCGGATCGGAAGGCAGACCTCGAGCATCTTGCCGAACGAGCGCTCGAAGCGGTTCTCGGCTCGCGACAGATCGCTGACCTCGGCCTCGACCTCGCCGATCAGTTGGGGCTCGTCGGAGTAGATGATGCGGCCCGACCTGACCCGGCCGGCGCGAGGGGGGTGGCGGCTTGGGCTGCGGCGTCATGGAGATCCGTGACGCCGTCCGCACCGACCTCGGCGAGATCGGCGCCATGATCCACGAGCTCGTCGCGTTCGAGCGGATGGCCCACGAGGTCACGTGGTCGCCTGACCAGCTCGAGCGCCATCTGTTCGCTGACGTGCCGGCGGCCCCGGTCGACGGCTGGATCCGCTTCCGTTGGCTCTCGACGTCCTGACCTAAGCTGACGGCTCGTCAGAAACGGCAGACTGAGGGGGCACGGACATGGCTGAGCAGGTACTCGACGCGCCGACCTTGTGGGGACTGATCGAGGCGCGGGCGGTGGCCACCCCCGAGGCCCTCATGGCCGTCGACGAGGACGGCCGGGAGATGTCGTTCGCCGACTATCGCGACCGCGTCGAGCGGGCGGCAGCCGGGCTGGCCGCCGATCACGGGATCGGCACCGGCGATGTCATCACCTGGCAGTTGCCGACGTGGCTGGAGTCGATGGTGCTCGTCGGCGCGATCGCGCGACTGGGCGCCACGCAGAACCCGGTGCTGCCCATCTACCGCGAGCGTGAGGTCGGGTTCTGCGTGCGCCAGACCGGCGCCAAGCTCCTGATCGTGCCATCGGAGTTCGCCGGATTCGACTTCAAGGCCATGGCTGACAAGATCGCCGCCGAGGTCGCCGACGAGGGCGGCGCCGTTTCGGTGCTGACGTCCGACCGCTCGCTGCCCGATGGCGACCCCGCCGGCCTGCCGACCCCACCGACGTCGGGTGACGACGTGCGCTGGCTGTTCTACACATCGGGCACGACCGCCGACCCGAAGGGCGCCCAGCACACCGACCGCACGATCTACGCCGTCGCCAAGGGCATGGGCGAGCGGCTCGGGGTCACCGCCGCCGACCGCAACGCTCTGGCGTTTCCCTTCACCCATATCGGCGGCATCACCTGGCTGGTCACCAGCCTGCAGACCGGCATGAGCAATATCTTGTTCCAGGCGTTCGTCCCCGACCTCGTCGTGACGGTGCTGAGCGACCGGGGCGTCACCATGGCGGGCTCGGGAACGTATTTCCACCAGTCCTACCTGGCCGCCCAGCGCGCCGCCGATCATCCGTTGTTCCCCGAGGTGCGCAACTTCCCCGGGGGCGGCGCGCCGAAGCCGGTCGAGCTCTACTGGGAGATGAAGGAGCTGTTCGGCGCCCCGATCATCTCGGGCTACGGGCTCACCGAGGCGCCCATCCTGACCATGGGTTCGTTCGCCGACCTCGACGAGGACCTGGCCGAGACCGAGGGGGCGGCCATGCCGGGGGTCGAGCTCAAGATGGTCAAGCTCGACGGCACGGCGGCGGGTACCGGCGAGGAGGGCGAGGTCAGGGCCAAGGCCCCACAGCTGATGCTCGGCTATCTCGACGGCGCACTCGATGGCGACGCGTTCGACGACGACGGCTACTTCCGCACCGGCGACCTCGGCATGCTCAACGAGCGGGGCATGCTCACCATCACCGGCCGCCTGAAGGACGTCATCATCCGCAAGGGTGAGAACGTCAGCGCCAAGGAGGTCGAGGATCATCTCTATCGCCATCCGAGCATCGCTGACGTCGCCGTGATCGGCCTGCCCGACGCCGATCGTGGCGAGCTGGTGTGCGCGGTGGTCGCCACCGCCGACGGTGCCGAGCCCATCACCCTTCCCGAGCTGTTCGATTTTCTCAAGGCCGAAGGGCTGATGGTGCAGAAGATCCCCGAGCGGCTCGAGGTCGTCGGGGCGATCCCTCGCAACCCGACCGGCAAGATCCTCAAGAACGAGCTGCGCACGACCTACGGCACCTGACGCTTTTTCGAGCGCCGATGCCGTTGGCTACAATCTGACGGGTCATCAGAAACCCTGGGACATCAATCGGACGTGAGGAACGCAACGGCATGGGACTGCTCGACGGCAAGGTGGCGATCGTTACGGGAGCAGGGCACGGCATCGGCCGGGGCCACGCCCTCGAACTGGCGAAGGAGGGGGCGACCGTCCTGGTGAACGACCTGGGCGCCACCTTGGCCGGCGAGGGTACCGGCCGTGACGCCGACCTCACCGTCGATCTGATCGAGTCCCGGGGCGGTGCCGCGGCGGCGAACTACGAAGACGTCGCCGACATGGACGGTGCGGCCCGCATGGTCGAGCAGGCCATCGACCTGTTCGGCCGTCTCGATATCGTCGTCAACAACGCCGGGATCGCCCGCGACGCGACCATCTGGGGCATGAGCGAGTCCGACTGGGACTCGGTCATCCGGGTGCACCTCAAGGGCACGTTCGCCCCGACCCAGGCGGCCGTGCGCCATTGGCGCGAGCGCAACAAGGCCGGCGACGACGTGTCGTACGGTCGCATCATCAACACGACCTCGGGCGCCGGCCTGGTCGGCAACTTCGGCCAGGCCAACTACACGGCGGCCAAGGCCGGCATCGCCGCCTTCACCCAGACGGTGAGCCTCGAGGTCTTCAAGATCGGGGTGACGGTGAACTGCATCGGCCCGGCCGGCGCCACCCGCATGGCGGCCTCGATCCCCGGCGCCGGAATCGTGGCCAAGGAGGCCGACGAGTTCACCGAATGGAACCGCATGGACCCGTCGCTGGCCTCGCCGCTCGTGGCGTGGCTGGCCAGCGACAAGGCCGGTCATGTGACCGGGCAGGTCATCCGGGCCGTGGGTGACGAGATCGTGCTGATGGACGGCTGGAGCAACGGCAACACCATCCGCAAGCCCGAGAAGCGATGGGAAGCCTCCGAGCTCACCGCCCTCATGAACGCCGACATCTTCCACAGCCGCGCTCCCGGGCTGCGCTACTGACCCACCCGGTCGCGCCGGCGGGTCATGCCGGCGAGGTAGACAGTCGTCATGCCTGAGACCCCCGAAACGGTCGGCGCCCTGCTCGGTCGATGTCTGGCCGCCCTCGGAGCCCGGCGGGTGTTCGCCGCCGCGCCCGTCGACTCGACGTCGTTGCGCACCGATCTCGGGCTCGACATCCTTGCCACCGGCGATCCCGGCCTGGCGGCGCTCCTGGCGAGCGCCGATGGTCGCGTCGGCCCCGGTCCCGGCGTGGCGGTGCTCGGCTCGAACCGGGTGCTGCTGACATCGGCGCCGGGGGTCGAGTCCGAGGTCGTGCGGGTGGGCGATCCCGCCTATCTGCCCGGTGCCCTGGCCGGGTGGACCCTGGGCGCCGTGCACGCGGCGGTCGTGTATGAGCTGGATCTCGATCTCGACGCCCCCGCCCCGGCCGGTCTCGAACCGGTCGTGCTCGACGACACCTCGGACGACCTGCTCACCCTGTCGCCCACGCTGGCCGACTTCCGACTGCTCGTGTTCGCCGGCCCCGGTGTCGTGCGGGCCGGTCATGTCAACGGCCTGCGGGCGCTGGCCGCCTCCGCGGGGTGCGGGGTGCTCAACACCTGGGGAGCCAAGGGCGTGCTGACCTGGGACGATCGCCACCATCACGGCACCGTCGGCCTGCAGGCGCTCGACGTCGAGCTCTCCGGCCTGGCCGACGCCGAGCTGGTCATCGCCTGTGGCCTCGATCCGCTCGAACTGCCGCCCGAGCGGTGGGTCGGCTCGGCGCAGATCCTCGAGGTCGAGCCGTGGCAGCTCTCGAGCCTGGCGCACCATTGGCCCGACCCGGGGCCGGTGCCCGACCCGCCGCCGCTCTACCGACTGCTGGCCGAGGCGCTCGGCGACCGGTACCGCAGCGACGACCTGCCGCTCGCGCCGGCTCGGGCCGCCGCTGATCTGTCGGCCGTGCTCCCGCCGGGCGGGCTCGTCGCCGCCGATCCCGGGCCGGCCGGGCTGTGGTTGGCCCGGGCCTTCCCGACGCTCGAGCCCGGTTCGGTCGTCGTTCCGGCCGCGTTCGTGCGGGGGTTTGCGGCCGCCGCCGCGTTGGCCGCCGCGCTCGCCGACCGGGTCGCCATCGGGGTGACGACCGACCCGGTCGACCCTTCGACCGAGGCCGTGCTCGGTCTGGCCCAGGCCTGGGGCCGATCCGTGGTCCTCGAGGTGTGGGGCGGCGACGCACCGATGGCCGCCGCCGGCGAGCACACCCAGCGACTCGACGACGCCCTCGCCGCCCCCGGTGTGCATCGCCTCGATGTGCCGGTGGCGTTCGCCGATACCCGTCTGCTGGTCGACGTGGCCGGCGAGGTCGTGGCCTGGGCACCCGGACCCGGCCCGTCGTGAGGGGTCGGCTCGGGCATCCGCATCCCTTGCGGAAGTGGTTCGTCGCCGTCATGGCGATGTGGATGGTGGTCGGCGTGCTCCTCTGGGGTCGGTTGGCCCAGGACGCGCTGCCGTTCTTCGTGGCCGGCGATCTGGTGCATGACGAGCCCGGAGAGATCTACGGGAGCAGTTCGGGCTACCTGTTCGATCTGAACCCGGTGTTCGCGGACCGCCTGTGTCGGGCCGCTCCCGCCGGCACCGACTGCGACAAGTTCGCGACGGGGTACGTCAGCATGCCGCTGGCGCTGCCGGTCGCCATGGTGGTCAGGGCGCCCGGGCCCGACTACGGCGTTCTGCTCACCCGGTTGTTGGCGGCCGGTGCGCTCGTGGCCGGGATGTCGGTGTTGTGGAACCGACTGGCTGGCCGGTCACGTGAGGCGCCCCGCTACCTCGTCGCCGCCGCGGTTCTGCTCACGCCGATGGCCATGGTGCCGATCACGCTCGGCCAGACGTCGCCTTACCTGTTCCTCGTGGCGTGCCTCGGCGTGCGGCACACCGATCGTCGTGGCCCCGCCGTTTTCGTGGCAGCCACCTGGGCCCTCACCATCGCGCTGAAGGTGTTCCCCGCGGCGCTGGGCCTGGTGCTGCTCCGACAGCGGCGGTTCCGCCTGCTGGCGCTGGCTGCCCTCGCGTTGGCCGGTCTCGGCCTGGTCAGCGTGGCGATCGCCCCCGTCTCGATCTGGGCCGACTTCGTCCAGGTGTCGGGCCGACTGGCGACTCGTGCGCTCGACAATCCCTTCAACGGGTCGCTCGACAACATGGTGGCGCAGATCTGGCATCCGCTCACGAGTGGTACGGGTGGGCAACGGGTGTTCGCGGTGGGGCGGCTCGCCGCGGGCGGGGGGCTGTGGTGGTGGGCTGTGCGCGACGCCGACGACGACACGCAGTGGGCCTACGGTTGGCTCGTCGTGTTGTTCGTGGTGCCGCTCGTCTGGTGGCACTACCTGTGGCTGGCCGTAGCCGCCGTCGGGGTGGTGCTGGCCCAACCCGCGGTCGACAAGCGACTAATTGTTGCCCTGCCGCTGCTCGCGGCGGTCACCGTGCCGATCAGCGTGGTCGTCGCCAACGGATCGGCCTGGCCGGTGGTGCAGGGCCTCTTCCTGCTGACGGTCGCCGTGGCCCTGGCCGTCGTGGCCCGCCGGTCCTGTCGGTCGACCGGCGCGGCCGTGGCCGCGTCCTCGTGAACGACTGACGGGAAAACTAGAACGTGTTACAGTTCCGCCGGCTCGCCGGGTGGCGGCAACGGATACGACTGCGATCGGCACGGTCGAAAGGACTCTCTCATGGAATTCGGCATCTTCGCCCAGCTCTTCGTCCCGCGCTACGAGCGCGACGTCGACCCGATGGCCGAGCACAAGCGCATCATGCGCAACGTCGAGGTCGGCATCGCCGCCGATCGCACCGGGATCAAGTACCTGTGGTGTCCCGAGCACCACTTCCTCGACGAGTACAGCCACATGCCCGGCCCCGAGGTGTACCTGTCCTTCGTCGCCGGTCGCACCGAGCGCATCCATGTCGGTGCCGCCATCTTCAACATCACCCCCAAGGTCAACCACCCGGCCCGGGTCGCCGAGACGGTGGCCCTGATGGACCACATCACCGAGGGCCGTTTCGAGTTCGGAACCGGGCGTGGTTCGTCCACGACCGAGGTGTTCGGCTTCGACATCGACGATCTGGCCGAGACGACGGCCATGTGGGACGAAGCGGTTCGCGAGATCCCGAAGATGTGGAAGGACGGCAAGTACTCCTACGAGGGTACGTACTTCCGCATGCCTCCCCGTGAGGTGTTCCCCAAGCCCTACGGCTCGTCGCACCCGCCGATGTGGGTCGCCGCCGGTAGCCCGCCGACGTTTGCCAAGGCCGGCTCCATGGGTCTCGGCGCCTTCTGCTTCACGCACGGAACGCCCCGCCACATCGCCCCGTTGATCGATTCCTACAAGGACGCCATCGCCACCGCGGAGCCGGTGGGTGACTTCGTGAACGACAACCTCATGGTCGTCACGAACATGATCTGCATGGAGGATCGCGAGCAGGCCTTCGAGGCGGCGATCTCGTCGGGCATGAACTACTACACGAGCCTGCAGATGCACTGGCTCGACAACATCCCGAAGCCCGAGGGCTTTCCGGTGTGGCCCGACCTGGTGCCCGAGCCGACGATCGATCAGATCAAGAAGGCATCGGAGATGGGCATGGTCGTCGTCGGCGACCCCGACGACTGCGCCAAGGCCGTGCAGCGGTGGGTCGACATCGGCGCTGACCAGCTCTGCTTCAGCCCCACCACGAACAACATGCACCAGGACCAGATCATCGAGTCGCTGGAGCTGTTCGGCAAAGAGGTCCTGCCGAAGTTCGACACCGACCCGGTGCATCGCACCATCCGGATGCGCGAGGCGGCGAGCTCCTCGTCCGTCGGCTAGACCAGCCCCGTGACGACCTTCAATCTGGCTGACCTGTGGGAGGCCGTGGCCGACCGCGTGCCTGAGCGCACCGCGGCGGTGTGCGGCGATGTGCGGCGGTCATACGCCGAGCTCGAGGAGCGGTCGAACCGGTTCGCGCACTGGCTCGTCGGCCAGGGCGTCGAACCAGGCCAGCACATCGGCCTCTACCTCACGAACGGCATCGAGTACCTCGAGGCGATGCTGGCCTGCTTCAAGATCCGGGCCGTGCCGATCAACGTCAACTACCGCTATGTCGCCGGCGAGCTGCGGTACCTGCTCGACGATGCCGACGTCGTCGGGGTGCTCGTGCAGCCTGAGTTCGGTCTGCGCCTCGCCGAAGTGACTCCGGAGCTGCCCGACCTCGGGTGGAGCCTGACCCTGGGGGCCGAGTACGAGGCGGCGCTGGCCGAGTCGTCGCCGGCGCGTGACTTCCCGGTGCGCAGTGGCGACGACCGGTACGTGATCTACACCGGTGGCACCACCGGCATGCCCAAAGGGGTGGTGTGGCGCCACGAGGACGCGTTCTTCGCGTGCATCGGCGGCGCCGATCCCACCCGACAGCAGGGAGCGGTTTCGTCCGCGGCCGAGGTGCTCGATCGCATCATGGACGGCACTGTGGTGTTCCTGCCCGTCGCGCCGCTCATGCACGGCGCCGGCCAGTGGACCTCGCTCTCGTGGCTCTACGCCGGTGGCACCGTCGTGTTGCTGCCGGGCTCGCTCGATCCGGTCGAGGTGTGGCGCACCGTCGAGCGTGAGCACGTGAACATCATGACGGTGGTCGGTGACCCGGTGACCCGCCCCCTCGTCGACGCGTGGGCGCTCGAGGGCCCGTTCGACGTGTCGTCGCTCTTCTCGATCGGCTCCGGCGGCGCGCCGCTCACCCCGGCGCTGAAGGACCGACTCATCGCGCTCGTGCCCAATGCCGCGGTCGTCGACGGCTTCGGGTCGAGCGAGACCGGCGCCCAGGGCTCACAGCGGATGGAGGCCGGCGACGCGTCGGGCGGGGTCACGGCCTTCACGCCCTATTCCACGACCACCGTGCTCGACGAGGTGACGCATCAGCCCGTCGAGCCCGGCTCCGAGGTGGTCGGTCGGGTCGCCCTGCGAGGTCGCATCCCCCTCGGCTACTACAACGCCCCCGAGAAGTCGGCCGAGACGTTCGTCATGGTCGACGGCGAGCGGTGGGTGCTGACCGGTGACATGGCCACGATCGAGGACGACGGCACCATCCGACTGCTCGGTCGGGGCTCGGGCTGCATCAACACGGGCGGCGAGAAGGTCTTCCCCGAGGAGGTCGAGGCCGCCATCAAGACGCACCCGGCGGTGTACGACGTGCTGGTGATCGGCGTCGACGACGAGCGCTGGGGCCAGCGGGTCACGGCCGTGGTGCAGACGGTCGAAGGAGGCCGGGTGACGCTCGACGAACTGGCCGAGCACTGTCGCTCGTCGATCGCCGGCTACAAGGTGCCGCGCTCCATCGTGATCGTCGACCAGATCGAGCGCTCGCCGGCCGGCAAGGCCGACTACCGGTGGGCCAAACGGGTCGCCACGTCGTTCTGATCGCCGCGTTCGTCGGCGAAGTTCACCTACCCTTGCGGCCAAACGAGACCGGCTAGCGAGGGCGTGCGATGACCGACGAACCCATCAGCAGCGGAACCGGAACATCGCAAGACCCGTGGAGGCTGAAGACCCCTCCGCTGAGCTCCGACTACACGATGCACCGCGATCGTCGTGAGGGCCTCGACGTCCTGGTCTGCACGGCCGGCAAGACGGTGCTCTTCTACGACGAGCGTTGTCTCGACGATCTCCACGCGATGCTGACCGATCGGGGTGACTGGGTCGAGCTCGGCTCGGCCGATGAGCAGAAGGCGGCGAAGGAAGGAACCGTCGAGGCGTGGGCCAGGTCGCCCGAGAATCCGGTTGGCGGATGGTACGGGCTGAAGAAGGGCCTGCGAGGCCGATTCGGCATGTACCTGCCCCCGCTCATGGAACACCTGGGCAAGGCCGAGGTGGAGCACAACCCGCGCGGAAACCGCATGCGCTCGCTCTGAGTAGGAGCCGTCAGGGGCTCGTTGAGAGGCGAGGGCTCGGGGTGAACTTCACCGGCATGTGCTTGATGCCGCCGATGAAGTTCGAGCGCAGGTACTCGGTCTCGCCGTTCGACTGCAGGTCGGGAAGCCGGTCGAGGATCTCGGTGAAGATGAGGTCGAGCTCCATGCGGGCGAGGTTGGCGCCGAGGCAGAAGTGCGCCCCGCCGCCCCCGAAGGCGATGTGGTCGTTCGGCGAGCGTTCGATGTCGAACCGGAACGGGTCGTCGAACACGGTCTCGTCGCGGTTGGCCGAGATGTGCCAGATCACGACCTTGTCGCCCTTGCGGATGGTCGTGCCGGCCAGGTCGTAGTCGTGCATCGCGGTGCGCCGGAAGTGCAGCACCGGGGTGGCCCAGCGCAGGATCTCCTCGATGGCACCCGGCAGCAGCTTCGGGTTGGCCTTGAGCTTCTCGAACTGGTCGGGATTGTCGAGCAGGGCCCGCATGCCGTGGGAGGTGGCGTTGCGGGTGGTCTCGTTGCCGGCCACCGAGAGCAGCATGAAGAACATGTCGAACTCGGTCTCGGTGAGCTCGTCTCCATCGAGCTCCGACCCGAGGAGCTTGGACAAGATGTCGTCGCTCAGTTGCTTGCGCTTCTCGGCGGCGAGGGCGTTGGCGTACAGGTAGAGCTCGGTGGCGGCTTCGCCGGCCGACTCGCGATCGCCTTCGAACTCGGGGTCGTCGATGCCGATCATCCGGTTCGTCCAGTCGAACAGCTTGTGGCGGTCCTCGCTGGGCACGCCCATCATCTCGGCGATCGCCTGTAGTGGCAGCTCCGCGGCGATGTCGATCACGAAGTCGCACTCGCCCCGCTCGACCACGTTGTCGAGAATGAGGCGGCACTTCGTGCGCAGCCCGGTCTCGAGCAGGCCGATCATGCGAGGCGTGAAGCCCTTGTTGACCAGGCGGCGGTACCGCGTGTGGCGGGGCGGGTCCATGTACAGCATCATCTCGCGCACCATGGCGCCCTCGGGGGTGATGTCGGGGATGCTGATGCCGTGCTCGGCCGACGAGAACAGCTGGGCGTCGCGGTTCACCGTGATCAGGTCGGCATGGCGGGTGATGCTCCAGAACCCGGGCCCGTTCTGCTCCTCGGTCCAGTGGATCGGATCCTCGGCGCGGAGCACCGAGAAAATCTCGTGGTGTCGTCCGGTCCGGAACACGTCCGGGTCGAGCAGGTCGACGTCGTTGAACTGCACCGGGTCCCCCTTGTGGCTCTCGCCCGTCTCGTCCGAAAGTAGAACACATTCTCGTTTCGGGAAAGAACGCTAGGGTCTCGTCCCGATGGGGGGACCACTCGAAGGCGTGCGTGTGATCGAGGTGGCCGGTCTCGGGCCGGCCCCGTTCGGGGCGATGGTGCTCGCCGATCTCGGGGCCGACGTCGTGACCGTCGATCGGGCCAGCAACGCCATGGGTGCCGACCTGTCGACCGCGGCGGGCAACGTGTACGGCCGGGGCCGCCGCTCGATCGGCGTCGACCTGAAGTCCGCCGAAGGCGTGGCCGTCGTGCGGCGACTGACCGAGTCGGCCGACGTGTTCGTCGAGGGCTTCCGCCCCGGGGTGGCCGAGCGCCTCGGCCTCGGGCCCGACGACCTGACGACCCCGAACCCGAGGCTCGTCTATGCCCGCATGACGGGATGGGGACAGTACGGGCCGATGGCGGCCAAGGCCGGGCATGACATCAACTACGTCGCCCTGGCCGGCCCGCTGGCCCACATCGGTCGGGTGGGCCAACCGCCCACCGTCCCGCTCAACCTGCTCGGCGACTTCGGCGGCGGGGGACTGCTCATGGCCATGGGGGTGTGCGCGGCGCTGGTCGAGCGGGCCTCGTCGGGCCGTGGTCAGGTGCTCGATGTGGCCATGGTCGACGGTGTCGCCCTGCTGTCGGCGGCAATGGCGCCGGCCTACGCCGGCGGCTACTTCAGCGAGGAACGCGGCACCAACCTGCTCGACTCGGGCGCGCCGTTCTACGACTGCTACGAGACGGCCGACGGTCGTTGGTTGTCGGTCGGCGCCCTCGAGCCGCAGTTCTATGCCGACCTGCTCATCGGCCTCGGGCTCGACGATGGTGCCGCCTGGCCGGACGGAACCGTGCCCGACCGCGACGACCAGGCGTGCTGGCCCGTGCTGCGCGAGCGCTTCTCGGACCTGTTCGCATCCCGATCGCTCGACGACTGGCTCGCCGCCTTCGCCGACCTCGACGCCTGCATCGCTCCCGTGCTGTCGTTCTCGGCGGTGGCGGCCGACCCGCACCTGTCGGCCCGCGGCACGTGGGTCGATGTGGACGGTGTCGTGCAACCGGCTCCGGCTCCCCGTTTCGACCGCACGCCGGCGATGCTCGACCGACCGCCGGCGCCGGCCGGCCATCACACCGACGAGGTGCTGGCCGAGGCGGGATTCGCCGCCGCCGACATCGCCGACCTGCGCTCGTCCGGCGCCATCGCCTGACCGGCCGGTCGGCGACCTCTCTCCCCAGGAGCATCTGCCCATGAGCCGTCAACGCACCGCCGCCATCACCGGATCGGCATCGGGGATCTGTGCGGCTATCCGCGCCCGTCTCGAGACCGACGGCTGGCGGGTGATCGGCGTCGACCTGAAGGGTCAGGAGATCGACGCCGACCTGTCGACGCCGGACGGCCGGGCCCAGGCGTGCGCCGATGTGCTCGAAGCGGCCGACGGCCGACTCGACGCGCTCGTGCCCGGCGCCGGGATAGGGCCGCACGTCCCGGCGAAGGGATCGATCGTCTCGGTCAACTACTTCGGCGCCATCGAGGTGCTCGACGGGCTGTTGGGCGCGCTGCAGCAGGGTGATCAGCCGGCGGCGGTGCTGATCTCCTCGAACTCCATCTCCCTCACGCCGATGCCCGACCCGACCATGGTCGATCTGATGGTGGCGGGCGACGAGGCCGGCGCGGTGGCGGCCAGCGAGCGCTTCGACGGCCCGACCATCTACGCCATGACCAAGGCGGGGTTGAGCCGGGCGGCCCGCGCCCGGGTGCAGGCCTGGGGCGACGCCGGCGTGCGGCTCAACCTCGTTGCGCCCGGCCCCATCAACACCCCGCTCTTCCAGGCCACCGTCGACGACCCGGTGCTCGGCCAGTACGTCGACCTCCTGCCGATTCCGCTCGGTCGGGTGGGCGAGGCGTCGGAGATCGCCGGTCCCGTGGCGTTCCTGCTGGGGCCCGATGCCAGCAACATCCACGGGTCGATGCTGTTCGCCGATGGCGGCACCGACGCGTTGGTCCGTCCCGATCACGTTTGAGAGAGCCGAGACCACGATGACCGAAGCACCGCACCTGCTGTTCGAACGCCACGGGCATGTGGCCGTGGCCACTCTCAATCGGCCCGCGAAGAAGAACGCCCTGAGCTCGGAGATGCTCGTGCGCATGCACGACGCCTGGGTCGAGGTCGACCAGAACCCCGACATACGGGTGCTGATCGTGACGGGGGCGGGCGGCAACTTCTGCTCGGGGGCCGACCTCAAGGCCATGGCCGCCGGCCATCCCGATGACGAGTACAGCCAACGGTTCGCCGCCGACAGTGATCTGCACTGGAAGGCGCTGCTCCGCCACTTCATCCCCGGCAAGCCGATCATCGCCGCCGTCGAAGGCTATGCCGTCGCCGGGGGAACCGAGATCCTGCAGGCCATGGACATCCGGGTGGCCGGTGAGTCGGCCACGTTCGGCGTCGCCGAGGTGCGTCGGGGGCTCTTTCCGCTGGGTGGCTCCACCGTGCGGCTCTCGCGTCAGATCCCCTACACGCTCGCCGCCGAGATCCTGCTCACGGGTCGGTTCGTGCCGGCCACCGAGGCACGCGAGATCGGGCTGATCGGCCATGTCGTGCCCGATGGCCAGGCGCTGACCGAGGCCCACGAGATCGCCGAGGCAATCGCGGCCAACGGGCCGCTCGCCGTGCAGGCGGTGTTGCAGTCGTTGCGGGCGACGCGTGAGCTGCCGGAACAGGAGGGCCTGGCCCTCGAGCTCGAGATCGGTTCGCCGGTCTATCTCAGCAACGACGCCCAGGAGGGCCCCACGGCCTTCGCCGAGAAGCGGGCACCGAACTTCACCGGAACCTGACGGCCTAGGGTGACTGGGTCACGATCCGGGACCTGCCGACACGCCCACGGGGGAGCGGGATGAACCTCACCAGAAACGCCAAGGCCGTGTACAGCGCCGCCGCGCTGTGGCTGATCTGGCTGTGCTCGTTCTTCTTCCTGCCCGAGATCGTCAACGTGCTGCTCGGCGTGCTCTACCTCGTCGGCTGGGTGGTGATCCTGCGTTACACCAACCCGCGGATCCGGCATCTGTCGCCCGTGGATCGTTTCGGCATCGGCACGGCCGAGACGAAGACTCTCCCGCGCCCGCCCGGTCGTCCGGCGCCGCCTGACGAGGACGGCGATGCTCATCCGCTCGTCATCGTGCCCGACGATCCCGAGGAGCAGGCCCGACTGGCCGCCGCTCGCCAGGCGCGGGAGGCCGAGAGCCTGGCCGAGCGAGAGCGGGCCCGCGAGGCCCGTGACGAGGCCAAGATCGCCGAGAAGGAACGCAAGCGCCAGGCCCGTGACGAAGCCGACTTGGCGGCCAAGGTCGCGGCCGAGGAGAAGGCGGCGGAGCGGGCCGAGCAGCAACGAATCGAAGCGGACGTCGAGGCCGAACGCCTTGACGTCGAGGCCGGCGAAGAGGCCCGGGCCCGCCGCGACGAGCTCCAACGGGCCGAGCTCGAGCGAGCCGAGCGCGACGCCGAGGATCGACGCCAGGGCGAGATGGCCGCCGCGGAGCAGGCGGAGCGTGAGCGGCTCGAGGCCGAAGCCCGGGCGCGTCGCGAGGCTGACGAGCAGGCGCTCCGGGTGGCCGAGGAGCAGGCCGCCCGTGACGCCGAGGACCTGGCCCGGCGCGAGGCCGAGGCGCTCGCCCTTCGCCAGGAGCACGCCCGTCAGCAGCGCGAGGCCGAAGCGGAGGCCCGTCGTGAGCTCGAGGAGCAGGCCGAGCGTGACCTCGAGGATCTGGCCCGGCGCGAGGCCGAGGCCCAGGCGGTGCGAGATGAGCAGGCGCGCCAGCAGCGCGAGATGGAGGAGCACGCCCGCCGCGAAGCGGAGGAGCAGGCGGAGCGTGAGCTCGAGGCGCAGGCCCAGCGCGAGGCCGAGGCGCAGGCCCAGCGGGCCGTCATCGACGAGCAAGCGGTGCAGACCGACCAGGACGTCCTCGCGGCCAGCGAGGTCGCGGCGCTCAACGAGTCCGATCCCGATTGGGAGGCCAAGCAGCGGCGGGCCGTCCTCGACAAGGTCCGAGACCGGCTGACCGGCTACCAGTAGGAACGGTCGAGATCAGCCGGCCTGGTAGTCGGCCGGCAGGCAGATCGCCTTGTCCTCGAGGAACGCACCGAGGCCCTCGGGGCCCAGTTCGCGGCCGACGCCCGACGACTTGAAGCCGCCGAACGGCGAGCCGAAGTCCATGCCGAAGCCGTTGATCGTGTAGGTGCCGGTGCGCACGCGACGGGCGATGTCGAGTCCCTTCTCGACGTCGTCGGTCCACACCGAGCCCGACAGGCCGTAGTCGCTGTCGTTGGCGATGGCGACTGCGTCCTCCTCGGTGTCGTAGGCGATGAGGGCGACGACCGGCCCGAAGATCTCCTCTTGGGCGATGGTCATCGAGTTGTCGACATCGGCGAACAGGGTGGGCTCGACGAACCAGCCCTTGTCCATGCCGGCGGGGCGGCCGCCACCGACGACGAGGCTGGCGCCTTCGGCCACGCCGGCGGCGATGTAGTGCTCGACCCGATCGCGTTGGCGTTCGGCCACGAGCGGGCCGCACTCGGTCTCGGGATCGAGCGGGTCGCCCACCTTGTAGGCGGCGACGGCCTCGGCCAGGGCATCGCGCACCTCGGCGTAGCGGTTGCGGCTGGCCAGGATGCGGGTCTGGGCCACGCACGCCTGACCGTTGTTCATGAGCGCGGCGGGCAGCAGACCGGGGATGACGGTACCGAGGTCGGTGTCGTCGCAGATGATGGCGGCCGACTTGCCGCCCAGCTCGAGGGTGCAGCGCTTGAGCTGCTCGCCGCAGATGGCACCGATCTTGCGGCCGGCGACGGTCGAGCCGGTGAACGAGACCTTGTTGACATCAGGGTGGCGCACGAGGTGCTCACCGACCTCGCGGCCGGCGGGCACGATGTTGACGACACCGGCGGGCAGACCGGACGACTCGAGGATCTCGGCCAGCAGGTTGGCGTCGAGCGGAGTCTCGGGTGCGGGCTTGAGCACGATGGTCGAGCCCGACGCCAGGGCCGGACCCAACTTCAACATGGCGATGAACAGCGGCACGTTCCACGGGATGATGCCGGCGGCGACGCCGACGCCTTCGTGGCGAACCATGGTGGGACCCATCATCCCCTGGCGGATCTCCTCGAACGCGAACTCGCGGGTGAGGCCGGTGAAGTAGTCGAGCACGGCCGTGGCGGCGAAGACCTGGCCCATGACCGAGAAGCTGTAGGGGCAGCCGTTCTCGGTGGAGATCAAGCGGGCGAACTCGTCCATGCGCTCGGTGATCGACGCCGAGACCGACGCCATGATGTCGGCCCGGTCGGCCGGACTCATGCGGGGCCAAGGCCCGAGGTCGAAGGCCTCGCGGGCGGCGGCGACGGCCTTGTCCATGTCGGCGAAGGTGGCATCGGGAACGCTGCCGATGATCTCCTCGGTCGATGGCGACACCACGTCGACGATGTCGGATCCCGTGGCGGTCACCCATTTTCCACCGATGAAGAACGAGTCGTAGTTCATTGTGAAGAGTCCTTCTTCTCAGCCGCGAGCGCGAGCGCCCACGGGTAGTCGGCCTTGCCACTGGGGGATCGTCGGACCTCGTCGACGAGTTGCACGGCGCGGGGCACCTTGTAGCCGGCGAGCTGCTCACGGGCATGACGGTTGAGGTCGTCGAGGTCGAGGTCATGGCCCTCTCGCACCTGCACGAGGGCACTGACCCGTTGGCCCCAACGCTCGTCGGGCGCGCCGACGACGATCGCATCGAAGACGTCGGGGTGGGCCTTGAGCACCGACTCGACCTCTTCCGGGTACACCTTTTCGCCGCCGGTGTTGATGCAGACCGAGCCGCGGCCGAGCAGGGTGATGCATCCGTCTTCTTCGACCATGGCGAAGTCACCGGGCACCGAGTAGCGGTTGCCGTCGGCGGCGATGATGAACGTGGCCGCCGTCTTCGCGTCGTCCTTGTAGTAGCCGAGCGGGATGTTGCCGCCGCGGGCGACCCTGCCGGTCACCCCTGTGCCGGGTGCCAGGACGTTGAGGTCGTCGTCGAGCACCACGGTGTCGCGGCCGGGGCTGACGGTGGGGCCGCCGCCCTTCATGGCCGTGTCGTCCTTCGAGACGGTGCGGATGCCGGTGAAGCCGCTCTCGGTGGCGCCGATCGAGTCGGTGAGGATGAGGTTCGGGAACCGCTCGAGGAAGCGGTCCTTGACGGTGGGCGAGAAGACGGCGGCGCTGGAGCTGAGGCTGATGAGGTTCGACAGATCGACCTCCTCACCGGCCGCCTCCATCGCCTCGAGGGCCTCGATCATGGGTCGACCCATGGCATCGCCGACGATCAGCACGGAGTTGACCTTGTTGCGCTCGATGACGCGCCAGACGTCGGTCGGGTCGAACCTCTCGACCAGCACGTTGACGTTGCCCTGGAACGACTGCATGAGCGTGCTGGCGAAGGCCGCACCGTGCATGAGCGGGGGCGTGTTGAGGAACACGAGTTGCCCACCGGCGGCCGCCGCGTTGCGGGCGTGCTGGAACTCGTCGGTCACCCGTTCGTGGGTGAACGGGTCGGTGCCTCCGATCAGGGCGAAGAAGATGTCCTCACTTCGCCACATCACACCCTTGGGCATGCCAGTGGTGCCGCCGGTGTAGATGATCACGATGTCGTCGCTCGAGCGGGGCTCGAAGTCGCGCTCGGGTGAGCCGGATGCCAGGGCATCGGCATAGTCGACAGGATCGAGCCCGGCCTGCTTTGCGCCCGAACCGTCGGGGATCATCACCAGGTGCTGCAGCCTCGGGCATTCGGCAATGATGCCGGCGACTCGCGGGCCGAACTCCTCGCGGTAGACGAGGGCCTCGAGGTCGGCGTTGTCGAAGAGATAGCGCAGTTCGGCCTCGACGTAGCGGTAGTTGATGTTGATCGGCACGGCCCGGATCTTGAAGATGGCGAGCATCGCCTCGACCCACTCGATGCTGTTCGCGGCGTAGATGCCCACATGCGTTCCGGGCTCGATGCCCGAATCGGCCAGATGATGGGCCAGCCGGTTGGCGCGGTTCTCCATCTCGGCGTAGGTGCGGGTCTCGTCGCCACAGATGATGTTGACCCGGTCGGGGACGGCGTCGACGGCGTGCTCGAACAGATCGGCCATGTTGTATGCCATGGCGTCAGTAGAACACGTTGCAGACAGCCGCTCAACTGACCTCTGACACGGCGTCAGATTCTGACGTGGCGAGCACGTCCGGTCCCAGGGCACACTGATTACATGTCTTGGCTCCTCTTCGCATTCGGCCTGTTGTGTGCGATCCACCTCGCCAATGCGTTCCGCCCCGTGCGCCGTAACCGGGTGCTGCTGGTGTGGAGCTTCTTCGCCGCCTGGCTCACCATCGAGGGTGCCGTCTTCTGGTTCGTGATCGAGGCCGTGGTGGCCGGTCTCCTGGTCTGGGGTGGGGCCCTCGATCGCTGGTCGGGCTGGGTCGGGCTGGTCCTGGTCGTCGTTTCCTGGGTCGCCCAGATGGTCGTGTACGTCCAGGGTCGGGCCACCGCCGCCACCGCCGATCGTGCGCTGCGTGACTTCGGTGCCGACCCTCTGGCGGCCCGCCCGTCGCCGCCTCGCACGAAGGTCACCGTCGACCGCAACATCGAGTACCGCAAGGTCGACGGCAAGCGGCTGCGCCTCGACGTGTTCCGTCCGGCGGGCGCCCTCGAGCCCGGGGCCCGGCGCCCGGCGATCCTGCAGATCCATGGCGGTGCCTGGATCATCGGCGACAAGCGCGAGCAGGGCCTGCCGTTGCTCCGCTACCTGGCGGCCCGAGGCTGGGTCGGCTTCAACGTCAACTACCGACTGAGTCCCGGCGTCACCTACCCCGGCCATCTCGTCGACATCAAGGCCGCCCTCGCCTGGATCCGCGACCACGCCGACACCTACGGCATCGACCCCGACTTCGTGGTGGTCACCGGCGGCTCCGCCGGCGGGCACCTCACGGCGATGATGGCCCTGACCGCCAACGACCCGCAGTACCAACCCGGCTTCGAGGCGGCCGACACCTCGGTGCAGGCGGCCGTGCCTTACTACGGCGTCTACGACTTCACGAACCGCAACGGCACCATGACCCCCGAGTTCATCGACTGGGTACTCCAGCCGCTCGTCGTCAAGGCCTTCATCGAGGACGAGCCCGAGAAGTTCCGGTTGGCGTCGCCCCTCGACCGGGTCCACGCCGATGCGCCGCCGTTCCTGGTGGTGCACGGCGACCGGGACACGCTGGCGCCGGTCGAGGATGCCCGCCTGTTCGTCGAGCGCCTGCGCGGGACCTCCCGGTCCGAGGTGTTCTACGTCGAGTTGCACGGGGCCCAGCACGCCTTCGACCTCTTCCGCTCGCCTCGCAGCCGGCGCATGGTGAAGGCCACCGAGCAGTTCCTGTTCGCCGTGCACGATGCCTACCTGCACCGACGCGAGTCGACCGGCGGTGATGTCGTGGCTGCGGCCGACCAGGTCGACGACGCGGCCGGCGAGGTCGTCGCTCGCTAACGTCTGGCCATGATCGAAACGCGCGTCGAGCAGGTTCCCACCCATGACGGCGGCTCGATGCCCGCCCGGATCGTGCTCCCCGAAGGCGGTGACGGCTCGGCGGTGGTGGTGATCCACGAGATCTTCGGGCTCAACGACTACATGCAGGCGGTGCTCGACCGGTTGGCGGGGCTCGGCTACATCGCCCTGTGCCCCGACCTGTTCTGGCGGATCGATCCCGACCACGACATCGCCCAGGACGAGGCCGGGATGGGCCAGGCCATGGAGCGCATGGGTAGGTTCGACTTCGCCGAGGCCACCCGAGACTGTGACGCGGCCCTCGGGTACCTCTCGCGTCGTCCAGAGGTGACGGGGCCGGTCGCCGTGCTCGGCTTCTGCCTCGGAGGCACGCTGGCCTACGCAACGGCGATCAGCAGCGAGCCCGACGCCGTGGTGTCGTACTACGGCTCTGGCGTGGCCGACCTGCTCGATCAGGCCGGGGCCATCGACTGCCCGATGCTGTTCCACTTCGGCAGTGAGGATGCGTTCATCCCCGGCGACGACGTCGAGCGGATCGAGGCGGCCTTCGCCGATCGCGACGACGTCGAGCTGTGCCGCTACCCGGCGGGGCATGCATTCGACAACTCGTTCTCGGACCTCTTCCACGACCCGGCGGCCGCCGAAGAGGCCTGGGGAGTCACGGCCGACTTCCTGCGGCGGGTGCTCGTCAGCTGAGGCGAGCTCGGGCCACCCGCCATGAGGTCCTGCGGTAGGGTGCGCCAGTCCCGGGGGGGAATCCCGGTCGAACATCGAGGGGGAACGGTCGTGCACCACATCGGGCAACGTCGCCGCACGCGTCCGGCGGTGATCGCGACGGCCGTGTTGCTGTCGCTCGCATTGCTGGCCACGGCATGCAAGAGCAGTTCCGACTCGTCGTCGCCCGGTTCGAGTGAGGTGACCGCCGCCAAGGGCACGAACATCACGGTTCCCAACCCCGGCGATCCGAAGCCGGGCGGCACGCTCAAGGTGGGCCTCAACGCCGAGACCGGCGGGTGGAGCCCCAGCCTGAACCAGTGGGCCGGGTCCGCCTACATCGTCGGCGCCGCCATCTTCGACTTCCTCGCTGAGTACGACACCAACGGGGTCGCCCAGCCCTACCTGGCCGAGTCATTCACCCCCAACGCCACGTTCACCGAGTGGACCGTCAAGATGCGGCCCAACGTCACGTTCCAGAACGGCGAGAAGTGCGACGCCGCCGCCCTGAAGCTGAACTTCGACTCGCTGCACAAGTCGCTGCTGATCGGCCCGGTCTTCGCCAATGTCGCCGACGTGGCGATCGTCGACGATCTGACGGTCAAGCTCACCATGAGCCAGCCCTGGTCGACCTTCCCCGACCAGATGGCCACCCAGCCGGGCGCCATGGCCGCCCCCGCGATGATCAACGCCCCCGACGGCGGCGTGCGCAACCCGATCGGCACGGGCCCCTTCTCGTTCGTGAGTTGGGTGCCCGACAGCAAGCTCGAGACCAAGAAGAACCCGAACTACTGGCGGTCGGGCTATCCGCTCCTCGACGCCGTCGAGTTCCAGGTCGTGCCCGACCTGTCGAGCCGGTCGGCTGCGCTGCAGTCCGGTGCGGTCGACCTGATCGAGATGGGTGACCCTGCCCAGATCAAGAAGCTCATCGGGCTCGGGCAGGACGGTCAGGTGCAGGTCTACACGAACCAGGGCCGCCAGCAGAACGAGTCGTTCACCGCCCTCAACCTCGGCGCCCCACCGTTCGACGACCCGTTGGCCCGCCAGATCCTCGCCTACGGAACCGATCGCGACACCCTGTCGAGCACCGTCTACCAGGGGCTCTTCCCGCCGGCGCTCGGCCCGTTCGGTGAGGACGAGCCGTTCTACACCAAGACCGACATGCCCGCCTATGACCCGGTCAAGGCCAAGGAGTTGGCGCAGCAGTACGAGCAGAAGTACGGCAAGCCCCTCGAGTTCACCTACCTGATCACCCCCCAGCCCGAGATCATGTCCGCCGCCCAGGTCGGACAGTCGGACCTGGCCGACATCGGCGTGAAGATGGTCTTGAAGCCCGAGGACCAGTCCACCCTCGTGTCCGATGTGATCCTCGGCAACTATCAGGCCACCGGATTCATCCTGTTCGGTTCCACCACGCTCGACGTGAACTACGTGTTCCTCAGCTCGAAGACGGTGAAGCCTCCGGGCCAGCTGTCGCTGAACTTCACCCGCAACAATGATCCGATCATCCAACAGGCACTCGAGGATGCCCGCAAGACCGGCGACCGCACCGAGCAGGCGGCCCAGTACAAGATCCTCCAGGACCAGATGGCCAAGGACCTGAACTTCATCTTCCTGGTGCACAACCTCGACGCCATCGCCTACTCGAACCAGACGCACGGCCTGGTCGATCAGACCCTTCCGAACGGATCACCCAAGCAGATCTCCACCGTGCCCACCCTGGCCCAGGCCTGGAAGGGCTGACGCCCACGTGGAGATCGGTCTCACCCTGCCCACCATGATCAGCGGCGTCGGCCGTGACGCCACCGTCGAATGGTGTCGGCGCATCGACTCGGGGCCGTTCTCGACCCTGGCCCTCGGCGAGCGCATCGCCTATGAGAACCAGGAACTGTTCGTGACCATGGCCGCCGCGGTGGCGATCACCGAGCGGGTGCGCATCATGTCGACGGTCGTGGTGCTGCCGATGCACTCGGCGGTCGAGGTGGCGAAGCAGGCGGCGACGCTCGACGTGCTGTCGGACGGTCGCCTGGTGCTGGGCGTCGGCGTCGGTGGCCGTGACGAGGACTACCGGGCGCTCGAGGCCCCGTTCGCCCGCCGCCACCAGCGCCTCGACGATCAGGTCGCGCTGATGCGCCGGGTGTGGGGCGGTCAGCCCCCGTTCGCCGACATGGCACCGGTGGGTCCCGCTCCCGTTCAGGACGGAGGGCCGCCCCTGTACTCGGGGGCGCTGGGACCCAAGGCCATTACCCGGTCGGCGCAGTGGGCCGAGGGCATCTGCGGGTTCTCGCTCGACCCTCTGGGCGACGACCATCGCGCCACGTTCGACCGCATCGAGTCGGCCTGGCAGCTCGCCGGGCGAACCGAAGCCCCCCGGCACGTCAGCAGCTTCTGGTATGCCACCGGCGACGAGGGTCAGGCGCACCTGCACGCATACGCCGCCAAGTACCTTGGCATCTTCGGCGCCGATGCGGCCCGGTCGATGGCCGACCTCTGCTCGGTCTGGTCGGGTGCGCGCGTGCGCGAGGCGATCGATCGGTTCGAGCAGGCCGGGTGCGACGAACTGCTGCTGGTGCCGACGAGCGCCGACCCCGACGAGGTCGACCGTCTCGTCGAGCTGATCAGCTGAACGACCTCAGCTGAACGACACGAGGATGCGGGCGAGCTCGAGCGGCTGGTCGCCCTGCACGCTGTGACCGGCGGCGTCGACCACCACCACCTCGGCGTCGGGTCGACGGCGCTGCAGTTCGGCGATGTCGTCGTCATCGACAACAGGGGACAGTCCACCTTGCACGAGCAGGATCGGGGTCGGGACGACCGACACGGCCTCCCAGAGGTCGGCGAAGCGGTGGTCGAGATCACCCAGGTGCTCACCGGGCCGGTCGTAGCGCCAGGCCCAGCTGCCGTCGTCGAGTTGGCGGGCGTTGTGCAGCACGCCTCGCCGCAACGATGCACGCGATCGAGTCGGGTTGTGCGCCATCGTGCGCTCGAGCAGCACGTCGAAGCTCTCGAACTCGGTCGGCCCGTCGATGAACGCGATGACGGCGGCGGCTTTCTCCTGATTGACGCCCGGCGTGATGTCGACGAGCACGAGTCGGTCGGCCACATCGGGCGAGCCGGCGAGCGTTGCGAGCGCCGTGAGCCCCCCGAGGGACATCCCGACGAGCGTCGCCGCCTCGGGGGCCAGGGCCCGGATGGCGGCAGCGATGTCGTCGGCCATGGCCTGTGGTCGGTAGTCGTGGTCGGCCCGCCAGCCGGAGTGCCCGTGACCGGGCAGGTCGACGGCGACGAGCGGTCGATCGAGGGCGAGCGCGACCGTGTCCCACGTGTGGGCGTTCTGGGCGCCGCCGTGCAGCAGTACGAGCTCGGGCGGGCCATCGCCCCACACCAGCGCGCTGAGCGGGTTGCCCGAGGGCGCGTCGACGTGGCGGCGAACCACCCTTGGCGGCTTGTAGGCCAACCCGACCTCCGCGGCGTTCTCCCCCAGCATCGCGAACTCGTCGTAGCTGCCCATCGGCCAGACACTAGGACGGCCCGTCAGGTCGTGTCGGGGTCACCAGGTGGGCCAGGAACCCAGTGGTGTCGGGGTAGCTTCTCGACATGGGTATCTGGGAGCGTCAGGTCGTGCCGCGCGTCATCGACAAGCTGCTCGGCAACGAACAGATGGCCCAGGTCCGCTCGCGGTCGCTCGGTGGACTGCACGGCACCGTCGTCGAGATCGGCTTCGGATCCGGCCCGAATGTGCCGCTGTACCCCGACGCCGTCACGCACGTCTATGCCGTCGATCCGTCGGTGGTCGGCCGCCGGCTGGCCGATCCACGCCTGGCAGCGTCGCCGGTGCCCGTCGAGTTCGTGGGCCTCGATGGGCAGCACCTTCCCCTGCCCGATGCCTCGGTCGACTGTGCCCTGAGCACGTGGACGCTGTGCACGATCCCCGATGTGGCGGCGGCGCTGGCCGAGCTGCGGCGGGTGCTGGTCCCGGACGGTGAGCTGTTCTTTCTCGAGCACGGCCGCTCGCCGTCGCCGCGCGTCGAGACATGGCAGCACCGGCTCGAGCCGATCCAGAAGCGCCTGGGCGGCGGTTGCCACCTCAGCCGTGACATCCCCGAGCTGATCGCCGCCGCCGGGTTCGAGATCGACAACCTGGCCGAGTTCGACATCGCCGGGCCCAAGGTCGCCAGTCACATGTTCAGCGGTGTCGGCCGCAGCCCGGCCGTCGCTCGGCCTGCGTGACCATGCCACCGGCGGCGCGGATCCATGTGCTCGACGGCGAGGCCGCCGTCACCCTGTCGGCCGGCGAGTTGGCGGCGACCTTCGTGCCGTCGCTCGGCATGCTCGGAGCATCGCTCACCCGCGACGGCGGCGAATACCTGAGCCTGCATGCCGGGCTCGACGGCTACGCGAAGGGCCACACCACAGGGCTGCCCCTGCTCGCCCCGTGGGCCAACCGGCTCGACGGCGACGAGTACAAGGTGGGCACGCTGACGGTCGATCTGGCGGGCGCCCCACTCGTGCACCGCGACGGCAACGGACTGCCGATGCACGGCACGCTCGGCGCCGACCGAGGTTGGGAGGTCGTGCGGGTCGCGACCGATGCCCGTTCGGCGGTGCTCGTCGGCCGGCTCGACTTCGGCGCCCGCCCCGAACTGCTCGAGTCGTTCCCGTTTCCCCATGAGCTGATCGTCGATTACCGGCTCGATGCCGCGGGCCTCACCGTGGCGACCACGCTGCGGGCCACCGGCCGTCGCCGGGTGCCGGTGTCGTTCGGCTGGCACCCCTACCTTCGCCTGCCGGGTGTGCGTCGCAGCGCATTGCGGCTCGTGCTGCCGGCCCGCCGGCATCTCCTGCTCGACGAGCGCGGCATACCGACCGGTGAGGGTCACAAGCGGTCGGTCGAGGCCGAGCCGCTCGGTAGTCGCACGTTCGACGATCTCTACGCGCTCGGTCGCGACCGCCGACTCGGCCTCGACGGCGGGGGGCGAAGCCTCCGGCTGCTCTTCGACCGCAACTACGGCTACGCCCAGGTGTACGCGCCGGCCGATCAGAACTTCGTGTGCCTCGAGCCGATGACCGCTCCGGTCGATGCCCTCGTGACCGGCGCGTGCCCGTTCGTGTCGCCGGGTCAGTCCTTCACCGCCCGCTTCTCCATCGCCGTCACCTGAGGGCCGACGCCTGAATACCGGACCGAGTCGTGGGCCGGTGACAGACTGCCGTCATGCTCGCACTCGGAATCGACATCGGCGGCACCGGCATCAAAGGGGCGGTGGTCGACACCACGACCGGTGAGTTCACGGTCGAGCGGCTGCGCATCCCTACTCCGAACCCGTCGACGCCCGACGCGGTGGCCGACGTCGTCGGTCAGATCGCATCGCACTTCGAATGGCACGGCCCGGTGGGATGCACGTTCCCGGGTGTGGTGAAGGACGGCGTGATTCGCACCGGGGCCAACGTCGACAAGCGCTGGGTCGACCAGTCGGGTGCGGCGATCTTCGCCGAGGCGACGGGCTGCCCGGTCGCGGTCGTCAACGATGCCGATGCGGCGGGCGAGGCCGAGGCGCGCTTCGGCCACGAGATGGCTGGCTCCGGCGTTGTGGTGCTGCTCACCCTCGGCACCGGCATCGGTAGCGCGCTGATCAGCGACGGCGTCCTCATCCCGAACACCGAGCTCGGGCACCTGAAGATGCGCAAGAAGGATGCCGAGACCCGCGCGTCCGAATCCGTACGGGAGCGCGAGGACCTCGACTGGAAGACCTGGTCGAAGCGCCTGAGCGACTACCTCGTCGATCTGGAGCAGCTGCTCTGGCCCGACCTGTTTGTGATCGGTGGCGGCATCTCGAAGAAGTCGGACAAGTTCATCCCGCATCTCCAGTGCGCCACGCCGGTCGTGCCGGCCACCCTGCTCAACCAGGCCGGCATCGTCGGGGCGGCGCTCGCCGCCGAGCGCATGACGGCTCGGGCTGGCTGATCGACGACGACCGCTGCTGTTAGCGTTCGCGTCCATGTCCATGCCGCTCATCATCCTCATCGTCATCGTGGTCATCGTCGTCGGGGTGGGGCTCGCCCTCAATCCGCTACTCAACAAGAAGGGTGACGCCGCCATCGCCCGGGTCAAGGGCTCGCTCGGGGCCGATCGCATCCTTGAGATCGAGCCGAAGGCGAACGGATTCGGGAGCGAGCCCGCCGAGGCAGGTGGGCTGAAGGGCATGGGCTGCCTCGCCGTGAGCGACACCGACCTGATGTTCGTGACGTGGGCCCCGCAGAAGGAGTTCCGCATCGCCCGGTCGGCGATCACCGACATCGCGACCGAGGCGGACGATCTCACGACGACCCAGAAGGCCATGGTCATGGTGACCTACACCGCCGACGACGGATCGTCGGTGGTGGCGAGGTGGCGCCTACCCGAGTTGGTCCTGTGGCTCACCGTGCTCGGCTACGACTTCGGGCCCGACGGTCCGCCGGTCCCGAAGACCGAGGACGACGTCGACGACTGAAGGCCTGATCGCCTGATCGCCTGATCGCCTGATCGCCTGAAGGCCTGATCGTCTGAAGGTCGGTCAGGCCTTCGAGGCGGCTCCGCCGGACATCGACAGCGGCAGGTAGAGCCCGAGCCCGTCAGGGGCGTTGAGGCGCTCGTCGATGGTCTCGGGCGGCCGGGCCGTGCCGTCCGAGGTGTCGATCCTGCTCAGCGCGCCCGTGGCGTTGCCCGGGACAATGGCCCCGGATGTGTCGGTGACGAGGCCGGTGTCGGCATAGATCACCGAGCCATCGGGTGCAATGGTCAGGCCGAACGGGCTGCGCGTGGCCGGAGAGCCGGGCTCGAGGGGCTCGAGCACGGTCGTGGGGTCGGCCCCTTCGAGATCGAAGGCGACGATCAGTCCGTCGGGCGCGCTGCTGACCACCAAGTCCTGCCCGCTCGGGGCGATGGCCACGGCGGTCGGAGCGCTCAACCCGGCCGTGCCGCCGGTGACCAGCAGCTTGGCGGTCACGATCGGGGGACCGGGCGGGCCTGTGCCGGGCGGTTCGGTGCCGGCCGGTTCGGGGATCGCCGTCACGCAGCCGGCCGGATCGGACGGGAAGGTGCCCCGGTAGCGCCAGAGCCCAGCCGTGGGTGCCCGGGCCGACGCGAGGTACACGGCCCCCGACTCGTCGACGGACAGCCCGAGCGGAGTGGCGAGGTCGGCGGCCAGCACGCAGTGGGCCGGCGTGGCCGCGTCGAAGGGGGCGAACCACTCGACGAGTCGACCGGTGGCTGCGCCGTCGCGCTGATTGCCCACATCCGTTGTGAACAGTCGACCGTCCGGCAGGAAGGCACAGCCGTACGTGGTCGGCGCGTCGGCCGAGAGGGTTCCGGCACTGTCCCATCCGAAGACTCGACGCACCCGGAACGAGCCGATGTCATCGCCGGTGAGTTGGTAGACGCCCCACCCGGCGGTGGCCGCGGCTTCGGCCGGGCGGCGGGTCTCGGCGATGACGAAGCGTCGACTGCCGTCAGGTGTGAAGCAGATCTGACCATGGGCGGTGGTGCCCGGCGGACCGGTGCCGCTGGCCACGACCCGCTGCCGCGTGTAGGGGGCCAGGGTCAGATAGGCATCGATGTTGCCCTCGGTGGCCGCGAACAGCACGCCCTGCGCTTCGGGCACGGTCGTCGTGGTGACCTGGCCCGGTGGGCTGGTCGTCGTGGAACTCGTCGCCGTCCTGGCCTTGGGCGATGAGCAGGCCGCCACGAGCAGCAGCAGGGTCACCGCCACGGCGGACGTCGAGAAGAGGCGTCGGGACGTCGTCATCGCGGGGGAGGGTAGCGGTCACGTCGGTCTGTGAGACGGCGCTCAGGTCCGATCGCTGAAGAGCGCCCGGTGCAGGGCTTCGCCCCCACGCCGTTCGATCTCTGCCAGATCCATCGACGGGTCGAAGATGTGGTGCACGAACCCGGCGAAGAGCTGGCCGACCACGAGGTCGGCAACCGCTCCGGGTTCGGCGATCTCGGGTATTGCGGACCGGATCCAACTGGTGAGCCCGGGGCCGAACACCTCGAGGAGTGACCGACCGACGGGGAGCGCCGCCGTCTCGCGGCGGATGCCCTCCCCGAGCAGCAGGCGCCACACCGCCTCTTCGGCGAGGGCACCCTGCCAGACCGTGCGATAGATGAGCCGAAGGCGGTCACCGGGTGGAAGCTCGGGTGGTATGTCGGGGATCTCGGCGAGGCGGGCCTCGTAGCGCCGCTCGTCGATGACGGCCGCCAAGAGCGCATCCTTGGACTCGAAGTAGTGGTAGATGGCGGCCACATTGAGGCCGCACTCGCTGGCCAACATGCGCATCGAGGTCTTGGCCGAGCCGTGCTCGGACATGAGACGCAGGGCCACATCGAGGATGTGTTCGCGCTGGTTCGGTCGCACGGTCGTCGTGGCCACGGGAAGTCTGCTTCTCAGTGGGCGACGGGGCAGGTGCCGGGCGTATAGGTGGCCGGCATGTGCTGCAGGGCGAG
>Ga0315283_10000534_pt1 | contig 28218 bp, 18 predicted proteins | sample YL17G09_0_MG_FD_204541 | JGI IMG/M metagenome (GOLD analysis project Ga0315283, IMG submission 204541) | Sediment microbial communities from Yellowstone Lake, YNP, Wyoming, USA - YL17G09_0 | ecosystem: Environmental > Aquatic > Freshwater > Lake > Sediment | place: USA: Wyoming | collected...
CCGGCGGCGAGCGGACTGCTTCCGGGGCCAAGGGCGGCGCCGTCGTACCGCATCGTCCTGTCATTCCACACGAGCGACAGCTGCCAGCGGTCCTTCAGCGTGGGCCGATCCGGCTCCATGTATGGTGCATCCGTGTAGTCGTAGGACAGCACGAGCCGGCCGCCCGCGTGTGCCATCCGGCCGGTGAGGCGCCTTCCCCCGAGGGTGTAGTCCAGCGTCTCGAACAGCACGAGACCGTAGCCCGAGCCCACCCACCCGATACCCACGCCAACCGTCTGCAGCGCGGCCGTTCCGGAGTCGCCGACGATACGGGCGACGAGCACGTCCGTTCCGGCTGGCCCCCAGCGCTCCGCACGGACTTCTGCCCGACCGTACCTGGCTGGCAGGCAGAAGACCGCCGGTGAAGCGGGCCGCGCATCGTCCCAGATGGAGAGCCTGACGCGGTACGCCACGCCATCCACCTCTGCGGCGTAACACTGCGCGCCCGTCTGCCGGAGCCGGATTGGCTGGCAGCCGTCGGGTGGCTTCACCTGGCCTGTGACATCGGCGGTCATGAACAGCAGGAAGAGCGTGGCGCCGATCATGGGGCCATCATACGCTCAGGCGGGTGACATCACCGCTTCGGGCTCGATGGGGCCGAGGTGACACGGCGCACGGCGAGCGCCAACAGGTATACGAGAGCGGCGCTCATCAGCCCCACCGTCGCCGGCGTCCAGAGGCTGCCCGACCCGTTGCCGACGGTGAACTGGGCCACGACAACAGCGATCGGCCCGGCCACAATCGACCACAGCACCTCGCGGCGCCGGTCGACGCGGCCATGCAACGCCACGAGAATGGGTACGAGCAACGTGGCGCCGAGCATGGCGTAGAAGAAGCTCAGGGCGCCGTAGATGGTGGGTGTGACAAGGGCGATGAGGATGCCCATCGCGCCGCCCAACACGGCGGCGCCGCGCGCCATGCGCAGCACCTGCCCATCGGACGCCGCAGGATTCACGAACCGCCGGTACAGGTCCTGCGAAAGCGACGTGGAGAGCATGAAGAGCACCGCGTCGGCGGCGCTCACCTCGGCGGAGAAGATCGCGGCGAGGAGCAGGCCCCCGATGCCGGCCGGCAGGTCGTTCGCGAGCAGCGTGGGCAGTGCCAACTCCCGCGAAATGCCCGGATGATGCATCCGCGCGGCCATGCCGAGCAGCGCGGGCACGAATCCGAAGAGCATCAGCATGATCGCATTGGCGCCGATCCCGCGGCGCACCGCGCGTTCGCTCCGGGCGCCGAAGATCTTCTGCAGCAGGCCCGGGGACGTCAGGAAGGCCGGCACCATCAGCGCGAGAAGCGACATCGACGTCGCGCCGTTCCAGAACGACCCGAATGTGGGATCGGGGGCCGCGCCCGGGAGGCCCGACACGCCGCCAGCGCCCGAGAGCACGAATGGCAGCGCGACCGCGAAGCCGACCAGCTTCACGGCCAGTTGCACGACGTTCACCCACGACGCGCCCAGCAGCCCGCCCGCGGCGAAGTACGTCGTGATCAGCCCGCCGCCAATCACGCACCCGGCCCACTTGGGCACGCCTGCGACCACGTTGAGGATCCACGCGATGCCGATGAGCTGGCCGGCCAGGATCGAGAGCGTGGCGAACCAGAGCATCCCCGACACCAGCCCGCGCACCGTGCGGCCGAAGTGATGCTCGATGAGGTCGCCGGTGGTGAGGAACCCGTGCGCCGTCGCCTGCCGCCAGACTCGCGGGCCGACCCAGAAGGCCAGCAGCAGCGACCCGATGCCGGCCGACCCGTTCCACCACCACGCGCTCAGGCCGTCCCGGTACGCGATGCCCGTGGCGCCGACGGTCGATCCGGCGCCGATATTCGCGGCCAGCACCGTGGAGAACAGCAGCCAGGCATTCAGGCTGCGGCCCGCGACGAAGAACGCGCTGGCGCTGCGCACGCGGCGGCTGACGGCGAAGCCCAGCGCGAGCAGGGCCGCCGAATAGCCGGCGAGCAGCAGGAGGTGGAAGTTCACGTCAGCGTGGCGGCTGTGGCAGATCGCGTGCGGCAGGCAGCCCCGGCAGGCCGGTCGCCGCGCGCACGCCCCGCAGCACGGCCTCGGCTACCACCTCGGCCGCGAGCGCGCCCACCGTGCTGGGGTCCGCGTCGGCGGCGAGCGTCCCGGTGGCCAGGGCGAAGATCGTGTCGCCGTCGTACATCGTGTGAATGGGCGAGATCGCGCGGGCCAGGCCGTCGTGCGCCATCTGCGCGATCTTCGTGGCCTGCGCCTTCGTCAGGCGCGCGTTGGTCACGACCACGCCAATCGTCGAGTTCTCGCCGACCGGCGCCTTCTGCGCGACGCCTGACCGCAGCAGCACCCGCGCATCGGCCAGGCCCTTGCCGTCCTCGGTTCTGACGCCAGCGACGAGGCGATCCGTGGCCGGATCGACGATGTCGCCGAAGGCGTTGACGACGATGAGCGCGGCCACCGTGAGACCGCCAGGCAGCGTGATGGAAGCGCTGCCGACGCCGCCTTTCATCGCGCGCCCCATGCCGAGCAGCTTGCCGACTGTCGCGCCCGCGCCCGCGCCGACGTTGCCCTCGGCCACCGGGCCAGACGCCGCCGCCGCGGCAGCCGCGAATCCGCACGAGGCATCGGGCCTGATTTTCGGATCGCCGACGCCGAGGTCGAAGAGCACCGCGGACGGCACGATCGGCACGCGCCCGTAGTTCGTGGGGAAACCGACGTTGTGTTCGTCCAGGTAGCGCATCACGCCCGACGCCGCGTCGAGGCCGAACGCGCTGCCGCCGGCCAGCACGACGGCATGTACCTTGTCGACGAGGTTGAGCGGGCTGAGCAGGTCCGTTTCGCGCGTGCCGGGCGCGGACCCGCGGACATCCACCCCGGCGACGGCGCCCGCCTCGGCCAGGACCACCGTGCAGCCCGTGGGCCGGCCGGTCATCACGTGATGGCCGACCTTGATCCCGTCGACGGCCGTGAGGCCGCGCGCGTTGATCATTGTCATGGTGTGCACCGGGGAGGACAAGAGCGCGCAGGCGGCGAGAAAGGCCGCGGCGGCAGCCGTGCGCGGGCGCGTCGGGTCGTGCATGAACGGCACCGGGCGGATCGTACCACACCCGGCTGGAACCCCACGGCCCTCTCAGGTTAGACTCGGGGAGTCATATCGTCCCCCGAAAGGCGATTTCCCCATGCGAATCATGAAGCAGGCGTGGATCCTGATGCTCGCCCTCATCCTCTGTGCCTCGGTGGCCAGCGCGCAGTCCTGGCGCGGCATGGGTCGCATGTCCGGAAGGGTCATGGACGAAGGGGGCAAGCCGCTCGAGGGCGTCATCGTGAAGCTGAACCTGCCCAACGCCGGCGGCACGGAGATCAAGACGAACAAGAAGGGCGAGTGGCAGATCGGCGGCCTCTCCCGCGGCGAGTGGCAGGTCGACTTCGAGCTGCCGCCCTACGAGCCGCGGCGCATCACCGTGTCGGTGGCCGAACTGTCGCGCGTGACTCCGGTGGAGATCAAGCTCAAGCTGGACATCAATGAGGTGATCCGCACCGAGGTCGTCAAGGCCGCCGACTTCATCGCCAAGAGCCAGTACGCCGAGGCGCGGCAGGTGTACGAGGCGGTGCTCGCGAAGTACCCGAGCGCCTACCGCCTCGAGCCGTACCTGGCCCGCACCTACTATCTCGAGAAGAACTACGACGAGGCGATCAGGCACATGAAGATCGCCATCGACAAGGACCCATCGGACCTCGAGAACAAGCTGCGCCTGGGCAACATCCTGATGGAGACCGGGCACATGGAGGAAGGCCGCCAACTGCTGGCCACCGTGGACGACAGCGCCGTGAAGGACCCCGGCATCTTCGTCAACGTCGGCATCAGCCTGATGAACCAGAACAAGGCCGACGAGGCGCTGGTGTACTTCGAGAAGGGGATCAAGAACTTCCCCGCCGTCGGCGACAGCTACTACTACCGCGGGCTCATCCGGCTGCAGAAGGGCGATACCGCCGGCATGAAGGCCGACTTCACGAAGTTCCTCGAGCTCTCGCCGAACGCGCCCGAGGCCGCGGCCGCGAAGAAAGCGCTCGAACAAATCAAATAGCTACCTGATGTTCTGGAGGCGATCGATCGCCGTCCGGGCATCCGCCTCGTACGGCCCGCCCATCTGCAGGTACTTCCCGTAGTACTCGAGCGCCTTCGTGCGCAGCTCGGGGTCGTCCATCCATCGCGCCTGCGGGCGCGAGAAGCGGCGCATCTGGAAGTAGCGCAACTCATAGGTGCGCGCCAGGTTGAGGTAGGCGAGCGAGTCCTTCGGGCTGGTCTGGACCGCGCGTTCGAAGGTCGCGATCGCGTCCTGGCTCGAGCCGCGCCGCACCTGCACCGTGCCCAGGGCGTTCAGCACGTCGGTGTCCTTCGGCCATCGCTGCTCCGCCACGCGCAGGACGTCGAGCGCGCGAACGGGGTCGCCCATCAGCAGGTACGCGTCGGCGAGATCGAAGTACACGTCGGTGAACGCCGGCACCGCCGCGCGGACGCGCTCCCACGATTCAGCCGCCATCTGGGGCTTCTTCAAGCCGATCTGGGCGAACCCCAGCGCGTAGGACACCCACGGCGGCGCGCCCGGCTGCACCACCGCCTGCGCGAGCAACGTGTCGGCGTTCTCGAGATCGCCGGCGCTGTATCGCTCCCAGCCGCGCGTGGCCAGCGACTTCGCCTCGCCGCTGCCGCCTTCTTTCGAGGCAAGATCGCGCACCCGGGTGTTGGTGTCCGGGCGCAGCGAAATGGCTGACGAGGGCAGGGGCGCCGCCAGCTCCGGCGGAGGCGCGTGGGCCGGCGCGGGTGGTTCCGCCGCAGGCCTGGCCGCCGGCGCAGGCGCTGCGGGCGGCGCCGCGGGCGGCACCGCGCCGGCCGCGCTGTCAGGCGGCGGCGCCACGGGCGCGGCAGGCGCCGCAGGAGCAGCAACGGCTGGCTTTCCGGTCGGCGCGGGCCCGGCCGCCAGATAGCCGCGCCGCGCGCGGACCTGCAGCCCCTTGGGCTTCACCTTCACCGTGAGCTCGCGGAACTTGCCGGCCTCCGACGGGTCCGACGGGCTGAACCCGAGCACGTAGTAGCTGCTCGCGTCGCGCGCCACCTCGACCATCGCGCCGGCGAAGTCGTTCGTCTTCCGGATGACATATCCGCCGGTGTCGTTCGCGAGCGTGTTCGGACCCTCCTCGGTCGTGTTGTAGATTTCGGTCGGCACCTGGCCGGCGGTCTCCTGCGGGTTCATCACCGCGAGGTCGGTCGCATTCGATCCGCGGCGCAGCCCGAGCGCATCGATGGTGTAGATGCGCGCGTTGACCCGTGACGCCTGGCCGACCAGCAGGCGCAGGTCGGCCCAGGACTCCTCGAACAGGAACCCTTCTGTCAGGAACAGGACCGACTTGCGGCCCGGCACACGGGCCAGGCCGTTCAGCAAGCCGTTCATCGCCCGAAGCGTCATGCCCGTGCTCTTCTGGAGCTCCGCCACGATCTGCCTCGACTTCGCCATGATCTCGGGCCGAAGGTCCGGCGCGTTCCGGCCGCTGGTTTCCGGGCCCTCGCGCGCCGCGCGGTCGGCCACCTGGTCGAGGACGCGCGTGTCGTTGAAGAGGGCGACGCGGATCGCTTCGGGCTGGCTCAATCTCGGGTAGTCGCGCAGTTGCGCGAGGATGTTCGTGGCCGTCGGGCTCAGCTTCGCGCTCTGCACCGCGGCGACCAGCTCCTGCCGATCCCGCGTGAGCCGATTCCCGACCATCGTCAAGCCCATGAGGATGCCGCCCACGTCGCCATCCTGGAAGCGCGTCTTGAGGAACTCCTCGGCGGCCGTCTGCACCCGCTTGAAGGACCCCTGGTCGAGATGCTCCTGGTCGAAGAAGAAGACGAAGACGCGCTGCGGCGGCTTGTTCAGGGCGAGGAGGGCCTGGTCGGCCGCGAACGCGCCGCTTTGCGCGGCGGCCTGCTGCTGCACCGCCAGGTCCAGCGGCGCCAGCATGGTCACCTTCGACCCGTCCACGCGGAAGAGCATCTGGATCTTCTGGGGCACGCCCTCGTCCCGGAGATCGAAGTCGTCCACGGTGAGCGAGTCGACGAACGTGCCGTCACGGCCGGTCACCGTCGCATCCACCTCCACGAACGTGGTGGCGGCCTTGAAGGTGGGTGTCTGGGCCGGAGCCTGCTGGGTTTGGGCCGGCGGCGGCTGGCCCAGCGGCGCCTGGGCGTGACCGGACGCCCCCGTGACGGCGAGCGCGAGCGCGGCAGCGAGTGCGGTGGGCGGCAGCGAGTATCGGGAGTTCATGTGCGGGGAACCGCGACGGTGATGCTCTGGAGGTTGAACTTCTTGCGCCCGGTCTTCTCGAGAAACACAATCCGCGTTCCATCGTCTGACCAGCCAGGGAACGAGGCCGCCTTCGGCCCCGGGATGTCCTGTTTGCGGCCCCGGTCATCCATCAGCACGAGGTGCCCGTCGGAGGCGACAAAGACGATGAGGCCGGAGCCGTTCGGACCCCAGCCGAAGGTGGTGCCCGGCAGCGCCGGCGCGTTGACGAACTCGCCGATGACCTCGCCCTTCAGCTTCAACTGGACCACATTCGCGTTCTGCGACCCGAAGGCCGCGTCGGTCGCGTCGCTGACCGACGAGCCGCCGCCGCCACCGCTGGCGCCGCCGGTGGCCCCGACCCCGCCCTTGGCCATGTCGCCGCCGGTGGGCGCGGCGGTGCTGCTGACGCGGCGCTGCTGCTGATCGATGGTGATCTTCAGCGACGCGAGCCCGGGCGCCGACTGCGCCGATTTCTTCGTCCAGGCGGCCGCCGCCCACGGCGGTTCCTGCTCGGTGCTCCTGGGCTGCTGGGCCGACGTGTCGAACAGGTAGTGCCGGATGTTGACGTTGCCGCGCGTGTCGCGGTCCACCGTCTGGAAGTAGAACGTCGCGCCATCGGGCGACCAGGCGAAGCGGGTAGGATCGCCCTTCATCTTACCGATGTCGACCGCGGCCATCGTCGTCGGCGCGGAGACGGTGACTTTCGAGGCATCAGCGGTCTGCGCGGCCGCGACGCCAAGACCGCCGGCCAGCCACGAGACGAGCAGTAGTGTCAGTGTGCGTTTCATCAGCGTCTCCCCGCAGTCATCTCTTTTCCAGTCGCGCCACGCGGTCGCGCAGTTCCGCCGAGGCCGGCAGCGCCTGCGCGCCGCTTCGCGCGATCTGTAGCGCCAGATCGGGCTGGCCCAGGCGCAGGTAGGCGTCGATCGCCGCGAGGTAGGCCGGCACTATCGCCGTGTCCGCGATGATGGACGCCCGCCACGCGCTCACGGCTGCGCGGTCGTTGCCGGCGGCTGCCTGCGCCCACCCGAGCAGGAACGCGGCGCGGGCGTTGGTGGCGTCGGCATCCGCGGCGGCTTGCCACGCCGTGGCCGCGCCGGCGAAGTCCCGGCGTCCAAAGCGCGAGAGGCCGATCAGGGCCTGCGCGTCTGGCGATCGGAGGCCAGCGGGTACCGCCGCTTCGACGTCGGCCCACCGGGCGAGTTTCGCCTGTGCGGCCGCCCGCTCAAGAGGCTGGCCGGCCGCGCGCGCCGCGAGATCCTCGACATACCGTTTCACGATGTCGCCGCCAAGCACGGCTCCCGGCGCGACATCCTGCAGCGACGCCGCCGGGCTCGCCCGCTCGGCAGCTTCGGCGGCGGCCGGAGGCGGCGGCGCAGGACGCGCGCCCGCGAGGACGGTGACCTCGCGCAGCAACTCGGCGACCTGCTCGGCCCCGCTGCGCACGGTCGCCCGCACGAGATACTCGCCGGGCGGAACGTCCTGGACAGGCACCGTGACGCGGGCGCTCCGGCTCGCGCCCGCCGTCGTCGTCTTCACGTCGCCCAGATCCGCGCGGCCCGACGTCAGGGCCGTCGGTGTGCCGAACGGCAGCAGTTCGACCAGCACATTGATCGACGTGAGCGCGCTTGCCGTTCTCGCGTAGGTCTCGAAGACGCCGTCGATCGCTTCGCTGGCGTAGACCGCGGGGCGCACCGGCAGGCCGCGCACGTCGGACGATCCGAGAATCAGATCGCCAGCCTGGACGCCGGGCCCGTTCAGCGCGCGCACCTGGAAGCGCCGGTCCGTGCTGCCGAGCAGGCCGCCGGGCTCGCGTACCACGACGCGCATCATGTAGACGCCCGGCGGCAGGTCCATCTGCGCCCGGTAGTACCCGGTGCCCGTCGCGGATCCGGTGGCCGCGGTTGATGGCAGCGCGAGGGTGTCGCTGCCGCTGGCGGCGATCTGTCCCGTGCGGACGCTGCGCACGGCGAAGACGATGTCGGCGGGGCTGCTGGTCGGCGAGCCGACCGGCAGCTCCGCCGAGGCGCTGAGGATGACCCGCTGCGCGTCGGCCGACGCCCCGCGCATCATATACGTCGTGTACTCGACATTCAGGCCCTGCTGCGCGAACGGGGCGCCCAGCGCGGCTTCAATCGTGCGCCGGCGATCGGCGGGCCCTGGTGAGGCGCTCATCGCATACCCCGTGCGCGCGCTCACGCGAGCGCCCGGCCGCTTCACGGTTACCTTGATTCGCGTGTAGCGGTCGCGGTCCGCGAGACTGTCGGTGCCCGGCGCGAAGCCCACAAGGTAGTAGTCCTGCGATGAGTCGGCAATCTGGTTCAGCACGCGATCGATCTGCGGAGCGGCGTCGTTGAACAGGACGCCGTCGGTCTCTGCTGCCAGGCTGCCGAGCGACTCGAGCCGGCTCTGGATTTCGCTGTACTGCTCCCCGCCGCGCGGCGCCTCTTCCGTCATCGACACAGCGCGCGAGTTGAGATCGATCGCGTAGACCACGCTGTAGGACTGGGCGGCCGCCGAGGCGACCGTCTCGAGTTCCCGGCGCACGTTGTCGATCTCGAAGCCCTCGGAGAACACGAGGATCGCCTTGCGTCCTTCCACGGCCCGCAACTCGCGCACGATGTCGGAGAGCCGCAACAGGAACTGCCGCGACCAGTCGTCGGCGCGCGCGACGATGGTGGCGGCGCTGTCCCTGACCAGCTTGCGCACCATCTCCGGGTCTTCGTTGGCCCGCAGCGCGTCGCCGCGGTTGGCGCGCGCCTGCGTGTCGCCGGCGGACGCGCCCGCAGTGACCCACCCTTCCGCGTAGCGTGCCAGGACGTCCGCGTTGCCACGCATGATCTGGTACGCGTCGAAGACGCGCATTGATGGGATGCCGTAGCCGAGGTCCTCCCACGTGCCCACGACCTTCTTCATCTCCCGGTTCACGCGCGCCACGTCGTTCGTGAACGGGATCGCCGGGCCCGGTCCCGGCACCGCGTAGAGCGCGATCCGATCGCCGGGCTTCACCCGCATGCGCAGGAACTGCTCCGCCGCACGGCGCGCCTTCTGCTCGTTGCCCGGCCGGATGTGCCACTGATCGAACACGAGCACATACACGTGGCCGCGCGGTGCGCCCTGATTGGAGGACACTTCAGCCGCCACGGTACGGCGTGCCGCGTCGATGTACGTACCCGGCGGCTGCTGGACGTGGTGGAAGAAGAGGACCGGCCGCGGCGTGCCGGACTCGACGATCTCGACCTCGTCCGCGCGAAGGTCCTGAACGGGCCGGCCATCCGCGTCGGTGACACGGATGTCGAGCCGCACCAGGTCCGTGCCCGACCGGAAGACCGGCGGCTGCGGTGCAGGCGTCTGCGGAGGCACCTCCTGCCGGCCGGCAGGCGAGGCCGCGATCCACACGCTGGCCGAGGCCAGCAGGACGGCGGCAACCATCAACCGGGCACGCATGGTCGTTGCTCCAGGGGGACGAATCTAGCGCGGCGCGCCGGCCAGCCAGGCGCGCAGTTTCGCGATATCACTTCCATAGACCGTCGGGGGGGCCGTGTCAACAAACCGCTGCACCCACGGCCTTGCTGCGGCGTCATCCCGGGCGTTGATCAGTTCGGTCGCCAGGTTGAACAGCGCGTCGAACTCGCCCGGGTTGAGCCTCACGGCCTGCGTCCAGGCGTCAATGGCCTGCGCGCGGTTGCCCCTGTTCATGTAGACGACGCCCAGGCCCGTATAGCTCCCTGCCCATCGATTATTTGCCTGGATCGACTGCTCGAAGGCCTGCTGCGCCGCGTCGAGATTGCGGGCCTGCAGGTGCAGCGACCCGATGTTCTGCCAGGCCATCGCGTTGCGTGGATCGAGGGCGAGGATCCGTTGAAAGGTGGCCAGGGCGGGGCCCGACCGGCCCGCGCGCATGCAGGCGATCCCGAGGGCATTCAAGGCATCGACGCCCGCCGTCGGTGAGGCAGCGCCGGCCTCGAGCAGCGGCAGGGCTTCTTCGGCGCGGCCGGTCTCCGAGAGGTACATCCCGAGCCGCCAGTCGACCTCGGCATCGCTGCCCCCGGCCGTGCGAGCCTGGCGCAGCGTCGCGACGGCGTCCCCGGCGCGCCCCTGCTCCCACAGCATGAACGCGAGGTGCAGGTACGACAGTGTCATGTCGGGGCGGGCCGCGATCATCTCCCGGAAGATCGCCTCGGCCTCCCGCACGCGCTTCGCGTGATACAGCTCGAGCGCACGATGCATCTGCTTGTCGAGATCGATCAGCCGCTTCGGGTCGTCGTTCTCCGTGTACGCCTTCTTCCGGGAAGTCGAGGCGCCGGACACGTACCCCAGCGCCCGCAGGCGCGCGGCCGTCTCGGCATTCTCTTCGCGGCGCTCGCCCGGGTCGGTCGGGCCGAAGGCGGTGAGGCGGGCGCCCAGGCTGCGCCGCCGATCGGCCTGCGTGTCCGAGAGATTCATCGCTTCCGCCGGGTCGCGCCCGAGGTCGTACAGCTCTTCCAGCGGGAGGTTGATGTACTTGTCGCGTCCGACGAGTACGCCGTGCAGGGGCGCCCAGCCGCGGTTGAGCGACGGCGACAGCGCCTCGAAGTACGACGCGCGCGCTTCGGCGTCGGGGACCGGCTTCAACAGCGATCGGCCGGGCAGAGACGAGGGCACGTTCAGGCCGAGGCCGTCGAGGATAGTCGGCAGGATGTCCACGTGCTGCGCGGGCGTGGCGAGCACGAGTCCGCGGCCTGTGCCCGGCTTCGCCGCCGCCGGCCCGCCGACCTGCGCCACGATCAGCGGCACGCGCAGCGTGGCCTCGTAGGCGAAGACGCCGTGCGTTTCCTCGCCGTGATCGCCCAAGCCCTCGCCGTGATCGCCCGTCACGATCACCAGCGTCGGCCGCGTCGTGTCCGCCCGCGCCCTGTCGAGCAGCGGGCCGAGCGCGGCGTCGACGAACGCCACTTCGCCGGCGTACGTGTTCGACGCGTACCGGCTGGCGTACGGCTCGGGCGGCGCGTACGGCGCGTGCGGATCGAAGACGTGGACCCACGCGAACCAGCGCGACTTGCGCGGCTCGAGCCACGCGAGCACGTTTTTCACCACCGCGTCGGCAGGCCGTTCGGCGAGCACGAACTCGGAGGTCTCGGCGACGTCGTTCAGGCGGTCGTCGTAGAGATCGAAGCCGGGGCCGAGGCCGAACTGGCCGTCGAGCGGATAGCCCGCGATGAAGGCCGCCGTCGAGAAGCCCTGCTGCTTGAGCAGCGTCGCCGCCGTCACGGTGCCCTCTGACACGCGGAACCCGCTGTTCTCGCGCACGCCGTGCTGGAACGGGTACTCGCCGGACAGGATGCTCACGTGCGACGGCAGCGTGAGTACGGCGTGCGCGTGGGCGAACTCGAAGCGCATGCCGTCCGCGGCCAGGGCGTCGAGGTTCGGCGTCGCGGCCGCGCCGCCGTAGCTATGCAGGGCGTCGGCCCTCAGCGTATCGATGGTGATGAGCAGGACGTTCTGATCCGCCGTCCGGACGATCTCGATCGGCGCCGATCGCGTGAACCACGACCAGCCCGCGCCGCCCGCCGCCGCCAGCAGGGCGCTGTAGATGAACAAACGTAGCAACTTGAGCGTGTGGGCCCGCCATAAGGGCCTGTAAGCAAACAACTGCCGGCTACTTTGTTCGCTAACAGGCCCTAACGCCACGATGGCGGCGCCCGTGAGCCAGCGAGGGCGCCGCGGCGCAGGCGCGGCCTGGGCGGGCGCCGGCGGCGTTGTGGGCTTCTTCCTGGCCATGGTCGCGTTCCGATGGCTCCGGCTACCGCGTCGCGGTCGAGGGCGCGCGCCCGGCCGCCGCACGTCCGCGCAGCTGGCGGGCCTGAGCTTCGGCAGCCTGCGCTTTCGCCGGCTCGCCGAACATCTTGAACAGCCGCGCCGCCAGCGTGTAGCCCTCGGGCCCCGGCGACGTGCGCACCAGATCCTCGATCTCCTGATCGGACTGCGCGATGCGGCCCTGCGCGCGGTAGAGCATCGCGCGGGCGGAGCGCGCGCGCAGGCTCGACGGGAACATCCTGATCTCGAGCGAGAGTTCCCGCTCGGCGGCATCGTAGCGCTCGAGCCGCGCGAGCGTGTCCCCGAGATAGTAGTGGAGGTCCGGCACCGGGAACGTGCGCGCCGAGGCGGCCTGCACCGCCTTCTCGAAGAAGGGCAGCGCCTCCTGGAACTGGCCCGCGTCGTAGCGGATGCGCCCTTCGACGAAGTCCGGCAGCGGCATCGACGGATCGGCCTCGTTCGCCTTTGCTGCTTCGGCGCGGGCCGCCGTCGCGTCCTTGCGTTCGAGCGCCACGCGCACCAGCACTCGGTGCGCCGCGGCTTTCCAGCGGCCCTCGGCGTTGGCCAGCATCGCGACGGCGGCGTTGGCCTGTGCCTGCGCCTCGTCGAGTTTGCCGGCCTGCACGAGCAACTGCGCCACGGTGACCAGCGCCGACGGATCGTGCGGCGCCATCTCGACCAGCCGCCGGTACGCCGCAATGGCCTCATCCGTGCGGCCGAGCCGGATCAGGATGCCGCCGATTTCGCTCCACACGTCGGCCATCCCGGGATTCTCGGCGCCGATCCGCTCGAACAGCGCGAGCGACTCGCCCGTCCTGCCGTCCCGCATCAGATTGAGCGCCGACCGGTACTGTTCGAGGACGTGCACCATGTCCTTCGGATCCGGCAGCGTCTCGGCGCCCGGCGCCGTGCCCGCGGTCGCCTGCATGCCGATGTAGCCGAGCGCCTTGAGCCGTTCGCGATCCTCCGCCGTAACCGAGGTCGGCTCGTCGAGCGTCGTGCCGGCCATCAGGCTGTCGAGCGCCTGCCGCATGGCGACGCGCGTGGAACCCCGCGCCTCGGCCACGTTGGTCCGCTCGGCCCGGTCCTCCTGGATGTCGTAGAGCTCGTCGCGCGGCGCGCGGATGTAGCGGTAGCGGGCGTCGGTGAGCGAGAACAGCTCGCTCCACTTGAAGTGGAACCGGGGGTAGAGCGCCTCGGCATAGATCCCCTGCTCGGGGATCGGGCCGCCCGAAAACGCCGGCACGAGGGACCGGCCCCGCAGGCCGCCGGGCTTCGGCGCCTGCGCGAGGGCCAGGATGGTCGGCACCAGGTCGATGTGCTGCACGGGCGCGGCCACGCGCGTGCCGGCGCTGGCCTGGCGCGGCAGCTTCACCACCAGCGGAACCCGCATGGTCTCCTGGTAGAGAAAGAGCCCGTGCTCCGCCTCGCCGTGGTCGCCCAGGCCCTCGCCGTGATCCGACAGGAACACGATGAGCGCCTCGTCGTAGAGGCCGCGGGACTTGAGATCCGCCACCAGTTGGCCGATGAGTTCGTCCGAGTACGCGATCTCGCCGTCGTAGGAATCGAACTGCGCGAACCGGGCAGGCGGCGTGTACGGCGTGTGCGGTTCGTAGAGGTGCAGAAACAGGAAGAACCGCGGCGACGCCTGCGCCGCGAGCCACGCGCGGGCGCCGGCCAGGGTGTCGGCCCCGGGGCGCTGCACTTCGCCGATGGCCACCTCCGGCGACGAGGTCGGCAGGCGATCGTCGTAGGTATCGAACCCGCGGCCGATGCCGGTGTCGTGCCGCATGACGTAGGCGGACACGAACCCACCCGTCGCGAATCCGCGGGCCTTCAGCATGTCCGCCAGCGTGGCCTCCCCGGCCTTCAGCGTGAACCCGAGGTTGTCGCGCACGCCGTGCTCGAAGGGCAGCCTCCCCGTGAAGATCGACGCGTGCGACGGCAGCGTCTGCGGCGCATGGGACCAGGCGTGATCGAAGACGATGCCATCGGCGGCCAGCCCATCGATCGCCGGCGTGGTCACCTTCCGGTAGCCGTAGATTGGCAGCCGATCGGCGCGCAAGGTATCGACGGAGATGACGATGATCGGGCCGCTGACGACCGAGGACGAGTGCGCCAGGCGCCAACCCGTCCAGCCGGCGGCGGCCACCGCGACGACGGCCGCTGCGAGGATGAGCGTGCGAGCCTTCATGACATCTTCTTCAACTCGGCGAGCAGCGCGCGGGCGTCCCGCGCCTCGTCGGTCGTGCCGCTTTGCGCGATCAGCCTGTCGAGCGCCTCGATCGCCGCCGCGCGATCCCCGCTCTCCTGGTGGGTGCGGGCCGTCTCGAGCAGCGCCTTCTGGCTGCCCGGATCGGCCTTCAGCAGGTCGCCGTAGGCCGCCAGCGCGCCGGCGTAGTCCTTCTTCATCCGCAGCGCCCGCCCGATCGAGAGATTCAGGGTCGTCAGAGACGGCAACTTCGCCAGGAGCGCGCGGTATGTGGTCAACGCCTCGTCGTACTGTCCGGCGGCCATCAGCTTCTCGGCATCGCTCAGGTCGTTCTGGAGCGCCGCCGTGTCGATGCCCTCGAGGGCTCCGCGCAGGCGCATGCCCACGAGGACGAACTGCACCTCGGGGTTGGTCCGCAGGACCGACACGCGGACCGCGATGGTCGAGTTCTCGAACCCTGGCGCGCCGGCCACGACTTCCCACGCGCCGGTTGCCAGGCCCAGCATCGCCCAGATCCCTCGCTGATCCGAGGTGACGGTGAACTCGCCCGGCGAGGCGGTCGGGTTGCGCGCGGTGATCGTCGCGCCCTTGATGGCGCGGCCACCCATGTCTTTCACCGAACCGGCCAGCCGGCCGGTCTGCTGCGCGAAAGCAGTGTCGGCCACGCCGGCCGACAGGCACACCGCGATGACACACGCCAGAACGAAGCGGGGGGTCTTGGTCACTCGAACTCCTCTCGGGGTCTATGCTAGCTTAGGCCGTGTCCGCGGTGGCTGGCTACATGTATGTAATCGGACCACCCACAGCATCCACCCGGGAGGCAGCCGTGCGCCGAGTCTCCATTCTCGCAGTCATCCTCGTCGCCGCCGTCGGCGCCGCCGTGTTCGCCCAGACCCCCGCCAACCCCGCCGCCGGGGTCGCGGCCAGAGTCGCAGCCCCGGCCGTCGCCGACAGTGCGCGCCTCGCCGCCGTCGACGGTGTCATCGCGACGGCCATCGCCGACAAGCAGATCCCGGGCGCCGTCCTGCTCGTCGGCCGCGGGCCGGATGTGCTCTACCAGAAGGCCTACGGCAACCGCGCGGTCACGCCGGCGGTCGAGCCGATGACGCTCGACACGATTTTCGACATGGCCTCGGTCACGAAGGTGGTGGCGACCACCACGAGCGTGATGATCCTGGTTGAAGAGGGCCGCGTGCGCCTGAACGACCGCGTGGCGACGTTCATCCCTGATTTCGGCCGCTACGGCAAGGGCGAGATCACCGTCCGCCACCTGCTCACGCACGTGTCGGGCCTGCGCCCGGATCTCGATCTCAGCGACGACTCCTGGAAGTCCTGGGACGAGGCGATCCGGCGCGCGTGCGAGGAGGTGCCGACCTCAGCCCCGGGCGAGCGGTTCGTCTACAGCGACATCAATTTCTTCCTGCTCGCCGACATCGTCGCGCGGGTCAGCGGCACGGCGTTCGACCGGTTCGTGCACGAGCGCGTGTTCGCGCCGCTCGGCATGACCGAGTCGATGTTCAACCCGCCCGCGACGCTCCGGGCACGAATTGCCCCCACCGAAGCCTGCACGCCACTGGGGTGGCCGTGCGACGCGCCGAGCCAGTCGATGTTGCGCGGAACCGTCCACGATCCGACCGCGCGCCGCATGGGCGGCGTGGCCGGCCACGCGGGCCTGTTCAGCACGGCCGCCAACCTGTCACGGTTCTGCCGGATGATGCTCGGCGGCGGCGCGCTTGGCGGCGTCCGGATTCTGTCGCCGCTCACCGTATTGAAGATGACCACGCCGGCCTCGCCGGCGGGCATGGCGAGTGTTCGAGGCCTCGGGTGGGACATCGACACCAGCTACTCCTCGAACCGCGGCGAACTGCTCCCGGTCGGGTCGTTCGGGCACACCGGCTTCACGGGCACATCCGTGTGGATGGATCCGCTGACGAAGACCTACGTGATCCTGCTGACCAACCGCGTGCATCCGGATGGAAAGGGCGACGCCACGCCCCTGCGCGCCCGCGTCGCGACCATCGTCGCCTCCGCGTTGCGCACTCTGCCCGACGAGGCCACGCTGCGGGCGGCGCGCTGGAACGGCACCGACTTCGGCGCGGCGGGCACGAGTGCCCCGCGCCGCGGCGACGAGGCGGACGGCCGCACCCTGAACGGCATCGACGTGCTGCGCGCGGACGGTTTCAGGATTCTCAAGGGGAAGCGCGTCGGCCTGGTCACCAATCATACGGGCCGCGCGCGCACGGGTGAGGCCACCATCGATCTGCTGGCCGCCTCGAAGGACTTCACGCTGGTCGCGCTCTTCAGCCCCGAGCACGGCATCCGCGGCATCCTCGACGAGAAAGTCGAATCAGCGAAGGACGAGAAGACAGGCCTCCCGATCCACTCGCTCTACGGCAAGACCATGCGGCCCACCGACGAGATGCTGCAAGGCATCGACACGATGGTGATTGACCTGCAGGACATCGGCGCGCGCTTCTACACCTATACGACGACGATGGCGTACGTGATGGAGGAGGCGGCGACGCGGAAGATCGGCGTCGTCGTGCTGGATCGTCCGAACCCGATCGGCGGCGTCCAGATCGAGGGACCCACGCTCGACAAAACCGAGCTGGGGTTCACCGCCTACATGCCGATGCCGATCCGGCACGGCATGACGCTGGGCGAACTGGCGCGGCTCTTCAACGCCGAGAACAAGATCGGTGCGGACCTGACCGTCGTGGAGATGAAGAACTGGAACCGCGACGCGTGGTTCGACCTGACCGGGCTGCCCTGGGTGAACCCGTCGCCCAACATGCGCAACATGGTGGCGGCGAGCCTGTACCCGGGCATCGGGGCCATTGAAGGGTCCAACCTGTCGGTCGGGCGCGGCACCGACTCGCCGTTCGAGCAGTTCGGAGCACCGTGGATCGACGGACCTCGCCTGGCCGCCGAGCTGAACCGGCGGAACCTGCCGGGTGTGCGGTTCTATCCCGTCGCGTTCACGCCGGCTTCCAGCAGGTTCGCGAACGAGCTCTGCCAGGGCGTGTTCATCATCGTGACCGACCGCGATCGGATGCGGCCCGTCAGGGTGGGCCTCGAGGTCGCCACGGCGCTCTACAAGCTGTTCCCGGACAGGTTCGAGGTCGACAAGGTCGGCCGTCTGTTCGGCGGCGACACCGTCCGGCGCGTCCGGGGAGGCGACGACCCGGCGACCATTGCCGTCGCGTGGGTGAGAGCAGAATCTCAGTGGCGGCTGCTCCGGGCGAAGTACCTCAAGTACCGTTGATGCACGCCGCGAATTCAATTTATTGGATTCCAGATCCAGCCCGACTATGGTCGTAGGGAGTCGTACGCTTGCACACGTGCGAAAACCCCAACAAAAGAAAGATCTTGGATCTGACACGGAGTTTGCCTACCATGCAGCGGGGAATCGCGTCCGAACAGGGAATGGTGTGCGTCGGGGGCACTCGCATTTCCGGGGGTTTGCGTTTCGCGGATCTCATCCAGGAGGAGGAAGGCCACATGCGAGGATGGAAGTCGGTAGTGCTGCTGGTGCTCATGGCGTGTGCCATGGCGATGCCGGCGGCGGCCCAGGTTTCCACGGGCCGTATCGAGATGACGGTCGTCGACTCCACCGGGGCGGTTCTGCCAGGCGCGCTGGTTGAGCTTACCGGTCCGCAGGCGGCAACGTTCACGACGGGCGGCGACGGCGCCGCCCGCTTCCTGAACCTGCCGCCCGGCGTGTACACCGTCAAGGCCACGCTACAGGGCTTTGGTGAGTACCTGAACAAGAACGTTCCCGTCGTCGCTGGCGGCAACGTCCAGCTGAAGGCCACGCTGGCCGTCGGCGGCGTGCAGCAGCAGGTTGAGGTGACGGCGGCGACGCCGGTCATCGACGCCAGGAGGACCGGCACGTCGACCACCGTCACGCTGGAGGAACTCCAGAGGATCCCGTCGGCGCGCGACCCGTGGGTCGTCATGCAGACGGTCCCGGGCATCATTGTCGACCGCGTGAACGTCGGCGGGTCCGAGTCCGGGCAGCAGTCGGGCTACCAGGCGAAGGGCGCGTCGAGCGCTGACGCGACGTGGAACATGGACGGCATTCCGATCACCGACATGTCGGCGACCGGCGCGACGCCCATGTACTACGACTTCGACAGCTTCCAGGAGATGAACGTGTCGACGGGTGGTTCGGACCTCACGGCCACCACCGGCGGCGTGGCGCTGAACTTCATTCTGCGCTCCGGCACGGACACACCGCGCGGATCGGCTCGCATCTACTTCGAAGACCAGTCGATGCAGAGCAACAACATGCCGAAGGATCTGGCGGCGAGCATCGGCGGCAAGAGCGGGAAGGGCAATCGCACCGATCAGTACTCGGACTACGGGTTCGATCTGGGCGGGCCGATCGTCAAGGGCAAGTTCTGGGGCTGGGGTTCGATAGGCAAGACGGACGTTCGCATCCGCACGCTCACCGACGTCCTCGACCGCACGGTGCTGAAGAACTACGCGATGAAGTTCCAGTACCAGGCCACGCAGAACATGCGAACGAATTTCACGTACTACTTCGCCGACAAGAACAAGTGGGGGCGCGGCGCCAGCGCGACACGGCCGGATGAGACCACCTACAACCAGACCGGTCCCACGCCGTTCTACAAGGGCGAAGTGAACTACGTCGTCGGGAACAACCTGTTCCTCACGGGACGCGTCGCCTACATGCACAACCAGTTCACGCTGGATCCGCGCGGCGGCATGAAGGCCAACGTCTACGTCGACGACTCCGGCGTGTGGCACGGCTCGGCGTTCTACTACACCACCGTGCGGCCGAACACCGTGGCGATGATGGAAGGCAGCTACTTCCGCGGGAAGCACGAGATGAAGTTCGGGTACCAGTGGCGCCAGACCACGGTGACCTCGATTTCTCAGATTGCCGGCAACGGCTTCTACACGCTCTGGGATGGCTACCCGAACATCATCGCCGGTGCCTACCCGGAGAACACATGGGCTGCGAAGGCCGGCTATCAGTCGTTCTGGTTCGGCGACTCGTGGACCATGAATCGGATGACGCTGAACTACGGCGTCCGGTACGACCATCAGACGGACGGCATCACAGCGCATTCCTCGATTGGTCTGCCCGGGGTGTCGTACCTGCCGCCGCTGTCGACGGGCGACAAGCCGGGCCTGATCACGTGGAGCGCGTTCTCGCCGCGCGCGAGCATGACCTACGCGCTCAACGAGAGCCGCAAGACGCAGGTGCGGGCCAGCTACGCGATGTTCGCATCGCAGCTGGGCAACGGCGCCTCGTCGGTGGTCGACCCGGTGAGCTACCGCTACGTCTACTTCTACGGCGTGGACAAGAACGGCAACAAGGTCGCCGACGTGGGCGAGTTCGACCAGACGGTGGACAACGTCGGTTGGTGGACCGGGTTCGACATCACGAACCCGAAGAACACGGTCTTCAACAAGATCGGCGACTACCACGTGCCGAGGACGCACGAACTGATCGTCGGCTTCGACCACGAGCTGTTCAAGAACTTCGGTGTCAGCGCGTCGTTCACCTACCGCCAGATGGTGAACTTCAACTGGCGGCCGATGATCGGCGTCCGCTCGCCGATATACAAACAGGCCGGCACGTTCACGGCGACCGGGCTGCCGGACGGGTCAAGCTACACCGCGCCGTACTACGCGGTCGACGCGACCAAGGTCCCGGCCTCGACGCTCGACACGCTGGGCACGGAGTATGTCGGCCGCGACGGCTACCACCAGCAGTTCTGGGGGATTGAGGCCACCGCGACCAAGCGGCTTTCCGACAAGTGGATGGCCCGCTTCGGGTTCTCGACCAACAGCCACACGGAGTACTTCGACAACCGGGCGACGTCGATTCAGGATCCGACGCCGGGCCGGACCAGCCCGTACGTCGACGGCGGCATCGTCGTCGTCGCGTCGGGCGGCTCGGGCAAGAGCGGCATCTACCAGCTGCTGCCGAAGTACCAGTTCATCGGCAACGGCCTCTACCAGGCGCCGTGGGGGATCGACCTCGGCTTCAACATGACCATGCGCCAGGGCTTCGGTCAGCCCTGGAACCGCAGCCGCGTCCCCGGCTCGTCCGACGCGCTGTCGGGCACCAAGACCGTGCTGCTCAACCCCGACCTCAACAACAACCGGCTGCCGATGGTGATGACGTTCGACATGCGCGTCGGCAAGCAGTTCAAGTTGAAGCGGACGACGTGGAACTTCGACTTCGACGTCTTCAACCTGTTCAACTCGGCCACCGTCCTCGGGAATCAGTACGACTACCGCCTGACGGGCGCCACCGGGTTCAACAAGACGCTGGAGATCATGAACCCGCGCATCGCCCGCATCGGCCTGCGCCTGGGCTTCTAGCTCTACCTGAAGGACGCGCCGCATCGGGCGGCGCGTCCTCTCCGGCCTCGCAGTCTTTCAGCTTCGTAGCCTCGGAGCTTCGTAGCTTCGCCATCGACCAAACCCCGGATGCGCCCCGCTGGCGCCTCCGGGATTTGTCGTGTACGCCCTGGAGTCCGCCTGGTCGCGATGACCTGACAGATGTGGGAGCTGGCTTGAGCCAGCTCCACAGAGGCTCCGGCTGAAGCCGGAGCCCACGATCGCTTGCGTTGGAGGCGGCGGTCAGCGGATGGTGACGGCTTTGATGGTCCAGACGCCGGAGGCGGTCTGCTGGACGTAGGCGAGTTGCTCGCCGTTCTGGCTCCAGGCGGGCAGGAGCGGCTTCTTCGCGCCCTTAACCTCCCGCACATGCCCCTTGGCGTTCATCACGGCCAGGCGGCCGTTCTCGGTCACGAAGGCCACCAGGGCCATCGGCTCGGGCGCCCATGCATACGTGCGCCCGGGCGGCACGTGCCCGTTGACGGCCGACCCGATGACGCGGCCGTTCAGCCGCAAGGCCTCGAACAGGGTCTTCTGACTCGACTGGGCGGCTTTGATGACGGTTTCGTCCAGGCCTGCCGCGGGGTCTCCGTGCTGGCCGATGTTGCCCTCGCGTGGCACGTTGGTCGTGCGCACCTGCTCTTCGTGCGTATCGATTTTGATCCGCCACGTCGGGACGACGGGCGAGGTCAACGCCGACTTCAGATTCCAGTAGCGCGGCAGCCAGCCCGGTTCATCGGTCAGCGGCTGGACCCGCGTGCCCTGCGTCTCGATCAGCACGTGCCGCACCGTTTCGTTGGACCACCGGTCGAACGTACTGACCCGCACGTAGATCCACGCCTCGTCGGGCGACCACGCCAGGCGCGTCGGAATCCCGCGCACGTCTTTGGCCTCGAGGTCGCGGATCGTCCGGGGCGACGAGATCGTGAGCTTCGACACGTCGGGCGCGGGGCGGGGCGGCGCCTGAGCGAAGGCCGCGGCCGTGGCGATGAGCAGCAACGAAGTGACAGCCAATGAACCGCGCGAACTCATAACGACCCCGAATCATGAGGGTCCGGCTGAAGCCGGACCCCACGACTGACTTCCGCCTACGTGCCGTCGTGGGTGCCGGCTTCAGCCAGCACCATCACGGGTCCGGCTAAAGCTGGACCCCACGACTGAAGAGCCCCGAATCCCTGCTCCACCCTACCAGCTCATCCGGTACAGCATCCAGTAAATCGCGACGCCGGTCACCGACACGTAGAGCCACAGCGGAAGCGTCCAGCGGGCGATGCGAACGTGGCGATCGAAGCGCCCGCGCAGGGCCCGCGCGAGCGTGACGATCGCCATCGGCAGGATGACGGCCGCCAAGACGATGTGCGTCACCAGGATGGCGACGTAGATCGTCCGTGCGATGCCGGTTCCAGGAAAAGGCTTCGAGCCCGCATTCGCGTGGTACACGACGTAGGACACGAGGAACAGCGCCGAGGCGGCAAACGCCGCGATCATCGATGCGCGGTGCGCGCCCCGGAGACCGCGGCGGATGCAGACGTATCCGACGACAAGGAAACACCCGGCGACGCCGTTCAGCGTGGCGTTCAGCGCGGGGAGATCGGACACGTTCACGGCGCGACCCGGTTGAAGACCATGAGTATCCACAGCAGGGGCAGGTAGATGATCGATCCGAAGAACAACCGGCGCGCCGACGGCGTCGTGCGCAGCCACGCGAACCGCGCCGCTAGTGCGACAAACGCCATACCCAGGCTCGCCGCGCCCACCAGGTACACGAGGCCGGCCATCGACGCGGCCGTCGGCGCCAGGCTGAGGGGCAGGAGCGCGGCCGCGTAGATCAGCGCCTGCCGGCCCGTCGATCCGCCGTCAGGCTCGACGATGGGCAGCAGCGGGAAGCCCGCGCGCTTGTAGTCCTCGCGGTACATCCATGCGATCGCGAGAAAGTGCGGCATCTGCCACAGGAACACGATGCCGAACAGGATCCACGCCTCGATCGACAGGTTGTTGCGCACCGCCGCCCATCCGATCATCGGCGGCAGCGCGCCCGGAATGCCGCCCACGACGGTCGCCAGCGACGTCCGCTTCTTGAGCGGCGTGTAGAACACGGTGTAGGTGAGCAGCGTGGCCAGCGCCACGCCGGCGGTCAGCAGATTGACGCCCCACGCCAACTGGACGAGGCCGATGATCGAGAGCGCGAAGCCGAACACCTTCGCGTGGCCTGGCCGGATCCGCCCGCTGGGCAGCGGCCGCGCGCGCGTGCGCCGCATCATGCCGTCCGACTCGATCTCGAGCAACTGGTTGAAGGCCGACGCGCCGCTCGCCACCAGCGCCGTCCCGACCAGCGTATGGAAGAGCAGCAGCCACCCGCGGCCCGCGGGCGCGGCCATGTAGTACCCCGCCAGCGTCGTGGCGACGACCAGCATGTTCAGGCGCGGCTTGGCCAGCGCGACGTAATCGCCGGCGCGCCCGGGCTCGGAAGACACCGATTGCTCGCCCACCCTCGCCGCTCCTTCCGGAACGATGATACTGCGTTAGGCGCTGTCAGTGAATGAAGGTCACAACAGGCCCTTACCGCTTGCGGGCGCCCGGCGCGGGCTTGGGCGCGCGTGCCGGCGCCTTCTTCTTCGGAGGCGCCTTGGCGGCCGGAGACTCGGCAGGGGGCGGGGCCGCTGAAGCGTCGAGCAGGCCGGCCTCGGTGAACTTCCGCGTGATCCGATCGGCCATCCAGTGCGGATCCCACCACTCGATCGGGTTCACCGGGTGCCCGCCGAGCAGCATGCTGAAGTGCAGGTGGTCCCCGCCGGCGAGCCCGGTCATCCCGCTGTGCCCGATGGTCTCGCCCCGCTCCACGCGGTCGCCGACTTCGACATCCGTCGCCGAGAGGTGCGCGTACAGCGACTGCACGCCGACGCCGTGATCGAGCATCACGCAGTTGCCGTAGATGCCGAGGACGCCCGCGAAGATCACCCGCCCGGTGTTGGCGGCCTTGATGGCCGCGCCGCGCACTGACGCGAGATCGACGCCGAGATGCACCTGCGCGTCGATCTCCCGCCCGTTGTGCACGTAGGTGCGATGATCGGCAAACACCGCTTCCGACGAGGCGCCGCCCATGCGCAGGAAGGTGCCGTTCCAGAGCATCTCGGGCGACGAGTCCTTCGCCGTGTCGATAATGGTCTGCTCGTTCCGGCGGCGCAATTCGCCATTGATGGCCAGGAACGCCGCGAGCCGCTCGGCCGGGGTCGAGGCCGCAAGTGTCAGGTCGGGCGTGCTCTGCAGGATGGCGGGCACGACCCGCGCAAGAAAAGCATCGTCGACCGGCACCTTGCGGCGACCGAAGGATGCGGCCAGCGTCTTGTGGTCGAACCCGGCCGACGCCTCGTTGCCCGCGACGTCTCGAGCCACGGCGCGGATCGGCGTGTGCAGATCCTGGTCGTACATCAGGCCGAAGAACGCGACGCGAAGGGCGGGGTCGACGTCCTTGCGGGCGCCGTTGACGCCGGCGGCCGGGAACCCCGGGTAGTAGCGATCGCCGACCCGCACGCCCGAGGTCGCATCCTGCGGAGAGACGCGGTACACGACCAACTCGGCGCCGCCGAGCTTGATGTAGTGGTGCGTCGAGACGACGGCGATGGTCGGTAGCGTGACCCGCACGATCACGTCCCGGGTCGTCACGGTGTCGGCGAGGCGGAGCCCGCGCAGCACCTGCCGCGTGGCCGTCACGGTCAGGCGCGCCGGGCCGTCCTTCAGGCCGTTCAGCGCGCCGCCCGCCAGCGTGTGCGTGATCCGGATGCGGTCAGGCGTCTCCTGGAGGAACCGAGCGTTCCCGGGCGACGCGAGCGAGAACACGGGGAATGTGCGGCCCTGCTGGTCGAGCGCGGCCTCGATGCGCGTCAGGCGCGTGCCGAGCGAATCAACCGAGAGCTCGAAGGTCAGCGGCCCCCGGCCCACCGCAGCCGGCTTGTGGATCGTCACCAGGGGCCCTGGTTCCTGTCCGGCCAGGTGATAGGTCAGGCCGCCCCCGATGAGGAGCGCGGCGCACAGAAGGACGAGAATCGTTCGGAGAGACATACCTGTCGTGGGCTTGACCGTTGTTTGAGAATGCCGGTAAAATAGAAAGTTCCTAATCGGCGAGTGCCGGTATCGTCTAGGGGTTAGGACACGTGGTTCTCAGCCACGGGACCGGGGTTCGAATCCCCGTACCGGTACCATCAATCATACATCTCCCTTGATTGCAGGCCTCGTGGGCGCCACGAGGCCTTCTTGCTGCCCGTTTCCACCCTCTTGGCGGTCTGTTGACCATCGTCGCCTGTCGGCAGATCGGCGGCAGCCCCGGTTTGTGAGTCCTCTGAGCCGTTCTCCGCCTCGCCATTCTGGAAAGAAACTGGAGAGTCCGGGCCGGCTTCACGAAGCGACAGCTACATCCTTGTGGGGAACGATGGCTACGTGGAACAAGGGTCGTTTGTGGTGCAGGGGAAGGTGACGACGTTCCAGGGCAGGTTCGCGGTCGGCGGCAAGACCTACAAAGTCAGGGGTGTCGAGACCGTCGCACCGGACGGCTTGAGTTTCAGCAAGAAGCAGGAACTGACCGTCGACGGTAAGACGTGGATGCCATATGCCTCATCGATGTTCACGAAAGTATCGCCAGAACGGAGCAAGGACAGGAAGTGAAGCGGTCACCGCGGGCCGCCCAACGCCGCTGCAGTGTCCGCCTTCTCGCGCTTCCCGAACGACATCGCGAGCTCCGGCAACTCTGGGGAGGAAGATAGCGGTGGCGGACCGGGGGCGTCCGAGGCGGTGGCCATTCCCCGTGGCTGTCGTCGAACTCGAGAATGGCCGGGAGGATGACCTGGCGGCGTACTCGCCGTGGACTGCGTTGTCCGTGAGTGCCCCGTTGCGGGTGGTCTTCGCGTATTGCGCGGACTGGGAATCGGGACTTGTTTTTGTCAGAAATAGGAGTATATTTTTCTGACGAAACGCACATGGGACACCACGCTCATTCCATTGATAGTCAAATACTTCGGCGGTTCACCGCCAGCCGGGGTGATCGTGTCTTCACCGCCGGCGACTTCCTCGACCTCGGAAGCCGCAACACCGTGGATGCCGCGCTTTCCCGTCACGCCAGAGCCGGCAGAATCCGAAAGCTGACCAGGGGCCTCTACGATCTTCCCAAACGCGACCCGCAATTGGGCCTCCTCATGCCCTCGGTGGAAATGGTCGCGCAGGCGCTGCGTGGCCGCGACGCCGTGCGGCTGCAACCTTCCGGCGCCTACGCCGCCAACCGGCTGGGGCTGTCGGATCAGGTTCCCATGAAGGTGCTGTTTCTCACTGACGGTGCGGCACGCCGCGTCCGGATCGGCAAGCTCCAGATCAGCATCAGGAGGACGACGCCGCGGAACATGGCGACGGCCGGCCGAATCAGCGGGCTTGTCATCCAGGCGCTCCGCTATCTCGGCCAGCGTCATGTGGATGACCGGATTGTCGCCACCCTTCGCAGCAGGCTCTCGGACGCCGACAGGCGTCAGCTTCTGAAGGACATCCGCTTCGCCCCGGTCTGGATTGCCAACTTCATGCGGCAGGTTGCTGTTCCCGAGGCATCGTAATGGAACCATTCATCACGCTCACCGCCGACGCACGCGTCCGGCTGTGCGACGAGGCGCAGGCTCGCATCGGGCTCCCGGCGGCCAGCATTGAGAAAGACTTCTGGGTGTGCTGGACGCTCCGCGAACTGTTCCGGGAGCGCGAGTGGGGCCAGCATCTGGTCTTCAAGGGCGGCACATCGCTGTCGAAGGCCTGGAAGCTGATCGAACGATTCTCGGAGGACATCGACATCGTCATCGACCGAACGTTTCTCGGGTTCGGCGGAGCAGAGAGCCCCGAACGTGGCGCCAGCCGGAAGATGAAGGAGCGGCGCCTGGAGGGGCTGAAGGCTGCCTGCCAGGACCGCATTCGGAACTCGCTGCTGCCGGCGCTGGCGTCCCAGTTCAGTGCGTCGCTTGGCAACGAGACAGGATGGAAGCTCGAAGCGGATGAAACGGACATTGACCAGCAGTCGCTCCTCTTCAGTTACCCATCGTCGGTGGCTAGGGCCGCCTACGTGCGGCCGGTCGTGAAGATCGAACTGGGTGCGCGGTCGGATGCGGAACCGATCGAGACGCCGGACATTCAGCCGTACCTCGCTGAGGTGTTTCCCGACATCCTCGGTCCCAGTTCGTTTCCCATCCGGGCGGTAGCTGCTCGACGAACATTCTGGGAGAAGGCGATGCTTCTCCACGAGGAGACCTACCGGCCGGCCGGCAGGGCGCGTAAACCGCGGCTTGCGCGTCACTACTACGATCTCTGGTCGTTGATCCGCAAGGGCATCGGCGAGCAGGCCATCGAAGATGTGGGCTTGTTCGAGCGCGTTGCCGCCCATCGGCAGGTCTTCTTCCGGTGGTCCTGGATGGACTACTCGACGCTGAGCCGGGGCCGGCTGCGCCTAGTTCCTCCAGATGATCAGGTGCGCGAGTGGCGACAGGACTACCGCACCATGCAGGCCGAGATGATCTTCGGCGAAGCGCCGACGTTTGACGAACTCCTCCGCGTGGTCGGTGACTTCGAGACGCGCTTCAACGGGACGGCCGCATAAGCCGATCCCCAAAGAGACTCATCGAGGTTGACCTGCCGATCAAACAAATCTCGGCGCACGCGCGACGCGAGAAGTCGATTCGGCAGGCGGAGGGCACTTGAAAGAATCTTGAAACTCTGTACACAAGAACACCCTCCGGCACCCCAAGGCGCCCGAGGGTGATCAGCGAGAAGCCCAACAAGACCCGCAAGATCCAACACCGCCCGAACTACTTCTTGCGATTCTCAGCCACGGGACCGGGGTTCGAATCCCCGTACCGGTACCATCATCATACCTCTCTCTCGCACGCCGGCCTCGCCTACACAGCGAGGCCGTTTTCTCGTGTGCGCCAGGCATGGCGCGCGCCCAGGCGAAGGCCGCGATCGCCGTGTCCTGAGACCCGACGCCGGTGAGATCGCAGATCGCGATCTGCGCTTCGCCGGTGCGCCCCGACCGGCCCTGCGCCTGTGTCGCGCCGGCTCGGTCGAAATTTGTGGTTGCGGCCCGGCCCTGCCCGCCTCTCCCCGTCCTCCGAACACTGCTGCGTGTCGAAACACCGGAAGCCCGTTCCTTCTACGAGATCGAGGGCATCAGGAACAACTGGGCCGAGCGGGAACTGGAGCGCCAGATCAACAGCTCGCTCTACGAACGGCTCGCGCTGAGCCGCGACAAGAAGGGCCTGCTGCGCCTCGCGATCAAAGGACACGAGGTTCAGCGCCCCGCCGACGTCTTCAAAGATCCTGTGGTCATCGAGTTTCTGGGGCTGCCGGAATCACCCAAGCTCGTGGAGACCGACCTTGAGCAGGCGCTGATCGACAACCTGCAGACCTTCCTGCTGGAACTGGGAAGAGGCTTTGCCTTCGTGGCCAGACAAGAACGGCTCACGCTGGACGGCGACCAC
>Ga0315283_10000539_pt1 | contig 28160 bp, 20 predicted proteins | sample YL17G09_0_MG_FD_204541 | JGI IMG/M metagenome (GOLD analysis project Ga0315283, IMG submission 204541) | Sediment microbial communities from Yellowstone Lake, YNP, Wyoming, USA - YL17G09_0 | ecosystem: Environmental > Aquatic > Freshwater > Lake > Sediment | place: USA: Wyoming | collected...
GTTGGCCAACGCACTGGTGTGGACGATTCGTAATCCCGTCAGGGATGGCTTACGCCATAAAATTCTCAAGATAGGGGCAAGGATTGTCTGTTCGGTTCGGCGGATTGTGCTGCATCTGGCCGGCGGTCATCCATTCAAGAATCTTTTTGCCTTCGCACTTGCCCGTTTATCCGTTATGCCTGTGTCAAGCTTTGCGTTCGGCTGATGCCGATGAAATCCTGGTTTTTGTATGGGGGTAAGGGGGGTTTATGCGCCGATGGCGAAAAGTTTGAAAATACTCCGCTAAATTCTGCCAAAATCACCGGTCTCCGCTAAATTTGTACCCCCTATGAAATATCCAGGCTAGAATGACGGTCGAACCGATTTCAGGTCTAAAAAAAGCGTGGCGGTCAATTATGGCCGCCACGCTCATAAGCCATTATATCAGTCAATCATAATCTGATTACGGCCAGGGGATGCCGTTAATATATTCTTCGATATTGGTATAGCCGTCGGCATTGCGGTCTAATGCGGCGTCGCCGGCGTTATTCGGGTTGAGGCCTCTGGCCGATTCCCAACTATCGGGCATACCATCGTGGTCGGTGTCAATTGGCGGCGTAGTCGATTGCAGGAGCGGCCAACCGCCGACCTGACTCTGGGAATCAATGAGGTCGCCGGTGCCGGTTATAACCTGATTGACAATCCGTTCATCAACCGCATCGCGGTCCGGAAGCGTTGCACCTGCATCAGCGAGAACCAGCGTGTAAGCGGTGGGTGCATCCTGAGTCCCAACCGGAGCTACCGGGAACGGCGATGACTGCCTGCACGAGCCTGAACAGCCGGAGACGATGCTCCACGGGTCTGACGGCAGAACTCCGTTGTGCCAGTTATCGTTGAAATATGCCCTGCTGTAGGGACACTGTTCGCGATATGGCGTCTCGCCGGTGCGAGTGTAGTAGTTGGCGATGAAGTTGTACTTGCTGAGGCCGTCGCCGTCTGAATTGTATCCTTTGCCCTGATAAATCACGTTGTTGCGCCAATCGAGTGTCCAGCCGAGGGGGTCGCTGATATGGTTGCGGTCGGTATTCACGCCCGGACGCGGCACGCGGTCCTGATGGTGGGCATAGAGGTTGTGATGGAAACTGTATTGAGAGCCTTCAGCACCGTGGATTAACGAGCCGTAGCCGTGACAGCCTTTCACGTGTACCGAGCAATGCAGACTTTCGCTGACGATGCACCACTGAACGGTGACATTATCCAGCGGGCCGCGTGTTGAGCCTTCGGCGATAGAGAGGGTTTCGTCAATCGACCAGCTTGCCGAGATATGGTCGAGCATAATACCGACCCCAGCCCTGACATTTATGGTATCGGGTCCTTCAGCCGCGCCGGCACCTTCGTCGCCGGTGCGGACCCTGATGTGGCGCACAATCACCTCGCCGGCCTCGATTTCAAGAGGATAATCCCTGATGCATATTCCATCGCCCGGGGCTGTCTGGCCGGCAATGGTGATGTAAGGATTGGTGATTCTAATCCTTGCCAGAAGTTGTATCGTACCGGAGACGCGGAAAACGACAATTCTGGGCCCGCTGGCGGCAACTGCATCACGCAGACTGCCGGGGCCGCTGTCGTTGAGATTGGTTACTTCGATGACTCTACCGCCGCGACCGCCGATAGTCCACCTGCCTGAACCTTCGGCCTCCGGGAACGCCGGTGCTTCGACTGTTGTTGTAAAGCTCCAGACGGCGCCGGTTGTTGTGCCGCCGGGGCCAACCGCATCAATTCGCCAGTAATATGTGGCCTGATAGTTCAATGAACCGGGGTCATACGCGGTTTCGGTCTGGTTGCCTTTGAACTCGGCTGAACCCGGTGTCGGATTGGCGCCGAAGTATACATTGAACGATGTGGTATTGCTGCCCGCCGTCCAGGCCAATTTTGCAGTTGCAGGGGCGCCTGATGCCGAGTTGGCCGGCCAGGGGTTTGTCGCCTGCTGAGGCGGGCCTGAATAAGTGGTAAAGTTCCACACATTTCCCTGCCAGATATTGGTATCGTTAACGCTGTCGATTCTCCAGTAGTAAATGGTGCCAAGGTTCAGGGTGCCGGGGTTGAAGGTGGTGACACTTTGCCGCCCTTTAAGCTCGCCTGCGCCCGGTGTCGGACTTGTGCCGAAATACACATCGTGAAGACCCGCATAACGGCCCGGCCACCAGCTTAGGGTTACGGTTGTATTTATGGTCTGCCGGCTATTGGCCGGGTTGGGGTTAGTGGCAATATCCTGAAGCGGTGCACCGGCAATATAAACGTTCGCAATCTCGCCAGTATTGAGGGCATCGTTCCAGATAGTTACATTGTCGATGAGGCCGTTGAATGCCTGGGTCGTTTCTGTGCCGGTATTGCCGATGTGTGCGGTTGTCGACAAGGCGGTCAGGCCGGCATAAGTTCCTGCGGCCTTCTCAACGCCATCGACATAAACAACGTAACTGCTGCCGTCCCAGGCCAGCGCCAGGTGGTACCAGGTCTCGGTGCTTAAAGTTGCGATGTCCTGTTTTCTAAGAAGTGAATCACCAAGCCCCAAATCAAGGGACGTATCGTAGTTGTCCATATAAAGCTGGATTCTGTTGGGGTGAGCGCCGCAGCCGAATACGAATTTGTAACCGTTTCTGCCGAGAGTATACTGCGGCTCTGCCAGCTTGACCCACATAGTAATTGTTCCCTGTAACGCGTTCATTCCGGCTGTTGGAATCTGGACGCGGCCATCGTTATTACTTCCGTCGAAGTTCACGGCGCCGTTTTGTGTTCCGCCGGTCGGAGACCAGGCCACGGTGCCGGCGAGCGTGCCGTTATGGCCGTTGCCGGAAGAATCGGCAGCGGTTGTGCCGGATGTCTCGTCAAACTTCCACTGGCTGACCAGAACAGGCGGCGGCTTGGTGCCGGTAGTGAAACTCCAGACGGCACCGGTCGTTGTGCCGTAAGAATTTTTCTCATCGATGCGCCAGTAATAAGTTGTCTGCTCATTTAAATGGCCGGGCTCGAAGGTATTCGCGGTTAAGTTGCCTTTGAATTCAGCGGAACCCGGTGTCGGGTTGGTGCCGAAGTATACATCGTGAGAGGTTGAGCCTGCGCCCGCTGTCCACAGCAGATTTGCATATAAATCCACAGCCGTTGCACTGTTGGCGGGGCTTGGGCTGCCGGCCTGCTGCGGAGGCACAGGGGCCTGAGTCGTGAACCTCCAGATGTCACCTGTCCAGGTAGTGGTGTTGTTGACCTCATCGACACGCCAGTAATAGGTTGTGCCTTCGGTCAGTGCGCCCGGGTCGAATATTTTGCCTGTCTGGTTGTCTTTAAATTCGGCTGTCCCCGGCACAGGATTGGTTCCGAAATAGACATTGTGGCTGATGGCGTATTTTCCAGCAGCCCAGCTAATGTCCGCATCGGTGCTGATATACGTAGAGCCGTCAGGCGGGCTGGGGTCGCCGGCAATCTCGACCGTCGGTTCGTTGAACAAATCCGATATTTCGCCGGCGGCAAGGGCCCTGCTCCAGACACCGACATCGTCGATGAGGCCGTTAAAGCCTTGGTTCTGGGCGACGCCGTTATTACCGATGGCTGCCTGTGATGCTATATTGTTCAGTCCGCTGTAAGTGCCGGTCGCTCTGGCGACGCCGTCCACGTAAACAAAGTAAGTTGCCCCGCTCCAGGTCAGGGCGATATGATACCACGTTTCGGTGGTTAAGTTTGCGATATTGGCATGCTTCAAATGGTCGCTGCCGAGTCCCAAATCAAGCTGGGTGTCATAGTCGTTCATATAAATTTGTATTCTGTCCGGCGTGCAGCCGAAAAGGAACCTGTAGCCGTCTTTGCCAAGCTCTGACTGTGGTTCAGCCAGCTTTACCCACATAGCGATAGTCCCTGCGGATGCCGTCATACCTGTTGTGGGGACTGAGACACGGCCATCGGTGCTTGCGTCGAAACTAGCGGCGCCGCCGAGCACTCCGCTTGTCGGCGCCCAATTAACACCGCCTGCGAGCGTGCCGTTATGACCGTTATCGGAAGAGTCTACAGCGGTGCTGCCATACAGGTCGTCGAGCTTCCACAGGCTGACAAGGCCGTTTAACGGGCCTGCCTTGGTGGCAAAGTTCCACACGGTCCCGGTTGTTGTGCCGACCTCGTTCTTTTCATCGATGCGCCAGTAATATGTCTTTCCGTAACTCATCACGCCGGGGTCAAAGGCGTTTACTGCCCGGTTGCCTTTGAATTCTGCTGTCCCCGGTGAGGGATTAGTGCCGAAGTATACATCGTGACTGGCCGCATACGAATCCGCCGTCCAGCTCAGGTCGGCTGTTATATTTATATTCGTAGCGCTGGATGCCGGCGAAGGATTGCTCGCCTGGCCGGGCATTTGAGGCGTAGCCTTGGTTGTAAAACTCCAGACAACGCCGGTGGTTGTGTCAACAGCGTTTTTCTCATCGATGCGCCAGTAATAAGTGGTAAGGTAATTTAGTGTGCCGGGGTTAAAGGTTGTGCCTGCCTGCTCGCCCTTATATTCGCCTGCTCCGGGTGTCGGATTTGTGCCGAAGTAGACCTTGTGGCTGGTGGCATTTAAGCCGGGCATCCAGTTCAGGGTCAGGCCCAATGCGTTCGTATTGGTTTGGCCGCTGGCAGGAGTGGGGTTAATTGCCTGTCCCGGCAGCGTAGACAAACTCTTAATTGCGAGCCAGTGGTAGTAACCACCTGCAACGGCGATATAACCGACATCCGTAGGTGTTGTCGGCTCTGGAGAGCTGTCGCCTGCGCGCCACGATATGACCGTGCCGTCGGACCGCAGGGCTATCTTGCTGTAGCCGCCGGCGCCCATACCGACAAAATTGGCGTTGGGTGACGGGACAAAGCCGTTCAGACCCCACACAACAATAGTGCCATCCGCCTTAAGCGCCATAGAACAATAGCTGCCGGCTTCAATGGCAATGGCGCCGTGCGCCTGCGTCGGAACTTTGCCCTGATTATAATTATCGTATCCCCAGGCGACGACTGTGCCGTCGGCTTTCAGGGCAAGGCTGTGGTAGTTTCCTGCCGCCACCGCGACATAATCATTGCCTGAAGGCGTTTCGCTGACCTGTCCTTGGCTGTCATAGCCCCAGCAGAACAATGAGCCGTCATCTTTCAGGACAACATCGTGGTCGCCGCCTGCTGCTATTGCAACGATGATCTGGTCGTTAAGTTCCTCCGGCACCGGCCACATCTCCCGCCAGGAGGGGCCGGGCTTGTCGCTTGCGCCCCAGTTGAAGACTGTGCCGTCATCGAATAGAACAAGATTATGTGCGTAACCGGTGCTTATATCGACAACGGTCCTGCCGGTCAGTGCTGGCGGGACACTGCCTGAGCCGTAAGAGTCATTGCCCCAGGCTGCGACCGTGCCGTCGGAACGCAGAGCAAGACTGTGGCTGTGACCGGCCCTTACGGCAACAAAATCGTTACCCGAAGGTTTATTGCTGACCTGGCCTCCGCCATCGGCACCCCAGCCTACGATATAGCCGGTCGGGCCGGGAGCCCATCTTCTGCCTGTAGTAAAGCTCCATACCTGGCCGGTAGTTGTGCCGAGGACGTTCTTCTCATCAATGCGCCAGTAATATGTTGTCAGGTCCGCCAGGGTGTTCGGGTCAAACACTGTTGCAGTCTGATTACCCTTAAATTGGCCCGAACCGAGCGATGAACCTGTGCCGAAGTAAACATCGTGACTTGTCGCATCTTCGCCTGCCGTCCAGTGCAGGTGTGTATTTACATTCACGTTTGTCGCCCCGTTGACCGGATGAGGAGCAATGGCCTGTGCCGGTGCGGTCATAGCTTTTACGGTAAAGCTCCAGACCTCTCCGGTTGTTGTGCCGGTGTAGTTTTTCTCATCGATGCGCCAGTAATATGTGGTTTCATAATTCAAAGTGCCGGGGTCAAAAATGGTGCCGGTCTGATTGCCTTTGAATTCACCGGTGCCGAGCGATGGGGTCGTGCCAAAATACACATCGTGGCTGGCGGCATAACTGCCTGCCGCCCACTGTAAATCGGCCATTCTGCTGACGTTTGTTGCCCCGTTTGCCGGGGATGGAATCGCCGCCTGACCGGGCAATGGCGGCGCCGTTGTGAAACTCCAGACCACGCCTGTCGTTGTGCCGCCGCTGCCTTTCTCATCGATACGCCAGTAATATGTGGTAGCAGTCTGCAAAGTGCCGGGGTCAAAGGTTGTGCCGGCCTGGTTACCCCTGAATGCACCCGGACTGGATGTGCCGAAGTAGACATCGTGACTTGTTGCATTGGCGCCGGCTGACCAGCTTAAATCAGCAGTTGCATCGGCGTTTGCTGCCCCGTCTGCCGGTGAGGGATTTCCCGCCTGGCCGGGTGGCGGCGTCGTCGTGGTAAAGCTCCAGACAACGCCGGTATTTGTGCCGCTGACGTTTTTCGCATCTATACGCCAGTAGTAAGTTGTGTTATAGCTTAAAGTGCCGGGGTCGAAGATGGTGCCGGCTTGATTACCCTTGTATTGGCTGGGGCCGGGTGTCGGATTTGTGCCGAAATAAACATCGTGACTTGTCGCATAAAGGCCCGCCGTCCAGCTTAAATCAGCAGTATTGCTGATATTTGTCGCGCCGTTGGCCGGGCTGGGATTGCTCGCCTGACCCGGCGCAGGGGCGATGACGCTTATGTATACTGCTCTTGATTGAAAAATCCCATAATTTGTCAATCAGCAAGCACCTTGTGTCCGATAAATAGTATGTATGAAGGATTATACGCTGTCAAAAGAAAAAACAGCTGAACTGGAGGCGTTGCATCGTTCCTTGCGTGATAAACGTCAGGCCGACCGCGTCAAAGCGGTCATTGCTTTATCCAGAGGATGGTCGGCGGCTCAGGTGGCGGAGATTCTTCTCTTTGATGAGAAGACGTCCCGGCACTATTTTGAACGTTATCAGCAAGGCGGTCTCCCGGCGTTGCTGGATGACAGCTATTCCGGAGCAGAGCCAAAGCTCGATGCGCATCAAATGAGCGAGATTGAAGGTTATCTTGAAGAGCATATTCTGCCCGACGCTAAATCGGTCATCGCTCATATTGACAGGCAGTATGGGGTACATTACTCCGTCAGCGGAGTCACCGATATGTTGCATCGCCTTGGGTTTTCCTACAAGAAGCCGACACATGTTCCCGGCAAACAAGACCCCGCCCAACAACAGGCATTTCTCGACGAATATGAACATATCAGGGCCAATAAAGACGAAAACGACCCGATTTATTTTGCTGACGCCACCCACCCGCAGCACAACAGCATTCCTTCTTACGGCTGGATCAAGAAGGGTCAGGAAAAAGAGCTCAAAGCCAACTGTGGCCGTCAGCGGTTGAATATTAATGGTGCGATCAACATCGAAACGCTGGAGCCGACGACAGGATTTTATGATACTATCAATGCGAATTCGACCATTGATTTGTTCTCTAAAATCGAAGCAAAACATCCGGAGGCCGAAAGGATTTATATCATTGTTGATAATGCACGATACTATCGTTCGCGTTTGTTAAAAGAGTATACCGAGGGCACGAAAATCAAATTGATCTTTTTGCCGTCATACTCGCCGAATCTGAATCTGATTGAACGGTACTGGAAGTTTTTTAAGAAAAAAGTGCTGAACAATCGGTACTATGAGACGTTTGGTGAATTCAAGCGGGCATGCGAGAGTTTTTTCCGAAAGAGAAAGAAATATTTGCCGGAATTGCAGATGCTGCTGACCGAAAATTTTCACATTCAGGCCGCCTGAAAACAGGAAAACTCAATCGTAAACAGTATACTTTGCGGAAAGCGGCGGTTCAAGAGAATTTTGCACCCTAAACATTTTTGAAAGTTTACACTTGACGGGCAGGTGCAAATAAGTTTTATTTTAGCATTACCGCAGGCGATAAAAGGCGAGCCTTGAGCGGATGAGTGTTTTGTGCTGTAACCAGAAAATGTATCTCAATTATCTGGAAAGGATGGAGCCATGCGAATCGGCGGAGTTTTAAGGTGTTTACTTGTGTGTGCCTGTGTCGCAGTTATGAGCGGCTGCACGGCGATGGACAGCCTGAAGGTCCAGAATGAAACGCAGCAAAAACGGATAGCTGCGCTCGAAAGCGAACTTCAGGCAAACAAATTAAAGCTTGACCAGGCTGACAGGCAGCTTGAGAGCAGCGGAAGCCGCAGCGGTATCGAGCTGGATTCGCTCAAGCAGAAGACGGCTGCACTTGAAGAAGACCTGGCAAAAAGAAAAACCCTGATTTCGATGATGCAGCAGCAATTGATGTACGGCGGGGCGGCGCTGCCGGTGGAGCTTACGGTGATGCTGGAGGATTTTGCCAAAGCGAAGCCCGATATGGTCGAGTATGATGCGAGCAGAGGGGTCTTAAAGTTCAAGAGCGACCTGGTTTTTGCGAGCGGCAGCGACAAGGTTGAGCCGGCGGCAGAGGCGGCAATCAAATCGCTTTGTGAAATCCTGAACTCGGAGCAGGCCAAGGGGTTTGATGTGCTTATCGCAGGCCACACCGATGACGTGAAGATTTCCAAGCCTGCCACCCGTGAAAGACACCCGACAAACTGGCACCTTTCGAGCGACAGAGGGATAGCGGTGCTGGCGGAGCTGGAGAAAAACAACATTGCTCCTGAGCGGATGAGCGTGAGAGGCTTCGGCGAATATAGGCCGGTTGAGCCGAACAAGGCAAATAAGAAGGGCAATCCCGCAAACAGGCGAGTCGAGATTTTTATCGTGGCCAAAGGTGTGTAGTTAGTGGTTTGTAAAAAGTGAAGTAGCGGTCATTGCGAGCGCAGCGAAGCAATCTCAACCGCAGAGGCTGCGAGATTGCTTCGTCGCTGGCGCTCCTCGCAATGACGACTACTCAAATTACGAGTTATAAAAGATTAGTGGTTCGTAAATCGTGGCGGAACGCACTTTAATTATTGTCAAACCGGATGCTGTCCAGCGTCATCTGGCCGGCGAGATAATCGGGCGGTTCGAGGCGAAAGGCTTCAAACTCGTCGCAGCAAAATTTATGAAAATCCCGGAGGAGCTTGCCCGGCGGCACTACGCCGTTCATAAGGGCAAGCCTTTCTTCGAGGGCGTTGTAAAATATCTTGCCTCGGCGCCATCGCTGATAATGGTCTGGGAGGCTGACGGCATAATTGATATGTCACGCAGGATGATGGGCAGCACCTTCGGCTACGAGGCCCAGCCGGGAACAATTAGAGGGGACTTTAGCTGCTCAAGAGGATACAACCTTATTCACGGCTCGGACAGCCCCGCCTCGGCGGAACAGGAAATCAAACTTTTCTTCAGTCCCGCTGAAATTATCGAATATCAGTTTGCCGACGCCGGCTGGCTATACGGCAAGAACGATTAGTTTGGTTTTGCTCCCGGCGGTTCTTCTTCATCTCTCTTGCTGCGGAAGGCAGCAAAGGCCAGGACACCCAGCAAAATTACCGTGCAAATCAGCCTTACCGATAACGGTATCATTTCGTGATGATGTTCAATAACCGCCTGCGGCGCCGCACCTATAATGTAATCCAGAAATAAACCTGCGGCGAGGGCGCATCCTGCAACGGTGACAAGATAAATGACGGCGGTTCGCGGGCCAAGCATTTTCCAGATGGTAAAGAATGATGCGGCATTGGTGGCCGGGCCGGTCATTAAAAAGACCATTGCTGCGCCGGGCGTTACGCCTTTTGCTATAAGGGCAGCCGCTACCGGCACCGAGGCAGTCGCACAGACGTATACCGGAATGCCCAAAAGCATCATCACGACCATTGCGAAGATTCCTGTGCCGAGTTTTTCTGCAAAGAAGCCTTCCGGCACAAGAGCGGAGATGAATGCGGCAACAAGAAGTCCAATCAGCATTGCTTTGCCGATGTCCCGCGGCAGCACAACCAGGGCGTGCTTTAACGCAGCGATGATTTTATTGTAGATTTTTTCCTTTTCGCAGCAGCATTGGTGCGTTTGCGAATTTTCCGGTGCAGGTTCAGGTTTATTTTCAGTGTCCCTGTCAAAGATATCAACCAGTTCTCCGCCGATAACGCCTGTTGCGAAAGCCGCCAGAGGCCGAAAAATCGCAAAAGTCAGCCCAAGCAGGCTGAAGGTCACAAATATACTGTCGACTCCGGTCTGGGGCGTAGAGAGCAAAAACGATATTGTAGCAGCCTTGTTTGCGCCGTGTTTGCGCAGCGACATTGAGACGGGGATGACCCCGCAGGAACAGAGCGGCAGAGGCACGCCGAAAAGAGATGCCTTTATGACCGGCCAGATTCCCCTGCCGCCGAGATGCCTTTCGACAAGCCGCTGCGACAGGAAAATCGAAAGAACGCCTGATACCAGAAAACCAAACAGCAGATAAGGTGACATCGTGGATAACGTGTCCCAGAAATCAATTACCACCTGTCTCAAATATTCAATAACAATATTATTCATCGTTCAAACTCCGCTTTTTATTCACCTGTTTTTATGAGCGTATCATCGTCAGCAGCATTTTGAATCTTTCCGTTGCGGCAACTGCGTGAGGCACATTAGCGGGCATTATTATAATCTGGCCGGCTGAAACGTTTACGTCTTTTCCTCCTATGGTAAGGCAGGCCGAGCCATCGACAATCTGAACAACCGCATCGTAAGGCGCCGTGTGTTCGCTTAGTCTCTGTCCCTTATCGAACGCAAAAAGCGTAATAGTTCCTGCGGGCTTGTCCAGCACCGTCTTGCTTACGATTGAGTTATCCACATACTCTGTCAGTTGTGCGATGTCCTGTGCCCTGCCTAAGCAGGTCTGCAATACGTTTGGTTTTCTGTTGTCGCCGCTCATTTTTTGTCCTCTGTTGCTCTGTTAAAAACTTATACCGCTGTCATTCTGAACGTAGCGCAGCGGAGTGAAGAATCTCTTTTTTGTTTGAAAACGGCGAGATTCTTCGCTGCGCTCAGAATGACATCAACAGTTTTCAATAGAGCAATACCCTGTCAAAATACTCCCGTTCTTCATAATACGAACTGTTTTTTCAAGACCTTTGTCGGAGGTAAACCCGTATTTATCCGGTCCTGCCGACAATGTCACTTCACTATTTTCTACGGTCAATTCAATATTCTGTTCCGGTCTTTTTTGGCGGATTACATTAGCCAGCAGCAAGGCCTTTTCGAGGCCGTCTGCGGTCTTGTAATTTGCGACCTCGTCGGGATGAGCAAGCCGTTTGCCTTCATAAATCGAATTGTTTGTCATTTCTTTGAGCCAGGCGTAAACCTCCTCGACAGATTTTGATTCCACCATTTTAAGCGATACGGGGCTGCGTTCTATCGCCGCCTTTATAAAGGGCAGCCAGTCGCAGGTCTCCATATCACGATAAGCATAAAACGCAAGGTCGGCGGTGATATTGCGGCTTCGCTGCTGCTGCAAATAGCTGATTATTTGTTCTCTGGTCTGTTCGGTGCTGATTATGATTGGCTCGGCGGATATGTAATTTTTGTCCGCTGAGGGCAGCTTTGCATCAACGTGAATAAAATCGACTAATCTATCGACAAGCGCCGGCGCATCGGGAATAACTGGTGCAAAATATCTTATCAAAGCCTCTTTTCCCGCTGATGTCCCTATATCCGGCTTTTCCTTTTCTATAAAGCTCGCCAGCTCATCGCAGGGAATCCTTCCCGGCATTTTGTATGGCACAAAATCCTCTTCAGAGACCTCCTCCAGCAATTTATCGTGGGTCTTTTCCATTATTTTGCAGTCGCTCGTATGCTCGTAATGGAACAAGACCTCCGCCTTCAGGAATTGCGGCTGGCCCCGGCAGTCGCGGCAAACCTGGAAAAATTTCTGATACTGCGGATTTGTTCGCAAAAAGCCCGCAAAAACAGAAATCGATAAATCCGCAGACAGGTATGAGGCAAGTTGTCTTCTGAAATACTCGTAGATTTTTTTGTCCATAGTTGCATCTTTGTAAAAACAATGCACATAGCCGGATGAATGGGCCACGATTGTAACATTCTCATTGCGCAGCGCGCGCTGTGCCTTGTTGGAAATCTCTGTGCCGTTGAACCACATCGTCCTGGTAACAAGCCTTCTGTTATTGGTCAGGACGCCGTCTTCTATGTCTATAAAGTTCTGCGAATGCAGCGGCGTTAGAACCATAAAGATTTTTTCCAGCGGTATCCCGCAGACGATAAACGCAGCGGCGGCGTAAAGCGACGAGAGCGACACGCATTCGCCGGCGCCCGTATTGTATCCCTGCTTCGACCGAAAAGCATTCATCGCCTCTACAGTCTCGGTTTTCCAGTAGGGGATAATGTCACTATCGTATTTGTCTAAGCCGAAATGTTTTCTGATGTCGACGTCGAAATAATATTTGTCACCCTCATAGCCGAACAGGCCGTTGCTTCGTGCAATATCTTCGGGCGAGATAAATTTTTCAAACCGTTTAAGCTCTTTGGCCTTGCTGGTCAGTCCCCAGGTTTCGAGGTCGAGATTGAATTCGTATTCATCCATTATGAACTGCCGCAGCCGCAGCAGTTTCTTGTAACTGCTCTTGCCCTCAAGCTTTTTAAAACAGTCCAGCTCCCGCCACCGCCATATAACAGGGCTCATAATGTTCGCCAGGACCAGGGTATACATCAATTCCGGAAACACAAAGGCCTCCATATCCGAAAGCGTTATCGCCGAACTATATTTTTCAATGTCTTCGGTATTCATTTAAGCCCAATCCTCCCTGTTCGAGCAATATTCGAACAATTCGCACGCCCTGCATCTGCTGGAGGGTCTGCCGGTACAGTTTTCTACGATTCCTATTCTGCTTAGTGCGAAATCATACTTTACCGGGTCAGCCGGCTCAACCGCTGCGAATCCTTCCGTAATTTTTATCGCCGCCGAAAGCGAAACAGTCTTTTGCTCGTAAAACCCCAGAATTTTGCACAGTCTCCCCATATGCACATCGACCGGCACAATCAGTTTGGCCTTGTCAATCGACTGCCACAGGCCTGTATCGACATCGTCCTTGCGAACCATCCATCGCAGAAAAAGGTTCAGCCTCTTGCACACGCTGCCGGCTTCCGGCCGAGGCAGCAGATAAGCAAGCCCCTTTGAAATACGCCCTTTGCTCATATTCAGAAACGAACCGCAAAATCTCGATAAAGCCGGTATAATATTTTTGTCGCTGCCGGTGTACCCCTCGGCGAAAAATTTCTCGATGTTTCCATATTTATTCAAAACCTTTTTTAGCCCCGTCAGCATTTCTGCGATGTCGCTGCCGGTTGTAAACCGGTGCTTAAAGTCCTCTATTTCCCGCCTTTTTTTCTCATCAAAATTCAGGGCAAATTCAAAAGGGCTGTTACCCATTCGTGCAAGCAGGTCATCGAGACTTTTTTCAATCTGCTCGACCCTGCCATAGGCCAGCACGGCGGCCAAAAGTCCGGCAATCTCCATATCTGCTTTGCCGGCGTACCTGTACACAAACTGCAAAGGGTCAGGCTTTATCAAATAGCGGTGGTTGTACTTTGCATACAGCCTCTCCAGCACATCTTTTATTTTCACCGGCTGTTTACCCACCAAGCACCGCTGATTTGAACGCCTCAAAGCCCATCTTTTCTATCATAGCCCCCAGTCTCTGATGAGGCTTTGCATTTGCTTTATAGTATGCGATAATTTTATCAATCAGTTCGACCGTCTGCTCTTCTGAAAGGTCTTTTGCCAGCTCGACAGCCAGTCTCGGCTTTGCGCCGCCGTTGCCGCCGACCAGCACCTTCCAGCCCTTCGGTAGACCGACAAGGCCGATGTCTTTTATGCAGGTCTCGGCACACTGGTTGGGGCAGCCGCTCACGCCCAGTTTAAATTTTGCAGGCAGTTCCATACCGTGATATTTTTCATCGAGTTTAAGTCCCAGGCCGAGGCTGTCCTGAATGCCTCTTTTGCAGAACGTTGTCCCCGGGCAGGCCTTGATGCTTCTGACGCAAAGCCCCACCGCCGCCCCCGCAGGCATCCCGATGTCCCTCCAGAAATTATCAATCTCTTCTTCTTTCAGGCCCACCAATACGATTCGTTCGGCGCTGGTCAGCTTTATTGCAGCGGCGTTATATTTCTCGGCCATATCCGCAATTTTTCGCAGCGTCCCCGGCTGAACAACCCCGCACGGTATATGCGGCGATACCGCATAAGTCTGCTTGTCTCGCTGAATTATTACCCCCTTTTCACCGTCCTGCAGCATATCGTACCTCCTGATTTGCTTTTTTATGCCGCCGTTCAGCCTTTTTTCGGCGATAAATAATCGTATTCCATTTGAAACCGTGCCTCGTGCCTTGCCTCCTCCTCCGCAAGTGAAATAAGCGTCTCTCGTGCGTCTTTGTCCTGCACGAACGATGCCAGCTCAATATAAAACCGCACCGACCTTTTTTCCTTTGCTATCGCCATTAACAGCAACTGCTCATAGCTCATATCCGTTATGCTCGCTGTGTCTTCCACGTAGTCTTCTATTTTAAAGTTAACGGGAATTTCCGCTGTTGCGACCACTTTGCCTTTCTTCATAATTTCCAGTTCCAGCTTCGCCTTGTGTTCCAGCTCCTCATCTGCGAGTTTTTCGAATATGATTCGCATTGTCGGGTCTTTCGCCCGTTTCGCCAAATCCTTATAAAGCAGATTTGCCTCCTCTTCCCTGGCGACTGCAAGTTCCAGAATTTCGCCGATAGAATCGACTTCTCTCATATTTGTCTCTCTTCAGAACATCCCCTCAAAAGCCATTTTTTGCGTAAGACCCGCTTACTTCAGAATTATAACCGCCGCCGGCACATTTTCAAAGCGGCATTTTTTTAATGTAAGGTTTTGATTTAAAAGGCTGATTTTGCTAAAGTAACGTTCTATTTCTTTCTTATTGCAGCAATCACGGTGTTTGAATTATGAACATAACACAAAATGTAGGCACAGCCTTGATATTTTCGCTGCTTGCAGGCCTTTCCACAGGCATAGGAAGCGCTATCGCTTATTTCATCAGAAAACCGAAACTGACACACCTGTCTTTCCTGCTGGGCTTATCTGCCGGCGTGATGATTTATGTGTCTTTTATGGAGCTTCTGCCGAAAGCGCTTAATGCCGTAGGCCAGGCACGCGGGCTGGTCGCATTTTTTACAGGCATCGCCTTTATCGGCCTGATTGATATGCTGGTGCCGAAGGCGGAGAACCCGCATCACTATCAGGTGCTCGACAGCGATGCCGCCGCAATGATTGACCCCTCTCTTATGAGAACAGGCCTGATGGTCGCCCTGGCTATCGGCCTGCACAACATCCCCGAAGGGCTGACCACATTTTTTTCGACAATCGCCGACGTTCGGCTCGGCCTGTTTATCGCCGCAGCAATCGCAATCCACAACATTCCTGAAGGTATTGTTGTCTCGGTGCCGATTTTTTATGCGACCGGCAATAAAAACAAGGCGTTTTTTTATTCATTTTTGTCCGGCTTATTTGAGCCGGCAGCGGCCGTTATCGGTTATTTTGTGCTGATGCCGTTTTTGACGCCGACCTTCATAGCCTTTCTTTTGGCCTTTATTGCAGGAATAATGATTTATATTTCCCTCGACGAGTTGCTGCCCGCCGCTCACCATTACGGCCAAAGTCATCTCGTCATTGCGGGGGTAATTTTAGGTATGCTGATAATGGCTGTCAGTTTATTGATGATATAGTAATGTCGGTCTTCGGTTGTTAGAAGTTATTGTTAAAATATTCCGGCTTGCCGTCGTCGCTGTCGTAGCCCGTTGCCTCTTCGGCTTCTGCGCAAATCTTTACCCGCTCTACTCGTTCAGCCTTTTTTGTATTGCTGTCAACGGTAACTAATATTCCGTTTATCCGCACATCGCCGGTGGCCACCTCAAACGGGAACGGCATTCGCGTCCTGAACGACTTCAGAACGTTCTCAATACCCCGGCCAAGCACCGAGTTGTGCGGACCTGTCATACCAATATCGGTAATATACGCCGTCCCTTTCGGCAGAATCCTCTCATCCGCCGTTACAACGTGCGTGTGAGTGCCGAAGCAGCCACTGACCCTGCCGTCAAGGTAATAACCCATCGAAATCTTCTCGCTGGTGGCCTCAGCGTGGATGTCGACAAAAACAATATCAGCCTGTTCCTGAATCTTCGGCAGCAGTCTGTCAACGGCATTATAGGGACAGTCAGCCGGGTCCATAAAGATTCGACCAATCAGTGAAACTGCCGCCACTACGGGCCCTTTGCCGGTTCTGTAAAGCCCGAATCCCCTGCCGGCGGCGTGTTCCGACAGGTTCGCAGGACGGGCTATATTGTCGGACTGCTCTAATGTTTCGATAATATCTCTTTTGCGAAAGGCATGGTCGCCCAGCGTGATTAAATTCACGCCGTATCGTATCAGCTTGTCGTATATTTGTGACGTAAGTCCCGACCCGCCTGCCGCATTCTCCGCGTTGGCTATCACGCAGTCAATACCGCGTTCGGCGACCAGCAATTTCAGCTTGTCAGCCAAAATCCGCCTGCCAGGCCGACCGACTATGTCTCCGATACACAGTACATTTAGTTTCATATTCGTCTCTCACTACTTTGCGTATTCAATGCAACGCAATTCGCGCAGTAGCGTTACCTGAATCTCGCCGGGATAGGTCATTTCGGATTCAATCTTGTTGGCAATATCGCGGGCTATCTTCATTGCAGAGGCATCGTCCACTTTTTCCGCACCTACAATAACGCGTATTTCGCGACCGGCCTGTATCGCATAAGCATTTTCAACGCCGGGGAAGGCGTTGGCGATTTCCTCCAGCTTTTCAAGCCGCTTTATGTATCGCTCCAGCGTTTCTCTTCTGGCTCCGGGCCGTGATGCGCTTATTGCGTCCGCTGCGGAAATAAGCGGCGTATATGGATTATCCGGCGGCGTATCGCCGTGATGCCCCGCTACCGCATTTAATACTATCGGCGATTCGTTAAACCGTTTCAGGAAGTTCGCTCCGATTGCCGGGTGACAGCCTTCGACTTCGTGGTCGATGGCCTTGCCGATGTCGTGCAGCAGCCCTGCTCTTCTGGCCACTGAACCGTCCAGACCAAGCTCGTCCGCCATAATTTGTGCAAGGAAAGCCACCTCAACGCTGTGGCGAAGCACGTTCTGACCGTAACTTGTCCTGAAGTTCAGGGCGCCCAGCAGGCTCAATATCTTATTATTCAGCCCGCGAACATTGGTCTCAACCGAGGCGTCTTTGCCGATTTGCAGCACCTTATGATTGACCTCTTTTTTCGTCAGCGCCACAAGCTCCTCGATGCGTGACGGGTGTATGCGGCCATCCTGTATCAGGCGCTCCATAGAAAGCCTTGCGACCTCGCGCCTGACCGGATTAAACCCGCTTACGATAATCAAACCCGGCGTATCATCGACAATAACATCCACGCCGGTGGCCTTTTCAAATGCCCGGATGTTTCGGCCTTCGCGGCCTATGATTCTGCCCTTCATCTCATCATTCGGGATTTCGACAGTCGAAACCGTAACCTCACAGGCCTGCTCCGATGCGTATCGCTGCACCGCAGCGGTGATTATCTCCCTGCTCTTCTCATCTACGGTTTCATTTGCCTCTTCGACCTTGCGCTGAATCAATGCCGACATCTCATGCTCGCACTCATCCTCAAGCCTCTTCAGCAGCAGCTCCTTGGCCTCATCCAGGCTCATCGCACTAATCTTCAGCAATTGATTCTTCTGTTGTGCCAGCAGGCTGGACAACTGACTGTCCTTGATGTTGATATTTTGCAGCCTTCTCTCGATTTCTTTTTCCTGCTGTTTCAGCGCGTTTTCCCGCTGTTGCAGGGTTTCCGACTGCCTGTCGAGAACATCCTCCCGTTTGCTTAGTCGCAGTTCTGTCTCGTGCAGCTCCGCACGGGTTTTGTTGGCCTCATTGTTAAACTGCTCTCTTTTCTTGATGGCTTCCGCCGCCGCTTCTATTTGGGCGGATTTTATTATGTTCTCAGCCTCTCTTTTCGCGCCTTCTGTCTGCCTTTGCAGGTTCTGCTCAAGAGTTTTCGCCTTTGCCCTGGCAATCGCCTGCTGGACAAATACAGCTAAGCATATTCCCAGAATAAAGGTAAAAATCGACAGTACCGCGGCAGGCAGGCCGATTTGACTCATCGATATAATCAACATAAGCCCCTACCTTTCTCTTTTAGTTTACAATACATCTTACAAGGACTGCCCGGATAGGGATTATATGGCGGGGGGTTTTCCTGCAGGAAAGCTACAAAGAAACGGGTTGTAGATTGCGAAATCCTTTTCTGGCTCAAAAAATCAACTGTCCGCGGCCATAACTATCTCTAAACGCGGTATTTTCGCCATTCGCAGATTCATTTTAGCTGCTGGACCTGCTGATTTTAAGCTTGCCACCAATGCTATTCGTTCATCAATGGCAAAAAAATGCTCTTTTAACAGATTTCGTTCCAACCTAAACTCGCTTTTCTTTAGTTACGTTGTCAAAACCGCAGTATGTTTTCTCTCGTCCAAACCTCACAATAACACAATTTTGACTTAATAGCTTTCAGGTCAAGGCCTTAACGCCTTTTCCCCGCTCATTCCGTCCCACACACTTAGCTGCAAACGTAACCGATGCCTCGCGGGACAGCCCATATCTGTTCGCTACACTACCAAACAATGGACACTACGCTCCTTTTTGTGTTTAGTCAAGCCAAAAAAGAAATAAATGTTTAAAATAGAATGAAAAAATCGCTCATTTTGTTTAAAAATGTCAAAACTTATGAAGGTATCTAAACTCAGCCTGCCCGCACGCCCACCCGCCCGGAAATCGTAGGGGCAGACCTGTATTCGCCCAACTACTATGCGTTTAGCGGTCGCCGACACGGTGACCTTCTTTCATTGCGAGCGCAGCGAAGCAATCTCTGCTAAATATTTTTCCTATAATTTATCTCACAGGATTTATCCTGCCTGCCCGCCTGCAAATTCCTTGCCTATCCCCGAATACGAACTACAATCGTCGGTCATTATTGTGGATTGTTGGTCAACCGTTTCTCTAATAGCAGATTTTAAACTTGCAGCATTTACCTTTCTAATCGGTTTTGATATAGCTTCGCCATCTCTTTCAACCAAAACCATTACAGGGATTTTCCTTGTCCCTCGTCCTCTTTTAAAATTCTTGCCGTTCATTCTATCTTTTTGGGTTTTGCGAGGTCTTCTTGCGCCGACATAAGTTTCGTCGACCTCAACAACACCTTTAAGTATATTAGCCAATGACCCTTCTTTCATAGCCGACCTTATACGATGAGCAAGATGCCACGCTGATTTATAGGAATGAAGCCCTAAATTTCTTTGTAGTTGAAGGGCAGATACGCCTTTTTTGTGCGAACACATCGAATAAAATGCCTGAACCCATTGCCTAAGCGTAATATGGGAACGGTGCATTATCGTGCCAACTGTTACCGTAAATTGACCCCGACAATCGTTGCATTGAATTACGCCGTCTCTAATCTTGCCTGATTTAGCTTTAATCCTTGTTATGCGGATACTACCGCAATGCGGGCAAACGGGGTCTTTAGGCCAACGGATACCTTCGAGGATAGCCCTTGCCTCATCTTCTGTTAATCGGCCCACATCTATGGCGGCCATATCACTTAATTTGCTGAATTTCGGGGGAATGTATTTCATAATCTAATTCCTTTTCTTGAAATATTTCCGAACATCTTGAATAATTATAACATCGTTTTCCATTGTTTGAGGTGGTATCGGAATCACAAGATGGACAGAACTATTAAAAGTAAAAGCTACCTCTCCCTTTATAATTTTGCTTTTGGGCGGCAATCTTTCAAACCATATAACGGCACGTTCGGCTTCGGCAAGACGACAAATTGGTTTATTAACGGATTCATCTTTTATATCAAGTTCTGGTTTTGACCAATAAACCATTTGGCCATTTTCAATTTGTTTACGTGCAGCCACGCCTTCCATTTCAACAAGTATGCTATTGTCGTCTTTTACTAATAATATACTTCCCAACCCAGCAAAGCTACGCAAGCCGCCCCCTATTTCGCCGTTCGGTTCAACAGTTACATCAATATCCGCCTTACCTATTTGCAAAGGTTGTTTGTAAGGGTCAGTTATCGGAAATATAGAAACTAATTTATTCCAAAATGGCCACACAATTAAAATAGTGATAATCGCAGGAATAAGATAATCACAACAAATCTTGAATTTTTTCCACGATATTTTTTCCCAAGGGAAATATATCACCAAGGCGAGATATATACTCAATGCAATACAGAACACTCCTACTATGGGTGTCGTTAACATACCCAACCACCCTCCCAATATAAATGTGAGAATAGGTAATAGGGGATAAACGTTTTTCCGTTTAAAGTATGAAAAAAGTTTGTTTTTTGTAATTCTTTGCCAATCCATATTCTTATCATATAATCGCCCTTTGCTTTGTCAAGTATACAATTCCGGTTTAAATTTATAACTTCTTTCACGACAAGCACTTATGACAATTCAGCAAGTAGCAACGCAAAACCAACCACTCATTTTTGGTGTATTTCCAACTAACCAACTTTTTCCAAAAACCCTCTTTTGTTCCACGTGAAACATTTTTCATTCACCGTTATTCCAAAAAATTCTTCACCCCCCTGCCGGCTCAATCAAACTTAAAATTTCCACCGGCAGGGGGGTTGCGTTTTTTTCTTCGCAGCCCCCCTTCCGCCATTTTGCAACTTTCAGCCAGGAAGAATCCTATCGGCAAGGCTCATTCTTAGCGGCCTGTGAAAAGTGAATTAGGAGTAGTCATTGCGAGCGACCTGCCTGCCCTCGAGGTGAGCTTCTTTGAATTGACAAACCGAGGGTCCGCCGTCCTGTCCGCCGAAGCTCAAAGAGCGTAGGTGGAAGCTCGAAGAGCGAAGGCGGAAGCGAAGCAATCTCAACCGCAAAGTTCGCAAGATTGCTTCGTCACTTACGTTCCTCGCAATGACGACTACTCAAATTACCGGCTACAAGCCACTATGAACAGTTCAAACTGCTGTCGGCTGGCAGCGCAAATTGCCTTTTGCGGCTTGCACGGTTTTGTCCTGAATTTTGGGCTTTTGTTGTTTCACGTGAAACTTTTTTTGCAAAAAATGATTTTTTGTTCTTGAAAACTGCAGAAATTTCCACAAAAATTCCGAAATATCTATTCAGAGCCGTAACGGAGTAAATTTCAAAAAAGTTAAGGAGGGCATATTTATATGACCGACAAGAAAAGGGAAAAACCGAAACATCTCGGCAGGGGGCTGGCTTCTCTCTTAGGTCCGATAATGTTAGACGCCGTTGAAATAAGCCCGCCGACGCCAATCGTTGCCATTGATGCTAACTTAAGTCAAGACAATGAGTTGCGCAATGGCTTGCAGGAAATCAATATTGCTGCCATATCGCCGAATCCTTATCAGCCGAGAATGGTCTGGAATGAGCAGGAGCTTGCCGAGCTGGCCGAATCCATTAAATGCAATGGCATAATTCAGCCGGTGCTTGTCAGGCCGCTCGGCACGGGATACCAGTTGATTGCCGGCGAACGGCGGTTTCGGGCTGCACAATTAGCAGAACTAAAAACCATCCCAGCTCTTGTCCGCCAGGCAACCGATAAACAGGTTTTCGAGCTGGCCCTGATTGAGAACATCCACCGGACAAATCTGAATCCTGTTGAACGCGCAAAGGCCTATCAAAACTACCTTAATGCCTTTTCACTGACGCAGGCCGAGGCCGCCCAAAGGCTTGGCGAAGACCGCTCTGTGATTGCTAACTATCTGCGATTGCTGGACTTACCAGAAGACATCAGGCAGATGCTTATTGATGGTCGATTGTCGATGGGTCACGCTCGTGCGATACTTGCTCTGCCCACCGATGAGCTTCGCCGCAAGCTTGCCAATCGTGCGCTTGTGGGCCGACTGAGCGTGCGTGATATCGAGCGGCTGACTCGAAAATACCTTGCAGAAACCAGCCAAATCAGGATAACCTCTCGTTCCAAGCCCCCGCATATACAGGACTTAGAAGCTAAACTCACCAGCCGGTTAGGCACAAAAGTGAGCATCGAAGCCCGCAGGGGCGGCCAAAAGGGCAGGATAATAATTGAGTTTTATTCGCTCGACGACTTTGATACAATAATGGAGAAAATAGGCCTTACGTCCGTCGAAGCCATTTAATGCCGGAGAACAACTCCGCGATGATTAAATTTTTCTTTGGCAGCAAGCGAGTATTTATGGTATAATATCACAAAGTTTTCGACTAATTATTGTTACTTTTTGGAGGATAAAATTGTGAACCGTATAATTATTCTTATGCTGGTCGCACTGGCCGTGCTTTTCTGTAATCTCGATTCTCTATTTGCCGCGGCAGACAGCAACTCAACGTCGCAGACAAAGTCGGTGACGCCGGCCAAAGCAGAAAAAGCAAAAGTCACTTTCAAGCCGGGTTCGAAATCTGACGCAAACGCGCCTGCAGCACCGAAAAAAATTGACCCCAACACCGACCCGAATACTGCTAAATCCAAGGCCCTTGAAGAGCTTGATAAGGCGTTGGAGAATATAGTAAACGAAAACGAGCAGAAAAGGGTTGAACGGACACAAAGGTCGGCTGAAAACAGAATTGAGAATATTAAATTATACTATAGTCATGTCGCTACCGAGCTTAACCTCATCCGAAAAGTTGCGATTGAAGAGAAGGCTGAAAAAACTGTCGAGGCGATAGACCGCGTGCTGGAAAACAGAAGCAAACGGCTTGAAAAACGCCTCGCCGAGATAGAAGATGAGAGAAAAACGGAGCGACAGAAAGAGCGAGAGGAAAGGCGCGAAAAAGAACGCGAGAAACAACAGAGGCTGGAAGAAAGAAGACGCAGGGACAGAGACAAGTAACAGTCGCAGAAGATATTAAAGGATTAAATCGATACTGTAGTTCAGGGTAGATTTTAAAATCCCGGCGGGTCGAGATGATAAAAAGATAATCACGGCACGCCGGGATTTGGTTTACACCGGATGGGGACAGAACGATATGCGGGCAGTTATACAAAGAGTTCTGCGGGCTGAAGTCACCGTCGACGGCCGGCAGGCCGAATTGAAAAGGGGATACTGGCATACATAAGCATCGGCAAATCAGATACTGCAAAAGATGTGGAGTTTATGGCCGACAAATTAGTCAATCTGCGCATATTCCCCGATGAGGCAGACAAGATGAACCGGAGCGTGCTGGATGTCGGCGGGGCGATACTGCTGGTAAGCAACTTTACGCTGCATGGCGACTGCCGGAAGGGCCGGCGGCCAGGCTTTGACGCCGCCGCTGAGCCAAAATCGGCAAACCAGCTTTATGAAAAACTGATACAACTTGTTGCAGGACAGGGAATTGCGGTTGAGAAGGGGGTTTTCGGAGCGGCTATGCAGGTGGCCAGCGTAAACGATGGGCCGGTGACATTCATACTCGACACAGCCTGAGCCTGACCTCTCGTGTCCCATATTTCGCAAATAAAAACCCCCGGTGAGAATGAAGCCGGGGGTTAAATGTTCGAGTTTTTGGTTTTGATTAAATAGCGCCGGGGGCGGGAATGGTGGTCTCAAACTTCCAAACATCGCTCCAGTCGCTCCAGACGCCCCAGTTGTCCCTTGAACGTACCCGCCAATAATATTTTTTATAAGGCAGCAGCCAGCCTTCGGGGACATCCCATTCTGGTTCCGGTGAGAAAGAGATACGGTCGAAGTTGGGGGATAAGGGATAAATCATATCGGGCCTTGTGCTTAGCTGGATGTGATAACCGCTGATATAACCATCGGGGTCCGTTGCAGCTTCCCATCTGAGTTTTTTGAGGGGCTTGAGGTCGGAACTGGCGCCGTTGGCCGGTTTAATCGGCGCTTTCGGCGGAAGCGGGGCAGCAACCATAGAATTTTCGTTCCAGGCGTGCGTGATTTTCACGTTGCGTTCGCCGGTCGAATCATCGCGGTAGGCAACGTTGTTGGCCCCGACCGACAGCGAAGGAAGTGACAGTGCGGACAACTGAACGTCCGATTCGATGCTGATTCCGCTTACTGTAACATCCTGCGGCGAGCCTTGGGGCTGAAGTTCGAACTTAACAGAATAATTATAAATGGCCGGCGTGGGCAGCGGATTGAGGGCCTTGTCGAGCTCTATGCGTTTCTCAAAATCGCCGATGTCGATATCAGCGGCAGACCAGGCCTCGACACTGTTGCCGTCCCTGACCGAGACAAGAAGGCGGCAAACGTCCCTGGCGGTTTTCCTGTGGAACTTTGCTGTCACCGTCCCGCCGACAACGGGATATGCACAGCTAATTTTGTAAGTAACGCTATCGGCGACCGCGGTCTTTCCCGGTTCGAGTTTCGGCTGGTAAATCATTTTGCCGTTTGCAAGCTGGTAGGGCATAAGGCCTGCGGGTCTGTTGGGTTTAATGTTGCGGTCGTTGTCTCCGCAGCGATATTTGCCGATGTTGTCCCATCGCCAGATAAATTTTTCGCCCGGCCGGAGCGTCATCGCCATAGTGGACAAATACGGCTTAATATCGTTGATGTCTATGTCTTTTCTTTCGAGGGTTTTATACTGGTTGCCGCGACTTTTTATCCCCCTGCTGGCGAAGCCGCCGTCAATGGTGCGATGAGCAAGATTGGGGTCATTTTTAACGTCATCGTAGGATGCGAGGGTTTTGTTATCTTTTTCCAGATAAAATGTGCGCTGGTCGCCGTCGAGGATGTGCCAGTCGTTATCGAACCAGACCTCGGCTATTCTGTGAGCGGAGCCCATACCCGATGTGCGTGCCTTCAGGCCGACATACTTGCAAAGCACCAGGATGTTTGCCGAAGCGAACTGGCAGCCGCTGCAATAATAGACATTGGAAAGTTTCACCGGGTTTGTCAGCTCGTGGTTAATGAGAATAGAGCCGTTGTCGACCCGGCGGTCGTTGTCGTGGGACTGGAGCCAAATATCGGCAACATAAGCCCAGATGGCCTGGGCCTTTTCGCCGTCGGTCATACCTGGCTTGATAATGTCGGCGAGAATGTCATCGACGGAAAACCTGTTTCGCCGACCGTTGATGACTATTCGGGGGTTGGCCACATCGGTAGTGCCGATGTTTTCGATTGTGACGGATTCGTTGGGCTGGTACCGGCTCTGAAGACGCATACTCCCGCTGTAAGTTTCGAGATAATCAGCGGTGTTAAACTCATCGAGCGTGCCGCCCATTTTTACCTGATAGGTATGAGTGCCTCTGGTTATTTCCTCAGTGTGCTGATTGGCCGCTTGCGCCGATACACACAATAAACAACAGCAAATCAGCAAACCAGTAAACAGACCCCCTTTGGTCATCTTTACACCAGCTTTTTTCATATTAGTCGCCTGCCTCCTTCAAAAAAATAGCGAAATTACCAAAAGTCAAAAAAAACAGGGTGAGCGGACGATTCGAGATTACCGCGTCTACACACCCCGTTACTTTTTACTACCAGCAGAATTAATTCACACTTCAAAGGTAATTATTGTAGCTCCGGCAGGGGCTATCGTCAAGTTTAAAGATGATTCATTTTGGCCGAGGCACAAAAAAGGCGTGGTGACCTTCACGGTCGCCACGCCGGGGAAGTTTTCTGTATAAACCTGTCTGGTAATTACGGATACCACCAATTCGGCCCGATGTCTTCGGGCATAAGAGGATACAAGGTGATAGTAGCTCCCGATACCTCGTCAGAGCCGACATCTTTTGTGCCGTCGTTTCTCGCCTGGCCGTCCATATCAATAGTAACATCGGGGTAACTGCCGACCGAGGCGTTGATGGCGGGGCTGGTGCCATCCGGCCTCATCAGGCCATCAGCAGCCAAAACTAATTTCGGGTCGGTAATGGTAATTCCGCCCGGATTGGGTATACCCAAATCAGCGCTATACATAATATTGCCTTCGTATGTCATATTGATGGGGGCTGTTTCGTAATAAATCAGGGGGGTGATACTGCTGCGGACTATGTTGTTGGCGATTCTGCAATTTTCTGGCGGCAGTGTGGCCGCACCGCCGGCTGCCAAAAGACCAATCGCAAAACTTGCGTTGCAGTCAACCAGCGTGTTAAAAGCAACAACCGTGTTCTTTACCTGGAAGTATTCATCGAGCTGCGGGCTGGGGACACCGTTCGACATTGCTATAGCCGCCCTGATGCCGCTGCCCTTTAAGCCCGCAAAGTAGTTGTTGATAACAAGGTGGTTTTCTCCGATTATACGAATACCGCTTGCATCGTTGACGTTATAGCCGAAGAAGAAATTGCCCTCGACCCGGCAGCCGTTCCCGTGCCGAAGCGTCAACTGGCCTTTGTTGTCCACGAAGGTGTTATAGCGATAAATGTTCTCGCAGGATTTGTTGGATATTGTCTCTATCTCGCCGTCGCAATGCTCGAAATAGTTGTATTCCACGGTCGTTCTTGAAGCAGACAGTGACTGGCTGCTGTCGCCGATGCGGATAGTTTCGTAACCGTTTTCTGGCCCGACCGGACGATTGCCGAAATAGTTATGGTCTATCAAATGATTATTAACTGAGCTGTCGTCCCGCCAGACCACGCAGGTTACTCCCGAATGACTCTGACCGGAGAGATAGCAGTGGTCGACACGGTTATCGTGGCCGTAAAATGAAACCCAGAAATAGCGGGTGTTCAGATTCGGCGGATTGTAGTTGACTATGGCGGTGTTTGTGAGTCGGCAATGATGGGCGCCGTCACCGGAACGAAACTCGACAACGCTGCCGCCGCTCAGCGCCCCGCTATCGAACCTTAATCCGTCAACAACCTGATAACTGCCGCCGATATGCAGCAGAGAATTGCCGTTGAGGATGACCTGTCCGGGGGTTTGTGCTTGTAGTGTGATGGGCTGGGATGCGGTGCCGTTTCCGTTGAAAAAGATGTTCTGGTCTGTCCAGGTGCCGTTGGTCATAATCAGGGTATCACCGGGCCCGGCTGAGGCCATCGCAGAGGAAATGTCGGCTGCGCTCGATACGTAATATATCGTTCCCTCGGCAGCCGTGCCGAAGCTCCACACAACGCCGGTTGTTGTGCCGCTTCCGCTGACTTCGTCAATACGCCAATAGTAGGTAGTCAATGCGTTCAGGATGCCTATGTCGAAGGTAGTGCCGGCCTGATTGCCCCTGTAATCATCCCAGTCAGGCGTGGGGTCTATTCCGAAGTATACGTTATGGCTTATGGCGCCGACACCGGCAGACCATTGCAAATCAATCGACCTGGTTACGTTTGTCGCCCCGTTTGCCGGAGTGGGGTTGGCTGCCTGACCACCCGATGCAACAGTGGTGAAGCTCCAGAGAACGCCCGTTGTTGTGCCGCCGGCGTTCTTTTCGTCGATACGCCAGTAGTATGTGGCGCTGTTGCTCATCGTGCCGGGGTCATAGGTCGTTGCGGCCTGATTGACCTGGAACGGCGGGGGATTTGCTGTGCCGAAATATACATCGCCAGAGGCGGCGCCGGAGCCGGCTGTCCAGTAAAGGTCTGCGCTGACGTTCACTCCTCCTGCGCCATTGGCAGGATTGGGGTTGCTCGCCTGACCGGGTAGCGGCGGCGGAGGCGCAGGTATCTGGAGCAGACTTACGCCGCCGCTGGTGCCGAACCACAGCTTGAACGGCGATTCGGCAGCTACGGCGTTGACGGTATTATTTGCCAGGCCGCTGTTCGATGTGTTATATATCCTCCACGGCGTTGCGCCTGTAAATTTGCTTAATCCCGAACCGGCAGAGCCTGCCCAGACAATTCCGTCCGAATCAACGGCAATCGCACGGTTGTCATTCTTTGCAAGGCCGTCGGCAGTTGTATAGTTTGTCCAGCTTGTGCCGGTAAATTTGCTCACAGCGCTGGTTGTCCCAACCCACTTGTTCCCATTGGGAGCAGCCGCAACGGCATAAACATCATCGCTCAATAGCGGCGGCTTGCCCCATTTCGCCCAGGTCGTGCCGTCATATTTGGCTGCGCCCGTCAACGTTGCAATCCACTTGTTGTTTGAGGAATCGAGGGCAATCCCCTTGACGGCGTTGTCGGGCAGACCGCTGTTGGAGTTGGTATAATACCAATTGTATTTAATTTTTGCGCTCTGCATAAGAAGTCCTGCAAACAGATTTGATAATTTCAGGATCAAGAGCAACATTCTGCCAGGCATCTATTGCAGCGTGGCGTAAGTCGTCATAGT
>Ga0315283_10000541_pt1 | contig 28125 bp, 20 predicted proteins | sample YL17G09_0_MG_FD_204541 | JGI IMG/M metagenome (GOLD analysis project Ga0315283, IMG submission 204541) | Sediment microbial communities from Yellowstone Lake, YNP, Wyoming, USA - YL17G09_0 | ecosystem: Environmental > Aquatic > Freshwater > Lake > Sediment | place: USA: Wyoming | collected...
GATCTCGCTGAACATCAGGTCGCCGTGGCTGGTTTCGCGGGCGGCGCTCCCCGCCCTGGCGCGCTCAGGGCGGGCCTCTGTCGTGAACATGTCGTCGCAGATGGGACACGTTGGATCGCCGCGGCGAACCCTCTACTGCATGAGCAAGCACGCGGTCGAAGGCCTCACCAAGGCGATGGCGGTCGAACTGGCCGAGCGCCACATTCGAGTGAATAGCGTTGCGCCGACGTTCGTGGAGACGCCCCTCACCGCCCCGATGCTGAAGGATCCGGCGTTCTCCGCGTTCGTCCTGGGAATGATCCCGATGCGCAAGCTCGCCACTACCGACGAGGTGGCAGCGGCATGCATCTACCTGCTCAGCTACCTGAGCGGCTCGACCACGGGCAGTTGCCTGAAGGTGGACGGTGGCTGGACGGCGCAATAGCGACCGGCCATGCGACCGCCCCAGCAATCGAAACCAGGAGCCAGATGATGAACCTGCGGAGTCGCTTGGTCCGGTACGACGATCTCGTGCCCTGCCTCAATGCGTTCATCGACACCCGCTCACCGGGCAGTGACCGCAAGGAGAATTTCACGGTCATCGGCCCGGGCGTTGCCGAGAATCCCGAGCAGCATGTGCACATCACGCTGCCGCACGGATTCAACATCGGCGGAGCGCGCCAGCCGCCCGGTTGCCTGAACTCGCAGCACAGCCACCTTACCAACGAGGTCTTCCTGGTTCATTCCGGCACGTGGGCTTTTCGCAGCGGCGTCGATGCCAGCGACGGCGAGATCGTCCTGCGCGAAGGCGACGTAATCTCGCTGCCGACCGGCGTATTCAGGGGTTTCGAAAACGTCGGTGACGACGTCGGCTACCTGTACGCGATACTCGGTCGGGATGACCCGGGCCGGGTGCTCTGGGCTCCACACGTCTTCGATCTTGCCGAGAAGCACGGCCTGGTGCTCCTCGAGGACGGTTCGCTCGTGGACACTACGCTCGGGCAGCAAGTCCCTGCGGGCAAGAGGCCGATGCCCCGTACGACGGCGGAGCAGGTGGCGGCACACCGCGTGATCACGTCGGGAGAACTAGAGGGAATCGTCATCCGTGCAGGCAACTACGCCTGGCGCCGGGACACCGCTCTGTCGGGCTTCCCGGACGTGGAGGAAGCGGCACTGCTCGGACCCGCAAGCGCCGCGGAGGGCCTGCCCGCCGGCAGCCTCCCGTGGCCACACGAGTTCGCGCTACGTGCACTGCGACTTCAGTTGGACGCCCACGTCCCCGCACATCGACGCGCGGAGGAAGAAGTCATCTTCGTGCTGCGCGGCACACTGGGTGTCGAGGTCGACGGCGAGCGCATCGTGCTGCGCAGGGGCGACACATTCACCACGCCGATAGGCTCGACCCGCAGCTTCCGGAGCACGGGGACCGAACCCTGCGTCGCGTTTTTTACACGCAGGGGCGACAGGCCCGCTCAACCTGAATTTTCCACCTGAAGTCCAAGGACCGCACCCAAGATGAAAACCAGCCAGGACCGCATTCTGACGACGCACGTCGGCAGCCTGCCGCGCAGCAAGGCCGTCACCGACGTCGTGTTCGCGCGTGAACGCGGTGAGCTGCTGGACGCGGATGCAGCGAGGGAAACGATTCGTGCCGCCGTACTCGACGCAGTGCGCAGGCAGCGCGCCGCGGGCATCGACATCGCAAGCGACGGCGAGATGAGCAAGATCTCCTACGCCACGTACATCAAGGACCGTCTCACCGGGTTCGACGGCGACAGCCCTCGCCAGCCGCCGAAAGACCTCGAGGAGTTTCCGGCGTTCCTGCGCCGCCAGGCCGGCTCCGGTGGAACGCCCACTTATCGGCGGCCATCCTGCGTCGGGGAGATCCGCGTCAAGGACATGGAGCCGGTCGCCGAGGACATTCGCAACTTCAGGCAGGCGCTCGCGGAGAGCGAGGTCACCGAGGGGTTCATGAATGCGGCGTCGCCCGGGGTCATCGCGCTGTTCCAGCCGAACCAGCACTACCCCGACCACGCGAGCTACCTCGAAGCCCTCGCCGACGCCATGCAGCCGGAGTACGAGGCGATCGTGAGTGCCGGTTTCGTGCTGCAGCTCGATTCCCCCGACCTCGGCCTCGGCCGGCACATGATGTTCAAGGACCGCAGCGACGAGGAATACCAGAGGCTCGCGGCGCTGCACGTCGAGGCACTGAACCACGCGACCCGCAACATCCCTGCGGAACGCATGCGGCTCCACGTGTGCTGGGGGAACTACGAGGGGCCGCACCACTGCGACGCGCCCATGTCGATGGTGCTGCCGATCGCGCTGCGCGCGCGGCCCCAGGCGCTGCTCTTCGAGGCGTCGAACCCGCGCCACGCGCACGAGTGGGTCGTGTTCCGCGACGCCAGGATCCCTGACGACAAGATCCTCGTGCCGGGAGTTCTCGATTCCACGACCAACTTCATCGAGCACCCGGAACTGGTAGCCGAGCGCATCGGCCGGTTCGCGGACATCGTGGGACGCGAACGCGTCATGGCCGGGACCGACTGCGGCTTCTCCACGTTCGCTGGCTTCGGTGCGGTGGACGAAGACATCGTGTACGCGAAGTTCGGCGCCATGGCCGAGGGAGCCCAGATCGCCAGCAAGCGGCTCTGGCGCTGACGCTCAGCCCGGCGTGACCTGCCCTGCCCTCGCCTTGTTGAATTCGCGCAGCCGCGCGAAGACGTCGACGCCGATCTGCTTGTAAACGTGCAGCAGGTCCACGAGGACCCAGTTCTCGCGAATCATCCCGTTCTCGCAGCGCCAGAAGTCCAGGCTGCGCATGGTGATTTTCTGGCCGGACGGCGCGATGCCCATCCAACCGTCCCCGGTGATGCTCATGCTCATACCCGGCCAAGCCGTGAACGCGACATAGTCGCCGTCGGCGAAGAAGTTGCCCGCAGCGGGCGAGCCGACGCGATCGGGCATCGCATTCAGGAAAGGGATCTGGTGCCAGTTGCGGAAACCCGCGATGCCGCGGCCGGTCCCGATGCCGGACGGGCCGTACCAGTTGCAGCGCGGGTGCCAGTAGTCGGCGAGGCGCATCGCCTCGACTCCCCCGGTCGCGAAACTGCCTAGCGCCTCGAGCATGTCGAACACGAGTCGCGCGCTCGCGGCCGAGCGCGCTGTGTCGCGAGGGCCTGGCACGAGGCCGTCCACTGTAGCCGGTCCCGGCACCAGCCACTCACGCCCGAGGCTCGGAGCCAACGGCCACGCGCGTGCCTGCATCATGACCTCCGGGATGTCCCAGAGCGCCTGCACCTCCGCGACCCGCCGGTCCTCGAACCGGTAGAACTCATGGAACCGCATGGACACCTGGTGGCCGGTCGGCGGTATGTCGAGCCATCCGCGTGCGAATGTTCCGGTGTAGTAGCCACAGCATCCGACCCAGTCGGCGCCCTGGGCCGTCGGCCCGGCCATGACGATCGTGTCCCTCCGCTCGAGATCCGGGATCGCGCGATGCAGCGGCGCGAACGCGCGCCCGCAGAGTTCGGACGCGCCGTCGAGGTCCTCGAACGGGTACGCGAGCTGCACCTTGCAGCCGGGATGGAAGACCTTCGCCATCGCGTCCTGCACCGCCGACGCTTCGAAGTCGTACATCGCACCACGCAGCGGTGCGAGCGCGATCTTGTTCGAGTTGTGCTTGTCGTCGCTCACCATGCCTACCTGCTAATGTCAGTCGAGGTGGGGTTGCCGCTGCCGTCCCGACCGAGCAGTTCAGCCATCTGCGCGAATACGTCGAGCCCGAGTTGCCCTAGGACGTGCACGATATCGATGCTGACCCAGTTCTCCCGAAGCAGCGCGCCGTCGCGGCGCCACCAGTCCATCACCCGCAACTTGATCTCGCGGCCAGTGGGCGCGAGACCCAGCCACCCGCCGCCCTTGTGCACGCCCGTCATGTGAGGCCAGCCGCCGGTCGCGGCATAATTCCCGTCCGCGACGAAGCACTTCGCGCGATCCACCGCGCGGACCGGAAAGCCGCGCAGGAACGGCCCCTGGTGATGCGCACGGAATCCGGCGAGTCCGCGCGTCGTGCCGATGCCGCCCGGACCGTACCACATGAATTCGGGATGCCAGTATCGCTCCTGGTCCATGCTGAGCAGCGACACGCCGTCGAAACGCCCGAGTCCGTCGAGCATGTCGAGGACCAGGCGCACCGAGTCATTCGTGTCGGCCGGATCCGCCGGCGTACGGTCGATTCCATCCATCGACATGGGCGGCATCACCAGGCCCGGGTGGCCAAGGCTCGCGCGCAGCGGCGATACGCCGGCCTGCACCATCGCGTCGATGAAGTCCGGGATCACATATGACTCGACGATACGGCCGCCTTCCACTCGGGTCATCTCGCCGAACCGCAGGTACAGCGTGCGGCCGGACGCCGGGATTCCGAACAGCGGCGAGGTGAAGGTCCCGGCGAGGTATCCGGTGGTCGCGACCCAGTCGCCGGCGGCGCCTTCGCCATGCAGCATGGTCCCGTCGTACCGGCTGGCAACGCGCACAAATGGACGATATTCGACCTCCGGGAGGGCAGTCGCGATCGGTCGCCAGTAAGTCTCGAAGAACTCGTCGATGCCTTGCGACGCCGCGCAGGGCTCGGCTGCGTGCCAACGCACGTCCGGCGACAGGTAGCGCCGCGCAGCGAGGGACTCGCCCGAGGTCAAGGCAGAGTAAAAGCCGGCGACGATGTCGGACGGCGCCCGCCTCATGCCTGCCTCCCGAGCGTGGCGAACAGCGCCATGACCCCGATAGTCAGCAGGAAGAACACGAGCAGTGCCCAGCAGGCGCCGTCCACTCGACCGGGCACGAGGAACCACCCATTGTCCTTCTCTGGCAGACCCATCTCCCGGAAGCGTCGAATCTGCCCCGGCACAGTCTGCTCGTGCCAATCGCTGCGGAATCCGTCGAGCAGCACACTCGCTGTCCAGGCCACGACGATGTTCACGCCACCTCCGATGACTACGTACCAGGGCCAGGCAATCTTGGGCGGTGTCCAGTCGAGGCCGGGCACCCCGTTCAGGACCGCGTAGAGAGTGAAGAAACCGGCGGCCACGCCGATCAGCAGGCCTCGCTGCGTCGTGTGCCTGGAGAAGAACCCGAGTCCGAACGTCGCGAGCTGGGCACCCACGAAATACGAGGCTACCTGCGAGAGCCGCTCGAGGATCGATCCACCGCTGTCCACGAAGGCGAAAGCGATCGGGATCACGAGCAGCCCCCAGAGCAGCGTGAACAGACGCGACGCCCGCAGGTAGTGCGCGTCGGTCTCGCGGTCACGGAAGAAACGCCGGTAGAAGTCAGTGACGGAAGTGGTCGCGAGCGAATTGAAGGCCGCAGACAGGCTCGACATGGACGCGGCGAGTATCGCAGCCGCAAGGATGCCGAGCAGGCCCGGGACAGCCAGGCTCCGCGCGAAAACGAGGATGATCTCGTTGGGCTGCTCGAATGGCCGGCCCTCGAAATGCACGTAGAGCAACGCGCCGATGAAGAAGAACACGAAGTAGATGAAGAACGCCGCGAACCCCATCGTCAGGTAGGCCTTCTTCGCGTCACCGATGTTCTTCGCGGCGAGGGCGCGCTGCACCATCATCTGGTTCGCGCCATACACGGTGATGTGGTACAGCGTCATCGCGAACAGGCCGGCCCAGACAGTCGGTGCTACTGAGAAATCGAGGGCGGTGTTGAGCGGGTCGAGCTTTCCCGCCGCGGCCAGGGTCTCCAGCGCATGCGAGAGCGGACTGACGGCGACGAGCGCGCGCCACAGCACGAAGCCCGCGCCAAAGAACAGCACCACGGCCTGCATGACGTCCGTCCAGATGACGGCATTCATGCCACCGACCAGCGTGTAGGCGACTACCACAAGCGTCATGATAACGATGCTCGTGCGCACCTCTATCCCAGTGGCGAAAGTGATCACGACTGCCGTGGCGGTGAGGATGGACGCGGTCGTGAGGGTCTGCGTGACGAGGAACAGCGCTGCAGAGACCGCGCGCGCAACTGAGCCAAAGCGGCGCTCGAGGTAGTCGTAAATTGACGCGACGCCGCTGTTGTAGAAGAACGGCAGGAAGACCACCACGACTACGAAGATGACGAGCGGGTAGTTCAGGTGGATGGCGAGCGCCGCCATGCCGTCGCCGTAGGCCCAGGCCGGCCCACCGAGGAAGGACAGCGCACTGACGTAGGTCGCGATCACCGACACGCCGAGCGCCCACCAAGGCGTCGTCCGGGTACCGAGCTGGTAGTCGGCAGTCGACCGGACCCGTCGGCCCACCATGTAGCCCATGGCAAGGCTGGCCAGCATGAACACGGCGACAATCGCCCAGTCGAGGGCACCGAAAACTGGCTTCAAGCGAATTCCCCCGTCGGGCGCAGTCTCCGGCGCCTCGCCGCACTTTGAATATATTCCGGGGTGACTTCGAATGCAATTCAGTGCCCGACGGCTGTGCCGGACGTCAGTCCGCCGGATTCATCAGGCTGCGGAAGAAACGTGCGTCCCGGTCCGCCGCCGTCTCCCGATTCTCCCCCTCGAGGAAGTGATCGCTCACGAGATACGTATAGAACTCGTAAGGCTTGCCGAGCGCGTAGAACTCCGCCGCAAGCCTGCGTGACCAGTCGTAATCGGCGCCCGTATCAAGCAGCGCGTGGTGCATCGCCACGGGCGCCGACAGGCGAGAGAGAAACCGCAGCGGGTCCGACTGCCGCCAGTCGTAGCCGGGCCCGAGCGTATCGAGCTCGCGCTTCAGTTTCACGAACGCCTCCTTCGGCACGGAATCGCTGTCATGCGAAGCGTCCGCGCCTTCTCGCACGGAATAGAAGTACGCCTGGTCCCAGATGCTGCCGCCGACAGTGGACCAGATCGAAGCGCCCCTGACGCGGTCCGTCGCGAGCAGCGCCTTGAGCGTCACTTCGCCGCCCAGCGAATGGCCCCACATGAAGACGTTGCGGGTGTCCGCGTGCTCGAGAGAATTCAGCGCCCCGAGCAACGCGAGGACGTCTTCGGCGTAGTAGCTCGACGCGAGGAAGCCGTGCGCGTACTCGCCACCCTCCGAGACGTTGTGTCCACGGTAGTCAGGCATGACGACCATGAATCCGCGCGAAGCGTACAGCTCCGGAACCGAGCGATAGTAGTCACCCGGGCGTGAATCCACGCCCTGCGCCGTGAATCCGTAGCGCGGCGGGTTCGGATGCGTGCCGTGATTGGCGATCAGCACCGGAAACCCCGCGCCAGGAGGCGCGCCGCGCGGGACCACGACCAAGGCGTGCAGCCGGAGGCCGTGGCACTCGTACGACACGAGGTAGGAGGTGAAGCTGCGACCGTCGTCGAGCGCGCGCTCAAACTTCAGCGTCGTTGCTGGCTTCGTCTGCCGCAATTCGTCGATGGTCGGCGGCGGATATGCCGCAAGCGCCGGGTCGATCATGGTCAGCATCGCCATCGTCAGCAGGATTCGGATCACGGGAGCCGCGCTCCTCTTGTCAATGAAGGCCAGGGTGACGGCTCACGGATAGCGCACTTGCCGCGGGTCCTTCCCGCTGAACAGCGCGACGTCGCGCCGCAGCATGTAGTCGAACCCCGGAACGACTGCAGCCGCCGAGAACCACCGGTGTTCGCTCTTGCGCAGCCCATGCGTGTTGCCGTGGTAGAGGAACGCCGTGCCCTGCCCGCCCGCCATTTCTATGCGGCGCACGAGGTCTGCGTTCCACGCCGGCGTCGAGTAGTAATCCTGGTCCGAGACATGGAGGATCAATGGCTCACGGAGGTATTGCGGATAGCCGAAGCCACCGATCCGTGCCATGCCTTGCGCCACGCGCTGGTCATGCGTGACGACGGTTCGGCCGGTCGCGTCCCGGGAAATCTCGAACCGCGCGTCACCGAGGTCGGCGACGTGACGATTCAGCGTGTCGTACATCTCGGCGTACTTGCGACGCAGCGCAGCCTCGACCGACGGCAGCGACCAGTGCTCAGCCTGCCAGGTCCACGCCGGCGACTTGCGATCAACGGTCTCGATCCAGTCGGGCGGCCATCCGAATACGAAGTCGGGGTTGACGACGCCGTTCGCGCCTCGCGCCGTACCATTCCATGTGCCGTCGCCGGCGAAAAAAGCCTGCAGCGTGGAGTCCATCGGGCCATAGGTCTCGAGCTGCTGGAAGCGTGACGCGAAACATCCGGCCCAGATCGAGGCCGACGCGATGGGATTGCGCACCCGCGATCCCTCGCCCGCGATAGCGAGCACGGTGAGCGCCACGTCTCCGCCCTGCGAATGTGCGGCGAGGTGAACGCTGCCGAGGTCAACGCGAACCGCTGGTTCGACGCGCCACTTCTTCCACTCGACCTCATCGAGCGTCTGCATTCCCTCGAGCAGATTCAGGACGTCGATGGCGGAGAATATCGGCGACAGATAGCTGGCGTTGCCCCAGTTCTTCAGGAACTCGATTCCGTCCGCGGGCCGGCCCTGGACCGTGCCGTAGCCCCGCCACCCCGGATACGCCACGACGAAGCCCGCCTTTGCGAAGGCGTCGATCACCTCAGCGTACGGGGTGCCAGGACAGTTGCTGAAATCGAATTTCGGCGCGTCGTCGTTGCTGTACCAGCCGTGCAGGAAAATGACGACCGGGTAACCCTCCGCCGGCATAGGCGTCGCAGGAATGTCGATGCGCGTGTAAACGCGACTACCGTCCGATTGATACTCGGCGATCAGCGACGCGCGGTGTGCGCCTGCGTCGCGGCCGCAAGGTTGCCCGCGCTTCGCGTCTTCGCGCGGCGGGCCCAGCGGCTCGAGGATCTGCAGGCGGGACGAATACTCGCGCGACCTTAGCTTTTCGATCGAGAGATCCTCGAGCGACTGGATTTCGGCCGGCGCATGCGCCGATGCCACGAGTGCGACGCATGCCAGGACGCAAGATGCGCGCCTGCCGCGCCGGTGCGTCGGCGCATCGCACCCGGGCCTGCGGCACGCGCGCTGCATCAGGTGTCGTCCTGCTCTGCCGGCTGGCTCCCGTGCAACGCCTCCAGCAACGGACCGAGCCACTTCTCGTAGCGTTTCCACGCGTGAACCGAATCGGTATAGATCGGCTCACGCACCTGCGTGGCGCTCGGCGTACGCACCAGGCGCCGCGTCGAGTGGAAGTCGAGGACCGCCTCGTCGAACGGCAACCCGAGGAAGTCGAGCATCCGGTGGCTCTGCGCGGCGACATCGGCCACCGTGTCCTCGTAGGCAACCTCCAGCATGGGGAGTGGTTGCTGCGAGCGCCAGAACAACGTCAGGCGCTCGTAGTGCCGGTAGTAGGTCCCGAGCGACTCGAGGTCGTGCGAATAGCGATGCGAAGCCTCGAATGGTCGCTGGAAGATCGACAGGCAGACATCAACCGGATCGCGGCGGCAGTGGATGATCCGCGCATGGGGCAGGATGCGCGAGATCAGTCCGATGTACTGGAAGTTCATCGGCGTCTTGTCGACCACGTACCGGGTGGACTCGGGCATCGGGGCATGGCGGGACATGTAGTAGCGCCCGAGTGCTGCGCATTGCTCGGCCGTGAGCCTCGCGAGGCTCTCAGGAGAGGCGACGCCAGCCAGCTTTTCGCTCTGCTTCGTCGTGGCCTCCATGTAAGGCAGCTCGCCGGCACCCATGACCGACGGGTGGCTCGCCAGGATCTGTTCAGTCAGGCTGGTGCCGGAGCGCGGCATGCCCAGCACAAAGACGGGTTGCGGGCCGGGACCCTGCGGCGGCAGGTCAGCCGGCCTCGCGGCCTGGAACGATGCAATGATCCTGTCGACGAAGTCCCGCGACTTCGCATCGTCGTACGGATGGAGGTCGGCCCGCATGCGGTTCGCCTCGGCCCAGTAGCGGAAGGCCTGCTCGTAGTCGGACCGCTGTTCGTGGGCGAGACCCAGCGCAAATCCCAGGTAGACGCGCTGCTCCGTCGTGAGGTCCGGTTGCGCGTAGAGTTCCGACCGTACGCGCAGCTCCTCATCCGACGTTCGCCTGCCACGGAGCTGTGCGAGCTGGTAGTGCGACTGCGCGAGTCCGGGAGCGAGCGCGATGGCCTTGCCGAGAGCGTCGGCCGCGGCCTCGCGCTCTCCAAGCTGCTCCTTGAGCACGCCCATGCTGTGCCAGGCCATGGCATCGCCGGGGTCGGCGGCCAGCACCCTGCCGAGAATCGAGTCCGATTCCTGGGCGTGGCCGAGGTTCCTCTCGGCGTCCGCGAGGTTGACCATCGCTGCATGCAGGCCCGGGTTCAACTCGACGGCCCTGCGGTAGTCCTGCGCAGCCTCTTCCAGCCGCGAGAGATTGCGCAGTATGTCGCCGCGGACCGCCCAGGTCTCGGCGGACTGCGGATTCAGCGCCAGCGCGCGATCGGCAGCCACCATCGCACGCTCGTACTTGCCGATGTCGCACCCGACAGCGGCGAGGTTGCTCCATCCCTCCGCATGGTTCGGGTTGATCTGGAGCGCCCGCTCATAGCAATTGATGGCCTCGTCCTGCTGGCCCAGCTCCCGGAGCACATTGCCCAGGTTGTTGAGCATTACGGGGTTTTCGGGCGCAAGTCGCAGCGAATCGCGAAAGTGCGCCGCGGATTCCTCGAACCTGCCCAGGTCCTTGAGCGCCAGTCCGAGATTGCCGTGCGCCTGCGGATCGTTCGGCCGGTGACGCAGAGCCTCGCCGATCAGCGAGGCCGCTTCGTCCGGACGCTTCGAATTGATGCACAAGGCACCGAGCAGGTTCAGCGCACGCGCTTCGGCCGGAGCGGTTGCCAGCACGGCTCGATAACAAGCCTCGGCTTCGCCGGCCCGGCCCGCCTTCTGGAGCTGCAGGCCCTGCTTCAGCTGGTTCAGGATCGCATCGGACATCGCACCGCCCGCCTGGAACCGGCACCGGGAAAAAGAGAAAGCCTCGCAAGATGCGAGGCCTTCTCCTGGCAACCGCGGCACCGGGCCCGCGCGTGTCGGCGCCTGCTAGAAATTGTAGCCCACGCGTATGCCCCAGGTCTGCGGCAGCGCGAAGTCTGCCATGGCCCGACCCGTGCTGAACACCGTCGCCTCCGTCCGATACTCCTCGTCAGTCAGGTTGTTGATGAACGCCTTGACGGTGAAGTCGTTCGATGGCGAGAACCAGGTCACGTTGAAGTCCATCGTCGTGTAACTGTCCTGGGTGTTCCAGTTGTACGGCGCGTTGCTCAGCCTGAACGAATCAGTGAGGAAAAGGCCGAGGTAGGGCACCAACCGGCCGTAATCCCCGATAGCCAGGTCGTAGGACGCTCCGAGGTTGAACGTATAGTCCGGCGAGTAGCGTGTCGTCCTGCCGTCCATGTCGAAGTACTGCCGGCCGTTGACGATCGTGTCGCCGCCCTGCTCGAACTGGTTGCCGACGATGAACTTGTCGAACCGCGAGTTGGTGGTGGCAAATCCACCGGTCAGGCGCAGGTTTTCGGTTGCCGCCCAGTCGAAATCGATCTCGAGGCCCTCCGAAGTCGTGCTGCCGCCAGGTACCTGCTGCGCGAGGATCGTGCCGCCTTGCTGGATGAAGATGGTCGTCGTGAGACCGGTGTAATCCGCCCAGTAATATGCACCGTTGAGTCGCAGCCGGCCGTCCAGCAGCGTGCTCTTGACCCCGACTTCCCAGGAGTCGACCTCGGTCGGGTCCAGCAGGTTGCCGGTATTGCCGCCCTGTATCGCGCCACCGATATAGCCGGTCGCGTTGGTCGCATAGACCATAACGTCTTCGACGATGTTGTACTGCAGGGATACCCGGTAGTCGGTGTGACTGTCGGAGCCATTGATCTCAGTGCCGCGGCCCGGGATCTTGATGTACTTGGGCAGCCTGCTGGTCTGCGTGGCAGGGTCGATGTACTTGGTGAACGAATTGACGTCGTCGTCCGAGTAGCGGACGCCCGCGCTGAGGGTGAGGTCGTCCAGGATGTCGTACTCGGCGTTGCCGTACAACGCCCAGGTCTTCGTGCCGCCGTTGCCCTGGTACAGCCAGTAGGCCCAGTAGGGGCGCTGCGGGTTCGCGGCGTCCGTGTAGCCCCACAGGAACGCGCCATTGCTCGAACTGCCGTCGTCGTCGTAGTAGTAAAAGCCCGCCGTGTAGCGCAGCGTGCTCTCACCGTTCGAGGTCAGGTTGATGTCTGCCTGGAACGCCTTCGAATTGGTGAGCTGGCCCGCCACGAGCGCGGGATTGGTGGACATGTCCGTGTCGGTCAGTCGCAGTTCAGAGTAGTCGAAATAACCGAAATTGCCGCGCAGCGTCGCAAAGCCGAGATCCCAGTTCGCGAGCAGCGTGTAGTCGGTCTCCTCGATCTCGCGCGAAGGCTTGTAGTCCCAGGCGACCTTGAACGGGTCCTTTATGGCCTGGGCGCTCGCGACGCCGGTGCACCAGTTGCCCGTCTGCGGGCGCCCACCATTGTATGTGACGTTGCCCGGGCTGCAGCCGATGGCCGTGCCCTGGCGCGGCTGCATCGTGCCGGTGACGCCGTTCGTGGGATACCTCGTAACGCCTGTCTTCGGGTCGACATACGGGGCGCTCAGGTCCACCGGAATGCCCAGCACCTTGTACGCGTAGTCCGCGTTTCCGTTGGCGTTGTCCTGCCAATATGAGATGGTGAGGTTGACATCGAAAGTGGACGTGGGGGCCCACAGTAACTGCCCGCGGATGTACTGCTCGTCGGCGTCCTTGAGGCCCGCGGATTCCCGGTAGGTGTTCTCGACGATCGGATCCGCAGTCGTGATGGAGCCCGTCAGCCTTGCGGCGAGCGTCTCGCCCATCGGCACGTTGACGAACCCCTCCGCCCGGAAGAGGCTGTAGTCGCCGGCGGTCAAGGCCACGCCGTAGGCGAGGTCGTCAATGTTCGGCTTGTTGGTGATCACGTTGACCAGGCCGCCCAGAGTATTGCGGCCGAAAAGGGTTCCCTGCGGCCCCTTCAGCACCTCGATGCGCTCCACGTCGAAGTAGCTCGCAAGGGCCTGCCCGGCGCGCGGCCGGTAGAGGCTGTCGATGTAGATTGGAACCGCCAGGTCGCGCGTGCCCGCGGTGCCTGCGCCGCGCATGATGATCACGGGGTCGTTGCCCTTGTTGTTGACGAGCATGCCCGCCACGGCCTTGTCGAGTGACAGGATGCTGGTGATGCCCATCTGCGTGAGGGCGGCACCGGATACGGCCGTCACCGTGATCGGCACTGACTGGATGTCGGCGTCGCGCTTGGTCGCCGTGACGATGATCTCCTCGAGTTCGGCACCGCTCCCGGGTGCCTGCTGCGCCGACGCCTGGTTCGCTGCAGCGAGCGCCAGCGCCACCGCGATTGCGACCTGAGAGTTCGACCTGTGCAGTGTTGTCGTCATATGTTTGTTGCCTTCCGACTGGTGTTGCGGTGCTGCTGTCGATAACTGGTAACGGAACGACGCAACATGTACTGCGAATTCAAAAATCTGTCAATAAGTCGTTGTGTGCAGGTGCCGCGAGGTCGATTACATTCTCAGGGGCATCGGGTGCAAAGGCGGGGCCCAGGACGGTGGGCGTTGATTTTTTTCATTAAATATCATTTGGTTATAGAGAATAGACCGGAGCCAGAAAAGCAGCAGCCGCGCCGACTGCAACCGTCTCTGTTTTACCACATTCGCACTTCATGGTGACTTCGCAGTATTTGAATGCGCCGTCCAGCCTCGTATCGAGCGCGGAATGCCCCTGTCCGCGCCCCGTCACTAAGAGGGGTTGAGAATCGAGCGGGTGCGCTCGAGCACGTCGAGGCCCTGCTGCCCGAGCCAGTGCGGCAGGTCGATGAGGACCCAGTTCTCGGCCAGCTTGTCGCCCTGGCGCCGGTAGACGTCGACGACCCGCATGTCAGCCCTCGTGCCACCCGGCAGGCCGAGAAAACCGCCCCGCGCAGTGTTCGACAGGTTGGGCCAGCCGAAGAAGCACGCATAGTTCCCCTCGGCAAAGCGACAGACGTGGCCGTTGAATACCTTGTCCGTCAGCCCTTCACGGAACGGGTACTGGTGCTGTTCCTGATAGCGCCGGATCGTATAGCTGGCACCGATCGCCGCGGGACCGTACCAGATCATGTCCTCGCGCCACGTGCGCGCGAGCACCTCGGGCGGACAACGCTGGCTGCCACTCACGTTGAGTTCGCTGAGGGTCCGCGCCATCTCGTTGACCAGCGCGAGCGTCTTCACGCCCTCCGCCTCTGGTTGCGCGTCAAGGACAATGCCGTCGTGGGTACGCGGGCCCGGGTAGACAAACGACGCCCCCGTCTGCGGCGGCAAGGGGTTGATGCCCGCCTGGTGCATCACGCCAATGATGTCGCAGAAGAATCCCGTCCGTGCGATCTTCCCCTGACTGACGTTGTTGAATTCCGCGTAACGCAGCAGCGCTATTTTTCGCGTGGCGCGGATGCCGAGCCAGTCGCCGTCGAACAGGCCGAGGAAATGCCCCATGCTCATGACCCACGCGTCGCCGTCGATCTCGCTGGTCCCGGCGATGAACACGTCCTGGCGCCTCTGGATCGGTGACCACGCGCGATAGAAAGGTTGCCAGACACGCGTGGACACGGCCTCCGCGCCCTGCAGTTCGTTGAACGGGTGCACGCCGTAGAACCGGTAGTCGTCGCTGACGTACGTGCGCAGCACCGCGCCGACCGAATCCACGCTGGCGGCCTCCATCTCGGCGTAATACTCGAGGACGAAGGCCTTGTTCCGTTGATGATCGTGCACGCCGTCGCTCCTGTTTCGGTGGCCGCCGGCGCTAGCCAGGCAACTCGGTCGCAGTACCCGCGCGGCGCCTGGAATCTCCTGCGCCCGTGCCGAGCCGCGCGGAACTGCCCTCGCGGAACGCACCCGCGAACACGCGTGCCTCCGCCGGCAGGCCGGGGTTCTCGATGCGCTCGAGCAGCATGTCCACGGCCGCCTCCACCATTCGCTCGACCGGCTGCACGACCGTCGTCAGGTCGTAACTGGCCCACTCGACGGCGCTGACTCCGTCGAAGCCCACGACCGACACGTCGCCGGGGACCGAAATGCCGTGGTCCCGGCGGAGGCCGTCGATGCAACCGAAGGCCAGCGCGTCGTTGGCGCAGATGACCGCGTCCGCGCGGCGGCGCGCCGAGACGATGCGTGCGGCGGCCTCTCGGCCACCCGAGTACCTGTAGTCGCCCTCGTAGATGTCGTACACGAGACCGCGTTTGCGCTCGATGGCATCGATCGCACCACGCGTCCTGAGCTGGCTCACCTCGGACTCCGGCGGGCCGCCGACGATGGCGAAGCGGTGGTGCCCGGCCTGCACGAGCCGCTCGACGAGATCTCGCACACCGCGCTCGTGGTCACAGCAGACGGAACCCGCGTGAGGATCGCTGCTGCGGCGGTTGTAGAAGACGACCGGCAGGTTGCGCGCGTGACAGGCCTCGGTCTGCTCGTCGGAGAAGTGCGCCGCGGCCACCACGCCGTCGACGCGGTACTGCCATACCTCCTCCAGCACCTGGGCCACGTTGCGTTCGCTGCTGAGCGTAAAGAGCAGCAGGTGCATTCCGCGCTCCACCAGACGCTGGTTCAGTTGAAACAGCACCTCGGGGTACGCCATGTTGGTGAGGTTGGTAATAATCACCGCGACCATGTTCGACCGCCTGGTGATCAGGCCGCGGGCGATCGCATTCGGCCGGTACCCAAGCGCGTCGGCCGCCTTGACGATCTTGGCGCGCGTCTTGCTCGAGATGCTGGCGCCCGGGGTGTAACAGCGCGACACGGCGGACTGCGACACGCCCGCGAGAAGTGCGACGTCGTACGAGGTCGCCGGCGTCTCGCGATGGATGCCCCGTCCCGGATTGCTTGGTTTTCTCGGCATGATCGCAGGCACCCGTCAAACGGCCCGCGCACGCGGGAACCAAGTATAACGGCGCGCAGACATGCCGGGATGGGTGCGGCCAGTCGACCGCATTGTCACCCGGAGGCTGTCCCGCCAGCCGCGAGGGCGCGGGCCCTGGCGAGCAGGTCGACGTCGAGCTGCAGAAGCAGGTCGAGGAAGTCCACGAAGATCCAGTTCTCGACCAGCCAGTCGCCCTCGCGCCTCCACCAATCCATGACACGCATCGTAATCGGCCGGCCCGTGCCCGCGAGCCCGAACAGGTTGCTGCCAACGTGGGTACCGTGAATGCTGGGCCAGCCGGTCGAAGCGACGTAGCAGCCGTCCGCAATCCGGGACTTGTGGTTCCCTCCCTTGTAATCCGGGAAGGCTTCCTGCCATGGGTACTGGTGCAGGTCCAGGAACCCGGCCAGCCCGCGGGTGGTACCGACTCCGGTCGGCCCGTACCACATCATGTCGGGGTCCCAGAAGCGCTCCATGCCGATGCTGTCGTGGCTCACCTGGTCGTATTTCTGCAGGCCGTCGAAGATCATCGATTCGACGAGCGCAAGGCTGCGCGAGCCCTCGGCGGCGTCCTGCGGCGAGAGCAGCAGGCCGTCGTGCGTCGCCGGCCCCGGACAGAGAGTCTCGATGCCGCGGCCGCGCGGCAGCGGATTGACTCCAAGCTGGCGCAACACATCCACCAGGTCGAGCAGCACATAGCTGTCGATCACGCGGCCGCGGTCGATCTTGTAGAACTCGCCGAAGCGAACGTACAGCCAGTTCCTGGACGCCGGCAGCCCGAGCCAGTCCTGCTGCATCGTGCCGAAGTAGTAGCCGGTCGCCGACACCCAGTCGCAGCCGGCGTAGTGCCCGGACAGCAGGATGTCGTCGCGCCGCTCCAGGTCCGGCATCGCCGTCTTCATCGGGGCCAGCAGACGCTCGACGATTTCGTCGACGCCATGCATCTGGTTGATCGGGTGGGCGCAGATGTAGTCGGCATCCGGCGCGAACAGTTCCCGTGCCACCTGCGTCTGCTCGCCGAGCGGCGCGCGGGCCAGCTTTCGCAGCCCCTGCCATACGTGAAGCTTGGTCTGGACCGGGTCATGATTGCGCACGCTCGCACTCCTCTGGATCGCATCCGTCTGCGCCGACGTCGCGCCAATCGTCGCATACCCCGCCACGCAATTGCATTCGAATGCTGTCCGTGGTCGAATCGGCCGACGCGATCGCCCAGATCGACAAGCAGCCGGGGGACCAGCATGGCCGATCCAGGAGTCACCAGCGTCCAGCGAGAGTCGTCGGCCTCAAGGCAGGCACAGGCGAAACCCGAGGGCGCGGTCCAGTTCGTCGCCGCGCCAGGCAACGCGGCACCCGGGCAGCCAGGGGCTGCCAGTGATACGTCCGGCGCGAGCCCGCTGCGGCTGGCGCGCGCGCTGATGCCGGCCGATTTCCGAATCTCGCTGCGGTCATCAGTGCGCGGCGGGACCGATCGCATGCTGTTGCGGCCGGACGCCGAGCGTCGCCAGCCGATGCGCGGTTTCGAGCAGCGGTACGTCGACATCATCGACTACATCGTCCGGATCACGCACCGGATCTGGGAAGAAAAGGACATCGGCTACATCTACGACACCTATCGCCACAATGCGCGAGTCACCGACGACGCCGGGCTGCAGTACGGCCGCGACAAGATCGTCGCCGACACCGTGCACACGGTGAGCGCGTTTCCGGACATCCGGCTCTACGCCGACGAAATCGTCTGGGCGGGTGACGAGGACGCCGGCTTCTGCACCTCGCACCGCACGGTCATCACCGGCACGAACACCGGGTGGAGCCGCTTCGGACCGCCAACCAACCGTCGCGTGACCGTCTGGTGCATCGCAAACTGCGTGGCACAGGACAATGAAATCTTCGAGGAATGGGTGATCTACAACCAGTCGAGCCTGCTACGACAGCTCGGCTTCGACCTGCATGCCAAAGCGCGGGAGTTCGGTGACGCGCGGGCCGCCGGCATTGCGCCGGTCGCACCAGCTGCGGAGCCGACGCGCCTCGCGGGCCAGGGCAAGCCGCGGCACCTGCCGCCGCCTACGCGCGGCTTCGACGTCGAGGACGAGCTACGCAGGGCGCACCACTACGCCTGGAACTGGCGCAACCTCGCGGCGCTGGACCGCATCTACGACGAGCGGCTCGTGTTTCACGGGCCCACCGACCGCGAGCTGCGCGGCCTGTCCGCCTACAAGACATTCATCCTGAGCATGATCGCCATGTTCCCGGACGTTGCCGCGCAGGTGGACGAGATCTACTGGATGGGCAACGAGACCGAGGGCTACCTGACGTCGGTGCGCTGGAGCGCGGTCGGCACTCACAGGGGATTCGGACCCTACGGCCCGCCCACCGGCAGGCAGGTGCGGTTCTGGGGCATCACCCAGCACCGCATCACCGACGGCAAGGTGCGTGAGGAGTGGATGATGTTCAGCGAGTTCGACCTGCTGCAGCAACTGTTCGCGAGCGAGCCGATCTGAGACCGGTCCCGGACCCGCGAATTAAACGGCACGTGTAATGGATGCGCGCGAACCCAGGCGGGCCGATTCGCTCGGACGCTGGCGCCGCCTCGGCATCTACACGATCCTGTTGATCGCGAGCCTCGCGTACAACTTCAGCTTCATCCTGATCGACTACATCCGGCCGTTCCTGGTCCGGGACCTCGGCATGTCGCTATCCGACACGGCCCTGCTCTACACCGCCCAGGGATCCGGCGTCATCCTCGGTTCGTTTGCCTGGCCGATGCTGGTCAGCCGCCTGGGATCGAGGACCACACTCGCGGCCGCCGCGCTTGGCCTGGCGGCAGCGACGGGCCTCAACCTTGTCGCCGACGGCTTCGCCGCGTGGGCCCTGCTCCGCTTTGGCGTAGGCCTCTCGCTGGCCGGCTCCTTTGTCGCGTCGATGACGATGCTGGCGAACTTCTTCCCGCCGCGTGTCCGCGGCCGGTTGCTCACCGCCAACATGGCGATGTTCTCGATCGCGCTACTGGTCGCCGGGTCGGTCGGCGCGGCAGTCGGCGAGTCAGGCTGGCGCGCATTGCTCTGGGTCGCGGCGATTGCGCCGCTGGTCGTTGCACTGCTGACGATCCTGGCGCTGCCGAACGACCAGCGGTTCCTCGTGTACGCGGACGAGAACGCCTCAGGGGACGCAAACGTTGCGCGCGGAACGTGGCGCGAAATGCTCACTGGACGGCGTCGCTACCTGACGCTCGCCTGCCTGCTGCTCGCCGGGCTGAACTTCTCCGGCTACCAGTTCTACAGTGGCTTCATCACGACGTATCTGATGAACGTGCGCCGATTCGACGCCTCCGTCACCGGCCTGTTCGTGACCATCGACGGGCTTGGAACGCTAGCTGGCAGCCTGTTCTGGGGATATGTCGCCGACCGCTACGGCAGGCGCGTCAATGCCGCCGGATTCGCCTGCGCAGCGGTATTCATAGGCCTGTTCCTGGTCGCGCCCGCGACGGCGCCGCTGCTGTACGCCCTCGAGTTCGGCTACGCGGTGTGCCTCGCTGCCGCCAACTGCTGGGCGGCCTACTTCGCGGAACTTTTCCCGGTGCGACTGCGACCGATGGGCACTTCGTTGTTCCATGGCGGCCACGTGATATCGCTGTTTGCGCCGCTCGTCGTGGCAACCGTCGCGCAACATCACCCGCTCGCGGTCGGGATGGCGCTCGCGCCCGTCACCTTCGTCGTGGCGGCGCTCATCTGGTGGAACCTGCCTGAGACGCTGCAGTCGAGCCGGCTCTATCGCGGGTTTCGTGCCGAGGCAGCCGTGGCAGTCGCTCAACGCTAGAGCGCGTCGCCTCCCGCAGCTAATCTCGCGACGTGCGCTGCAGGGTTTCGGGCAGCGACAGCCATAGTGCAGCCGCGACCGCGAATGTCGCCGACCCCACGTACATGATGGTCTGCAACCCGAACTGCTGTGCGATCCAGCCTGTGAGCAGGGCCCCGAACATCGACACGATCCGCCCCCAGTTGAAGATCGAGGCAGCGGTCGCACGCAGGTGCTCGGGATAGAGCTCCGCGAAGTACGGCCCCCAGATGCCCATGGCCACCAGGCAGAACCCGTAGGCGAAGCCGGCCGCGCCGTACAGCACCGGAGTCGGCGGCACGTTCAGATAAACCGCGATGAGCACTGCTGCGAGCGCGAAACCAAGCGCATTGGTGCGGCGGCCAAAGCGATCCGCCATGATCCCCCAGAACAACGCACCGATCATCGACCCGACGTGCAGCGCGGTCATGAGTTTGCCGATCGTATCCGGGGAGTAAAGGCGGACCTCGCGCAGATAGGTCGTGACCCAGCCATTGAAGGCCTGGAACGCGAAGAAGTTCAGGCCGCACAGCAGCGCCAGTCGGCCCGTCAATCGCCAGCGGCCCCCGGTGAATAATTCGCTGATCACGAAGCGGCGCTTGCCGCCGAGCCGCACTTCCGCACCGCCCCAGGGGATCAGCAACCGATCGGGTGGTATCACGAGCAGAGTCACCACACCGGCGCAGATTGCGCCAACGCCGCCGATCTGCAATACGACCTGCCAGTTGGTGGAATCGTAATGACGGCCAAACCACGACAGCAGTGCATCGCCACCGTTGTAAGTCAGCTGCACGATCCCGGCGAGCAGGCCGCGCACCGCGGGCCGGAACATGCCCACGTAGAGACTGACCGCACAACCGAAGACCCCGCCGAGGAAGAAGCCCATGACGAACCGCTGCAGCAGCGCGGTCGCGTAGCCTTGCACGAAAATCACACCGAGCGCCGCGGCACCGAACCCGATACTGATCAGCACGAGGGTATTCCGCCGGCTGTATCGGTCCGCGACGTGCGAGAGCACGACCGCGCCGATCAGTGCCCCCAGTGCCTGCAGCGTGTAGAACGCCGAGACCTGGGGCTTGCTGAGCTTGAGCGCTTCGGCCATGTAGGGCCGCAGGAAATTCTCGGTATTCCAGCAGAACGCATAGAACACGTACGGCGCCATGATGGCTGCGAACATCAGCCAGCGTCGGTAGGGCGACAGGTCCTCGGCACGAACTGCAAGCTGCGTCATGAGGGCGTGCCCGTGACACGCGTATCGGGTGCTGCCAAGGCCTTTGCCCTCAGGTAGGTCATGTCATTGACGTGCGAATGTGCCTGCGGCTCCGCCGACCGTCGGTATCGGTGTCGTCATCAGGAAGGGCGACCACCTGACGCAGGTCATGGAACGGATCCGTCTCGTGGGGAATCGCCAGGGCCGCCACGAAGTGATGCTGAAACCGTTCCTCCACTGCCGTCTCGATCTTTTCCACTTCGGCTACCCGGCGTTGTATGAGCGCGCGCGATTCCCGATCGAGCAGCGCAATCCTCGCGCCGGTGCCGGCGGCGTTGCCGGCTGAAGAAACGCGCTCGAGGGGGCAGTCGGGGATCATCCCCAGGATCATCGCGTACCTGACGTCGATGTGCGCGCCGAAGGCGCCGGCGAGCCGGATACGATCCACACGCTCGACCCCGAGCTTCTCCATCAGCAGGCGAGCGCCTGCGTACAGGGCGGCCTTCGCCAGTTGAATGGCGCGCACGTCGCCTTGCTGCACCTGGACGCCAGGCTGCCCGTCCAGCAGGACGTACGCAAACGTCGTGCCCTGGCGGACGATGCGTTCGCTCGGCAACTCGTCGTTGCCGCGGATGCGGCCGTCGGCCGTGATCGCTCCGGCCAGGAACAACTCTGCGATCGCCTCGATGATGCCCGAGCCGCAGATACCGGTCACGCCGCCGGCTGGCAGGCTGTCAGCGAATCCTGGCTGGTCGGACCACAGCTCGCTGCCGATCACGCGGAAGCGTGGCTGCAGCGTGCCCGGCTCGATGCGCACGCGCTCGATGGCGCCTGGAGCAGCTCGCTGCCCCGCACTAATGTGCGCGCCTTCGAACGCGGGCCCGGTCGGGCTCGATGCCACCAGCAGCCGGTCGCGGTTGCCCAGCACCAATTCCGCATTGGTGCCGACGTCGACGACCAGCGACATGTCCGTGCGATCCCAAGGGGCCTCTGCCAGAAGGACGCCAGCCATATCGGCACCCACGTGACCGGCAATGCACGGCAATACGTGCGCATAACCACTAGGGTGAATGACGATCCCGAGTTCCCTGGCGGGAACATCGACCGCCCGATTGCTGGCGAGCGTGAATGGCGCCCGGCCCAGCTCGGCCGGGTCCCAGCCCAGCACCAGGTGATGCATCGTGGAGTTGCCGACCACGGTGACCTCGAGCACGTCGTTCGCATCGCATCCAGCGCGCTCGGCCAGTTCGGCCACGAGATCGTTGATGGCTTCGCGTATCAGGCGCGTCATCTCGACCCGGCCGCCGGGGTTCTGCATCGAGTACGAGACCCGGCTCATCAGGTCTTCGCCGAAGCGGATCTGCGGGTTCATGCGGCCGGCCTCGACGAGTATCTCGCCGCTGCCCAGGTCGCACAGATGGGCCGCCAGCGTCGTCGTGCCGACGTCGATGGCGACCCCGAACAGACGGTCCTTGAGCCCCGGCCAGACAGCGACGAGCCGCCTGCCGTGACGAATCGCCGCCGTGACCTTCCAGTTCGCTTCGCGCAGCGTCCGCTGCAGATGCGTGACGACCTGCTGATCCCAGCCGGCGACATCGATTCCCCATTCGCGGGACAGCGACTCGCAAAGCCGCTCGAGGTCACCGCGTGAATCACCCGGGACAGGCGCATCGACGGCGACGAAATACGGTCGTACCACCGGCCGGATGGTGATGTCGTGAGCCTCGCAGGGCTTTCGCACCACCTGCCGGTGGACCTGGCTGCCGGCGGGGACATCGATCGCGACGTTCCCAATGATCCTGGCCCGGCATGCGAGCCTGCGGTTGTCGGCGCCGCTCGAGGTCCCGAGGAATTCGCGCTCCGCTTCGGTCATGGCCGAGAGATTCCCGGCGCTCGATGCAACGTCCAGCCCGAAGACCTCGCCTTCCGTGACCTCCACCTGGCAGCGGCCGCACAGGGCGCGGCCGCCGCACACCGAGTCGAGGTCGGCCCCCAGGTGCTGCGCCGCCTGCAGAACTGAGGTGCCTTCCGGCACGGACCCGCGCTTGCCCGACGGTGAGAACAGGATCTGGCACTCGCGAGACGGTTGCCGGGGCATGTGGCGGCGTCGGGCGGTCAGGCCGAAGGGGCGTCAGGTGCCTGCGCGCTGCGCCGCCGGCGAGTGCCTGCCAGCCCGTCGACGGGCTGGCGGTACGCACGGATCCAGCCGGCGCATTCCGCGTCGCGTCCCATGACGACATCGGCCGCGCGAACAGCCTGCATCAGTTCGGGCTTGAGCGGGTTGGTGATGGCGGAGGTCAGTCCGCTGGCGATTGCCATGCCGATGAAAGATACATTGAGCCCGTCGCGGTTCGGCAACCCGTAGCTGAGGTTCGATGCCCCGCAGGTCGTGTTCACGCCGAGCTCCTCGCGCAGTCGCCTGACGAAGTGCATTACCTGGCGCCCCGCGGTGCCCATGGCGCCGATCGGCATGACGAGCGGATCGACGACCACGTCGCACGCGGCAATGCCGTGGTCCATGGCGCGCCGGACGATCTTCCGCGCCACCTCGAACCGGACGTCTGGATCGGTGGAGATTCCCGCGTCGTCATTCGAGATGGCAGTCACCGCGCAACCGTACCTGCGCACGAGCGGCAGGATGCGCTCGAGCCGCTCCTCTTCGCCTGTCACCGAGTTGAGCAGGGCTTTCCCCTGGTACACCCGCAGCCCGGCCTCGAGTGCCTCGACGATCGAGGAATCGATGCACAAGGGGGCGTCGGTAATGCCCTGAATCAGGCGGACGCACTCGGCAAGGATGGCCGGCTCGTCGGCGAGCGGTATACCGGCATTTACGTCCAGCACCTGTGCGCCCGCGGCCACCTGGGCCAGGGCATCAGCCTGCACGCGGCTGTAGTCTCCCCGCTTCATCTCTTCTGCCAGCAGCTTCCTGCCGGTGGGATTGATCCGCTCGCCGATGACGACGAACGGCCGATCGAATCCGATCACGACCTCCCGGGTCGCGGAGCTTATAACTGTGTTGGTCATGGTCGCCAGTCCACTGCGTGCCTCGTGAGCGCGCGGTTGAGCGGCGCGAGGCCCGTGTGCCGCTCGACGTATTCGAGGCCGAGGTAGTCCGCGTGGGCGCGCGCGAGATCCCGCAACTCCGCCGAACCCGACTGCGCCAGGAATACGAGGCGGCGATAGCGCCCGAAATATTGCGGCAGCAATTCGGGATGGCGATCCAACCCCAGGCCCTTGCGGACGACGCGTTCGAAATTGCGTGCGAGAAAATCCGTCAGGTAAAAAGTTCCGGGCTCTTCGTCCACGAGCTTGTCGAACGTGTCGCCGCCCGAGAGGAACTCGTAGCAGTGTGTTCCCGGCAGTCGCTCGATGCCGAACTCATCCAGGACCCGGTCGAGCGCACCCCAGGTGCCGCAATCCGCGTAAGCGACGAAGATCTGCGTGTACCTGTCACGGTCGCGCTCAATGGCGGCGCGAACCGCACCGGCGATCCTGTGGGGCGTGTTGTGAAGGCGATGCGGAAGGCCGCGAATGCGCACCCGCGTCCACCGGTTGAGCCGCTGCAGCGCGACCAGTTCGCGCGCCAGGGCGCCGCAGGCAATGATGAGAACCGTCGCAGCCATGGCTGTTCGCTGACCATCCCCCCGAGCATCGTCGGGCTGAATTGACTTCGAATTCAGATCATAGTCGCGATCCTTGCCGCATTCAAATCAAGAATAGGTACTGTTCCGCGATATTCATTGAATTCTGGTATTGCATTCGAAGTACATTTATTTATGATCTTCCGCACACGATGCGCCCCAGCGGCGACCCCCGAAGCCCGGGCTGCACGTGCAAGGACGACCGACATGCATCCCAATGTTCGCCGCCTGGAGCCTTCCCGCGCGACCGGCCCCGACGCTGATCCCGGAGCAGCGAACCATGGCCGGACCGCGGCCAGTCTGCTCGCGCATTCGACGATCGAACTTAGCACGAACAGCCGGGAGGCCGTCGCCGAGGCGGCCCGCCTCCTGCCGGCGGGCATGCCGGTCTACGTCCCGAAGCTGCCAAAGCGATCGCATGCGGACGCACTGCCGCAGGTCCGACTGTTGCACGAACTTGGCTTCAGGCCCGTGCCTCACATTGCCGCGCGCGACCTTGGCTCGGCCAGGGAGCTCGCGGAGTTCCTGGCGATCGTGGTCGGCGAAACCGGCACGGACCAGGTCCTGGTCATTGGTGGCGACGCAACGGCGCCGGCCGGGCCGTTCGCCGACAGCGCCGACGTGATGGCGAGCGGCATACTGGAAGCGTCGGGCATCGGCTGCGTCGATGTGGCAGGCTATCCCGGTGGCCATCCACGCATTGCACCGGAAGTCCTGCACAACGACATGATCCGGAAAATCGAGCTCGCACAACAACGAAAACTGGGGCTTACCATCGTCACGCAATTCTCGTTCGTGCCAGAGCAGATTGCCGAGTATTGCGTCGGGATCGCTCAAACGGCACCCGGGGTTGCGGTGCGCGCGGGCGTGCCCGGTCCGACCAGCGTGAAGCGGCTGCTGCACTTTGCGCGCATCTGCGGGGTCAGCACGTCGCTGCGGGCGATCAACAAGCTCGGCCTCGGCACGCTGAAGCTGGTCATGCACGCGGACACGGACCTGCAGTTCCAGGACCTGGCCCGTCACAGTGCAGCAGGTGACGCCGGCAACCTCGTCGGCGTGCACCTTTTCACCTTCGGCGGATTCGTCGAGTCGGCCACGTGGTTCAGCGACAAGCTGCGCCTTGCCGCCCCCTGAATCGTTCACCAGGCGCACTGCACGATGACACACGCCCGACTCATCGACGGCAAGGCCAGTGCGGCGAAACTGCGGGCCGATGTTGCGCGCCACGTGACGGTGCTCGCAGAGCGCCACGGTGTCACGCCGGGACTCGCGGTCGTCCTCGTGGGCGACGACCCTGCCAGCAACGTCTACGTCCGCAACAAGGGGCGGCAGACACGCGAAGCAGGCATGCGCTCGTTCGAGATCCGCCTGCCAGCAACGACACCGGAAGCGGACCTGCTCGAGCAGATCGCACGCCTCAATGCCGACCCCGCGGTGCACGGCATCCTGGTCCAGCTGCCGCTGCCGAAGCAGATCCGCGAGCTGGCGGTGATCGATGCGATTGCGCCGGAAAAGGACGTCGACGGCTTCAGTGTCGTAAACACGGGCCTGCTGGCGGCACGCGGCGCCGGGATCATTCCGTGCACTCCGCTCGGGTGCCTGATGCTGCTTCGCGAATACGTGGGCGACCTCGCCGGCAAGCGCGCCGTCGTTGTCGGCCGGTCGAACATCGTCGGCAAGCCGATGGCTCAACTGCTGCTGCGCGAGCACTGCACGGTGACCATCGCCCATTCGCGCACTCGCGACCTCGCCGACGAATGCCGGCGCGCGGAGATCCTGGTCACGGCGATCGGTCGCCCGCGCATGGTCAAGGGCGACTGGATCAGGCCCGGAGCGGCGGTGATCGACGTCGGCATAAACCGGGTCACGCTGCCGACTGACGACGGGCCGCGCGAGCGCCTGGTCGGCGACGTCGATTTCGATTCGGCCGTGCAGGTGGCCGGCGCAATCACTCCGGTGCCGGGCGGCGTCGGCCCGATGACGATTGCCTGCCTGCTGCGCAACACGGTGACGGTGGCGTGCGCCCAGCACGGTATCGATCCGAACCAATTCCAGTGAAGGTCCCGAGTCAAGCACATGAAACCGATCGTTGACGTCGCACGCTCGCTCGACATCGCGCCGACCGACATCGAGCCTTACGGCCACTACAAGGCCAAGCTGTCGCTGAACGCATTCAAGGACCGCCCGCGGCGGGGCAAGCTCGTGCTCGTCTCGGCCATTACCCCCACACCTGCCGGCGAGGGCAAGACCACGACGACCATCGGCCTCGTGCAGGGACTGGCGCGGATCGGTGTGCGCAGCGCGGCCGCCCTGCGCGAGCCGAGCCTGGGCCCGGTCTTCGGCATGAAAGGCGGCGGGGCTGGCGGCGGGGCCTCGGAAATCGTCCCGATGATGGACATCAACATGCACTTCAACGGCGATTTCCACGCCGTGACGAGTGCGCACAACCTGCTCGCCGCGCTGGTCGACAACTGCCTGCACAACGGCAACACGGCCGGGCTCGATCCGCGCCGCGTGACCTGGAAACGTGTCATCGACATGAATGATCGCGCGTTGCGGGACATCGTCGTCGGCCTGGGCGGGCGTACCGAGGGTATTCCGCGCGAGACTGGTTTCGACATCACCGCTGCAAGCGAGGTCATGGCGATCCTCTGCCTCGCCGACGGTATCCCGGACCTCAAGGCGCGGCTGGCCCGGATCGTCGTCGGCTACAGCGCCGCCGGGACTCCCGTCACCGCGAGGGACGTCAACGCCGTGGGTGCGATGGCTGCGCTGCTGAAGGAGGCGATCAAGCCGAACCTGGTGCAGACCACCGAAGGCGTACCCGCATTCGTGCACGGCGGGCCGTTCGCCAACATCGCGCACGGCACGAACAGCATCGCCGCGACACGCGCGGCGCTCGCCTATGCCGACATCGTCGTGACCGAGGCCGGATTCGCCTTTGAACTCGGCGCCGAGAAGTTCTTCGACATCAACTGCCGCTACGGTGGCTTTGCTCCGGCGTGCACGGTGCTCGTGGCGACCATCCGCGCGCTCAAGATGCACGGCGGCAAGCCGCTCGCGGACGTCGGCCAGCCCGACGTGGCAGCGATGCTCAGGGGCTTGTCCAACATGGAGAAGCACGTCGAGAACATCCGCAAGTTCGGCCAGCCCTGCGTGGTCGCGATCAACCAGTTTGCCGCCGACACCGCAGAAGAGGTCGAGGCGCTGGAGCAGCACTGCAGGTCGCTCGGCGTGCAGGCGGTCTCGGCTCGACCGTTCGACGGCGGCGGGGCGGGATGCACGGCACTGGCCGAGGTGGTGCGCGACCTCACCGCAATTAGCGAGCCGCAGTTCACGCCGCTCTACGACTGGAACGATTCGATCGAGCAGAAGATCGCCACGGTCGCCCGCGAGATGTATGGCGCACAGGCGGTGGACTACACGGCGCGGGGAAAGCGCGATCGCGAGCAACTCGAGAAGGCGGGCTTCGGCAGATTGCCCGTGTGCATCGCCAAGACGCAGCAGTCGCTGTCGGACAACCCTGCCCTGCTCGGCCGGCCCAAGGACTTCCTCGTGACGGTACGCGAAATCCACCTTGCCGCCG
>Ga0315283_10000542_pt1 | contig 28090 bp, 24 predicted proteins | sample YL17G09_0_MG_FD_204541 | JGI IMG/M metagenome (GOLD analysis project Ga0315283, IMG submission 204541) | Sediment microbial communities from Yellowstone Lake, YNP, Wyoming, USA - YL17G09_0 | ecosystem: Environmental > Aquatic > Freshwater > Lake > Sediment | place: USA: Wyoming | collected...
CCAGTTCCATGAGCTAATCTGCTTGCTCATAGCCCAGCCTTCAAATGTATAGGCTGTGCCGGAAGAGTCGGGGTAATACCAGAAGGAACTCTCACATGGAGATGGAATGTAAATATAGACATCCTGGCAGGAAACAGAAGTGCAGGCAGTACCATCGGGGCCTGCTCCGCTAATGGTTAAGCATACCTTATATGTGGTGTTTGGACTGGCAAATGTATGCGATACTGTTTGTCCGGTAGCAGTAGTTCCATCGCCGAAATCCCAGGCCCAGGAGTCGATTTGGCCATTCATAGCCCAGCCTTCAAATGTATAAGCTGTGCCGGAAGAGTCGGGGTAATACCAGAAGGAACTCTCACATGGAGAAGGAATGTAAATATAGACATCCTGGCAGGAAACAGAAGAGCAGGCAGTACCATCGGGGCCTGCTCCGCTAATGGTTAAGCATACCTTATATGTGGTGTTTGGACTGGCAAAAGAATGCGAAACTGTTTGTCCGGTAGCAGTAGTTCCATCGCCGAAATCCCAGGCCCAGGAGTCAATCTGGCCATTCATAGCCCAGCCTTCAAATGTATAAGCTGTGCCGGAAGAGTCGGGGTAATACCAGAAGGAACTCTCACATGGAGAAGGAATGTAAATATAGACATCCTGGCAGGAAACAGAAGCGCAGGCAGTACTATCAGTGCTATCTGGACCTGCTCCGGTAGTTGTGAGGCAAACGGTATAACCCATGTTCGGATTATTCGGATTGGTAAAGGAATGTGAAACCGTTTGGCCGGTAGCAGTAGTTCCATCGCCGAAATCCCAGGTCCATGAATCGGCCTGGCCATTCATAACCCAACCTTCAAAGATATATCCGGTTCCGGTCGAATCGCTGCGATACCAGAAAGAGTTTTCGCAGGGACCGGGATTAGTGGAACCTGCCTCAACAGAAATGCAAAAACTGCTGCTACATAAGCTGTCGCTGTTGCTGATATAGAGGCATACATTAAATAAGCCAGGTTTAGTGTATGTATGAACCGGGTTTTGTTCGGTTGAAGCAGTGCCGTCACCAAAATCCCAGAACCAGTTGCTGATGCTTGATCCGGGCATACCGTAACTGCCATCGATAAAAGAATAAGTCAGCATATCGTTTGAGCTCAGCAGGAGTTTGAAAGATGCCACACACCCGGGAGTTGGGTTACTGCAAATGTTGAAATCGATAGTAACAGCCTGGTCGCCGGGGTAAAAAGAACCGGTACCGGAAGCCATCATACCATTGCAGCCAGAGGTGTAAACGAAAATCACACCTTGTGCCGTACCTGGAATGTATGGGATCTGATCGGTATAAAAACCGGTTTCATCCGTTATTACCTGGTTGTAGTATCCGGGATAGTTAAGGCTGTCAACTGAAATAAACATGGTTTGACCAGCCACAGGGGCGCCGGTCTCCTGGTTCATTACATGACCATTGAGGGTTACAAATGGCTGCTGGGCAGTGGCTAAAGTTACAGCCACTGTAAATAGAAGCAGCATGGAGAATAGTTTTTTCATATGTCTCATCTTTTTGTGTTTTTATTGATCGAATAGGAAGTGGTTCTTTATAAAGGGGCACAATGAGGCGGAAAGGTTGCCTGCACTCCTAATCTTTTTTAATATTTATAAAGTTTCCAGCATTTTCACTTCTGATGATTCAATGGCTTAGTAGAGTTTACGTTTATTGTCAGGTTGCTATCACCTTTTGAGCAGGGAATACTTCAAAGCCAAATCAGTACCCCAAATTTAAGAAATATATTTGATTTATCACTATATTTTAATCATTCAGGTTAAATTCTTATTTGATAATTTCAATATTTATTGGTTCTCCTCTCCATAGAAAATTAATTTTAAGCCATCCATCCGAGAATTGATAATTATTTTTTCCGGGTAATTCTGATGGTGATTTTTCAACCTTTTTTCCATTGATCATCACTTTTACCGGTCCCGAATTTTTCCTGACTTCGAAAGTCATTTTGCGCTCTGAGGGCATTCCTCTCCAGCTACCTTTTTTCGAAAGATTAATACTGATTTGTTGATCTCTCTGCATTCCCTGGCAGGAAATAAGTTCGTAATTATTTTCCTTCAATGCCAGGTTATCCAGGCCATCATCTTCATACTGCACAAATTCAGAATTGCCATTAGGATAATAACGGATAATAAATCCATCTGATTTGTAATTGTCAACTGTGCTTATCGGCTTCATCATCGGGATAAAACAACCTGCTTTGGCAAATACGGGCAGTTGTTCCAGCGTGAGGGGATAATCCAGAAATTGTTTGCCTGCATATTCTTTCCCATTAGTAAAATCGTACCATTGGCCTTCCGGAAGATAGATTTTCAGACGCCTGATGCCTTTTACAATCACAGGTGCTACCAGCAAATTATCGCCCCAGAGGTATTCGTTGCTGATGCGAAGTGCAGCAGTATCATCGGCATAGCTATAAAACAATGGTCGCATCAATGGAGCGCCTGACGTAGCATTTTGCCATGCCAGCGTATAATTATAAGGCATCATGGCGTAACGCAGTTTCATATACTTGCGGACGATTTCCTGCGTTTTCTCACTCCAGAAAACAGGTTCGCTTGGGATGTCGGATCCATGAGGGCGCAGAATAGGCGTAAATACGGCAAACTGAAGCCAGCGGGTATAAAGTTCATCATCTTTCACGCCTTGTGCAAAACCTCCTGCATCGGAATGGATATAGCAAAGGCTATTCATGCTCATGCTTAGCAACAGCGGAAGCTGGGCCTGCAGGCCGCCCCAGCTGCGGGATACATCACCTGTCCAGGGATAGGCAGCAAACCGCTGCGAACCGGCAAAGCCAGAGCGCTGTAAATGAAAGAGCCGTGTGTGCGGATAATTCTCGGCATATTTGTCGAAAAGCATCTTGTCCCAGATATGTCCATAGATGTTATGAACCTGGTCGGCTTTTCCGTTTACATGATAAATGTCTGCCGGGTGGCTTTCGGGCTCGCCGAGATCGCCCCACCACGCAGCAACACCGATATCAATTTGCTTCTTGTATTTCAACCAGAACCAATCCCGGGCAGCAGGCTTGAAGATGTCAATCAAACTGGCTGCTCCGAAATAGAATTGCTTGTCGAGATAGGTCCTTCCAAGACTATCCGTAACAAAAATCTTTTTAGCATCAGCATCTCTGTAATTAGGTAAAGAATCAATTACATAAGGTTCGGTAATAAGAATTGTTTTTACGCCCTGCTTCCTGAACTTACTGATCATCCCAACCGGGTCGGGCCAGTTGCGTTTGTACCAGTCAAGGTTTCCAAGATGCCCCTTTATACTGTCGCCAAACCAAAAAAAGTCAATGATGATGGCATCCATTGGGAAGTCCTTTTTCTGCATCAGAGTGACGATGCTATCAATCTCTTCTTGATTGCGGTAAGCCATGCGGCTTTGCAGGTTACCCAGAGCCCAACGTGGAGGCAAAGGCTGCCGGCCGGTAAGTTGCGTATACGACTGCAGGATTGATGGCCAGTCCTTGCCGGTAATCACGTAATAGCGTAAAGTTCCGCCCATTGTTCCCCATTCCTGGATATCAGGTTCAGTTTTACCAATATCAACATAACCCTTTTGTGGATTATCAAACAGTACAGCATACCGCTTTGACGAAAGTGTCACTGGAACTGAGTAGTTGAGCATAGCAGCGCCCAATTCGTAAGCATAGAATGGTCTGTTGTACAAAGGCAGCTTGTATCCACGGCGATTCAGCGGGATGGCACGTTCGCCGGCGCCATAAATAGCTTCGCCGGGGCTTAGTTTAAATCGCACCCCTTCATTCCGGGAAGCCTTGAAGAAGCCCATTTCTTCGCGAAGGATCGTGTCACCCTTATAAATAAACGCGAGATAAAAAGACTCGTTATTGGCGTAAATTTTCAGGTCACCGCTACCAAGCAATTGTCCCCTCGCTTGTTTGGTTGCATTTAATTGAACAGATTCCGGTTTCATCACCACGGCGTTTGAAGAGTCCTGTTTCCCTGATCCATCGGGCGAAAATGAAATCTCTATTACTGTCGATGTAAATGGTCGGATAAAAACAGAACCATTGTTTGTAATAGCTTTCCACCCATCAGAAGTTTTTTCCAGTTTTATGAGGTTTCGTTTCTCGAAAATAATTTTTTCCCGAACTTTATCAGGTGGTTTATAACCGTTCACAGGGACAGTGATGTCTTCGTTTTCTGTTGTTTTACCTACGATTGTACCATCGGCATTGCGGAAAACAAATGCAAGTTGCTGTGCTACATCCTCATCGCGAAGATTGTAGAAGGATTTGATCTGCATTTTATGCGAATACAGATTTGGGCCTTCGCGCTTCATGAGAACGCGTTTGTCGTCGGTGCCCCAGTTGCCGACAACATATTTCCAGTCGTGCCCGTCGAGGCTTCTGTTTGTTATAACTCCGGTATGCAGGTAAACATCACCTTTGTAATCCTTTAATGTTTTATTGCCTTCGGATGCATCGTAATAAATCGTAACATTTTCATTAATTGGAGGATTTGGAGGATTGATGCGGACGACCTGGGAAAATGAGGTAAAGGATGAACAGATAAGAAGTATAAAAAGACATTTTGCGAATATAATTTTATTTAATATTTTCATTCGGGTGATATTTTAATTTTATCAAAACCTGATAGATTTTGCCATGAATCTGAAAAGCCTTTTACCTAAAAGTCTTCAGTCTGAAAGCTGACAGTCTATCTTACCCCCACCATGCTTTAATCTCTTCAATCTTCAGCGCAGGAATATCGAGTTTCATTTTCTTGCGCAAGCCGCCAAGGTCGTTCAGCAGTTTGTTAGGATTTGCTTCCTTCAGCTGATCAATGCTGCGGAAACCGGCTTTTTGCAATACCGGGACCCATTCGGCCGGAACGCCAATGGTGGTAAAGTCGTCCTGTGCTTCGGCGGTTGTTTTAATTTCTGAACGCATCTGTGGGAAAAACAACACATCCTGTATGCTTTGCTGGTTAGTCATGATCATGGTGAGGCGGTCGATGCCAATGCCGAGTCCTGCCGTAGGTGGCATACCATATTCCAGTGCCTGGAGGAAATCTTCGTCCAGCACCATAGATTCGTCATCGCCACGACGGCCAAGTTCCAGTTGCGATTCGAAACGTGCACGTTGATCGATAGGATCGTTCAACTCCGAGAAGGCATTACATAGTTCCTTACTGTTGCATACGGCTTCGAAGCGTTCCACCAGGCCTTCCCTGGTGCGGTGTTTCTTTGCCAGCGGCGACATCTCCACCGGATAATCAGTGATAAATGTTGGTTGAATAATATTAGGCTCGGCTGTTTCGCCAAATATTTCGTCGATAAGTCTGCCTTTGCCCATGCTGGCATCTACTTCCACGCCAAGCTTTTTGGCTGTTTCAGCCAGTTGCTCTTCATTCATGACAGAGATATCGATACCTGTATAATGCTGAATGGCTTCATACATGGTATAGCGCTTCCAGGGACGGACAAAGTCGATCACGTTCCGGCCAACGGTTACTTTGGTGGAGCCGTGTAGTTCGATGGCAATCTTTTCCACCATCTCCTCCACCAGGCTCATCATCCAGTTATAATCCTTATAGGCCACGTAAAGTTCCATCTGCGTAAATTCGGGGTTGTGGTAGCGGTCCATGCCCTCGTTGCGGAAATCCTTGGAAAACTCATACACACCATCAAAACCGCCCACGATAAGCCTTTTGAGGTATAGCTCATTGGCGATGCGCAGGTAGAGCGTCATGTCGAGGCTGTTGTGGTGAGTTTTGAACGGGCGCGCGGCAGCTCCTCCATATAAGGGCTGCAGTATAGGTGTTTCCACTTCGAGGTAGCCACTTACATTGAGGAAATTGCGCATGGCATTAACCAGTTTGGTGCGTTTAATGAAAGTATCACGGATCTCCGGGTTTACGATAAGATCAACATAACGATGGCGGTAACGCTGCTCGGGGTCGCTGAAGGCATCGAATACCTGGTCATTCTTTTCCTTTACGACAGGAAGAACACGCAGCGATTTTCCCAGCACTTTGAATTCCTTCACGTGGATGGAAGTCTCACCCGTTTGTGTTATGAAAACGAAGCCTTTCACACCAATAATATCGCCGATGTCCAACAGGCGCTTGAATACAGTGTTGTACATCGTTTTGTCTTCGCCCGGGCAGATTTCGTCGCGCCTGAAATACAGTTGTATGCGGCCCACGGCGTCCTGCAACTCCACGAAGGAGGCTGCGCCCATGATGCGACGGCCCATGATGCGGCCGGCTATACTTATATTTTGATAAAGAGAATGATCTGTTGGATACTTTTCCAAAATATCGGTAGTGGTAACGTTTACTTCAAACAGATCGGCTGGGAACGGATCGATACCCAGGCTTACCAGTTCCTGAAGGGAATTCCGGCGTATCTGCTCCTGTTCGCTTAATTCTAAACTCATGTTGATTAAATTTCTTGCAAAGATAACAGATTAGTAGAGAAGGGCGTCGTTCTTGATGAATGCTGGTTCGTTTGAAAGAGCACTGAGCTAAATGACGGATTGATGTTGAAATCGCTCCCATAGTTGGAGTGATGCCCTGAATGCTTCATCTTCCCTTTTAGAAAAGTGGTATAATTTTTCTCATGCTATCAATATGAGACACAAACCCTTCAGCAACCTGCTTTTATTTACTCACCATGCAAGTTTAAATTATTTCATAATATTTTTTCATAGGTATAGGGAATAATGCTTTTTGAATTGTTATATACATTACAATAAACTTATTATTAATCAAAACCAAAACTTTAAACAATGAAAAGTAGAATCATTATTACCATTGTATTGTTTTTCTCTGTTACCCAGATATGGTCGCAGGAAAAAAACACTTCCCGGATTCCCCTTATCGGGGAAGATGCTCCATCTTTCACCGCCCAGTCTACCACCGGGCAGATTACTTTCCCGGATGATTTTGGATCCAAGTGGAAAATTCTATTCAGTCACCCTGCTGATTTTACACCTGTTTGCTCTTCCGAGATACTCGAACTGGCCCAGATGCAAAATGATTTTGATAAACTGGGTGTTAAAATTGCAGTAATATCGACAGATACGCTTTACAAACATGTTAGCTGGAAAGAGTCATTAGAAACGCTGAAATACAAGGACAGGGAACCTGTTAAAATCAATTTCCCGCTTATTGATGACAACACCTGGGCTGCATCTAAACAGTATGGAATGTTACATGCTACTTCGAGTACTTCCAAGGATGTAAGGGGTGTATTCATTATTGATCCCAAAAATAAAGTGCGCGCAATCTGTTTTTATCCGATGGAAGTCGGAAGGGACATGAATGAAGTCAAAAGGACTGTTATTGCATTACAAACTACCAGCAAAGAAAAGGTTGCTACACCTGCCAACTGGAAACCGGGAGATGATGTGATAGTGCCATTAGCCAGAATTTCTCAGGTAACAGAAAACACTTACAATGTTAGCTGGTATATGAAGTTTGTGAAATTAGCTGACCCTACACTCAAAAAATAATATTGACTGCTTACCTGGCCAGATCAGCGCATCTGATACAATGGTTATACAAGTAAAAAAGAGGCTGTCTCAAAACCGAGACAGTCTCTTTTTTATTGAATACCTTCATCATTCATGCAGAAGATAAAAGACAAAAGTAACAAGATAGAAGTAGTTCTATTTTAGCGAGTTTACTTGCTATTACCGATAATATTTTGTACTTTTACTTTATTATAATCCCAGGAAAGAATCCTCTGATTTAAGAGGATTCGGTCATGAAAACCGGGGGGAAAGTAACGGACTAAACATCAGGAAAGGAGAATTAGGAAATGAAAAGCAACAACGGATTTGCTACACTTGCATTTTTTGTGATCTTTGGGATTGGCCTGCTAATGATAAGTATGCTTAACCAGGATCCGACTTACGCCCGGAGCGTACTGCCGGGAATAGTGGTCTTTATGATTGCCCTCCTTATATCTTTCGCGATAAAGGTAGCCGATCAATGGAACAGGGCCGTAATTTTACGCCTTGGAAAATTTCATACTTTGCGTGGGCCGGGACTTTTCTTTATTATCCCGATAATCGACACCATTCCATATTGGATTGATATTCGTGTGAATACTACTTCATTTAAGGCAGAAAAAACACTCACCAAAGATACCGTGCCAGTAGACGTGGATGCAGTGCTGTTCTGGAAGGTTCTGGATCCAAAAAAAGCCGCCCTGGACGTTGCCGAATACCAGGTAGCCATAAGTTGGGCTTCGCAGACTGCTCTCCGCGATGTGATTGGTAAGACGATGCTTTCGGATATGCTGGAAGGCAGGGATAAAATGAGTACATTGCTGCAGAAGATCATTGATGAGCGTACCGAGCCCTGGGGTATAAACGTTATTTCGGTGGAAGTGAAGGATGTACTGATACCCGCGGCGCTGGAGGATGCTATGTCCATGCAGGCACAAGCGGAGCGGGAGCGGCAGGCCCGTGTAATCCTCGGAGATTCGGAGCGACAGGTGGCAGAGAAATTCGGGGAAGCATCGATGACCTATATAAACAACCCGACAGCTTTGCATTTGCGGGCCATGAATATGCTGTACGAAGGCCTTAAGTCGAACTCAACCATCGTTATTGTTCCCAGCACCGCCATTGAATCAATGCAGCTGGGCGGTTTAGCCGGTATAACCGCACTCACTTTGGCTTTGGAGAAGAAAAATGCAGAAAACCAAACGAAAGGTGCGACCAGTTAATGAATCCAATGAAAACTTTTGGAGTCTTGCGCATTTCTTCCGAAAATGATAAGTTGTATAAATGGGCTGGGAATATTAAAGACTGAACAACAACATTATTGCTATGTGAAAGAATCTTAATAATTTTGTCCCTGTTCCCAAAAAGAGGTGATTACATGTAAAAATTTGTTAAAATAAATCTGCTGTTCTGAAATTTTAGTTTACTTTTGCAAACTGTCTGTTTAGCCATAAAACTGTTCAGCTCAAAGGGATGTAAGCAATATAAAACTGGATTCTTCGTTATCTAAGATACTTTACTGATTAAGAAACATTATCAGCTAATGTCTAAGTTGATTGTATCTGGTGAACATTAATTTTACATAAATCAAATCTATGAAAACAACAAAGAACATTCTTTTCCTGGTATTGGCAATCGTAATGCTGGGTTCCTGTGTAAGCTCAAAAAAGTACAAAGCGCAGACCAAATGGCTGGATTCGGTTAATACATCATTTGCAAAATCGCAAGCTGATTTAAACGCATGTGAAACCGCAAGAGCTAACAATAAAACTCAGATTGATGATCTCAAAAGACAAATTGATGAGCTTAACAAAGAGAAAACTTATCTGAAAGAAAATAACAATCAGGCATTGAATCAACTTCAAACCCTTTCAGTAATTTCGAGTTCTCAGGCTGAAAGCATTAAAAAATCGATGGATAACATTGGTATGAAAGACGCTTACATTACTGACCTGCAAAAATCGATGGCGCAGAAAGATTCATTGAATCTGGCGCTTGTGATGAATCTGAAAGGTGCTGTTGGAAGTATGGACGATAAAGATATAAATATTAAAGTTGACAAGGGCGTTGTTTATATTGACATCTCCGATAAAATGCTTTTCAAAAGCGGCAGTTATGTTATAACCGAAAACGCAGGTGTTGTACTGGGCAAAGTTGCCAAAGTATTGAAAAATCAACCGAATATCGAATTTATGGTTGAAGGCCATACTGATAATGTTCCGTTTAAAAAAGGGGACCTGGTCGACAATTGGGACTTAAGTGTTAAGCGAGCTACTTCAGTGGTAAGGATTCTTCAGCAGCAATACGGACTCGATCCCGCCAAGATTACTGCCGCCGGGCGCAGCGAGTACCTGCCTGTTACTTCAAATGAAGACGCAGCAGGTAAGGCTGCAAACCGCAGAACCCGTATCGTAATTTTACCGCAACTCGATCAGTTCTTTAAGTTGCTCGAAAAGAAATAAATATTTTATTCAAATCAGCTATTGAATAAAATATAATTGCCATAGCAAACAAAATCTGAACGCAGCAAACGCAGAGAGACTCTTTGCGTTCGCTGCGTCTCCTTTTTTGCTACTTTTATCATTCATAAAATATATTCCAATGCCTTGATAAGTCTGGATGGAAAACTGTGAGCATAATGGTTAAGCTATTATAAGATGAATTTCGGCCCCGACCCACAATTATTACTAAATCTGGTAACTTTGCGGATGCCTTTCGGCAAATACAAAGACACTATATTGTGCAATCTGCCTGTTTCCTACCTCGAATGGTTTCAACGCAAAGGTTTCCCGGAAGGCAAACTCGGAATGCTATTACAAACCCTCTACGAAGTTAAACTCAACGGGTTGGAATACCTGCTCAATCCGTTAAAGCAAAATAGCCCGCCCCAATGAAGGCAGCTTCCATCAGTTTACTTAAAAAAGAGTTGGACATGCTGCCTTCCAAAGAGGTATTGGGAATTTGCATGCGCCTGGCCAAATTTAAGAAGGAAAACAAGGAACTGCTCAGCTACCTGCTGTTTGAGGCCGATGACGAACTTCAATATATTATTTCTGTAAAAAGCGAAATTGACGCGCAATTTGCGGAAATCAACAGGAGTACGATGTATTATATTAAAAAGAGCATTCGTAAAATCCTGAGGACTACCCATAAATATATACGTTACTCAGGTATCAGGCGCACCGAAGTTGAACTGCTTATCTATTTTTGCACAAAACTAAAAACTTCGGGCATTCCTGTTAATGCAAGCACCGCACTCAGCAACCTTTACCAGGCCCAGCTTCAGAAAATCAGGAATATATTGGCAACACTGCACGAAGATTTGCAGTACGACTATGAACAGGAATTAATAATATTAAGCTAAATTATGTTTTTACAGAAAATATATATTCTATATTATGAATAATAAGCGGAGAAATAACGAGCCGCCATTAGCCATCGAACAATGGGGCTGGCGTTATCACCATATGGGAATACCGACTCCTGACCCTATTAAAGATGAACAGTATTTGCCAAAGTTCAAACTCTATGTCGGGGGATTTGAGCAAAGCCCTTATGGGACTGAATGGATGCGATTTGAACCAGACAGTCCCGTTGACGATTTAATCAAAACAGTCCCACACATCGCTTTTGAAGTTGATGACCTTGATCTTGAAATAAGCAGACATAAGTTCACAATCATTTCACCGCCCAATGCTCCCGGCGAAGGCGTTAGAGTTGCAATGATCGAACACAATGGAGTACCCATTGAACTGATAGAATTTAGTATAAAAGAACCAGCATAGAAGCAAGACGAATTAAGCTATCGTTAATGTTTCCCACAACGTCATCTGATCAATGCAACCGCTCTAATTTTTATCTATTTTATCAATATTTTCCATCCCTTCAATATCCATGGCTTTTGAGAGTTTCGAAATTGACTTTAAGTTGATGATTCCGGTTATGCAGATAAGAACGTTATCTTTGCCCCCGCCAATCATAATGAATTCCGTTATCACATTGCCCTTTTTCCGGATGAGCATTTTGAACACCTGATCCTTTTCTTTTACCGACATCAGCTCCTCATATTGTGCTATCGGCAAGTTTTTGCTTATTTCTTTATAAAAGTTCAGGTTCCCTTTTTGCAAAGTTTCGTCGGGGGTGAGGATGCGGATGGATTCGAGCCCTTTCACCGCTTTGCTGAATTCATCCTTGCTCTCGTTTTCGCCGGCAAATAAGTTGAACATTCCTTTGGAGATAGATACCGCGGTGAATCCATCTTTGTCGGCATATTTCGCGAATAACTGATCTACTGCTGAGTTCTGCGCACTTACCATGAATGATACCAAGATCAGTGTGATTGAAACAATTAATTTTTTCATCTCAATTTATTTTTTACCGAGTTAACAACTTTATCTATTTCCGTTATTTTTTTTATGTGGTTAAACGACTCGTCCACTTTGGCAAGGTACTTCAGGCTGGCAGTATTCCGGTTCATGGTGTTGGAGACAAGCAGCAATGCCCGTTTGGTTTCGAGGTAAGCCATTCGGGGATCCTTGAAAGTATCTTTAACGGTTGCTTCGGATGTATTAAGATAATGATATATTCCGAAAGAAATGGCAAGAACTGCAGCCGCACTTCCTGCCCATGCAAACGCATGCCTGAAGCGGTTCCTGGTTTCCTTTTTCCATTCACATTCAATAACGGCACTCAGTTCATCGGTAATATCGAAAGGTGCAGCTGCCGCATGATTAGCGTCAGCATAATAGCGGAACATCTCCTGCATTTCGAGGTGTTTCGGGGATAGAGCTGAGTGACTGAAATATTCTCTCAGCAGGGCTTCCTCCTCCAGAGTGGTTTCCCCTTCGAGATACCTGTTCAGTAATTCTTCAATTTCGCTGTATTCCATAATTGTAAATTTTTAGTAATTCGTCCTTAACCCATTTGCGGGCTGAACAAAGTTGAACCCTCACGTTGTTCACTGATGTATCCATAAGTATGGCAATTTCTTCGAATGTACAGCAATCGATATCCCGCATTTGCATAATAACCCGCTGCCTTTCCGGAAGTTTGTGCATTACTTTCCTGATCTCTGATATGCCTTCGCTGCGATCGAATCTCAGTTCAGGATCATCTCCCTGTGTTTTCAGAATTTCAAAATCAACCATAGTTTTTTGCAAGCGGAGCCTATCAAGGCATTTATTTTTCAAAATAGTACAGGCAAAAGCATCGATGCTCGATAATTTACGCAGTTCGCCTCGTTTTTCCCACAGTTTAAGGAACAATTCCTGGAGTACATCTTTTGCCGATTCCGAATTCCCCAGCAACCGGTTGGCCATCCGGTACATTTTATCCCCAATCGGAATAACCTCTTTCAGAAACTCCTCTTTAGTCATCTTTTCTTGTAAAAATGCAAGGATGCCATGGGCCTAAATTCTAGATGGCAATAAACTACTCAAAAATAATTCTCCTGCAAACTTATACAAACAATGAACTGATTTTAAGTGCTTATCCACATTATTCATCATCGTTTCCCTGATTGTTATTTTCATCATCATCTGCCAGTTGGCTCGTCATTTTTTCTGCTTGCGAAAGGGACATACTTCCCGTTATCTCCACCATCACATTCTTATATCCGCCTGAAACAAAAAGTACTTCCGTTATACGCTTCCTGTCCTTTTTACACAGCAGGATTGCCTTTTCGCCCTTTTTCTTAATGGTCATCAGTTCTTCATATCCTGTGCGGTTTATACGCGGTACAATTTCGTTAAAAAAATTGAATTGTGCATTAAGTCTGTCATCCTGAACAGTAAGTATCCGCACTGAGGATATTCTAAGATCCGGATCCTTTTCCCCATCACCGAACATATCAGACGGAAGATTTGTGAATTTCAAGGTAAGAAAACCGTCCTTATTGGCATAACGGTCGAACAACTTGTCAAATGAATGGTTCTGTGCTGTCGCTCCTATTGCGCAAAACACTGCAATCAGGCAGGATAAAAATAAAGTTTTCATGGTTTTATGGTTTATGTTGGATATATATTCAAGACGATTGATCTCGTGTTTCATTAACAAAAATCTGAAATTAGCATTGATACCAGATTTGAACTTTTGAAAGTCTGCATTATCCGCCAAATTGGGGCTTAATTTGTCAAATGCGGAATTTGGCGTTAAATTTGAACCTTCAACCGACAAACTTATGACACCTACCCGCCTGGACCAATGGCACGATAGAATTTTCAAAAACCAGACTTACTCATTGCTGATCGCCTGCATCGTCTTTGCACCATTACTTTACATAAATGTGCGCAACAGCATCGATTGGGGCGACGATAATACGCAATACATACACCAGGCAATAAATATTGTCGAAGGAATTCCTCAATCGCAGACAGGTTATATCTACAACGATAATTATCCGGTGGGTGGACCCAGGGCTTACCCGGTGGGCTTTCCACTGTTACTGGCACCTGCTTATGCGCTGGCAGGGTATAACCTTTGTGCATTTACGTTTGTTGTAGCGCTCATCTCTTTTATAATGGCACTGCTCATGACTCTTTTCTTCATGCGCTATTTCCGAGCGTTACCAGCTATTCTGCTTACCGCATTGTTTGTTTATAATCCGCAGGTACTCATGTTCAAAGAAGACGTGATGTCGGATCTGCCTTTCGGGCTGTTCCTGGTTGCATCTACCTTGGTTTATACCGCTCCGGGGCGGCGAACATACGGACAGTCTGCCCTCATCGCTTTGCTCATCGGTATGCTGATCTCCATAAAGTCGATAGGCCTGTTTTTCCCAATGGCCATTCTGGCAGACACCGCAAGGATTGCTTTACTGCGCATTAGGGGCGAACGAACCGGCAACCCGGAGATTGACCTGCTCCACCGTTTTATTATGGCTTTCGGCGGTATCACTCTTTTTGCAGTTCTGAACCTGGTCATTTTCCGGATGCCTTCGGGTGGCGGCATAGGCGATTATCTGAATATCTTTAATCTGCATCAACTTGCAGATACCATTCTTCAAAATATGATTAAGTATGTTGAAGAGATGAGGTATATTTTCGACCCACAGGTTAACGACTTCCAGGCAGTAGCGCTGGCCGCGGGAAGTATGAGTTTAGCCTTACTGTTTTTTGGTGTCGTTCGCAAGTTTATACACGGTTTCGACTTCGTGGATTTACTTGCAATGTGCTACCTCTCGATATTGCTTGTGTATCCTTACAATGCAGGTGCTTTCCGTTTTATCATGCCGGTCGGATTCCTGGTGTTATATTATATAGCATTGGGATTACGCAGTTTTAATCCCGGAATTCCGGTGAGTGGTCTCACCAAAGCCATTGTAGCCGGCGGTCTCATGTTCATCCTATTCTTGCCGGGATTAAAAAATATTTTAGCATCGCAACGTTTTACGCTCACTGGTCCACAAGAGAAAGCACCTCAGGAGGCTTTTAAATGGATAAAAGCCAATACCCCGGCCGACGCCGTAATCGCCTTTGCCAAACCACGCGCCCTGGCTTTGTACACCGACCGCAAAGGCTTCAGTAATCCACACGATCAGGATATTGCACCTATGCATGTGGATTTTATGAAAGCTGGCGTTACGCATTTCCTGGTAAGCAAGTCTCTCTCCGACGAGTCATTCATGCGATATATCCGGCTGAGCCAGAACCGGATGGAACGCATATGGGGAAATGATGAATTTGATTTATACAGACTTCGCTGATGCTTATATAGAACTGTATTTTAACAGAGAGATTTTGGAAGTTCTCTATGAATCAGGCACTTAAAATGGTCGAAACGCATTATATTTTACGTATCTTTAGACTTTTGCACTGAAAGGAAATAAAGCACATGCGATTCTCCAAAGCTTGTTTTCAACTGTATTTAAATCATCATTTACGCATACAATAATCTTTACGGATAATTCATAAAAAAATTTCCTCATGAATATAGAAGCCTATTTCAAGATAACTTACGGACTGTATATCGTAAGTACGGCAGTAGGGGAAAAGCTTAACGGTTATATCTCCAATGCCGTGTTCCAGGTAACAGCCGAACCTGCGCAGTTTGCCATTGCCTGCAGCAAGAATAATTACACAGCCGATATGATCAGCAGGAGTAAAGTATTCGCCATTTCGGCTCTGTCAGATGGTGTCAGAGCGGATATCATCAGTACTTTCGGTTATAAGTCGGGGAGAGATGTCGATAAATTTGAAGGTTACAACTACAAAATTGGCAGGACAGGCGCTCCTATTCTGCTGGATGATGAACTGGCCTGGTTTGAATGCGAAGTAGTTCAAACCCTGGATGTTGGTTCGCACTTGTTGTTTGTGGGTAATGTAATTGACGGAGATCTGCTGAATGCTACCGGCCAACCACTTACTTATGCCAACTACCGTGAACTGCGCAAAGGGAAAGCGCCTAAAAATGCGCCTACTTATATAGATCCGGAAAAGTTAAAGAAACAAGTCCGGGATTCTGCAACAGAAAAAGATGATAAATATGAATGTGTTGTTTGCGGGCACATTTACAATCCTGCAGAAGGCGATCCGGATTCGGGCATTACTCCCGGTACCCGTTTCGAAGATATCCCTGACGATTGGACCTGTCCAGTGTGCGGTGCTGAAAAGGCAGATTATATAAAGATTCCCTGATCTATAAATTCAAAGGCAATTTGACGTTGGATATTTATTTAACAAGGGAACTAAGAATAAACAGTTATAAATCACAATTTAACCTTTAAAAATTAAAAAGATGGAAAAAAGTTTAAAAGGAACACAAACCGAACAAAACCTGTTGAAAGCCTTTGCAGGCGAATCGCAGGCCCGCAACCGCTATGAGTTTTTCTCGAAAGTGGCAGCAGAAGAAGGCTACAAACAAATCTCCAGCATTTTCCAGAAAACAGCTGACCAGGAAAAACAACATGCCAAACGCTTCTTCAAATTCCTGGAAGGCGGTGATGCAGAAATTACAGCTACATATCCTGCCGGCAAAATCGGGACAACTGCCGAAAACCTGAAAGCAGCAGCAATGGGCGAAAACGAAGAGTGGACACTTCTTTATCCCGGATTTGCAGAAATAGCGCAAAAAGAAGGATTCCCGCAAGTGGCTGCAGCTTTTAAAATGATCTCCAGGGTGGAGGCCGAGCACGAAAAGCGGTATTTGAAACTGCACAAAAATATTGAAGACGGAACAGTTTTCAAAAAAAGAGAGAAAGTTAAATGGGTTTGCATCAATTGCGGATATGTGCATGAAGGCGAAAAAGCATTGGAGAATTGCCCGGCCTGCCTCCATCCACAGGCCTATTTCGAATTGTACGAGGAGAATTATTAGTGGATTTCCATCCGGGATTTCTTTATTGTTTGAAAAATCCGATGCTGTTTAAATATTTTTGACAATTCTCATTTTTCGTTTTAGATATCATATTTAGCGCTTATTACAGCCGCGATTGCAATAACCCGGCCACATCCGTAATACTTACATCCTGCTGAGCACCAACAGCCCGCATCCTGCGCTGCGTAAAACGCTCCACAATGCGGTCTATCGTCTCCTGCCCAACGCTATGATCGCCCAAACGGATTGCTATACCAACCTGCCGGAAGAATGCCTCAGTACGCTGAATGGCTTGTTCAATCATTTGTTCCTCGCTGCCCTCGTTGATGTTCCACACGCGGGAAGCATACTGCAACAATTTTTCACGGCGTTTGACTTTCATGAGCCTCATCACTCCCGGAAGCACGATAGCAAGCGTAACCGCATGGTCGATGCCATGCAAAGCTGTAAGTTCGTGGCCAATCATATGGGTGGACCAATCGCTTTTTACACCGGCAGAAAGCAAGCCATTCAGGGCCATGGTGGCAGCCCACATCAGGTTTGCGCGGTTCTCATAATCGGGTGTCTCTGATGCTGACGCTTTTGGGCCTTCTTCGATAAGTGTTAGCAGAATACCTTCTGCCAAACGATCCTGCACAGGAGAATTAACTGGATATGTGAGATATTGCTCAATCACATGCACATAAGCATCCACAATTCCGTTAGCAACCTGTCGCTTAGGCAAGCTGAAAGTAATCTGGGGATCGAGTACTGAGAATTTTGGGAACAGCACTGGCGATCCGAAGGCAATTTTCTCCTGAGTGGCTTCACGCGTTATCACACCGCCACTGTTCATTTCTGAACCGGTGGCTGCCAATGTCAATACAGCCCCCAGAGGCAAAGCTTTAGTTACAGATATCTGTTTTGAGACGATATCCCAGGCTGAATCTCCTTCGTACAGCGCAGCGGCTGCAATAAATTTGGTACCATCGAGTACTGATCCACCTCCAACTGCGAGTAAGAAATCGATCTTTTCGGCTATCACAACCTCCACAGCTTTCATCAGCGTTTCGTACTTTGGATTGGGTTCAATACCACCAAATTCTACAACTTCAAAACCTTTCAACGCTGCCTTTACCTGGTCGTACACGCCATTTTTGCGGATGCTTCCGCCGCCATATGTCATCAGTATCCGGGCATTTTCCGGAATATTCCGACTGAGTTCCGTAATTTTTCCTTTACCAAAAAGAATCTTGACAGGATTATAAAAATTGAAATTGTTCATGATTTTAGCATTTAGAATTATTGATATCTGATACCCTTTTAAAATTAATCGCACTAAAGTTAAATAAAGTTTGGAGTGACTAAAGTTTGGAGTTTTGAGTGCCTTCTAAAGTAATTAGTTTTCTTAGAAACACTAATTAGAGTCTCATTTTTTTTGACTCCAGGTACTCCAAACTCCAGGCACTCTGCCAGGATTGTGTCATGCTCAGCGTAAAACTTCCCTGAGAATCTCAGGCGATTTCATTTCCCTGAATTCCGGCAAGTGTAAACGGTAATAATCAAGTATTCTGAGCAACAAGGCATCACGTAAAGCAGAAGGCCATTCGTGTGTGACCTGTTGTGAGAGCAACTTATGCCAATATGCGGACAGAGATTCGTTTAGGAAGTAAGGATGTTGCGGTGGTGCTGAAATATAGGCTCCTTCCTGCAAATCGAAAAAGCGGCAATGAGGAGAATAATTATCGTGAGGCGAAAACCCGAGAAATTGTGTGAGCTCCAACGCGAACTTCATGTGAAAAAATGCCAGGCGATCAGTGGTGGAGTCAAGGCATTTAACTGCATCCACTATAAAAGCGAATAAGGCTGGATCCGGCTCCTCCCCGTGTATAGATTTATACAGTAATTCATTGATGAAGATTGCCACTGATGTGCGGCGCATATCGGTGGCTATGCCTATCCCGGGATATGCACTGTTGATTTCCCGCAGGTGGTGAAGGGTAGATTTCTCCTTATACACCATTACCATTTCAACCAGAGAAAGCGGTCCAAAGAGATTCATCCGCATCCGCGATTTTTTCTGCCGCACGCCTTTCACAAGGAACGACTGCAGGCCATACTGCTCGGTAAATATCTTCGCGATGATGCTGGTCTCGGAATAATTGAAATGATGCAATACGATGCCTCGCGTGTTTACGACCATTTATCAGCAAAATATACTAAAAGAACTTATAGGTGAAAGGCGTTATTCTTCCCCGTTGGCATTTCCTTGCGTCGTCAGTTAAAAAATAATATTTTGGTAACAAGTGTTTCAGAACCATCTTCATTTGAGATGAAAACGAGGTAAACTCCGGTATTGGCACGCCGTCCGTCGAAATTTTGCCCATTCCATACTGCCTGCCCTCCGGTGGCTTTAGTTTTGAATATCAGCGTCCCACTTATATCGGTAATTTTAATATCCGAATCCTTCACAAGGTTGGTAATTGCAATAGGTCCACTATAATTTGCTCTCACCGGGTTTGGATATACATAGGCCGAATCATTATTCGGGACGGGAGGTATAACTTTATCTTTAAAGGAAATAATTCCTTTGGAAGTTCCAAAATACACATCGCCGGCACTATTGAGTGCTATGCTGTTGATGGCATTGGAAAGCAACGGACTGTTTTCTTCGGTAAAATGATAAATTTGTTCCTGCCCATCAGCCGACATCAGGAAAACACCGGCACGGTCGGTACCGAACCATTTTTGGTTATCGCCATTAACAGCAATGGCTGTAACGGATTCCGATTCAAGCAGGTACTGGTAATATTCACCCTGCTTCACCAGTATTTTCTGACAATCGAAATCATTATTTGTAAATACATTTTCGGGATTGTAAAATACAGCTACGCCCTCATCGGAGCCAATCCACATTGCGCCATCCTGATCCACAGCCAGGCATTGTATGAAATTTCCTATCAGGCCTCCATTACCGGCCGATTGGGTCAGACGCTTCACCTTGTCGTCGGAGACTTTGTCCAGCGTGTTATTGTCGTTAAATACCAGCATAGTATGATCGCGCTGCAGCATCCATTTCTGCCCGCTCTTGTCGATGGCAAGGCTACCAACATCAACACCGCTGGCAGATGTGCCAAGATCGAATGATTGCCATGTATTATTGTTCTTGAGCACCGAAAGGATTTTTGGAGCGCTGGAATTGGCAATCCAAAGGTTGTTATCGCTATCGTAGCTCATGCCGCTTATGGCCAGCCAACCTGGCCGGTACAGGGAATATTGCAGGGAACTGTTCCCGGGTGTATAAAACTTTACCAATTCCCCATCGAGGTATTCGAACAATCCATAACCCCATGTACCGAGGAAATCGTGTTTATGATTTCGCGGATCGACTACAACAGATAGCACATCGCGTATTGTATCCAGGAATGGCGTATTTCGTGTGTTGTAGGAACTCCATTTACTATCGCTAAAGGTGTAGAATGCGCCAGCGAGGTATTCGTTACCGAACGAGCTGTTCCTTCCTCCCGGTACAGCACACAGGTCAGTTCCCTTAACATCCATAGCAAACACATTGGCAGAAGAAGGACCATCAAGCAAAATCTTATCATTTGAATAAAGATTGTAATTCTTAATAAGCCCTTCAAAGTTATCTGCAATCCAAACATTCTCTGAAGCATCTATCTGAGCATCGTTAGGTCTTACTGTTCCCGGGTTGTAATTATAGATCCTGAAAACATTGTTTTCCTGTTCATCAAATGCATCTACATACAAATATCCGCAAATTATCAGTTTCCCTTGCGATTCGCGCATGCAGCTTTTAGTGCTATGGTTTGTGGGATCAAAATAATTCCAGGAACCATTGGCATACACAAGGGTGGTATCTTTTTCGTAGTTGGGTAGTATTTTGGGAGTGATATTGGTATAAACCCTGCCGGCAAAAGAAGTAATCAGGTTGTACTTTCCATTTGGAGCCGGAAGCCCTGCATCCTTTGTCCAGGAAACAAAGTATGCCAGGTTGGCATCAGCATTAGCCCTGAAGATACCGGTTTCGGTTGCGGCGTAAAATTGATTATCTACTGGATTTAGAGTGAGGTCCAACACATTAAGCCGGCTGCCTTCGGGCCCGATATAGTAAGTATCATGAATCTCCTCGCGTTCCACATCCAAAACTACGATACCGAATCCACATGAGAGATACGCATATTTCCCGATGAACATTACCCTGTTTATGGTTTTATTGCCAAGGATTGACTTTCGCTTAATGTCGGAAACATTGATGATCTTCCCGTTTTTTATAAGGTCGATATTAGTATTCGTATAAGCGATCAGAAGTGTTTTAAATTCAGTGCTGTAGCTTATCGCACTGATGCCGATATCCGATAACCCGGAAATTTTATTCAGCCGCTCAGTGGTATTATCCGCCTTGTTGAAGGTGAAAAGGCTGTAAGGTGTTGCACAAAATATCTTATCGCCGGCATCGGCCACAGCAATACAATTGCTGTAAGGTAAATGATCCTGCCATTCTCCAATGCCTACTCCCTGCGCCAGAACAAGGCTCAGCGGACCTGCAGCAAGAATAAGGGCAAGCAGTAAAGTGTGGCCTTTCATTCATCCTCGATTAATGGAAATTAGCAAAACAATGATAATCTAAAATAAACTCCACGAAAGTAAAAATATTGTTCGTAGATCGTAAGAATGCAAAAAACAACTATTATTCCAGGAAACCTCGGTTTTCGGGCCAGATATAGAATACTTTCTTAAGCCGCAACAATGCTGGTTTTCATATTCCGTATTTCACGATACAATACAATGCCCTGAAACCATCTTTCCAACTGATCTTCTTACCCTCTTCGTAAGTACGGCCATAGTAGGAAATCCCTACTTCGTAAATTTTTATTCCAGGGATGCGTGCAATCTTTTGGGTTACTTCCGGCTCGAATCCAAAACGGTTCTCCTTCAATGGTATTTTCTTGATGATATCTGCCTTGAAAAGCTTATAACAGGTCTCCATATCCGTAAGGTTGAGGTTGGAGAACATATTGCTCAGGAATGTAAGGAACCGGTTGCCAATGGTATGCCAGAAGAAAAGTATGCGATGTGGGTTTCCTCCCATAAAACGCGAACCGTAAACCACATCAGCTCCTGCATGCAGCATTGGCCTGAGCAGATCGTTGTATTCTTCAGGATCGTATTCCAGGTCGGCATCCTGGATGATGATATAATCACCGGTTGCTTCCTTTATTCCGGTGTGGATGGCAGCGCCTTTGCCCTTGTTTATTTCATGTTTATAGTAATGAATCTGAAGTCCAGGCGTTTCGTGCTTAAACCGTAAAATGGCTTCTTCAGTATCATCTTTGGAACAATCATTCACAATGATCAGTTCCATTTTTATGTCATCGATCAGATTAATAGCTTTTACCCTGTTCAGGATAAGGTGTATGGACGACCCTTCGTTGTAAGCAGGAATAATGATGGACAGCACCGGCATAGTGGCTTCTGACTTATAGTTTGCACAAACATACAACAATTTGTGAAATTAGTTGCGAGAAACCCAGGGCATAAAATAAGGAAAGTGTATTACCTAAAAATAGAATTTCTAAGATATGTCGATCTTATTTTTTAAGTTTGCATGGATGAATTACCTGAATTATTTGCTAATTTCATCAGCTATAAAGGAAAAGTCGTTTAAACTCTGTTAACATGACTATGATTCACTATTCGGACCATGCCATTGTCGAAGGTCTGCGGCTGAACAGTGATTTTATCATCAAGTATGTTTATAAGGAATTCTTCCCAACTATTCGCTTCCTGGTCAAAAGTAACACAGGATTCGACGAAGATGCCGAGGATATTTTCCAGGAAGCCCTCTTCATCGTCCTGAAAAAACTCCAGAATGAAGAGTTTGAGCTTAGTTCATCATTCCTCACCTACCTCTATTCCATCAGCCGAAATCTCTGGTTGCAGAAGCTTAAACGCAAGCGGCAGGCACATCAGAATCAGGATGACCTGGAACGCTACCTCTCCAACCGTGAAACCACCGTGGATTCTCATTATGATGAACACGAGAAGTACAAGCTTTTCCAGGAATATTTCGATAAAATGAGTCCTGACTGCCAGCGTCTGATCAAACTTTTCCTTACCCGCATGCCGCTGCGCGAAATAGCTGCAGAAATGGGCTATAAATCCGAGGACTACGCTAAAACTAAAAAATATCTCTGCAAGGAATCACTCAAAAAACTCATTGAGAACGATCCCCGCCTTCAGGATCTTATTGCATAACTGAGACACCAGCCTTAGCACCATCATTTTACTACTTTTGCATATCAGCAATTTCACTCTTGAACCAGTTTTTATATCTTTATTCCCATCCAGGCTTATCCCCGCAAAGGGTAGCTACCCGTGTTGTAAATATTGGCGATGTGCCTATGGGAGGCAGTTTTCCCATACGTATCCAATCCATGACCAGTGCCAATACCATGGATACACAAGCTACCGTGAAGCAGGCAATACGGATGATTAAGGCCGGTTGCGAATATGTCCGCATCACTGCCCCAGGTATCCGTGAAGCCGAAAACCTTGCCATCATCAAACACCAACTCCGGCAATCAGGTTTCCGCACTCCGCTTATCGCGGATATTCATTTCAATCCCAAAGCCGCCATAGTGGCTGCGCGTATTGTTGAAAAAGTGCGGATAAATCCCGGGAATTATGCCGACCCCAAACCTAAGCCCGGTTTTAGTTTTAACGATAAGGAATATTCGGAAGAAATAGAGCGCATCCGCGAACGGCTCAATCCACTTCTCAGCATTTGTGCCGAATATGGTACAGCCTTGCGCATCGGCGTAAATCATGGCTCGCTTTCCGAACGTATCATGGCCCGTTATGGCGATACGCCAGAAGGGATGGTGCAATCGGCTCTCGAATTCATTAATCTTTGCCGCGATTCCGGATTCCATAACCTTGTACTTTCGCTGAAATCGAGCAATATGCGCGTAATGGTGCAGGCTACGCGCCTGATGGTGAGTCGCATGATGGATCAGGGAATGGATTATCCTATGCATCTGGGTGTTACGGAAGCCGGCGATGGCGAGGACGGACGTGTTATATCAGCAGCAGGAATCGGTGCGCTGCTCGAAGATGGCATTGGTGATACCATTCGTGTGTCGCTTACCGAAGATCCTGAATTGGAAGTACCGGTGGCACGCGCCATACTGAGCCGCTACAATCAACCATCATTGGAAAACAAAGAGGCGGAATCTTCAGAAGGTGCCACATTTATCTGCGATCCTTTCAGCTATAGCAAACGTATTTCAAGTGCCACGAATACCATAGGCGGAAATCACCCGCCTGTAGTGATGCTATCATCGCCTGCTGGCTTGGTGCTGGTTGATGAGCACCAACTAGAAACACCGTTTGAAGATTTAAAATTATTGAGGATAGTCAGCGGTGATACCCGCGGAATACGGCAATGTGTTGCCTCAATGGAAAAGGGGCAGGATTCCCGTCCTGTAATTATCCACAAGACATATCCAACCGGCGACAGTGAGAATTTCCAGGTGAATAGCGCCATCGATTGTGGTTCATTACTGATCGATGGCATTGGCGACGGATTGTGGCTGGAGGCCGGAACGGGCATAAGCAGGGAAACAATACAGCGTGCAGCATTCGCGATACTGCAGGCAACCAGGACACGAATAACCCGTACAATGTTTATTGCCTGCCCTTCGTGTGGCCGAACACAATTTAACATACAGGAATCGCTCCGCGTGATAAAAGCCCGCACCGGACACCTTACAGGACTGAAAATTGCTGTAATGGGTTGCATTGTAAATGGTCCCGGCGAAATGGCTGATGCCGATTATGGATACGTAGGCTCCGGAAATGGAAGGATATCGCTGTATAAAGGCCGTGATGTAATCCGTAAAAATATTCCTGAAGCTGACGCTGTGGATGTTCTTATCACACTACTCAGGGAAAACGGCGATTGGAAAGAACCTCAGCTTTGACTGAATAATGGAACAAAGGTGGCTTATCCTTTAATTAAATCCTCCTCATGGGGAATTATAAGTAATCGTAAAAGCATAACCCATTCTATTGCCCTGTTATCACTTTGATACACAACGGCTCTACTTCGAATTGAAAAGGTGTATGCCCGAGTGATTCGCCATCTACCTCGAGGAATAAAGGTGGCGTGGACTCAATGTCTATTTTATTGGCGATATAGCTTGAAACCTGGGGCAGATTGATGAATGTGCCGTCGAATAACTTCCTGATGTTTTTGAATACTTGAAATTTGGTCACTTTGGTAATGATGGTCAGGTCAAAGAGCCCGTCGTCGGGGATGGCGTTAGGCGCCTGCTTCATCCCACCACCATTATACTGGCAAATGCCAATGCTCATACTAAAAACGCTGGATTCGATGGTTTGCCCGCCAAATGTTATTCTTGATTCGGCAGCGTGAAATGAGAACAGGCTTGTAAGCATATTCAGCAGGTAAGAGAAAGGTCGGATCTTCCCGCTTTCTTTAAGCAAGTTTGTCTTTTTTGCTACCAATGCATCGTATCCGATGCCTGCCATATTAATAAAGTAACGCGTTTTGCTCAAGCCATCCGAAGAGAAGAAAGTTACTTTGCCTGCATCCTGAAGAAAAGTCTTTCCGCGTGTAATAAAACCGATTGCCTGTTTGTAGCTCAGCGGAATGCCGAACATCCGGCACCAGTCGTTCCCTGTTCCTACAGGAATCATGGCCAGGGTAATATGGGCAGTGGGGCAATGTTTTTGAAGAAAGATCCCATTCACCACTTCATTCAGCGTGCCATCGCCACCAACAACTAAAATATTTTTAAATCCGGCTTCTATGTATTTGCACGTCAGCTCCACGGCTTGATCCTTATGCTCTGTGAATACATTGGTAAACTTTATGCCTGCTTCGCTGAGCAACCGGGCGATTTCGATCCAGTCTTTTTCGCCTTTGCGCCTGCCGGAGTTCGGGTTTATAAGTACAAACCATTCCTTATCTGTCATGATTCAAGTGTTAGAATTCGTTGTGCCACTGTGGCTGGGTCGATGGATGACATGCATTTACAGGGACCCCGATTGCGACATTTGGAGCAAGTTCCCGGCTTCACAAAATAAAATGCCTTTTTCCCCAGCGGAGCCCAGCGTGCAGGATGAATTGGCCGCATAGGCGGATATATGCCGATAGATACTTTATCCAGGGCAGCTGCCAGGTGCAACGGACCGGTACTTGCGGCCACAAGTCCATCAGCATGTTGGATAAAAGTGATGAGCTCGCCTAATTTTAGTTTTCCGGTAAGGTCGGTAATCCTGTCGCTTCTTTTTAAACCCTCATCACTAAAGATCATCAGGCCTTCTTCGACGGTACCTGTAACGAAAATTCTGAATTTATCCTGTGGCAGTATTTCTGCAAGCCGGTTAAAATTATGCAGTCCCCATTCGCGGGCGCTGCCTTTGGACCACGGATGTAAAATAAGGTTAAATTTATCCGGTTTCAGCAATTGTTCTATTTCCGCGGGAAGAGACTGAACGGAAACGATACCGTACAAAACAGGAATTTCCTGTAACGTAAATGTCTGCCTGGATATCAGCCCACGAAGCAATTTCAGGTTGAGCAGGGCTTCGTGCTGTTTCGACCGTCTTCGCGAAAGCCAGATAATGCGGTTGCAGGTATTCCAGTGGAACAATCTGCCTGAAGCGCCAATGCGTAAGGGTATTCCGGTACTTTTTGCCAACCTGGCTATAGCTTTACGTGGAAAAGCATGAATAATGACATCTGCACCAGTCGCCTTTATCTCTGTTGACTGCTGTTCCGGCGAAAGCCGGCTTATCTGGTCCCAGTCCAGAAAGCGGTCCACATTGACACAACAGCGGACTACTTCGGCCGTATAAGTCTTCCCTAAGAACAGGATATGACATCCGGGAAACTCCTTTTTCAGCACCGCAGCCATGGGTAAAGTGAGCACTACATCGCCGATACTATCGGTGCGGCTAATGATAAACGTGTGGAAACGGCTGATTGTCGTCATTGGCTCTTCGGATTAGCAAGATTGAGTTGCCGGAGTTTACTGTACTTAAGCCAGGTGGCATGCGCAGATAACCGGCAAACGGTGTACCCGTAAAAGCCATCCAGAAAGCCCCGCTTAAAAAAGTAATCGCGGATAAATTTCACTTTAGGAGCCAGTACAATCTTCAATGAACTGGAATTTTTACCAGCTTCGTAGGCTTTGAGCGCTGCAAGATCAGTAAACCGTTCGGCCTGGTTGATATGCTCCGCCAGGGAATAGTAGGAATAATGCAGTATGTCGCCCTTGAGGTGTAGCGATGCAGCACCATTATCCAGCACTATACTTTCGTGTATCTTTTCGCCGATCCAACTTGCCTTGCTTTTATTGAACAAACGGAGCTTGGGATCAGGATACCAGCCGCAATGCTTTATCCAATGGCCGCAATAATTGGTGAGTCGGTTCATGGTATAGCCATCCGCAAGCCATGTTTCTTTCACAGCCATTATAGATTCTCTCAATGTATCGGACAATGCTTCGTCGGCATCCAGCGAAAGAATATGATCGAACCGTGCATGGCTGTTGGCGAAATTCTTGGTGGCTGAATATCCAAGCCATTCCTGCTTTATCAAGCGTGCGCCCAAACCCTCAGCTACCTGACAAGTAAGGTCAGTGGAATGGGAATCCACTACCAGTACTTCGTCGGCGATGGCTTTTACACTCTGTATACACCGCGCAATGTTGCGTTCCTCATTAAGGGTTATAATAACCACGGAAATACCGGACATGAGCTTGTGTTGAATCACAAAAGTAACAAATGCCTGAAAAATCAGTGGAACGGATTTGATTTTATGCAAATATTCTGTTGATCAAAACAGAAGACAATTTGACATCCTCTTTTGGTATACCCTAGGCCAGTGCAAATTTAATTGGCATGGTAAACTGAACTCTCACAGGCTTACCTTTATTTTTGCCTGGAATCCATCTAGGCATCCCTTTTATAACCCTTAATGCTTCTTCGCTGCAGCCTCCGCCAATTCCTTCCAAAACTTTGGCATTCGTAATTGCACCATCCGCTTCAACAATAAATGAAATGTACACAACTCCCTTGATCCCCTTCTGTTTAGCTTCTGCAGGATATTTAATGGATCCGGTCATGTATTTGATGCGGGCGTCGTCACCTCCCGGAAATTGAGGCATTACTTCAACTTCAGTGAATACCTCTTTCTCCGTTTTCTGTTTTGCCTT